>Ga0247813_10000625_pt1 | contig 31320 bp, 18 predicted proteins | sample UWRJL169409C1_FD_180719 | JGI IMG/M metagenome (GOLD analysis project Ga0247813, IMG submission 180719) | Plant litter microbial communities from Arlington Agricultural Research Station in Wisconsin, United States - UWRJ-L169-409C-1 | ecosystem: Environmental > Terrestrial > Plant litter >... | reverse complement strand
AATCTCCTGTAATACCTTAGTTTGGATGGTACTATTTTTACTTATATTGAATATAGCGACGAAGAAAGCTACAATAAGTATAATATATAAAATAGGAAGTAATATTAATGCGCTCATAGTTATTAGTTGGTTTATCTAAAGTACAATTTCTAATTAAATATAAAGTAATCTACATAAGGCTTTCATTATATTCCCAAATTCATGAAACTCTTAAAAAGCTAACACTTTTTTGACTCAATAGCCCCTGTATTTTCCCCTCGACGAGCTGCTCACACTTCAAAACATAAAGAACCTGCGTCCCATCAGGTAAGGGTGAAAAATTAAACCGGGCTTCTTCTTGTCCAATCTCCCTAGAAATAACTTCTTCTGGGTAAGGAATAAGCATAGATTGATCGGTAGCAATACGCAGTATGCTTAATCGAAAAGGGCTATCAACCATAAAGCGATATTTCAGCTGAATGTTATCGTGCTTATGGTTTAACACAAAGCTTCCGTGCTTAGACATTGCATAATCGGGTCTCACGTCCATGCCCTGTAGCAATGTATAGCCATTATCGTCCCTTTCTTTGATGAGTTGTCTAAAAACCGAAACTAACCTACTCCAAAATTTACCATCCTTAAAATTCGGCGCGAAATTATGTACAGCATCGAAAACAATCTTGGCCATTAGGTTGGCGCGACTTTGTTCGACAGCACTCGTTTTCATTCCATTGGCAAGGCTGATGGGCGTATACGTGCCGCGCTTAGCCCGAATATGCGGTTGATAAGCTTTACTGTCAACGTAAGTAATACCATTAATCGTTCTACTTAATTTAAAGTTTTTCTTTGCTTTGGCCATATTTGTGTATATTTAGGTTCTCGCCGCAAACTCTCCAATTCGGAAGCGCATTTAATTTAAATATACTTATTTTTCTATACAGTTATAGCGAGGTTATCGCGACCTTATAGCGACTTTTTGTACCTATCCTTTACCCCTAAGCCGACCTTAATTCGACCCTAACAGCAGACTGGCATATACTTGAGCTACTTATTTATTACTATTTTTAGCAGGTTTTTATACCGATTAGGTATAGCCAGGGTAAATAATAGGTTTAAAAAACCTAAATAAAGTGTTAAGGAGTCTCGGCTATGCCTCGACCATGGTACCTCTGAGGAGTATAGTGTCTTAGTTTCCTTTAGCAATTGTATATTTGATGGACAAACAAGCTATATGATGAAATATCTTCTTCCAGTACTTTTACTTTTCTTAGGTCTAGGTTGTGCATTACACAAGGGCAACAACAGTAATGATCAGCCAAAAGCTAGAATTTACCTGTTAATGGGCCAGAGTAATATGGCTGGCCGGGGTGTAGTTACAGATGAGTATAAAAACATCAGTAACAATAGAGTGCTCATGCTAACTGATAAAAGTGAGTGGACTACCGCTAAACATCCCATTCATTTCGATAAACCTAAAGTTGCGGGCGTTGGACCAGGCCTAGCATTTGGCATACAGCTAGCTCAAGCATTTCCAAAAGATACTATTTATCTGGTGCCTTGTGCCGTAGGGGGTACATCGATAGCGAAATGGGAACCTACTGCATTTGATAAAGCTACGAATACGCACCCTTACGACGACGCGGTAATTCGCATCAAAGAAGCGATGAAAAAAGGTAAAATTGAAGGGGTAATTTGGTTGCAAGGAGAGGCAGATAGCAACCCCAAATCTGCCGCCATTTATTTAGACAAATTGCATAATTTAATCGCAAGAGTTAGAGCACTCACGCAAAACCCGAAGCTCCCTTTTGTAGTGGGCGAATTAGGTCAATATCGAAAGAATTATAATTTAATTAACACACAACTTCATCTTTTGCCTTCCAAAATTCCATTTACCGGCGTGGTAACCTCCGAAGGTTTAACGCACAAAGGAGATACGACACATTTCGATAGTCCATCAGCAACCGAATATGGTTCGCGTTTTGCCACTGGGATGCTTAAACTTTTAAAGCCATAAGCTTATTTATTAATTTTCTTCCGCATCGGTAAGGCGAAACAAAATTTAGAGCCCCTACCCAAGGTACTATTTACCCAGATCCGCCCATGTTCCCTTTTAATAATTTCGGCCGAAATATATAAGCCAAGGCCCAAACCTGGGAAAGTATGCTGTATATCTCCGCTTACGCGATAAAATTGTTCAAAAACCCGGTTCAACTTATCTTCAGCGATTCCCAGTCCAAAATCTTCCACGCCTAATATAACCTCGTTGTCGCTGAGTTGCGTATGAATTACAATTTGTTGTGCCAATGGAGAGTACTTAATGGCATTGCTCACTAAGTTAGTGATCACCTGTCCAATACGTTCTTTATCGCCATATACAATCCCAATGTTTTCTAAGTTTTCGATCAATTGATGTTGTTCTGTGGTGCGTTGTAAATCTTCTACCACTTCTTGCACGAGTTCGTTGAAGTCGAAGTTCCGATCGTTAAACTGCAGTTTGCCCGAGTTAATTTTGGTTACGTCTAAAAGGTCGCCAATTAAATTCGTTAAGCGGTTAATTTGAGCATCCATTTTCCTAATCATGCCCGCTTCCATCTCTTCTCCTTTCTTTAGCAACATCCGCTCTAAAATTTGGGTATAGGCTTTAATACTCGTTACCGGGGTTTTTAATTCATGACTGGCAATACCGATAAAATCGTCTTTCTGCTGTTGCAAGTGCTTTTGCTCGGTAATATCTACACAAGAACCAATATATCCGCTAAAATTCTCGCCTTTATCGTATTGAGGTTTCCCCGTGGCTAGGCACCAATGAATGGTTCCATCCACATGTACAATGCGAAATTCGACCTCAAACAGCTGTTGTTGAACGGTAGCCCTTAAAAATTTTTGCTTTACTTTCTCTCGGTCTTGATCTAAAATAGACTCTAACCAACCAAAGCCCAATTGCGAATCGTACGATAACCCTACCCAATCTACCCACGTTTGGTTCACGTAAGTAAGCGATCCACTAGCATTGCTCATCCATAAACCGGTAGGTGCTGCAGTAGTAATGTTGCGCAACAGTTGCTCACTATCTTCTATCGCTTGTTTAGCGGCTAATTCTGGCCGTTGATCGCGCATTACTGCACCAATCCCGATAATTTCGCCAGTTATAGGATCGTTAATACGAATACAATTGTTAAAAACAGGAAACACCTCCCCCGTTTGTAAATGCCTGATGTGCATGCGTCCCGCCCATTGACCCTTACTGATTACAGTAGGCAACACCTCATTTTGCACCAAGTTATAATCTTCTGGCGCATGTAATTGAGAAATTGGGGTGTTTAAAACTTCCTCTGCAGTGGTAAAGCCTAACATTTTTTTCCCCGCTTCGTTAATATACGAGTTGGTTCCATCCATTCTCAAAATAGACATCAGATCCACACTATTCGCCACCAGGGTAATTAATTTCTGCTGCTCTTCGCGGGCTTTCCGTTGCTCGGTGATATCAATTGCCGTACCTAAAATCCGAGTAGCTTCCGAATCCCGATTATAAATTACTCTCCCTTCTACACGGGCCCAGTGTACAGACTGATCTGGCCATTTCACTCTTGCTTCATAAAACAATACGCCTTTTTCTTTAGCCTCTTCGTGCGCCTTTGTCCATAAAGCTAAATCGTCTTCGTGAAAAGCCTTAATGTATTCTTCTCGTGCTACAGGTACCTCAAAGCCAAAGATATTGGCAAACAACGCGGAGGTAGACATTTCTCCGGTTAGCAGATTAAGGTCGAAAGTGCCCAAACCTACTGCATCTACGGCCAGTCTTGCTCTTTCCTCTGCTTCCTCAATATACTGCTTGGCCGCTACCTCTTCAGTAACTTCGGTAACGATGGCAATTACCCCACTGATTAATCCGTCATCTTCATAAAAAGGTTCGTAAACGAAATTGAGATAAGCGGTTTCTACTATTCCGTTTCTCATTAAAGGAGCGGCAGAGGCTTGAGCTTTAAACGGAACTCCGGTTAAGCGCACCTCATCGAGCAGCTGTTCGTAACCTAAGCCTTTGGCATGATGCAGAACCTCAAAAACCGATTTCCCTAGCATTTCGTTCACCGTTTTACCGTAAATTTCGCATAAAGGCGGATTAATTAAATCGACGATATAATCTTCACCACGAAATATAGCAATACCTACCGGTGCTTGCATAAAAGTGGCATACAATTGCTTACGCTGCATTTTAAGTGCTTCTACCCCTGCCCGTTCTCGTTCTTGCAACTGGTAAATTTCAGTCACGTTTCTAGGCGAATGGATGAAATAAATTACTTGGTCGTTCTCGTCCAAAATAGGCGTATTGGTAGTGGTCCAATAGCGCTCTTCAAACTCATCGGTGCCTCGAACCGGAATATCGTATCGATAATTGCTCATGGTATGAGGCTGTTTGGTTTGTACAGCCTGCTCAAAAGAATAATAGGTGCGCTCGATATTTTTTGATACTTCGTCTGTTGGGTTGCCTGGGAAAACGGCAAAAACTGATTTTCCAACCAAGTCTTCACGCGTTGTATTGGTCTCCGATAAATACGCTTCGTTTACATCAAGCATGATATAGTTTTCGTCGGGCGAAACGATAAGCATTGCCGATTGGCTATGATTAAAAATAGCTTGATATCCTTTGTCTGCGAATTGATTTATCATGGAACATAATTACAGCAGCAACTGCTCAGCTAATTTATTAAAGATTTTTGATTTTTCTTTAACTAACCATTTAGTATAATCTCATTTTTTGGTATATTGGGCTGAAAATAAGATTGATGAAAATATCGTTTACCCTAATTTTATTATTTTTTCTATGCATTAGCCTAAGTTATGCGCAGTCGGATCAACAAATTGACACCGCAAGTAACGCCTATCGGGCAAAAAAATTTTTTAATGCAAAGATTAGCCATCAGTCTAGATTATTTAATGGAAGTCCGTTTGAGGAATATTATTATAATGTTGTTGGTTCGGCGAATTTTCAAGACCTTACCACATTCAGTGTGGGCTGGCTTGTTTACGATGGGGTTCGCTTCGATAGTATCCCTATGATGTATAATTTACATCAAGAAAAATTACTTCTTCCCTTAACTGAGTTCACAAAATATAGCCTTGTTAACGAAAAAGTGTCGGATTTTCATTTCAACGATCATCACTTTCAATACATCCATATTTTGGATACGACTAAAACAAGTGTCAGGTCTGGTTTTTTTGATGTTTTATACAACGGTCAGCTAAAAATACTGGCCAAAAGAACAAAAGGTATTTACCAAAAAATAGAAAATCAAACCAAACTATTTTTTCTCTTTTCAAGCAAGACTAGCTATTACCTCAAAAGAGATGAAAAATGGGATGTCATTACCAGCCAGAGTTCGTTACTAAATTACTTTAAAGACAAAAAACCAGCGCTTGAAAGCTATATAAAAGCAAATAAAATAAAGTACAAAAAAGATCCTGAGCGGGCAATGTCTTTAATAGCTCAACATTACGAAACTTTGATCCGTTAATATGCGATTTCTTTACTTAACTATAGGTTTTCTTATTCTTTCACTCTCCGCAATACATGCGCAGGTAGCTGATCGAAAACTGAGTGTAGATTATAATCAAGCGCGCATAGGTACGATTGTGCAGGATTTAAACCAGAAAAGTGGCTTTCATTTTTACTACGACCCTATATTACTAGATAGTTTACGGATTACTGCCAAAATAGATAATCAGACCATTAGTTTCATTTTAGAGAAAATTTTTGAGACCAATAACGTGAACTTTGTGATCATAAAAACTAATATTTTTTTAACCCAAGGTAAAACGATACAAACAGAAATACCCTTAGCCCATTCACAAGATGGCCATGCAGTACTTCCAAATCAAAACTACAAGCCTACGAGTCCATCAGAAAACACATTAACTTCGGTTACTCCAAATAAAATTTATGAAGTTGGGATTAAAACGAATATCATAAAAAAGGGTACTGCAGTTATCGTAGGCTACGTCAGAGATCTTAATACTGGAACTGCCATTTCTGGTGCAAGAATCTATGTCGAGAATGCTAATCTCAATACGACCTCAAATGAAGAAGGGCTTTATTCGCTCACCCTTCCTTATGGATCACACTCTTTAATTATTAAAGCTGGGGGCAATAGAGATTCGAAGCGGCAAATTATCGTATACGATGATGGTAAGCTTAATATTGACCTTAAAGAAAAAATTATATCCTTAGAAGAGGTTCGAATTGTATCGAATAAAGAATCGAATGTTAAACGTTTAGAAATGGGCGTTTCTGAGTTGGATATCAAAACATTAAAGAAAATTCCTGCTGTTTTTGGCGAAGTGGATATTTTAAGAGCGATATTAACTTTACCTGGTGTACAATCCGTTGGAGAGGCCAGCACAGGATTTAATGTTAGAGGTGGATCAGCCGATCAAAACCTTATCCTTTTTAATGATGCAACCATTTATAATCCGTCCCATTTTTTCGGATTCTTTTCGGCATTTAATCCCGATGTGGTTAAAGATATTCAGCTGTATAAAAGTTCAATTCCCGAAAAATTTGGCGGAAGATTGGCTTCTGTACTAGAAGTTAATGGCAGAGAGGGCGACAAAAGTAAAATAACGGGAAGCGCAGGTATTGGACTGCTCACCAGCCGTTTTAATATCGAAGGTCCAATTGATAGCGGCAAAACTTCGTTTATTTTTGGTGGAAGGGGCACGTATTCTAATTGGATGTTGAGATTACTTCCAGAATCCTATAAACATAGCAGGGCTTCATTTTATGATTTTAATCTTGGCATCAATCACGAGATTAATCCTAAAAATAGCATTTCGGCTTTTGCATATTACAGTAAAGATAATTTTAAGTTAAACAGCGATACAAATTATAATTATAGCAATAAAAACATTTCCTTAAAGTGGAAGAGTCAATTTAATAGCCAACTAAATGGCGCACTTACGGTTGGGTCTGATTATTACGAGTATTCGATAAAGAGTGAGATAAATCCTGTTAACGCGTATCAATTGGATTTTAATATCAACCAAACTAATCTTAAATATGATATGCTTTATGTGCCGAATTTAAGGCATACCATAAATTTTGGCGTATCCTCTATTTTTTACAAATTAAACCCGGGAAACTATAATCCTAGAGGTAATGAGTCTATCGTTACACCAAACATTGTTCCTGCCGAACAAGCTTTAGAAAGCGCAATTTTTATCGGAGATCAATTTAATGTTACGGATAATTTGGCAATTAATGCGGGTTTGCGCTTTTCTATTTACAATTATTTAGGCCCGCAATCTGTTCGTAGATACGCCGAGAACTTACCGCTTAGCGAAGCCACCTTAGTTAATGCTGAGAACTATGGAAAAAACCAATTTATAAATACCTACGGTGGCCCAGAATTCCGTTTCTCGGCCCGTTACAACTTTAAGTCAGATTTTTCAATCAAAGCTGCTTATAATTCGCTTCGTCAATATATTCATTTGCTCTCTAATACGACAGCAATCGCACCCACTGATATCTGGAAATTGAGCGACCCTAATATTAAACCTCAATTAGGTAGTCAGATTTCTTTAGGCCTTTACAAAAACTTTAACCAACAGGAGTACGAAACGTCTGTTGAGGTGTACTATAAGAATATTAACAATTTTCTTGATTATAAAAATGGGGCTAGCTTAGTTTTAAACAAGCATATCGAAACCGATGTAATGGGTACAAAAGGGAAAGCTTATGGTCTTGAACTTTTTATGAAAAAGAATTACGGCAAGTTTAATGGATGGATTAGCTATGCTTATTCGAGAACCCTACTCAAAATGGATGACATTACATCCGGAACTTTGGTAAATGGTGGCAATTACTATCCAGCCAGTTATGATAAACCCCATGCTTTTAATTTTACAAGTAATTATCGCTTTAAGTATCGTTATAACTTCTCGCTAAACGTAACGTATAGCACCGGTAGGCCAATTACGTTGCCAACGGCAAAATATTTTTATGCGGGTAGTGAGCGCGTTTTTTATAGCGAAAGAAATGCCTATCGAATTCCAGATTACTTCCGTTCAGATCTCTCTTTTAACATTGAAGGAAATCATAAGGTTAATCAACGTACGCACAACTCATGGACTATTGGTTTGTATAACGTAACCGGTAGAAAGAACCCTTACTCGGTATATTATACACAAGAAGGAGGAGTAATTAATGGGTATAAGCTTTCTATTTTCGCCTCGGTAATTCCATTTGTTAATTTTAATATAAAATTTTAAAAAATGAAGACATTTAATTTTTATATAATTTGTGTAATCACTATTTTGTTTTCTTGCAAGAAAACATATACACCCGAATTAAAAAATAATAATCAGCATATTTTAGTGGTAGAAGGTTTTATCAACCTTGGCGCAGATTCGACCCATATTAAATTAAGCAGAACGGTGGCTGTTGATGGAAAAAATTCGGCAAACCCAGAAATAGGCGCCGTAGTCAGTATCGAAACCGCATCGAACCAAACCATTTCGCTAGTAGATGAAGGGAAAGGTACATACGGCATAGCGAACCTGGGGTTTGGGTTAAACAATAAATATAGAGTACGGATAAAAACACGCAACGGTTCAGAATATTTATCAGACTTTGTGGATGCGAAAGCTTCGCCTTCGATTGATAGTGTAAATTATGTGGTTAAAACAGATGGGCTAGATATTTTTGTGAACACACATGACGCAACCAATGCTTCTCGTTATTATAGATGGGAATATGAAGAGAGTTGGATATTTTACGCCAAATACAATTCACAATATGCTTGGCGGGGAGGATCTATCGTCACCATTAGAGAGCCGCATGAAAATATTTGGAAATGTTGGGGAAGCAATACATCGAGCGTAGTTTTAACAGGTAATTCAACAAAACTTGAAAAGGATGTGATCAATCGGCAGCCCGTTTTGTCGATCAATTCAACGTCAGAAAAGGTAAGCGAAAAATATAGTATCCTAGTTAAGCAATATAGTCTGACGAAAGAGGCCTATGACTTCTGGGAAACCCTCAAAAAAAATACAGAAACGCTAGGCTCCATATTCGATGCTCTTCCATCAGAATTAAGTGGAAACATACACTGCATCACTGAAAAAAATGAGCCGGTAATTGGCTATATTAGTGCTGGAACGGTTAAAACACAGCGTATATATATCACTAAAGATAAGTTTCCCACTTGGAGACCTAAATACCCTGTGGATTGCATCGAACCGGATACGGCTTTCTTTTGGAAAGTACCTACCCATTTTGTGGTTAGTTCTAATATTCCAATCGATTTAGTTATTCTTGATGATGGAACGGTGCTAGGTTATCGTTCGGCCGGACGACCTTGCGTAGATTGCACAATCAGAGGAACCAATAAAAGACCTATATTTTGGCAATAATGATACAGAATAGACCATATGTGTTACTGACTTTCATTTATATGATGGTTCAGCTCCCTATTGCAATACATGCACAGGTATTGAAGCAGGTGCAAACTGCGTTTGACTCTCATGCCAAAAATGTATTTCAAGAAAAAATCTTCGTTCATACGAGTAAGGAGAGTTATTTATCTGGCGAATTAGTGTGGTTTAAAATCTATTGCATCGATGCGGAAACCAATTCGTGGGCCGATGTGAGCAAGGTAGCCTATATTGATGTCTTGGATCAAGAAAATCAACCTATCCTACAAGCCAAAGTTTCGCTTAACAACGGTAGTGGAAATGGATCTCTTATCATTCCATCTGTAAAAAATGGCCATTATAAATTACGGGGATATACCAATTGGATGAAGAATTTTGGCCCTAATCACTTCTTCGAAAAACAAATAACGGTAATTAATTCCCTTGCTACACCAGAGAAAGAGGTTAAAGCAAAAGCCCAAAGTAATTTGCAATTTTTTCCTGAAGGGGGTGAGCTTGTTGAAGGGCTAAGTTCTGTAATCGGATTTAAGGCATTGAATAGTGAAAATAAAGGAATTGCCATCAAGGGGGTGATCTTAAATCAAAAAAATGATACGGTTGCGCGATTCCAGTCGCTCAAATTTGGAATAGGTAGCTTTAAATTTACCCCTCTACCCGCTCAAACCTACAAAATAATTGCCACCACTCCAGAAAAAGAAATTCTTATCAGAGACCTACCCGCAGTTAGAAAACTGGGCTACGTAATTAATCTTGTAGACGAGAAGGATGATATGTTAAGTCTAAATGTAAGCGCTACGATGTTGCAAGCTACCGTATATTTATTTGCGCATCACGGGCAAAAAGCATCATTTGCAGAACAGCTTGTATTAAAAAATGGTAATGGAACCTTTCAAATCCCGAAAAGCAAACTTGCAGAGGGTCTTTCTCATTTAACCCTATTCAATGAAAGTGGTATAGCTGTTGCCGAACGCTTATTCTTTAAACGACCAACAAAAAAGTTAGTTCTTTCTGCTCAAACGGATTTTTCTTCTTATAAAAATCGTCAACCTGTTCGTTTAACCATCGAAGCAAAAGATGAGAAAAAACAAGATGCTATTGTTGAAAGTTCTGTTTCCATTCGACGATTAGATGCTCTTCAACCTATTGATGATAGCAATATTGAAAGTTATTTTTGGTTAAGCTCAGAAGTAAAGGGAAATATCGAATCGCCCAACTATTATTTTACAGCAGATGCGGAAAGTGACAAAGCATTAAACAATCTTTTGCTTACACAGGGATGGAGAAGATTAGACTGGAGTACGGCATTAACAAAAAAAGCAACCTTAAAATTCCTTCCTGAACTTAATGGCCATTTAATTAGCGGTTATATTCCTGATTCTAAAATCAAAAACCTACCTATCTATCTAACCATACCTAATGGCTCTCGGCAGTTTTATCACTCTTTAATAGATAGCACAGGTAATTTTATAGTAAACACAAAAGATTTTTATGGCTTAAATGAGCTTATTGTACAAACGAATGCAAATACCGATACCACTTCAAAAATTGTAATTAAAAGTCCATTTTCTGAAGAATATACCTCCTTTAATTTCCCTAAATTGGAAATTAAAAATCGAGAAATAAACGACATTGGCATTCATAGTTTGGGCATGCAAATTCAGCATATTTATGCAGCCGATCAATTCAATAAATTTCAATTTTTAACTACAGATACCGGCAAGTTTTACGGGAACCCTTATAAATCTTACAAACTTGATGATTATACCCGCTTTAATTTAATGGAAGACGTACTTAGAGAATATGTTGAAGAAGCATTTGTATCTAAAAGTCAAAAACATTTTCAGATTAAAGTATTAGGTAAAACAGATTTTTTTGATGGAGAACCGCTCGTGCTGGTAGATGGAGCTCCCTATTTTAATATGGATCGAGTAATGGAAATAAATCCAAAGAGAATTAAAACATTGGATGTGATACGTGAATCCTATACCTATGGCCCATCGCAATTTAAAGGTGTGCTGAGCTTTTCGAGTTATAAACCTAATTTAGCCAACCTCGAAATTAACCCTAGTGCGGTGGTACTAGATTATGAAGGGATGCAACTGCAACGCGAATTTTATTCGCCTAGTTACGAAACGGACGAAAAAAAGAACAGCCCTCTTCCAGATTTTAGAAATCAGCTATTCTGGTCGCCATTTACGCTTAGCGATTCGAAGGGAAAGGCTAGTTTAAATTTTTATACTTCTGATCAAACCGGTGTTTATATCGGAGTAATTAATGGGTTATCAAAAAATGGCATTCCTGGAGCAACAACGTTTACGTTTGAAGTGAAGTAAGTAGGTAGCTATACAATCCTCTATCCATTGTACTTTTGCCAAGTTATTGTTAACTCCGTAACCGTGGCGACCCTTTTCATAAAGAAAAAGTTCTACAGGAACATGATTCTGCTTTAGTGCGGCAGCAAAATAAAGGCTGTTTTTTACATCCACTACTTTATCGTCCATTCCAGAGGTAATGTAGGTAGGTGGAGTTTGCGCGGTTACTTGCATTTCATTAGAATAGTTCTGAATTTCTTCGTTCGTAATTTCGGGGCCGATAAGATTCATCCTCGAGGTTTTATGGGTTAGCGAATCAGCAAAACTAATTACCGGGTAAACTAGCACCATAAAGTCTGGACGCAAAGAAGTGCCTTTGGGATTAGCCAATGCGGTAGTCGAAAAATGCGTGCCCGCTGTAGCCACCAAATGTCCCCCTGCCGAAAAGCCCATCATTCCGATTCGCTTAGGATCGATCTTGTATCTTTTTGCATTTTCCCTCACATACTGAATGGCGCGCTGCGCATCGGTTAAGGGCACCATTTCTTTATGCTCCATTCGCTCTGCTTTCGGAATGCGATAATCGAGCAAAAAAGCAGTAATCCCTGCCTCCATCAGTTTTTTGCAGGCAGGGATGCCTTCTACCGTGTTCGCCCTACCGCCATAACTTCCTCCAGAACAAACAATAACTGCCGTTCCTTTTGCACGATTCTTTGCAGGCGCATAGACGGTGAGCCTTGGCACTTCTGAATCGGCAATTGCAAATGGAATTTTCCCTTCTTCGTAAAGTGGAATTATTTCTTGGGCCTGTAAAAATAGTGGCCCAAGAAATAGAACAAGGGCTATTTTTTTATTCATAACCCATTATGGAAAACTCTGCTAAACTAGCAAAATAACTTACCCCTGCAGTCGCATAAATTCTAACATATTGGCTTTTAACAGGAGTAGGCAAGTTAAAACTCTGTATTCCTTGTTTTAGCACTAGGTTAAAGGTAGCCGCAGGAGTCCAAGTAATGCCATCTGCACTGGTTTGCAGCGAGAATGCCGTAAAGGTAGAGGTAGCCGCATTATCTTGTACCGAGGCCATCTCGATCCTTGTGATGGTTACTTGTTTTTTCATGTCGACCGCCAACCAGTGGGGATAAACTCTGGTAGAAGTTGTTTCCGTATGCCAAAACGTAGAAAGGTCATCATCAATAGCCATTGCAGGAGGCCCATTAGGTAATTTTGAAGTGAGTGCATGTGAATCTGCCGTAACCGTCCATATCTTTTTATTTATTTTTTGAGACACTGCCTGCGTAAGGTAGGGTGTATAAAAAAGGTCTATGCTTCGTGCGCCTGGAAGATATACTGTGCAATATTGAAGCAATGTTCCCGGCTTGTAATCTGAAATTGTAGAAGTGTTTTCGGCAACTAAAAACCGTTTGGTAACGACTACGTTATTGGTGTTTGTATACTTCACATCTGTTGCATAAGCACCTCCAGAAATATTTGCAGCCGCCCAATTGATCACCAACACGCCATTTGCATCTGTCTCGCTAGACACCAGTGGCCTACCCAACAACGATGCTTCGTAGCGCGTACTAAAGCTTTCGCCCAACAGCTCAACGGGAACGGACGAATTGCCTTTGTCGTCGTACGTATAGACGACAAAATTGTATTGCTTTTCTTGTAGGTTAGTAATGATTGCACTTACGGTATCTACTGCGCTTGGAATGTTAAGGCTGAGCGAATCTTGTTTATTGTTCCAGTATATTTTTGCTCTTTTTACAGATGCATCAGCACCGCGCAACCAGGCAATTTTTATTCGATTACGCCCTGATGAAACGAGCGCTGCAGTTGCCTTGGCCGGGTAAACTATACCGCCGGGCACCACGTACTGTTTAAAAGAACTATCCATCTTTTTGCAACCCGAAAGTATACACACCAATGAGCACAGTAAGTAAGTATAGGAGAATATTGATTTCATTTTTTAATCGTTAGGTGGTGGATTTCAGTTAAGGTTGTACCTCTCCAAAAAGAGTAATTTCACAAATTACCACTTGGCCAGTACTGCTGTAGGTTTCTAAACTTTTGAATCGAATGTACCGATAGGCAATTGGCTGACTGGGGAACTCGAAGTCCTCACCAAGAAAGTTCCCGTAGTTTTTATCTTCGTTAGTGGTGGTACCGATTGGCGTACCTGATGGCTTATACGAATCGAAGGTGCCGAGCAAATCCCAATTGGTAAAACTTCCATCTGCTGGTGGATTATTAGACCCCCACAATTCGAATTTTTTCACGGCGGAGCCGCTGTACAAGTGGGATGTTGGCGCTTGATGTTCCTTGAACCTGCTCATCAATACTTTTCTGCCCAAATCTATCGTAAACCATTGCGGTAATGCGGATCCATTTGGAGTAGCAAAAGCATCGTTTAGGGAGCCCCATTTTCCATCGAATAATTTTTCAATGGGGTAGGTTGCATTTACAGCGGTATACAGATCTCCGGGTAGCTTTAAAATCGACCAAGTTGTTTTTGCAATTTGCGTTTCAAATCGAGGTGTAAGTTTTCTGAACAGCGTATCGGAGGTATTGTTCCAACGATCTCGAACTACCACAGCAAAATTTTTCTCTACCGAAGCCAATCCACGTACTGCAAACTTGCCCATCGCCGCAGCAGAGTAAAAGGTGAAGAGTGGCGACCAGGTCTTCTTACCGGTAGAGTCTACCAGCAATTGCACCGATACATTCGCTTTTGAATCGTTCGCATACACCACATTTACGCCGCCAAAGGTGCTGGTTAAATCGATGGTGCCGAAAATCGACTTTACTGGAGGTGTTAGGGGCGAAACGGTAATGGAAACCGGCGACGACTCTTTCTCATTCTTGCCCACGCTGTAAATCTTTACCTCATGAGATTTGGTGTCTCCAAAACCAACAAGCGACAAGGTATCTACATACGTAGAAGATTTAGCTTCTCTAAATACGCCTGGCTGAATTTCATACACGGCCTTAACATAAGACAAATTCGGGTCGACCGGAATTTTATAGGTTAAAATTGCACCTCCAGGATTGGCCGTCACTTTAACGTTGGTTACGGGTGCGGGCGCGGGGGCATTTGGATCAGTGAAGTCCATTCTATTGTTTTTTTCGCAACCGAAAAAGGCAGTTGCTGCGCATATTAGTGCGATATAAATTATCTTTTTCATGTTATTTATAGGTATTACCATCCTAAATTCTGAACTAAGTTTCCATTTGCAGCGATATCTGAATCTCTGATGGGCCAGAAATAATCTTTGGCGCCAAAGGTTTGATTAAAGAGCACAGTTGGTCGGTAATAGTCGGCCGCTGTAGTCTGCTGTAAATCCCATGTCGTAATTGGCGTGTTTAATTTGTCTTGTGCTAATTTCCACCTTCTCAAATCCCAAAATCGCTGCGATTCGAAAGCCAATTCAATGAGACGTTCTTGTTGAATAATATCTCTAAGCCCTTCCTTGGTGCTAAACTTACTTGGGTTGTTGGAGTAAGTGGCCCAGGAGGCTTGTACACTCTCCAAGCCGGCGCGCTGACGTACCGCATTGAGGTATTGGTAGGCATCGGCACCGGGCCCGTTAGCTTCATTTACGGCTTCTGCATAAAGCAGGTACAAATCTGCCAAACGAATTAATGGCCAAGGATAATTGGTAGTGGAATAGTTCGCACCCGTTCCAATCACGTTTTGCCAATGCACATATTTCTTCACATAATAACCCGTAACGGTGCTATAGCCCACCTTTCCAAAACCATTCCGCTCTTTGTATTTGGCCATCAAGTAAAACAGGTCTACATTATCGTCGTATTTACCCTGTCCATACCAAATGCCTCCATCAAAGCCCAAATCTGCATAAAAGCGGGCTTCGCGATCAAAATGTAATACGGCGCTGGTGTAATCTTTTCGCACATATAGCTTATCGGCATCTGTAGAAGTGCGCAAGGAATACCTACCGTTGTAATTATAGGTCTTATCTTCATTGATAGGTACGCCGTTCTTCGTGTAAAACAGCTCGGCCATCTTTAAAGGTGGCGAAAATTCGCCCCTAACCACTACCCCATCCAGCAAGGCCGGATCCCACCAAGTAGCTACTAGGCGTTGCAGTGTCGTAGTTGCTGCAATACTTTGCGTATTTGCCCATATTATTTCTGTATTCCACTTTTCAGCAAAGCTATTTCGAATGCTCATCTGCGTTTTAATAGCTGGCGTTAGATTGGCTTGTGTAATTCCAGGCGTGAATGTATACAGTTGAATACCCACTTGCGTGCAGAGATCGATTGCTTTTTTACAGGCTACCATGGCAGAATCCCACTTTACCCTCGAGTAGGTTTGATTAAACAATTGCTTTCCATCTCGATTTTTCAAAATAGATTGGTCTGTATTTCCGTTAAAAAGCGGACTGGCAGCGGTTACTAAAATCTTGGCTTTAAGGGCTAGGGCGATGGGTTGAGTAATTCTCCCAGATTCAGTGGCTGGATCCGTTACTGTTAATGGCAAACCCGGCTTTGCTTCATCCAGCAAACCAACAATGTAATTGAAACAGCTATCCACCGGATCTCTACTTACTTTAACCTCATTCACATTGGCATCAATGGGTAAATTATTTTTTATCACTGGGATGGGTCCATACATCCTCATCAAATAAAAATGATAATAGGCTTTTAAGAATTTTACCTCTGCAATCCATCTGGCTTTTTCTACCTCGTCTATATCCGGTACACGCGCTATGTTTTCGAGAAAGATATTACAGTCTCTAAGTGCTCGGTACAGTTGAGGCCATCGATCGCCAATAGGTGAAACTTTATTTTGCAACCCGCGTGCAATATTAAAATACCCGCCTTTGTTAGCGAAGTGCCACATCTCATCACCACCCAATAAGGCCGGATCGTCTGTGAAGTCGCCTTCGGTAGGCAGATAAGAATAGCAGGTGAACAAATATTTCTGAGCCTGCGTACGCATGGTAAACGCATTGTCTATGGTCGCCACATTGTCGGGCACCACATCCAAATACTTCTTGCAGGAAACTAATCCCAACAGTAGGAATAGCGCTAATATATATCTTCTTTTCATGATCTTAATTAATTGAAAGTAACGTTTAAACCAAAGTTGAATACTCTCTGCAGGGGATAACCCAAGCCGTTACCACCCATTTCTACATCCCACAAATCGAACTTGGTCAATTTTAAGAGATTGGTTCCACTTAGATATACTCTAAAGTTAGACGCCCCTATTTTACTCATCATCCGCTTAGGAAGTGTATAGCCCAATTCGACACTTTTTAAGCGCATAAATGAGCCATCACGCATAAAAAATGTGCTGAGTTGGCTGTTGTTTCCATTTACTTGTGGACTTAACCTTGGCCATAGGGCATTCACGTCTCTAGAATCTTCGCTCCAATGACTATCGGCATAGGCTTTTAGCAACTGGTTGCTGAGGCTTTTGCCCGGAAGCTCATTACCTGATCTATAGCTTGCAAAAGGAGAGGTAGCTGCAGGGTCTATAAAAAATGTCTCGTTGGCAAGGCCTTGTACAAAAGCATTAATGTCGAAGCTTTTGAGGTTTAAGGAGAAGCCAAATCCATATATAATTTCAGGAAGCGTTGGATTACCAATTGGTACTTTATCCGCTTCCGTAATCTGTCCGTCTCTATTCACATCGGTATATTTGACATCGCCTCCGCCATACTCGCCGAAGTTCTGACGAGGAGAGTTTGCTGCTTCCGCATCGTCAATAAATAACCGTTCGGCGATGTAGCCGTAGGGTTGGTAAATCGGATTCCCTACACGACTTCGGTAGGCTTCCGCATACTGTGGTTCTTCAAATATTTTGTATTTATTGGTGGCATAAGTAAGGTTTCCTCGTACGGTAAAGCCAATTCCATTCTTTATTCTCGACGAATAATCTAAAGCTAAATCGGCGCCTTGGCCTGTGGCTTGACCAATATTAGCACTAATAGGCGCAGACAAGCCCATGGTTATGGGAATAGAAGCACGATTCATGAAGATATCCTTCCGCTTTTCCGAGTAAAATTCGGCATTGATATTTAACTTATTCCACAAACCAATTTCTAACGCAATATTCCTTTTGTAAGCTCGCTCCCAAGTAATCTCAGGGTTAGCGTAGCGACTTACCGTTACGCCGTTGAGCGTGTACATTGCCCCGAGTCCATTTCCAAAGGAAGCAGATTTATCCGCGTCGTTTAGCGAAACGTTAGAAAGGTACAAGAAACGATCTATTGATCTGCCAATAGCCTCATTTCCGATTACACCATAGGTTGCTCTAAGTCGCAGATTATTCACCGTCTTCTTAAATTTTTCAAAAAATTTCTCGTTAGAGATGCTCCAGGCTAGTCCTGCTGCAGGGAAAAAGCCGTAGCGTTTATCTTCAGAAAAGCGTTCTGAACCGTTGTAACCAAAGTCGAATTCCGCAAAATAACGATCCGAGAAAGAGTAGGTTGCTTTTCCAGAAAGCCCAGCATTACGAGAAGGCAGCGAAATTTGTAAATCGCCCGCATTTGCAGCCCTTCGCTCTTGCATAATGTAAACTAACATGCCGCTAAAACCATGCTTTTTAAAGCTCTGGTTATAGTTTAACACATTCTCCATATAGAATGTAGTGTTAATTAGCTTGCTGCCTTCGTTATAGCCAAGGTATTCTGTAGCCGTATTTTCGTTCAAGGTATTTACCTTATATGTATTATTGAGCTGATCATATCCGCTAAGGGCATAATAGTAGGGTTCGTAAAATCTGCTGATATCGAAATAATTGCTACGGTTGGTATTTAGCATGGTACGAAACGAGAGCCCCTTAATCACTTTTGAAAGATCTTGTTTCAATTCTACCTGGGCTAACATCAGTGATCTGGAATAATCTTTATAGCCCTTTGTCATGTCGGCATAAGGGTTTAGGTAACTGCCATCTCCAAAGTTTCCATACATGATATGTTTAACGAAGCGATGATCATTGTCTACCGGATAGTAAGCCGGAAAGAGTGTGGGGTTAGCGCGCATCACTTTGGTGTACATGCCTGCTCCACCGTCTATCGGGCCGGTATAATCGTCGAAATTCCCACTTAAACGCACCACCATTTGAGTAGATGGTGTAACATCGATTGTGGTATTGGAACGTAAGGTATAGCTCTTTAAATCGATGTTGTTATTGAAATTGTTACGAGGATCTACTTTTAATACCCCACCGTCGTGATTGAATGAGCCTGAAACATAGTATTTAGCAATACCGCCACCGCCACTAATGTTTACGTTGGCCCGTTGTGTTAAGGCATTTTTCTTAAACAACATTTCTCTCCAATCGTTAGCTGGGTAAACGTTTTCATTTTTGCCTTGCGAAGTATTAGCAATCTTTTCTTCGGAATAGAGCGTGGTACCTAAGGGGTTTCTAGTTAGAATAGCTTCATTAGATAAGAGCATATAGCTTACCGGATCTGCAAATTCTATATTCTGGGTGGCTTGAGATATTGAATTTTCTAATCGAACCGAAAGTTTGGCCTTCCCTACCGCACCTTGCTTGGTCGTCACTAAAATGACCCCATTTGCACCACGTGCACCATATACAGCGGTAGAGGTTGCATCTTTAAAAATCGAGAAGCTAGCAATATCATCGGGCTGCAGCCTAGCCAAGTCTGTCGTCGTTAACTCCATGCCATCAATTAGAATAAGCGGAGAAGTATTGGTGCCAAAAGTAGTGATTCCTCGGATAAAAAAATCGGCGTTATCTTGTCCGGGTTCGCCACTTCGCTGGTAAGCCACGATACCCGCAGCTTGCCCGGCTAAGGCAGTTGTCAAGTTGCTGGATGGAACTCTGAGGTTTTTTGTGCTGATTGTGGTGATGGAGCCAATCATGTCATTGCGTTTGGTTGTTCCTCCAAATGCGGTAATCACTACCTCATTGAGTTTGTTTTTCGATTCGAGCAAGGTTACATCAATCACATTTACCCCTTTTACCGCAAATTCTTGCGAGATATAGCCCATGATAGAATAGACCAGAATTGAATTTTCGTCGGGCACATCTAAGATGTATTTTCCATTTACATCTGTCGTAACGGAGATTGTTGTGCCTTTAACCGTTACCGAAACCCCAGGCAAGGTGCCTATTGAGTCGCGTACGGTTCCACGTATCTCCTTTTTCACTTTAATTTGGATTGGGGGAACTTTAGCATACACGCGCTGGACTGAACCGAATGCCAGTAGAAACAGCAGAAGTGAGCCCGCAAATAGGAGTAGTTTTTTCATCATACATTATTTGGTTTAACTGTGAATTTAACCATCAATGCACAACGAAATTTATCTTAAATTAGATAAGATTTTGGTGAGGATGAACTCCAACACCTGGATAACTCGTCGCGAAATTTGGTTAGTAATTCAAAAGTAGGGCAATTGATTATCAGGCACTAATGTATTATTATCAAAACGTAATACTATTCTTACTCGGCCATGACAGTACATAACGGCTAGCAAAATGTACTTGATTAGCTTTAGGAAGCCAAATATAATTATGAAGAAATTTATTATACTATTATCAATAAGCATCGGATGGATTCTTCCACTTTGTGCCCAGTTACCTACCATATTTTCTGAAAATAAAGAGAAAGGACGGGAAAAAGATCCGAGGTCTAGAGTGTACATGCCCGCAGTTCGTATTATCGCCCAATCCGACCAAACCGGCAAGTGGATCAAGAATGCTAATGGCTTGTTAAAGGAAGGGAACGGACAAGCCGTGTTAGTGAATAAGGATTTAACTTCCATGAAAAGCACAGCGGCGCATCAAGCTTATATCGTACTTGATTTCGGGAGGGAGATTCATGGTGGACTAGCCTTTGTTACTGGACACATGAAAAGTAAAGATCCCGCAAGCGTGAGAGTGCGGTTTGGTGAATCGGTTAGTGAAACCATGGCTGATGTAGATACCGCATCTGGAGCTACTAACGACCATGCCATGAGAGATTTTAAGGTAGATTTGCCTTGGTTGGGCAGCATCGAGATTGGGAATTCAGGTTATCGCTTTGTACGGATTGATTTATTGAGCAGGGATGTTGAGCTTTTGCTGAAAGAAATTAATGCCATCTTTATTTACCGTGACATTCCTTATTTAGGTAGCTTTAAGAGTAATGATGCCAGATTGAACCAAATTTGGGAAACCGGCGCCTATACCGTGCATTTGAACATGCAGCAATACCTTTGGGATGGCATAAAAAGAGATCGTTTGGTTTGGATAGGTGATATGCATCCGGAGATAATGACGATAAATAGTGTTTTTGGCTATAACGAAGTCGTTCCAAAAAGTTTAGATCTCATTCGAGATGCAACGCCGCTTCCCGCTTGGATGAATGGCATCAGCTCGTACTCCATGTGGTGGATTATGATCCATAGAGACTGGTACAAGTATCAAGGTAACCTGACCTATCTAACCGCACAAAAGCCCTATCTTGTTGCCCTTTTAAATCAGCTCATTAGCAAAACTAAAGAACATCAAGAAAAGCTGGATGGCAACCGGTTTTTAGATTGGCCATCGAGCGAAAACAAACCGGCCATACATGCGGGCTTACAGGCCATGATGATGCTAAGCCTAACCGCCGGAGCCGAGTTATGCGATGTCTTAGCAGATAAAGTAACCGCTGAAAAATGTAGATTAACCGTGCAATCATTGCAAGAACATGTGCCAGATATGGCCAATTCAAAGCAAGCAGCCGCTTTAATGAGTATGGCAGGACTAATCGATTCGAAAAAAGCAGATGCTTTTATTGCCAAAGATGGAGTGAACGATTTCTCTACTTTTTACGGCTATTACATGCTTCAGGCCAAAGCTAAAGCAGGAAACTATCAAGGCGCGATAGACAATATTCGTGAATATTGGGGCGGGATGCTCGACTTAGGCGCGACTACTTTCTGGGAAGATTTCAATATCAAATGGCTGAAGAATGCGGGCAGAATAGACGAACTGCCCAGTAAAGATAAAGTAGATGTGCATGTGTGTTATGGCGATTATTGTTACAAAAGATTAAGACATAGCCTATCGCATGGATGGGCATCCGGACCAACGGCTTGGCTAACGGAGCACGTTCTAGGCGTGAGTATGGTATCGCCAGGCGGCAAAGTATTAAAAATTAAACCCAATCTGGGGGATTTAACCTTCGTTGAAGGTACCTTTCCTACACCACTGGGCATAGTGAAAATTAAACATGTTAAACTAGCTGACGGCAGAGTGGACACTAAAGTGGATGCACCCAAAGGCATTCGAATTCTTAAATAAGAGTCCATGCAATAATTGTATCACATTATGCGGGGAATGTATTAACCAATTCATAATGAAGCACTTTACTTTTGTTTATCTAACCAAATTTTTAACCACTAGTTAATCGGCTCTTCCATTAATTAGTGAAACCTAACCGAATAGCTATGAACCTAAACTTACGTTTAATGGTGCTGGGCTTGATGCTATCTTTTGGCGTCGCTCCGTTTGCAAGCGCACAAATTCTGATTTCGCTTAACAAAACCACTACGGCCACCTCCACCGAAGGTGCTTTTACCGCCTCAAATGCAACCGATGCTAGTGGAACCACCTTTTGGTCTTCGACCTCAACAGACATCAAACAATCGCTTACGGTAGACTTGGGTCAAAACTATGATGTAGACAAGCTGCAAATTAACTTTTCTGATGGTCGTTTAGCCACCACATTCGACATCTTATTTTCCTTAAATGGAACCTCTTGGGATACGGTGCGCACCATCACAGGCAATACCAAATTGTCTAACTGGATATATGGGCTGCCTGGCTTGGCAAGGTATGTTAGATTTCACGGCAGAGCAAAAGCCAACGCGGCGGGCTATCGTGTTTCTGATTTTAAAGTTTACGGTTATGCCACTACCACAGCTGCTCAAAAAACGGCAATGGATAGCGTTGCAAACCGATTGGGCAGGGGTTACGCTGCTACTGAAACGGCAGATCTTAGTGACTATATCGACAAGATGCAAGCGAATGGAAAATGGCCTATCAATTATAGTGACAAGGCCTGGACCTCTCACGCGTTAAGATTAGGCAGAATAGCGAGAGCCTATCGTAATCCAAACAATGTACTTTACAACGACCCACGCGTTCCCGCCAAATTTATGCTCGGTTTTCGCTACTTTATTAATGCCCACTTCACTTCTACCAACTGGCACGATACCGTAGTAAGGGCGCCAAATAATTTAATTATTGGCCTGATGCTAATGAAAGGCGCCCAGGCTTTCCGAAAGATTCATTGTATTTATATGCGCATTACATGATGGACCATACCGATAGTTTAGCCCACCAGGGTGTAAACAAAACATGGGTGGCTGGGATAACTGCACGTAAAGGATTGGTACTAGATCGATATCCAGTAGCCAAAAAAGGCTTCGATAATGTAGCTGGCTCATTAGAAATTGCGAATGCTAGTTTACAAGAAGGGCTACGAAAAGATAACAGTTTTCATCAACATCGAAATCAAATTCAAAATTGGAGTTATGGCGAGTCGATGATTATTGATCAAGTTAACTACATTCGAGCTGCGGAATCGACTTTGTTCAGTGCAACCTTTACTGCCCAACAGCGAACAAATCTTAGTAATATGATGTTGGGGGGATCGCAATTATTGGGTTATCGGAATGTGGTAGATTTTGGGACTTTAGGACGAGAAATTTCAAGACCAAGCGCAACAGCTAATATTTCTAGCAGTGTTTTAGATGTTCAAAAATTAAACGACCCCAGTAATGCGGCGAGATACGATGCTTGGAAAAACAACCTTAGCGGTGCAAGCTATCCCGTTATTGGTGCAAATTTTTTCTGGAAATCTGCTATGCTAACTAGCCATGGTCCCAATTATTACTTATCGGCCAAAATTATGTCTAATCGAGTAAGAGGAACAGAATCTCTTAATGGCGAAAACCTAAAAGGTTATAACCTACCGCTAGGTGCTACCAATATTATGACCTCCGGAAATGAATATTACAATATCTTTCCTACCTGGAACTGGTCTAGAATTCCGGGCACCACTTCAGAGATGAGCGCGGCTGCCGCATCTACTGCTACCGGTTTTACTGGAGGCTATTTATATGGCACCAATACTTTTGGGGGCGGTGTATCGGTAAACGAAGTAGGTACTTTAGCTTATGAGCACACCAATTATAAAGGAATTTCGGCTAAAAAGGCCTATTTCTTTATGGAAAACATGATGGTTTGCTTAGGAAATGGCATTACGGGTACAAAAAGCAATGAAGTGGTAACTACTGTGAATCAAACTAAATCTGTAGGGCCGATTACCTATAACAATCCCTCAACTACATTAACCGTTGATTCGATAAGCTTAAATACACTAAACTGGGTGAACCATGATAATGTAGGCTACCTTTTTCCATCAGGTGGATACATGAGCATCACCAATAAAAACCAGTCTGGTTCTTGGTTTAGCATTAACGACGATATACCAGATGCCCCACTTCAAACCCAAATGTTTAATTTGTACGTGAGGCACAGTGCCACCCCGGTTAATCGATCTTATTATTATATCGTAGCGCCCAACAAACAGGCCAGCGATATGACTAGCCTAGCGGCCAATCATGGCTTTGTAGTAGAAAGCAATACCTTGAGCATACAGGCCCTACGCCATGTGGGTACCAAACAATATGCCGTGGTGTTCTATGCACCCGGACAAATCACCATAGATGGCTTATTGATTAAATCGGATAAAAAAGCCATCGTGATGATTCGCAAATATTCCTCAAGTTATAGACTTACTGTTGCTGACCCAGAATACACGGGCTCGACCATTAAAATTACCTTAAACCAGAACGTATCTGGCGAAGGAGCGGTTTACGCAGCTGGGCAAACGGTAATTACGATGCCATTGGGTTCAGGAGAGAATACTGGTAAACCTGAAACTAGAAGCTATGCCGTTAATTCGGGTTCCTTATTGGCTTCCAGCCCCTCATCGCTAGCCTTATCGAAGGTCGAGGATCCGCTCAATGAAACCATTACCCTTTATCCTAACCCAAGCTCAACCTCACTACAGATTTCTGGTATTTCAGACCAGGCGGTTATTGTGGTATATGATGTGTTAGGGCATAAGTACAACAACGCTACTGGTCGTATGGTGGATGTTAGCAAATTGGCTAAAGGCATTTACTTCCTTCAAATAAATGACAATGGAAAGCGAACCGCTAAAAAGTTCATCAAAGAATAGGATCGGTTAATTAAGGCTTATCTTCAAAAACAACCTGCTTGCTGTTTATCAGTTTAACCACTGGTACAGCAGCAGTTTTCGCTGGGGCTCGAAGTGATCGAATTGTTAGACCGATTACATCTTCCACATATATTGAAGGACGGAAATCGGGATAACGTACATCCGTTACCACATTGTCTAGTTTAAGCCCTTTAACGTGCCTCACAAACAATCCACTAGCGGGCAAAACTAAGCCATACATTCTATTTTCTGGATAGGCACTTGGGTTTTCTGCTATCTTAAGTTTGCCCTCCTCTATTGTTCCTTTTCCCATGTTATGAAGAACTATATTCGTTAGCTTAACATTTTCAATGTATTGCCCTGGAAAGGCAGTAATGGAGCTCGCCATTTTGCTGTGACTGGTGGCTACGATGTTTTCGATTTGAATGTTACGTATTTGTCCACCCACTGATCTGAATGGAGAAGCCGTTTGTTGCGTTTCATAAAAACCTTTTGAAGCACCTTGCGTTCTTCCCCTATTGCCCAGCACGATAAATATTGGGGTCTGTACATCTTCCATCACAATGTTGGTGATCTTGATATTTTCGATCTTGGCCCCATCTACAGATTCTAGGGCAATGCCTGCTAGTACCGTGGTGGGCAAGCCTATAAATTTTAGGTTTTTTTGCCATTGCCTGATGTGGTCGCTAGAGGCCTTTTTAATACTGATGTTGCTAATGGTTACATCTTTTAAGCCTGCTATAGACATTGTGCCAAACTTTATCGCATTACAATTGGTAGAAATTTTACAATTCCTTACGATAATGTCTTCAACTGGTCTGTTTTTATCGTGACTTTTAAAGCAGATTCCATCATCATCCACATCGACTGTACAATTTTCTACGAGCACGTGTTTTGCATCAATGTCCATCCCATCTTGGTTATAATTCGACTGTGCAAAAACAGTAAGGCCTGTAAGCTTTAAGTACTCGCATCCTAAATAATTCTGCATCCAATAGGCCGAATTGCGCAGCGTAAGATTGCTTACGGTAATGTGCTTACTATCGATTATGAGCAACATACATGGCCGTAGTCTGCTTGCGGGTGTATCGTCATTTCCCAATTGAAATGTCGGGCTATCGCCACTCCCATCTATTGTACCCTCTCCACTCAACGAAATATTATTCAGCCCTTCGGCAAAAATAAATGCTTTATTGGCCATCGACTTCCCATTCTGATCGTGTGTAAATGCATTTGCATAGCTTACTTTATTATCGGGATAATCGGCAAATGAAGCACTCCCCTTCAAAACACCACCCTTGCTTATGCTCAGGTTAACGTTATTTTTTAAATACAACGTCCCAGCAATAAAAATGCCTTCAGGAACCAACACCGTTCCTCCGGTTTTTGAGCAGGCGTCGATAGCCTCTTGAATGGCTTTCGTGTTCATTGCAGTGGCCTCAGACTTTGCACCAAAATCTCGAATATTATACGTTTGCGCATGTACAGTGTTGCTGAGGAATAGCAAGGCAATCAGATAGCTATATATTATTTTTATCATTTTAGTTTATAAATTTCACTCCCTGCCAACAGCAAGGCGCCTACACCATATACATTGGTCTGCTCGTAGTTTGTGGCAATTGGACCTGAACCTACATTTTGAACAAAGCCAAGTTTACCATTGGGATGCACGGCTGTCACTATCGCTTTCCATGCATTTGTTACTACAGGTTTATATTTTTTCTCTGATAGCAGTCCCTTATTGATCCCCCAGGCTAGTGCATAGGCATAAAATCCGGTACCACTGGTTTCTTTATCGGCAAAAGTAACTGGATCTAATAAAGAAGCGTGCCAGCTTCCATCTGCCTGTTGAAGACCCGCAATACGTTTTGCCATTTGTTTAAATTGCTTTTCATAGCGCTTACGGTTTTTAAAATCTTGAGGCATGTTGTCCATCATCCGTGCTAAACCTGCCAATACCCATCCATTTCCGCGAGACCAAAAAATCTTTTCTCCATTCTTTTCCTTTTGAGTAAAGAACCGACTATCGCGGTAATACAAATGATCTTTGGTATCGTACAAATAAGCAGAGGTTTTCCACCATAGCGAATCGGCTTTTTTGAGGTAGCGTAAATCGTTGGTTGCAGTACTCAACAAAGCCAAAGAAGGTGGGCCCATAAATAAGGCGTCGCACCACGCCCATTCTCTATGATTGATGTTGGGAACAACTGCAAGAGGCTCATTAAATTGGTGGGCAACGATGGTATCGGCTAATGCCTTCCACTTTTGGATCATCTTTGGCTCTTTGTGCTCTATATACATGCTGGTATACATTTGCGCAATGCAATAATCGTCTGCAAACAATCTACTTTTTCCGGTATTCCATTTGCATTCTTCTCCGACTTCATATAAAAATTTATCGTAAGCAGGGGCATTATTCACTCGTTTTAGCGCAACAAAGCCTGTATAAAGAGCCGCATTTTCCCATTCTGTTTTAGGCAGTTTAATGATCCGCCCTTCTTTCCATTCGTTAATTTGCCAAAGGGCAACTTTATCCATCACTAGACGAACGGAATCGGAATTTAACTGAAAAGAGTATTGTGCGAAAAGGTTAGGTAAGCAGCTGATTAGAAGGAGCGGAAAGAGGACTAGTTTTTTGAACATGTAATTAAGTTTTAATTGCAAAATCTAGACACCTTTTTAAGATGTCTAGATTTAATTTAGTATCCAGCGTTTTGAGGGAAGTTCGTTCGTCCTTCAAAAGTTCGGTCGATTTGTTCTTGAGGTATTGGTCGCAAGATATGGAAATCTTTAATGGTCAGTTTGGCGACGGGGTTGTACTTATTTACCCGTTCTATTAATTTGCCGGTTCGCACCAAATCGGTCCATCGCGTAAGTTCACCAGAAAGTTCCCTTGCGCGCTCGTCGAGAATAAAATCAAGGTTCATGTCTGCCGCAGTTACCTGCATGGCGGCTCTATTGGCAGCCGTTTGCGCAGGCGTTGCTCCAGTTTTTATCGATCGTTCTCTTAGGGTATTGATCAATACCGCAGCCTCCGCTTGTTTACCCGTCATGGTTAAGGCTTCGGCAGCGATCAGATACGTTTCGGCAAATCTATATATGGTAAAATCTTTGCCACTTGCATCATTAAGTCCAACCCTTAGCGAGTCCATATACTTTTTGTTCATAGGCCATTGACCAGCCGTATACGTACTTGGTGTAAACACGTGATAGTTCTTAGCTGCCTTTTCAGCAGCACCCAGTTCGCGATCGAAGGCCACAATACAAGTGTCTCCACGCTTTAGTGTTACCGTTTTATTATTAATTGAATAGGTGCCGGGACGATTGCAAAACCAAACACTTTTGAACGTCTTTTCCCATCGGCTATCTGCTGTTTTATTGTAAAGATTCATCATCCAATCCGTTAAACGGAAATGACCAAAGGGACGGCCATTTGCTAAATCGCGAATCATACCATTCAGTTCGTAGCCAGCAGTAAATTGAAAACAAGAGGTATTCGAAGCAAAGCCACCGGTAACCACGCTCGTACTATATTGGCAAGCAAACATGTTTTCGGTATTTTGTGTTAGGGGTTGAGCAAATAACTGTGAAAAATCCGTTACTAATTTATAGCCGCCGTTGGCAATTACATCTTTAGCTAAACTAGCGGCTTGATCGTAATCTGTAGCTTGTTTGGCTGCACCACCGGCTCTTGTTAAATATACCTTCGCTAACATGTGCTTCGCAATTGGTATCGTAACGCGGCCATACTCTGTTGTGGTTTGCGACAAGTTGGCAATGGCAAAGTTAAGGTCTTCAATAATTACTTTATATACATCGGCAACTGGCGATCGCGTTGCCTTATTATCTGCCTCAGTGGTTGGCTTAAGAGAAATGTGTAAAGGTCCGAACTGCTGTACCAATAAAAAATAATAGTGGGCTCTTAAAAAGCGAACCTCTGCAACCCTTCTATTTTTTAGGGCAGCATCCATTCCTGTAATTGCTGGTGCAGCCTCAATAACTGCGTTACAAGTATTTATACCCAAATACATCGCATTCCACACGTCGCGCACAATCGCGTTTGCAGGATTTAAATTGGCAGTATAATTTGGAAATGTGGCATCTGCGGCTCCATTCTGATACTCGTCTGTCCCAAAAATGTTTAACCAGGCCGAGCTTTGTCCACCATACCAATTTCTCAAATACGAATAACTTCCACGTACCCCATCTTCTAAACCAGCTGGCGTATCGAGGTACAAATTAGAAATCTGTGTTTTAACATCTTCATTTAAGAGTTTCTTGCAGCTTAATGAGAGCACTGCGATGACCGTTAAGGTCATTAATAATATTCTTTTCATAATTTCTTATTAAAATCTAACATTTAAACCAAAAAGATAATTTACTGTACTTGGGTTATCCGTAACTTCTGGATCCGTACCGAAATTCTTGTGTACGTACGAAGAGAACACGTATGGATTCGTAACGTTGAAATACAATCGTACCGATTGGGCTTTTATTTTTGAAACCACTGCTTTCGGCACATTATAACCTAAGTTAATGTTACGAACGCGAAGAAAATCACCATCGAAGAATTTCAATGTACTGCCATATAGCACTCCCGGACTTCCAGACGTATTTGCAATTGGTCGTGGATAGGCATTGGTTGGGTTAGTTGGTGTCCAATAGTCTGAAGTTACTACGTTGTAAGATCCACCAAAAGCGATGGAGTTATTAGGAGTACTGTGGAATGCACTGGTCATGGTTCTTCCGGTTAAGCCTACAATAAATACCCCTAAGTCGAAATTCTGGAAAGTGAATCTGTTATTGAAGCCAAAAGTGAATTTTGGGGTAGGCGTGCCGATAATTGTTCGGTCGAGGGCATTAATTACGCCATCATTGTTAAGATCGGCTACCTTGATCTGACCAGTTGCCTGACCATATTTAGCCGCATCCTCTCCGGTTTGCCATATTCCTATTTTTTGGTAATCGTAAAAAACATTAATCGGCTGACCAATGAAACGTGAACTTCCGATATCGTCTACTTTTCCTGCAGATAGTTCTATAATTTCTTCTTTGTTAAATGCTCCAGTAATATCCGTGCTCCATTGGAATTTTTTACCTGCAATATTTTCTGTAGACAGCGTAAACTCGAATCCGGTGTTCCGTGTGCTACCAATATTGGTGGTTACTGAGCTAAATCCGGTTGTATTCGGAATCGCATAGGGTAATAACAAATCAAAGGTACGACTGCGATAAGCCTCTAAAGCCCCGCTGATACGGTTTTTTAAGATGCCAAAATCAAGTCCTAAGTTATACGATTCGGTAGTTTCCCATTTGAGGTTAGGATTAGGAATTGATGATGGTCTCCAACCAATAGCCGGAACATCGTTAAACTCATAATTGGTACGCGAGAGCAGGGAGAGCGTTGAATACGGATTAATACCTGTATTACCTACTTTTCCATACTCCGCTCTGATCTTTAAGTTATCGAAAACATTAAGCCCCTTTAGAAAACCTTCATTAGACAGGTTATAGGCCACAGCTACCGAAGGGAAGAAGCCCCATTTATTGCCTGGCGCAAATACCGAAGAGCCATCTGCACGAGCTGCAAATGTGAGTAAAAATCTATCGTCGAATGCGTAGTTTACCCGACCCATGTACGATAGGATGTTGAAACGCGAATAATCACTAGACATGGAAGTAGCGGTTCCCGAACCTAGATTTTGATAGGTTACGGTTTCAACCGGCAAAGCTTCTGCGCTTGCCGAACCCGTTTCTCTGATCCGTTGTTGTATGCTATACAAACCGGTTACGCCAATACGATGTTTTCCGAAAGTTTTATCGTAAGTAAGCAAATTTTCGAGTGTGTAAGAGAAAATGTAATCGTTACTGGTACTTGCCTTTGCCAATTTACCTTGCTGTGAACCACTATTCATTGCATCGAAATTACCTGAGCGTGCATTGGTAAAATCTGGACCAAAATTTACTCTTAGTTTAAGCCCAGAAATTATTTCGGCTTCGGTATAAAAACTAGCTAACAATCTGCTTCTTTTCTCATCTCTAATTACAACGCCTGGAATTAATTCCATTAAGGGATTATAAAGTACCGCAACAGAACCTGCTCTTGGGTTAACATTGCCATTTGCATCGTAAGGATTAGCCAAAGGAGAGTAAAACACTGCACTAGAAATCGGGTTTAATCCATTTCCATTGGCAAATGAGTACGACCCCAACATTGAAACCCCCATTTTAACATGTTTTCCAATATCTTGATCTAAGTTAACGCGTAAGCTATAGCGTGATAAATCTTGCAATTTGATATAACTCTCGTCTTTAAAATACCCTAAAGATAAATTGTAACGCGTAGTTGGAGAGGCTCCCAACACACTTAGTTG
>Ga0247813_10000624_pt1 | contig 31373 bp, 22 predicted proteins | sample UWRJL169409C1_FD_180719 | JGI IMG/M metagenome (GOLD analysis project Ga0247813, IMG submission 180719) | Plant litter microbial communities from Arlington Agricultural Research Station in Wisconsin, United States - UWRJ-L169-409C-1 | ecosystem: Environmental > Terrestrial > Plant litter >... | reverse complement strand
CGCCCGCTCGAGCGGCTTCAATCGCGGCATTTAGTGCAAGCAGGTTGGTCTGGTCCGCAATGCTTTTAATCACACTGACGATGCTGCTGATTTGCTCAGCATGATTGTCGAGGTCGCTGATTTGCGATGCTGAGGCCTCTACGGTTTGCGCGATCAGGTTCATGCGCTCCAGGGTCTCTTGAATAACGCTGCCGCCTTCACTGGACTGGCGGCCTGACTCGCTGGACTGGGCATGCGCTTCGACAGCGTTGTCGGAAACGTGGTTTATGCTCACCGTCAGTTCCTCAACGGTGGCAGCCATTGACGACGCCGAGTGTGATTGCTCTTGAACCGAGGTCGACAGCTGCAGCGATGCGGTCGAGATATTGTCGGCTGCACTCACCAGTTGTTCCGCGCTGATGCCAATCTCGCGAATCATGGCGCGTAGGCGGTCTTGCATGGCCTGGAAGGCTTGTTGAAGCGTGCTCACTTCGTCGTTGCCTGCAACTTCTATCTTGTTGTCCAAGCGCCCATCAGCGATGTTGCGAGCGAGGGTGACCGCTTGGCTCAAGCGTCCGGTAATGGTTTTGGTGAGCAGCGTTGCTATCAGTATTGCCAGGATCGCTGCGGCCAACCCTCCCACTACCAGAATGGTAAAAGCAGTGGATTTGGAGTCGTCCATGAGGGTGCTGCGTTCTTCTTGCAGCGCTTTTTCTGCATCCTGAAACTCGGTGATGACTGCGCGCATTGCATCCATCTTGGCTTTGGCTTGCCCTGAGCTGATTTGGCTGATGAGGGTGGTCAGCGGGGCGCGATCAGCGTTGATTTCTCGGCGTAAGGTGATGGCGCTCTGCATGTCCTGCTGCAGCCACTGCTGGTAAACCGTTTGCAGGCGATCCAGCCGTGCTTGTTGCTCTGGGTTGTCCTGAGTCGCTTTTTTGACTTGCGCAAGCGAGTTGGCGAAGGCCTCCTCACCTTTTAGCATCGGCTCAAGAAAGCTGTCTTGCCCAGTCAGAGCAAAGCCGCGCATGGCGGTTTCGATGTCGACGAGGCTGTTCAGGATGGTGTTTGAGTGGTTGAGCACGTCGTAGCTGTGGATGTTGCGTTTGACGCTGCTGCTGACCTGGTCGAAGCCGCGTAAGGCAGAAAGCACCAGGACTGCAATGATGATCAGGACCAGACCGAAACTGGTGTACAGCTTTTTTGAAATGCTGAAATTGTCGAACATTGCGGGTGTTACCTTTCAAGGCCTGGCGGGGGAGCTACGCGGGCTGCCACGCATGGGAATGCGGGAAGCGCTTGCATAGTGACGTTTTGATATCAATCCGTATGAGTGTGTTGTACAGAGAAAGTTCTTTGTACAATTTTTCTTCGTGCGGTGGACCTGACCTGCCCCTGACACGTGCTTGGTTTGGTCAGGGAGTAGCCGTGGCGGTGGCGGTGGCGGAGACGAGAGGGAAGGGAGGGGGGCGAGCGAGGTCGAGAAATGATAGGCCGATCTGAGGCCCCTGACTGGGACTACTCAGGCACGATAGCACATGCGATAGACGCTAAGTGCCTTTGTGTAACGCTAATTTGGTGTGCCGGGGGAAGTTGAAATGAACGGCTATCCTTATGTTGAATATCAGAAATATCAGATTCGATATTTTCCCGGGATACCATTTGGAATACCTCCGATAGGAAGTGAACACTGCAACGGTAGCGATCTACTAGTTTCGTGCTCGGCTTTCTCTAATTGCGGGTCCCGGACAGTCAGACCAATGCGCTCAGCCGCAGTCTCATAATGAATATGGTGCTTGGCCAAGTACCGTGTACCTTCGATCCGGAATGCGAGTTTCCGGGATTTGCGCTGGGTGCGATGACGATGAAGAAACCCTACTCGCTTAGGTGCTTACTGACGGGTTGGATCTGCCGATAAAAAGGGCGGGGCGCAGCTTTACCCGTGCGGCAGCAGTCGATAAGGTGGCGGGCATCGCAGAATGATGGCAGGTCGCGTATTCCAGGGATGACCCATCAAAAGTGCTGGTGCTTCAAGTGCTGTCATAAGAGTCTCCCTCCGGATTACCCTAGCTTGGTCATCAGACGTTTTTTGAGTATTGGCTGGCCCTCCCTATCGGTGGGCGGCAATGGGAGTGTTGTGCATGAGTGAATTGGCCCAGGCGCTGCTTAATGCAGTACCGGAAGATGGCAGCAGTATCGGCAATCAGGCCCTGTACGAGCGGCTCAGGAGCCAGTTCACCGGCCTTAGTGAAGAGCAGTTCTGGGAGTCGCGCGATGCACTGATCGGTGAGGGCGTGCTGGCCAAAGGCCGCGGGCGTGGTGGTTCTGTGCTGCGTGCTCAGGCTGCAGTTGCCAGCCTGGCGGCGCAGGCGCTAAGCAGGGCGCGTGAGCGTTTCGATCCGGCTGTGGCAGAGGTATCTGCCAGCTATGCCGCCGAGGCACCAGTCAGGAAGGGCAAAGTGATCAAGGTACAGGCTGCCACCAGCATCGAGGCCCTGGAAAAAACCCTCTGGGCCACCGCCGACAAGCTGCGCGCCAATATGGATGCCGCTGAGTACAAGCACATCGTGCTTGGGCTGATCTTCATCAAGTACATCTCCGACAGCTTCGCTGGCCGCCGCGCAGAGCTGGAACGCAAGCTGACCGACGAGAACGACGACTACTACCTGGGCGATGGCGATTTAGTGGCTCTCAATGCCGAGCTGGAAGACCGTGACTACTACCGTGAAGTCAACGTGTTCTGGGTGCCGGAAGCGGCGCGCTGGGATTCGATCCGCGCCGCCGCCAAGCAGGTGGATATCGGCAAGCGTATCGATGATGCCCTGGCTGCCATCGAGGCGGAAAACACCAAGCTCAAAAACATCCTTGATAAGCGCTACGCCCGCGTCCAGTTGCCGGACGGCAAGCTCGGTGAGCTGGTGGACCTGATCTCCACCATCGGCTTCGGTCACGATGCCGGTAAGGCCCGCGATCTACTTGGTCAGGTCTACGAATATTTCCTCGGTCAGTTCGCCAGCGCTGAAGGCAAGAAGGGCGGGCAGTTCTATACCCCGGCCAGCATCGTCAAAACGCTGGTGGCGGTACTCAACCCGCATCACGGTAAGGTGTATGACCCCTGCTGCGGTTCGGGCGGTATGTTCGTGCAGTCGGAGAAGTTCATCGAGGCCCACGGCGGTAAGCTGGGCGATGTGTCCATCTATGGTCAGGAGTCCAACCCCACCACCTGGCGCCTGGCGGCGATGAACTTGGCCATTCGCGGCATCGACTTCAATCTCGGCAAGGAGCCAGCGGACACCTTTGTCCGCAACCAGCACAGCGATTTGCGCGCCGACTTTGTCCTGGCCAACCCACCATTCAATATCAGCGACTGGTGGCACGGCAGCCTGGAAGGCGACCCGCGCTGGGTCTATGGCACCCCGCCTGCGGGCAACGCCAACTACGCCTGGCTGCAGCATATGCTTTACCACCTCAAACCCAGCGGTCGCGCCGGTATCGTGCTGGCCAACGGCTCAATGAGCTCCAGCCAGAACAGCGAAGGCGATATCCGCCGTGCCATGGTCGAAGCCGACGTGGTGGAAGTGATGGTTGCCTTGCCCGGCCAGTTGTTCTTCAACACCCAGATTCCCGCCTGCCTGTGGTTCCTGGCGAAGGACAAACGCCATGCCCTGAGCGCCGGCGGCATCGACCGTAGCTGCCAGGTGCTGTTTATCGATGCACGCAAGCTAGGCACCAGCGTCAGCCGCGTGCAGATCGAACTGCCTGATGCCGACATCGAGCGCATCGCCAGCACCGTGGCGGCTTGGCGTGGCGAAGCGCTGTATGAAGGTGGACAGGTCGGTGAGTACGCCGATATCCCCGGCTTCTGCCGCAGCGTTGCCCTCAGTGAGATTGCCGAGCATGGCCATGTGCTGACACCGGGTCGCTATGTCGGTGCCGAAGAGGTGGAAGACGACGACGAAGCCTTCGCCGAGAAGATGCAGCGGCTGACGAAGCAGCTTGGCGAGCAGATGCAGAAGGGCGCGGAACTCGATCAGTTGATCCGGCAGAAGCTGGGAGGGCTGGGGTATGAGTTCTGACTCGGTAATGAGGCTTGCCGATTATGTAACTCTGGTGCGAGGGACTACGTATAAGGGGGCGCTTGTAGGTAAGCCAGGGCCTGCATTACTTGGTTTAGGGGCAATTCAGCCAGGTGGTGGGTTTAGGGACTCAGATTACAGTACGTACGGCGGCGAGTGTCCATCGAAGCTAATGCTTGGCCCCGGCGACTTGTTTGCCTCTCTCAAGGGGGCGACTAAAGATGGAAAAATGATCGGCTCCGTGGCAAGAGTCCCATCTCTCGTTCCTGCCGGTCGTCTGACTCAAGATACGGTCAAGCTCAACTTCATTGATTCCGACACAGCAGCGCAGCAGTACATCTATTGGGTGCTTCGAACTCCGCAGTATCGTGAGTACTGTTCAGGAAGGGCAATGGGGAGTGCGGTTGTCTCTCTGAGTCGAGAGGACTTTCTCTCTTACCCAATTCCAAGTTTGACTTTTTACAGGCAGCAAATTGTTGAAGCGTTGGAGGGAATTGAAGAGCGCGTTCGGGGGCTACACGAAACCAGCGCGACCCTGGAAGCCATTGCCCAGGCGGTGTTCAAGTCCTGGTTCGTCGATTTCGCCCCCGTGCGCGCCAAGGCCGAACGCCGCCAGCTGGAAGGAATGGATGCCACTACTGCCGCCCTGTTTCCCGATAGCTTCGAAGAGTCCGAGCTGGGCTTGGTGCCGAAGGGATGGAGCATAGGTAGTGTCGGCGACTTGGCTAGCCAGAAAAAGGGCTCTGTGAACCCTTTGACCTCGCCAGGTGTGCTTTACGAACATTACAGCCTGCCAGCGTTCGACAGTGGTCAAGCTCCGGTTTTTGAGCTTGGTCAGGAGATTAAGAGCAACAAAACGCCGCTGCCCGAAGAGGCCGTGCTGCTTTCTAAGCTCAATCCCCACATACCCCGTGTGTGGTTGCCGGTGACTCATGGGGCTAATGCAATCTGTTCTACAGAGTTTCTCGCCTATTCACCGCGTGATGGAGCGTCTAAAGAGCTGATCTACTGCTTGTTTGGATCTTCCGAGTTTCAGCAGCAGCTGTGCCAGCTAGTTACAGGAACCTCAAATAGTCATCAGCGCGTTAAGCCAGATCAGGTGTTGGCCGTCAAGGTGCCAATTGCTGGCAAGCTGGCTCTCAAGGCGTTCACTGAAGCAGTAAGGCCGCTTTTTGAGCGGATTTATGCTAACCGGCTGCAAGCCCAAATCCTCACCAAACTTCGTGACACCCTTCTACCCCGCCTGATCTCTGGCCAGCTGCGCCTGTCGGGGGCGCAGGCTCTGCTGAATGATAAGGATATTGCCCAATGAACGAGCCCATTGCCGAGCGCGAAGCATTGTGGACGCAGTTTCTTGAGCGCTGGCCGCTGGAAAGCCTGCGGCAGATGCCCCTTGAGCATTACAACCAGGCCGGTTCGGACGACCATTTTTGCCGCTGGCTAGAGAAACATACCGAAGCGCTGGGTTCGATTTGGGGCGGGTCGTCCTTCAAGTTCGGCGTTTTTTCCAGGCTGGATAAGCAGGAAAAGAGCAACCCTCATCGCGTATTCACCGATGATCACGCCTGGCTGAAGAAATACGGCAGCAGTGCAGAGGAGACTTTTGCCACCGTACGACAGCATGTCGTTACGGTGGCTGAGGCCGCGCGTGCAGGCGATCTGGAGACAATCGAGCAGGTCGATCTCGGCCCCGTGGTGAAATGGAAGATCGCGTTCCTTTATCAAAACCAGCAAAACCCCAGCATCCTCTGTGTGTTCGCAGCCCGTGACCTGTGTGCAGCGCTGGGGCGTAAAGCCAGTCACAACGAGCAGCTGGCGCCTTTGCAGCGTCAGTTGATGGCTCAGCAGCAGGGGGGGCAGAACCTTTTTGCTTACTCCGATCAGGTATGGGCGCAAGCGCAAGACTGGCATCGTAAGCACAGCCTGACCGAGCAGGCACTGAATTTTTTCAGTGCCGATCCAGAGCGGTTCATCGAGATCAATGTCACCAAGAAAATGGCTGGCTATCGCCTCAGCAACGATCGCGAGCTGGCGTTGCTGCGCGAAAACGGCAAGCTGAGCCTGTTCGTTGCGCCTGGTAACTGGCAGCAGGCAACGCCAGGGCTGGACCGCGAAACCTACTCACCTGAAGAAACACGGCACAGCGGTCTCGCTTCTTGCGCGCCAGCATTGGCTGTCGGCAACCCGGCGGTGTCCATCAAGCTCGCCGATATGGCGGCGCTAGAAGCTTTCTGTTTGACCTATGAGAATGACTCTGTGGATGACGGGACTGTAGTGCATTCGTTAAATCTAAGTGGTGAGCGGCAGGTTGCGCCGCTCAATCAGATCCTGTATGGCCCTCCTGGTACCGGCAAAACGCACGAAACAATTGACGCAGCGCTTGAAGTTCTAGCGCCGCAAGTCCTGTCGCTGCCGCGTGAACAGCGCAAGCGGCATTTTGATGAGTTCGTTGCGCAGAAGCGCATTCGTTTCGTCACTTTCCACCAGAGCTTCAGTTACGAGGATTTCGTCGAAGGGCTGAGGGCTTTGCCGCCGAACAGCGAGGGTAACTCTGGTGGAGCGCTGGCTTACGATGTGGCCAAGGGGGTGTTCGTCCAGCTGTGTTTGGATGCCAGCGGCGACCCGGTGCTAGAGCAGAAGCTGGGGCTGAAGAAGGATCCGAACATCTGGAAGATCTCCATCGAGGAGGCTAGTAGTGACGGGCGAACCCGGCGCTACTGCTTCCAGCATGGTGAGGCACGGATTGGCTGGCACAAAGTCGGTGATATTCGCCAGGCCGACCTGGCTGATCCTTCGCTCAAACTTGGCAGTAATGATCAGAGTTCACTGGCCAGCTTCGGGAGTGATATCGAAGAGGGTGATGTGCTGGTCTGCCTGGGTACCCGAAAGAGTATTTGCGCGGTGGGAGTGGTTACCGGCGAGTATGAATACAATCCCGAGGTGCCAGACGGGGTGCGCAAGGACTATGTGCATCGTCTGCCGGTCAATTGGCTGCTGACCGATATTGATTTCGACATCACCGAGCTCAATGGCGGCCGTGGCCTGACATTAAAAGCCGTGTATCCCATGGGGCGCATAAGTTGGCCTGAATTGCAGCAAGGGTTACAGCAGGCTGGCCTTAGTCTGGCGGGCGAAGCTAAGCGGTCCGTAGCTGGGCCAAAACTGCCGCATGTGCTGATTATCGATGAGATTAACCGCGGCAACATCTCGCGCATTTTCGGCGAGCTGATCACTCTGATCGAGCCGTCCAAGCGGGCCGGTGCCTCAGAGGCGCTTGAGGCAGTGTTGCCCTACTCGAAGCGGCATTTCAGTGTGCCAGACAACGTGTATCTGATTGGCACCATGAACACTACCGACCGCTCATTAGCGGGGCTGGACATTGCTCTGCGTCGGCGCTTCGTGTTCCGCGAGATGCCGCCACGACCAGAGTTACTGGACGCTGTAGAGGTAGATGGGCTGAGCATCGGTAAGCTGCTGCGCGTGATGAACCAGCGCATCGAAGTGCTGCTGGATCGAGATCATTGCCTGGGCCACGCTTACTTTATGTCGCTGTTGGAAAAGCGCACCATTTCTGAACTGGAGCGGATCTTCCGCAACCAGATACTGCCGCTGCTGCAGGAATACTTCTTCGAGGATTGGCAGCGTATTCAGTGGGTCTTCAATGACCACCGCAAAGCTGCGGCTGATCGGTTCGTGGAGCAGGACAAGCAGGATGTGGCTGCGCTGTTCGGGAACGTAAGCCTGCCGGTGCAAGGGGCGGTATGGCGTGTCAATGATGCGGCGTTCAAGCGTATTTCTGCCTATGCTGGGGTCATCGCAGCGCCTTCCGAGATTAGGGAGCCAACAGAAGTGTTAGAGGGGGCGAATGCGTGAGAGCATTCGTCACCGTTCGTGAACATGCCCGCCTGACAACGGCCCCTGTGGCGCCCGGTAACCTCGACTGTGCGCAAATTTCCGAAAGTGCTTTCGACTGGCTCTGCGAACTCAGTTCCAGTTTCAACCGTAATGGCGCTACTTTATTGCACCTTGAGGGACGGCGTGCGCTGAAGTGGGATTCCTATGTAGGCGTGCTGGAAACGCCTTGCGGGACGCGGCTGGAGATTTTACCCAAGCATCATCAGCATGATGATTGTCTGCTGAAGAGCCGGCGTTTGCTGCGCAAGCTGATTCAGCATGCTCTGCAGCTAAAGCCGCGTGAAGTTTCAGTGGCCAGCTTAGAGCTGTTTGACGCACCGCTCAGTGAGTGGGTGATGGGACAGTTTCTTGCCGAGTTGGATTTGTTGGTCAAACGCGGTGTGCGCTTCGACTATCGGCGCATCGAGGAAGAACAGCGTTTTCTGCGTGGCCAGCTCAACGTGGTGGCGCAGATGCGCCAGCCACCGGGGCGGCAGCATCACTTCCAGATTCGCCACGATGTGTTCCTGCCGGACCGGGCCGAGAACCGCTTGCTCAAACTGGCGCTGGAGCAGGTGGCCAAAAGCACGCAGGATGCCGCCAACTGGCGTCTGGCCAACGAGCTGCGCGCCATGCTGGCAGAGGTGCCGGCCAGCGGTCAGGTCAGCCAGGACTTGCGTGCATGGAGCCGTGACCGGTTGATGGCGCATTACCAAGCGATCAAGCCCTGGTGCGAGCTGATCCTCAACCAGCAGATGCCGATTGCCGTGAGTGGCGAGTGGCGGGGGATGAGTCTGTTGTTCCCCATGGAGAAACTGTTCGAGTGCTATGTGGCGGGCTGGCTGCGTCAACGCTTGTTACACGGTGCGAATCTGACCTCACAAGCCAGCCGGCACCACCTGTGCGGGCATGACAGCGGAAAGATGTTCTGCTTGAAACCGGACTTGCTGATCGACACGCCGAAGCAGCGCTGGATTCTCGACACCAAGTGGAAGCGCATCGATGCCGGTAAATCTGAGAAAAACTACGACCTGAGTCAGAGCGATTTCTATCAGCTGTTTGCTTATGGCCACAAGTACTGCAATGACACTGGCATTCCGACGCTCGTGCTGATTTATCCGTGGTGGTCTGGTTTACGCAAGGCGCTGCCGGTGTTCGACTACGGTAAGGGGATGAAGCTTTGGGTGTTGCCGTTTGAGCTGGATGGGGAAGGCTGTCTGGTGGATGCCGAGGCGGCCGGTCTTGCGCTATGTAGTGATAGAGTCAGTCGAAATCCGCTGTGGCTGAGCAGATGAGACAAATTCAGCGATTAGATCCGGTAGCAGATATTCATGGCGTGATGCGTTGCTTGTCCCTCATAAGTTGCAAGGGCACTGTTCGAAGTGCCTCTGCCATGATCCAATCCGTTTATTTGCACGGCGTGGCTGATGGCATTCCCTGCTCGCTAGTTAATGGAGATTACACATGCTGAAAAGCCTGTTGCTTGAAGGCGTAGGCCCAGCCAAAACCTTTGGCCCGGTAGACTTTGCGCCGCGGCTTAACTTCATCACCGGTGATAACGGCTTGGGCAAGAGCTTTTTGCTGGATATCGCCTGGTGGTCTCTGACTCGCACCTGGGCGCGGGGCGTGCCTGCGGTGCCGCCGACCAGCAGCAAGAAGAGCAGCATTACCTACGCCTTCAGTAAATCGACATCAGGTGACTTTGTAGAGACCAGCGTATTCAAACGCAGTGATCAGCTATGGCCAACAAAGCAGGGCCGACCAGCTATTCCGGGTGTGGTGATCTACGCCGGGGTCGATGGCAGCTTTTCCGCTTGGGACCCCGCGCGTAACTACTGGCAAAGCAATGATGCGGCGGAGCGCCCCAGGGCATTCAACTTCACCCCGGAGCAGGTGTGGAACGGGCTTGAGGGGCCGAACGGCATTCGCTACTGCAACGGGCTGATCCACGACTGGGTGTTGTGGCAGAAGGGGCGGGATGAGGCTTTTTCAGACCTGATCAAGGTCTTGGCTGCACTGTCTCCCTCGGGCGTTGAACATCTTGAGCCGGGCCAGCCTGTGCGGCTGGGGCTAGACGTTAAAGACTACCCTTCGCTACGTATGAGCTATGGACAGGATGTGGCGTTGGTACATGCTTCCGCCGGTATGCGCCGAATCGCAGCATTGGCTTATTTGTTGGTTTGGACCTGGCGCGAACATCGCCTTGCGTGTGAGCAGACCGGGCGTAAACAGGCCAAGGAAATCGTCTTTCTAATCGATGAGATCGAATGCCATCTGCATCCGCAGTGGCAGCGTCGGGTGGTGCCTGCATTGCTGCGGGTAATGCAAGCGCTGACCGGCAAGAAGGTGCCGGTGCAGCTTATTGTGGCCACCCATTCCCCGCTGGTGCTGGCATCGGTCGAGCCAGCGTTCGATGAAGCGACGGATGTTGTATTCAACATCGGCTTGTGTGATGGACAGGCTGAAGTCAGTAAAGAGCCCTGGGCCAAGCAAGGGGATGTGGTGAACTGGCTGGTGTCAGACTCGTTTGGCTTGCGCCAGGCTCGATCCGTCGAGGCGGAGCAAGCCATTGAAGCCGCTGAAGCCTGGATGCGAGGAGATAAAGCTGCTCTGCCAGAAAAGTTGCATTCTCAGGGCGCCATCCACAAGGAACTGATGCGTGTACTCCCGGGACATGACGAATTCTGGCCGCGCTGGCTGGTTGAGACTCGGCAACTACCGCGCAGGTCGGGTGATGCATGATCGAGATTGATCAGAGCCTTATGGCCGAGCCCGCTGAGTTCGATGACAAATGCCGCAGGAAGGGTGCTCAGTGGCTCGCGGCGCATCCCAAGGCGAGCAGGAAGCCAGGGAAGACGCGGCCCAAAGACATCTGGACCCCGTTCAAGCCTGCGCTGGCAGATGCGTTTCGAGAACTGTGTGCGTATGGCGCTATGTATGAACCAGTTGGCACCGTGGATCACTTTCTGCCAGTCGATGCCGATGAGGCGTTGGCCTACGAATGGAGCAACTACCGCTTTGCATCGGGCTGGATCAACAGCAGCAAGAACAAGGCTGTCACAATCCTCGACCCACTTGATGTGCGTGAAGGCTGGTTCGAGATGCTGTTGCCTTCGTTGCAGCTCGTCGTGGTGCCCGAGCGGGTGCCCGAACCATTGCGTGAGTTGGCGGTGAAGACCCTTGAGCGCCTGCATTTGCAGGATGATGAGCGAGTACTACGACAGCGTCGTGGCTGGTATCGCAAATATCAGGAGGGCAAGCTGACGCTCGACGGGCTGCGTGAGGTTGCGCCTCTGATTGCTCGAGCCGTAGAGAAGCAGAATGCTGCAGTTCTGCCGTAAGCGAACAAGCACCGATCAAGTAACCAAGCATGTAAAGCTCGCTCGTCGCGTGGCCGTGCCATGCCATCCGAGTGATGCTCCCGCCAGGTAAGGCAGTGAAATGACCGAAGATCAGCTGGAAAAAGAAGCGCTCGAATGGCTCGGTGAGCTGGGCTACACGCACCTCTATGGCCCGGATATCGCCCACGACGGCGATAATCCTGAGCGCGAGAGCTATCGCGACGTGCTGTTGAGCATGCGCCTGCGCTCGGCCATCGCCCGGCTCAACCCGCAGGTCCCTCTGGCGGCGCGTGAGGACGCCTTGCGCCAGGTGCTGGAGCTGGGGGTGCCGGTGCAGCTGTCGGCCAACCGCCTGTTCCATCGTTTGCTGGTCGGCGGTGTGCCGGTGCAATACCAGAAAGACGGCGAGACCCGCGGCGATTTCGTGCGGTTGATCGACTGGGCCGATGTGCGAGCCAACGAGTGGCTGGCTATCAACCAGTTCAGCATCCAGGGGTCTAAACATACGCGCCGACCGGACATCATCCTGTTCGTCAACGGCCTTCCGCTGGTTCTTCTGGAGCTAAAGAACCCGGCGGATGTGAATGCCGACCTGGTCAAGGCGTTCGACCAGATCCAGACCTACAAGGAGCAGATTCCGGACGTCTTTCACTACAACGAGATTTTGGTGATCAGCGATGGCAGCGAGGCGCGCATGGGCTCGCTGTCCGCGAATATCGAGCGCTTCGCCCGCTGGCGCACCATCGATGGGGGCACGGTGGATCCGCTAGGTGAGTTCAACGAGCTGGAGACGTTGGTGCGTGGGGTGCTGCAGCCGGCGATGCTGCTGGATTACCTACGCTACTTCGTGCTGTTCGAGGATGACGGTCGGTTGGTGAAGAAGATTGCCGGCTATCACCAATTCCATGCCGTGCGTGCGGCGATCCAGCAGGTGGTCAGCGCTTCGCGCCCTGGCGGCACGCACAAGGGCGGGGTGGTCTGGCATACCCAGGGCTCGGGCAAGAGCATCACCATGACCTGCTTCGCCGCCCGGGTGATGCAGGAAGCGGCGATGGAGAACCCGACCATCGTGGTGATTACCGACCGCAACGACCTGGACGGCCAGTTGTTCGGCGTGTTCTCGCTGTCGCAGGACTTGCTGCGTGAACAGCCGGTGCAGGTGGCCACCCGCGGCGATCTGCGCGAGAAACTGGCCAATCGCCCTAGTGGCGGCATTGTCTTCGCCACCATCCAGAAGTTCATGCCGGGTGAGGATGAAGACAGTTTCCCGGTATTGTCCATGCGCTCGAATATCGTGGTGGTGGCCGACGAGGCGCACCGCACCCAATACGGCTTCAGTGCTTCGCTGAAGGTGCCGGACTTGAAGGTGGCCGAGGCCAGTGCTCGCTATCAGGTGGGTTATGCCCAGCACCTGCGCGACGCTCTGCCTAACGCTACCTTCGTGGCCTTTACCGGTACGCCGGTGTCCAGCGAAGATCGTGATACCCGTGCGGTGTTCGGCGACTACATCCACGTCTACGACATGCAGCAGGCCAAGGAAGATGGCGCCACCGTGTCCATCTACTATGAGTCGCGGCTGGCCAAGCTGTCGCTCAAAGACTCGGAGCTGGCGCATATCGACGACGAGGTCGACGAGCTGGCCGAGGATGAGGAGGAGGATCAGCAGTCACGCTTGAAGTCGCGCTGGGCCGCGTTGGAAAAAATCGTGGGGGCCGAGCCGCGTATCAAGAGCGTGGCGGCCGATTTGGTGGCGCACTTCGAGGAACGCAACCAGGCGCAAAACGGCAAAGCCATGGTGGTGGCCATGAGTCGTGAGATCTGCGTGCACCTGTACAACGAGATCATCGCCCTGCGCCCCGAATGGCACGATGAGGATCCGGAGAAGGGCGCGGTGAAGATCGTCATGACCGGTAGCGCATCGGACAAGGCACTGCTGCGCCCGCATATTTACCCAGGGCAGGTGAAGAAGCGCCTGGAGAAGCGTTTCAAGGACCCTGCCGATCCGCTGCAATTGGTGATCGTCCGCGACATGTGGCTGACCGGTTTCGATGCGCCCTGCGTACATACCCTGTACGTCGACAAGCCGATGAAGGGCCATAACCTGATGCAGGCCATCGCCCGGGTGAACCGGGTGTTCAAGGACAAGCAGGGCGGCCTGGTAGTGGATTACATCGGCATTGCCAACGAACTGAAGGCGGCGCTCAAGGAGTACACCGCCAGCAAAGGCAGGGGGCGGCCCACCGTCGATGCCCATGAAGCTTATGCGGTGCTGGAGGAAAAGCTCGATGTGCTACGTAGCCTGCTGTATGGCTTCGATTACGGCGACTTCCTGACTGGCGGGCACAAGCTGCTGGCCGGTGCCGCCAACCATGTGCTGGGGCTGGAGGACGGCAAGAAGCGATTTGCCGACAATGCTCTGGCCATGAGCAAGGCGTTTACCTTGTGCTGCACCCTGGACGAGGCCAAAGCCGTTCGGGAGGAAGTGGCTTTCCTACAGGCCATCAAGGTGCTGCTGATCAAGCGTGACATCAGCGCCCAAAAGAAAACCGATGAAGAACGTGAGCTGGCGATCCGCCAGATCATCGGCAATGCCGTAGTCTCCGGCGAGGTGGTGGATGTGTTTGAGGCGGTCGGTCTGGACAAGCCCAACATCGGCCTACTCGATGATGAGTTTCTTGCCGAGGTGCGCAACTTACCGGAGAAAAACCTGGCGGTTGAGCTACTGGAGCGCCTGCTGGAGGGGGAAATCAAGAGCAAGTTCGCCAGCAACTTGGCTCAGGAGAAGAAGTTCTCCGAGCTGCTCGATAGCGTGATCAAGCGCTACCAGAACCGCTCCATCGAGACCGCCCAGGTCATCGAAGAGCTGATCGAGATGGCCAAGAAATTTGCCGCAGCGAGCAAGCGTGGAGATGCGCTGGGCCTGAATGATGACGAGTTGGCTTTCTACGATGCGCTGGCCAATAACGAGGCCTCGGTGCGAGAGTTGGGCGATGAAATCCTAGCCAAGATTGCCCATGAGCTGACCGACAGCCTGCGCCAGAACGTAACCGTGGACTGGAGTAATCGTGACAGTGTGCGGGCCAAGCTGCGGCTTCTGGTCAAGCGCATCCTGCGTAAATATAAGTATCCGCCGGATCAGCAGGAGGAGGCGGCACAACTAGTGCTGGCGCAGGCTGAGACGCTCTGTGAGGCATGGATGTAGGGCTGGCTGCCGGTATTTACCTACAAATGCCATGACGGTCACCTCATCGCTCGCTCGCCAATTTGGGACTGGCTGAAGCTGGTCCTCAAACATTAGAAGTCAGTTACTAAAAGCCTATGCGATGTATCTTTTGCAAATGCGACTCAACAAGCTCACGTAGTGTTGAACACATCATCCCAGAATCAGCTGGAAACAAAAAACGTGTATTGCCGGCTGGTATTGTCTGTGATAAATGCAATAACTACTTTGCGCGCAGAGTTGAACAGCCGGTTCTAACTCACTCATGGATGAGAAATGTCCGTGCATGGGAGCAAGTTCCAAATAAGAAAGGAACATATCCATCTCTGGTTGGCCACATTGCTGGTACCGATATCGCAGTGAATATGCGCCGTTCGTCAAGTGGGATGTTCCACCTAAATACGGAAAAAGGTAACGACATGTCTGCTCTTTCTGAAGTCATTATTAATGAATTTGAGCAGCCACTGATTTTCACAATCAACGATGATCCACCACAACGGGAAATGTCGAGGTTTCTCTGCAAAATGGCTTACGAGGCGGTTGCAGAGTTGTTCTGCGAAAGCCCCCAAGGCCCATATCATTTGAGCAACGAGCCTTTCTTTGACAATGTTCGAGAATACGCTCGGTATGGAAACAATTTTAAGGAATGGCCATTTTCGCAGAGGCGCGTGTTCCCCCACGATACATTGATGCAACACCCTCTCACGAATGAATGGGTTCAAGCCGGGTTTGGCTTTGGACTTTTTATGAACAGGCGGCAGGAAACACTTTTTTGCTTTCTTTTCTATGGCGTCGAGTTCGTCATAAATGTAGGCGGACCATCAATTGCTGGCTATAACGAGTGGATCGATGAGCATGCCGGAATCAGTCCAATGGTTGAGCGTTTAGGTTGTCGCTTAGCACAAGGAGAGGATCGCAAGCACTATCTCCATGGCAACTTTGAAATATCCAAAGGTCTTGAGTTTGATAAAAAGCATGGCTATTGTCCTTTCCTCCAGTAGCTCATTGACGTCTAACAACTGGTTCAAACCGTTCGCCTCGCTCACTGGGACGGGCTAAAGCCCCTCTTAACCAAACTAAGCTGTCTGAGGTGAGCGACCCTTCTGGTCGATTGCTGCCCTACGCGAGAGGCAGCTATGGGGCCAGGCTGTGTGAAAACCCCCGCTGCTTTTCGATGATCGCGCTTGTACGTGAAATCTGAAAAGAGATGGCGGCTCAGCAGACCCAGATTTTGCGTAGACGCACAATTTTTAGGGTGTTTTTTGAACAGCCACATCGGTCGAGAGGTTTTCACACAGCCTGGGTCGGTTGCGGTCGGTCTTGATTATCAAAGTCAGACCTTCTTAGCACTTGAAGACCCAAGCTCTTTCTAAACGGCGAGCCAGCAGCCGCACGGTCAGTAGGTAGTAATATCGAGTTGCCTTGCATCGCCTCGCTAGTCGGTGGTCGAGAAACCAAGCAACATGTTTTTTCTTCCAACTCCAAGGTGTTTTTAGCTGCCAGCGTTCAGATATCTCTGCTTGGATGAGCTTAGCTTGCCGTAAATGGCGCTGCCGCGTTGCGTACGATCCCGTCAGCACCGCAGCCAAGAACAGTTCCATATCGAATGGCTTACTCATATGCGTCCTCCAATGTAGGCCGCGACCACATCGATCCGACCGTGCCCCAACTCATAGCTGATTTGCCTTCGGGCCTCACGATCTAGGTTCCTATCTGCCTGGCAACATTGGCCGCTGTTGATAGGCGCGGGGTGTTGGGTGATTTGCTCATAGCGTTCACATGCGTACGCCGCTCGTAGCTCATGGAAGCCTTTGAGCTTGTGTGCATGCAGGACGTCCCGCGCTGGGCGGATGATTTCCTGCAGAACATTCAGATAGCTTTCGTCTGGCGCAATCAGGTTGCGGCTACTCGTAGGCGACACCTGCCGTGCAAACCCAAGTGCGTCTTGAACATGGTGGTTCACCGCAATCCATCGTGGCGCTGAGGCGCCAGCTCGGCCGCCTTTGGTGCCATCCTGGATGTTGATCCTGCCTAAGTCGTTAGCCTCACGGCTCAGCCGTGGCAAGTCGGCCTGGATGGCCTCACGCAAGCGCATGCCGGTGGCTCGCGCCAATAGAACGATTGCAGCGGCCCGTAGCTGATGATCGCGGCAAAGCACATCGACAATCTGCCTAACCTGTTTGCGGTCTTGGCCCTGCGGCACCGACTGTCGAATCCCGGTGCGCTGCATACCCAACGCCTTGCTCGGACTGGGCAATGTCACGTACTGATCACCGCGAAGCGCAGCCATAGTCCTGTTAACGCTGGATAGGCGGTTTTGTGCGGTGCTGACAGCAAGGTCACCGCGCCTAACCACGTCGCGCAGATACTCCGCATAGTCCGCCAACACCTTCCGATCAATCTGCCGCGCATCATTGATGCCGGGCCCCTGGTCGGACCGGCACCATTTCACGAATGCCAACCAGCGATCACAGTGCGCTTTGACCGTGCCGTAGTGGCCGCCGCCGAACATGTCTTTCAGTGCTTGCGGTCCTGCATAGCTCAATTGCCTGCCGTAACCGAAATTACGACCATCACGTCTACCTACCAATGCCATATCGGTCACCTCATCTTATGTTCTCCGATCCTCGCCCCACGTCATCCCGCCAAGAATGCTGAGTGTTATCAGGGATCAAGGCCCCTGCGACCTGTGGGGAATGTCCACTACGCGGGACTGGCGGCTCCTTACGACCGGGAGCAAGGGCATCTCATGATCTGGCCTCCTTAGCACCGTTGCCGGTGGGCGGGTGGAGGCAGTGCTGGCTGACTAAACCAGCGCCTGAAGATCCTGAGCCGGGTGAACGCAGCTATGCGATGACCGGGACATGCCTGACTGTCAGTCAGGTGCAGTCCATTCCTTGGTCTGCGGTACCATCATCTACATGGCTGTTGCTGGTGACATCGGCGTTTGTCACGCCAATTGTCACGAGGGGGAATGCCGCAAAGCCTTTTGCGATCAGGGCTGCAGCAGTGGTAGACGTGCCCGTCTCTTTCCACAGAAAGAGACGGGCACAGGTTGGCGCAATATTCGGCCAAGCGGATAGATTGCTGCAGTGCAGCGCAATAGGAAGTGTCGTCTGGCGCACGAGGGCCATGATATGTAGTTGGCATCCATCACCGGGGAGGTGACCGGGCGAGCTGCCGGATGCGAATCGCCCTTGGGGAGAACCACCGCGGGAGCGGCGTGACCTTTAAGGTTCGGGTCACCTGGGGTGCTGTCATCGACAGCGCTTGCACGGCCAGTTCTACGCCTGTGGATAAACCCGGTCAAGGGCCTACATTCGGCGCTCTTGGGGACGTGAAAAGCGGTTATCCATTGGTGGAATTCCGTGGTAAATCCCGGACAACGTCGTGGCTTTTAGCTCTTCAAAGTGAGGTCCATCCAAACAGGGCGGCTTTGCAGCCCTGTTTGGATGGACCCGCGCTGAGAAGCGGATGAGCGAGGCTGCTCGCCCTGAATCTTGAGCGCTCAGTTGCTGTCGCCGCCGTTTTTGCGCTTGTACAGCGCTAGCGAATCGGCACCACGTTTTTGTCTCTGACTTGGCCGTATGCTGAGGCGAGCAGGCTGCCGGTGGCGGCTTTCTGGATGTACTCACTCCACCAAGCCATCATCGGGCGCCGGCGCTCGATGTAGTCGGCTCGGTTGTAGGCGCTGCGCACCTCATCTTTGTCAACATGCGCCAGTGCGACCTCAATGAGCTCCGGGTCCCACCCATGTTCATTCAAGATGGTGCTCGCCATCGAACGCATGCCGTGGCTGACCAAGCGATCCTGGAAGCCCATGCGTTTCAACGCCATGTTCGCGGTCTGGCTATTGGCGTGGGTGCGTGGATTTCTATCGGCCGGGAAGACGTATTCGCGATGGCCACTGTGCGTCTTCAATGACTCCAACAGTGCGACGGCGTGGTCACTCAACGGGATGCTGTGTGGGCGGCGCTTCTTCATCCGCTCTGCTGGGATGGTCCATACACGCCTTTCAAAGTCGATGTCTGTCCAGCGAGTAGTTGCCGCCTCGGCGGGGCGAGTCATCGTGTGCAACTGCCATTCGATCAGGCAGCGGGTGGTGCGTTTGATGCTGGCGTTCGCGATCTCCAGCATGAGCTCGGGGAGTTCTTCGGGCGGAAGCGCAGCCATGTTCTCTTTCTTTGGCTTCTTGAATACTGCCCGAATGCCGGAGAGCGGGTTGGCGAAGATCAGGCCGGAGTTTACGCCGTAGGTCATGATCTCGTTTAGCCGCTGGCTAAGACGTTTCACCGTCTCCAGGCTGCCTTTCGCTTCGATTGGACGAAGCAATGCGATCACCATCGGCGCGGTGATTTTCACCAGTGGTGTCGCCCTCAAGTCGGGGAACACATGCAGCGTGAGCGACCGCCAAATGTCCTCGGCGTAGGCCGGGGTGACCGAGTCTTTCTTGAGCTCGAACCAGGCGGTGGCCACGTTCTCGAAGGTGTGTTCCGTTTCTGCGCGCTTGGCTTCATTCAACGTATTGCGCTGCACCTTCGGATCGATGCCTTGGGCGAGCAGCTCGCGGGCATCGACTGCCATCTTTCGTGCATTCGCCAGCGACAGTTCGGGATAGGTCCCGAAGCCGATGTTGATGCGCTTCTTGGTCACCGGTTCGCGGTAGTTGAAATTCCACAGCAACGAGCCGTTGCTGCGTACGCGGAGCTGCAAACCGTCACCGTCCGTGAGGACATAATCCTTGGACGCGGGTTTGACTCCCTTGAGCTGTCGATCGGAGAGGCGGAGGTTTTGAGCAGGCATGAGATTGTCCTCAAGCACTGATTCGGTATTCCAAAGATTAGCACCGGGTGAGGTGGAATACCGTCTGGAATACCCGAATGGCTGGAACTCAAAAACGCTCAAAAGACCGAAAAAGCGCTGGAGGCCGCGTATTTACTGGGCTTCAGGCACAAAAAAAGACGTCCGTGGACGTCTTTGTTTGATCATTTGGTGGAGCCGGGGGGATTTGAACCCCCGTCCGCCAGTACTCCGCTGTCGGTACTACATGCGTAGCCATCTCAACTAAGTTAATCCGCAGCCGCCCGAGTGGCAGGGTGCTTTGGACGAGTTGGGTAAGTTTTAGTCGCTTTGCCCCCAACGTGCTACACGACGATCCTGTTCTGTATGACAATCACTTCGGGTTTACAGGCATCCCCTAGTGATTGCTGGAGCCGAAGCTACCAGGAGAGCGGGCTCAGCTGCTTACGCAGCGAGAGCGTAACCCTCGTAGTTTTCGTCATTGGCAACTATAGAAAGTTGCAACAGTGGATTTACGAGTTCTGTTACCAACTCGGCATGCACCTAGAGTTTCGCGACCGGCGTCGAATCCTAATCGGCCCCAACTCAGCTCTAGAGCTGAGCGTGCTTTTCAGCACGCAAGGCAGAGTATACGCCTTTATGCGGACGACGTCGACTGCGGGTGCCGTCGTCCGTTTGCTGCATGCTGCTTAGGTCCCGCTGCCGCCAGCGGTGCCGCTGCCTTTGTCGGTTTTTTCGAGGCGCTGAAGCACTTTGCTGGTGATGGTGATGCATTCTTTGGTATCGCCGCTGGCCTGGGCGGCCTTGGCTTTATCGACGTGCTCGGTCAGGGTTTTGTCGAGGCCTTCGGAGGTGGCGCCGGCGGTGGCCATGCTGTCGTCGATTTTCTGCAGGTTGATCGCGCAGAGGTCGTCGGCAGCAAACGCTGGCGAGGCCAGCAGTGTGGCAGCCGCGAAGAGAGCGGAAAGCGCAGTACCTTTCATGGGTGTCTCCTTCTGGAAGGCCTCTGGAAGGCGGGCCTGTAAAGATGGACTGCGCGGTTTCCGCGAGGGTTCAATGCAAATGCTGGCCTGCTGACATGGTTGTCGTTATTGGATCGCGTCGCGTAGGGCTTTGCCACTTTCTATGTCGGTGCCGAGTGCCCGAGCTAGAGCGCTCAGGTAGCGGGCGGCTTCGAGGGCGACGGGGTCGTCGTTTTTGTCGGCTTGCTGGGTGAGGTGGCGGACCATGCTCAGTAGCGCGGACAGTTCCTGAAAGGCGCGCTCGACGTGCACGCCGGGTTTGATGCGGTAGAGGTCGTGGCAGGTTTCGGTGCCGACGGTGGTCCAGCTGTCGAGGTCGTGGGTCATTGCGGCGCTCCTGCTTCTGCGGTCGCTCGGCGCATCACGTGTTCGACCAGGGCGCGGGCGGTTTCGGCGGCGTGGGCGGCGTTGCTGAGCATGTTCAGGCCAGGCTCGCCGGCGCGGTGGCGGCAGTGTTCATCGATTGTTTCGATTACACCGCGCAGCAGTTCGCTGGAATGAGCGAGCGCGTCGGTCGTGGGCAGGTCGTTGTGAAGCGAGAAGAAGGGGTTATTGAGCATTTTGAAGCGGGGTGGATCTGGAACTAATTTTTTCATGGCATCTTACCGATCTAGGTCATCAGGAGCTGCCAAGTAGATTCCTCTCACAGAATTGGGTGGCAGCCGAATGCGGGGTGAGAGACCGGCAAAGATCGGTAAAATCCGGCCAGACCGAAGCCTGCCCGCATTGCGGCTGCCATTGCAGTGCTACCGACCATCCCGGGCTCTCACACCCTTGTCGCCTGAAAATGGCGACCCGAGGAAATTAGCCCTGATGGCCAAGATCAACAACAGCGAAACGGCGTCAGCGCCCGTAGGATAATTCCCAAGAGCCTCGGTTTAGAAGCATTTGGTTTCAGGTTCGGAAATGTCCTACGGAAAACCCGCAACCGGACACCTCCGAACCCAAACTCAGATCACCCGCGCGCGAGTCACCCGATCCACCAGATAAACCAACCCGTGATAGTCGATCCCGCTGTTGCTCGACAGCCCGATTTCACACGTGCGGCTGGTCGAAATCCCCTCGCTGCAGTACTGCACCGCATCCTTCAAACTGCGCAACGCATGGCTGTTCAGCTCCGGCGTGGTAAAGCCCTTGTCGCCGGCAAAACCACAGCAATGAATCCCCTCGGGGATCACCACCTGCTTGCTGCAACGCCGCGCCAGGTCAATCAGCGCCTGGCTTTCACCGAGGTGCTGGGTGCTGCAGGTGACATGCACGGCCACCGGCTCCTCCTGCGGGGTGAACTCCAGCCGGTCGACCAGGAAGGTGCGAATGAAGCGCACCGGGTCGTACAGGTCGAGGCGGGTTTCGCCCAAGTCCTGCACCAGGCGCAAGGTGCACGGGCTGGTGTCGCAGTACACCGGGTCGAGGCCGCCGCGGGTGGCCAGCAGCAGGGCGTTGATCAGCTCCTGGCGCTTGTGTTCGGCCTGCTCGGCGTAACCTTTTGACGCAAATGGCTGGCCGCAGCAGAGGCTGTCGGCGTTTTCCGGGAATACCACCTGGTAACCGGCTTTTTCCAGCAAGCGTTGGGTTTTGTCCAGCAGCGAGCTTTGTTCGCGGTCGGCGTATGCCGGGCCCATCACCCGCGACACGCAGGCGGCGAGGTACACCACGCGGGGGCGGGCGTCGTTGCTGGCCGGGCCGAAGTCGATGGCGCGCAGCGGTTGCGGCATGGCGCTGGTCCACTGCGGCAGGCGGCCGTTGCTGGCTTTGCTTAATGAAGCGCTGAGGCGCTCGAGGCGGGGTGCGCCGAGCAGTTTGCGTGCGCCGTTGGCGGCGGCGAGGGTGAAGCGGGCGCCGCGCAGGGTGGCCTGGAAGTGTTCGGCCAGCCAGTCGGCGGTTTTGCCGTGGTCGGCGGCTTGGCCACGCAGCTTTTTCACCAGCTCGCCGGTGTTGATGCCAACCGGGCAGCGCTGGGCGCACAGGCCGGTGGCGGCGCAGGTGTCGATGCCTTGGTACTGGAAGTCGCGCAGCAGTTGGCGCACGTCTTCGCCGGCGCGCTTTTTCGCCTGGATGTCGCGCCACATGACGATGCGCTGGCGGGGGCTGAGGGTCAGGCCTTTGGACGGGCACACCGGTTCGCAGAAACCGCACTCGATGCACTTGTCGACGATTTCGTCGGCGGCGGGTAGCGGTTTCAGGTTTTTCAGGTGGATATCCGGGTCTTCGCTGAGCACCACGTCGGGGTTGAGGATGCCATTGGGGTCGAGCAGGCGCTTGAGTTGCCACATCAGTTGGTAGGCGTCTTTGCCCCATTCCAGCTCGACGAAGGGCGCCATGTTGCGGCCGGTGCCGTGTTCGGCCTTGAGCGAGCCGCCGAATTCGACGGCGACCAGTTGCGCGACGTCGTCCATGAAGGCCTGGTAGCGGGCGACTTCGGCGGCGTTGTTGAAGCCTTGGGTGAAGACGAAGTGCAGGTTGCCTTCCAGGGCGTGGCCGAAAATGATCGCCTCGGCGTAGCCGTGTTTGTCGAACAGCTGGATCAGGCGGTTGACGCCTTCGGCCAGGACTTCGACGGGGAAGGTGACGTCTTCGATGATGACTGTAGTCCCGGTCTGACGCACGGCGCCGACGGCGGGGAAGGTGTCTTTGCGGATTTTCCACAGCAGGTTGTACACGGTCGGGTCTTCGCTGAAGTCGACCTTCTGCTCCAGCGGGAACTCGGCAATCGATGCCATGATCAGCTCAAGCTGCTCGTGCAGCAGCGTTTGGCTGGCGGCGCGGGACTCGACCAGCAGGGCGCAGGCGTTGTCCGACAGGGCGCGGACCCACACCGGCATGCCGGGTTTGCTCTGCACGGAGCGCAGGCTGCGGCGGTCGAGCAGTTCGACGGCGGACACCGGCTGGCTCTTGAGCACGGTCACGGCCTTGCAGCAGCTTTCTACCGTGGGAAAGACGATCAGCGCCGAGGCTTTGTGCGGGTGATCGAGCACGGTGTCGTAGGTCACGGCGCTGATAAAGCCGAGGGTGCCTTCGGAGCCGACCAGCAGGTGCTGGAGGATGTCGAGCGGCTGGTCGTAGTCGATCAGGGCATTGAGCGACAGGCCGGTGGTGTTTTTCAGGCGGTACTTGTGGCGGATTCGCGCAGCCAGTTCAGAGTTGGCGCGGGTCTCCTGGCCGAGTCGGGCCAGCTCGGCTAGCAATGTAGCGTGGCTTTGCTCAAAGGCGGCGACGCTGGCCGGGTCTTCACTGTCGAGGCGGGTGCCGTCGGCCAGCACCAGGCGCAGGCCGGCGAGGGTGTGGTAGGTGTTTTGCGCGGTGCCGCAGCACATGCCGCTGGCGTTGTTGGCGACGATGCCGCCGATCTTGCAGGCGTTGATCGAGGCCGGGTCGGGGCCGATCTTGCGCCCGAACGGGGCCAGCCAGGCGTTGGCCTGGGCGCCGATGACGCCGGGTTGCAGGCGGATCTGCTCGCCCTGGCGGCGGATTTCCTTGCCGTTCCAGCTGTCGCCGAGCACGATCAACACCGAGTCGCTGAGGGCCTGGCCAGACAGGCTGGTGCCGGCGGCGCGGAAGGTCACCGGCACGCGTTCGCGCTGGGCCAGTTGCAGCAGGCCGACCACTTCGTCTTCCGATTCGACGCGCACTACCAGCTGGGGGATCAGCCGGTAAAAGCTGGCGTCGGTGCCAAAGGCCAGGGTCGAGGTCGGGTCGCTGAAGCGGCGGTTGGCGGGGATCAGGCGCTCGGCATCTCTGAGGAACGCGGCAGGCAGGCTCATGCAATCTCCTCGCGGGGCCGTCGCATCTGTGGCGCAACGTGCCCCGGGCAATCAGGCGGTGTGGGGTAGGGCGCGTCAGGCGCCGAGTTCGCGGACCAGCGAGTCGCGGCTGATTTCGCTGATCGACTTGGCGCCGGTCAGCACCATGGCGACGCGCATTTCTTTTTCGAACAGGGCCAGCAGGTTTTTCACCCCGGCTTCGCCGTGGGTGGCCAGCGCCCAGAGGAAGGCGCGGCCGATCAGCACGCTGTCGGCGCCGAGGGCGATCATGCGCACCACGTCGAGGCCGCTGCGGATGCCGGAGTCGGCGAGGATCTTGATGTCGCCTTTGACCGCATCGGCAATCGCCGGCAGCGCGCGGGCGCTGGAGAGCACGCCGTCGAGCTGGCGGCCGCCGTGGTTGGAGACGACGATGCCGTCGGCGCCGAACTTGACCGCATCACGGGCGTCGTCCGGGTCGAGGATGCCTTTGATGATCATCGGGCCGTCCCAGAATTCGCGGATCCACTCAAGGTCCTTCCACGAGATCGACGGGTCGAAGTTGTTGCCCAGCCAGCCTATATAGTCGGCCAGGCCGGTGGGGTTGCCGCGGTAGGTGGAGATGTTGCCCAGGTCGTGCGGGCGGCCCATCACGCCGACGTCCCAGGCCCACTGTGGGTGAGTCATGGCTTGCAGCACGCGGCGCATCGGGCCGTTGGCGCCGCTCATGCCGGAGTGGGCATCGCGGTAGCGCGCGCCGGGTACAGGCATGTCGACGGTGAAGATCAGGGTTTTGACCCCCGCGGCCTTGGCGCGCTCGAGGGCGTTACGCATGAAGCCGCGGTCTTTCAATACATACAGCTGGAACCACATCGGCCGGTCGATCGCCGGGGCGACTTCTTCGATCGGGCATACCGAGACGGTCGACATGGTGAAGGGGATGCCGTGCGCGGCGGCGGCGCGGGCCGCCTGTACTTCGCCGCGGCGGGCGTACATGCCGGTCAGGCCGACCGGGGCGAGGGCGACCGGCATGCTCAGGGTTTCGCCGAACAGCTGCGTCTGCAGGTTGAGTTCGGACATGTTGTTGAGCACACGTTGGCGCAGGGCGATGCTGGCCAGGTCGTCGACGTTGCGGCGCAGGGTGTATTCGGCGTAGGCGCCACCGTCGGCGTAGTGGAACAGGAACGGTGGCAGCTTGCGCTGGGCCGCGACGCGGTAATCGGTGGAGGCAGAAATGATCATGGATGCTCGCTGCAAAGGTGGTGAGGGGTGGCTGCCGGGCGCAGTCGAGTGCGCCCGGCCCCTGTCACTTTAGTGGTGAACCAGCATGCCGGTGAGCCAGTAGGCTTGCACCAGGGTGATCACGCCGACGATGGTGGCGAAGAACAGGCTGTGCTTGACGGTGAAGCGGAACAGGTCCGATTCCTTGCCAACCAGGCCGGTCGCGGCGCAGGCCACGGCAATCGATTGTGGCGAGATCATCTTGCCGGTCACGCCGCCGCTGGTGTTGGCCGCCACCAGCAGGGTGTCGCTGACGCCGATCTGGTGCGCGGTGGTGGCTTGCAGCGAGCTGAACAGGGCGTTGGACGAGGTGTCCGAGCCGGTCAGGAACACGCCCAGCCAACCGAGGAACGGCGAGAAGAACGGGAACGCAGCGCCAGTGCCGGCCAGGACCAGGGCCATGGTCGAGGACATGCCGGAGTAGTTGGTGACGAAGGCGAACGCCAGCACCATGCCGATCGACAGGATTGGCCAGCGCAGCTCCCACAGCACTTCTTTGAAAGTGGTAATACCAGTTTTGAAGTTGATCTTCAGGACCCACATCGAGATCAGTGCCGAGAGGAAGATCGCGGTGCCGGTGGCGGAGATCGGGTCGAGCTTGAACACCGCTGGCATGGCGGTTGGGGCTGCAACGATCGGCGCGGTCTTGATCACAAGCTGGTCGAGGTGCGGGATGGCGAAGTTGAAGACGAAGTTGTACATCGCGCCGCCGGGGGCGAACGCGGCCTTGAATGGCTTGAGGGTCCAGATCGTTACCAGCACGGTGAGGATCAGGAACGGCGACCAGGCCTTGAAGATTTCACCGAAGCTGTACGGGGTTGGCTGGCTGCCGCTGGACTGCACCACGGCGGCGCCGACGCTGCCCTGGGCTACGGCCATCGAGCGTTTTGGCTGCCAGACTTTGAGGAACAGGGTCAACGAGATCAGGCTGGCCAGCGCCGAGGTGATATCGGGCAGTTCTGGGCCAATGTAGTTGGAGGTGAAGTACTGGGTCACGGCGAAGCTCAGGCCGGCGACCAGGGCGGCAGGCCAGGTTTCTTTGACGCCGCGCAGGCCGTCCATCATGAACACCAGCCAGAACGGCACGAACAGCGACAGCAGCGGCAGTTGGCGGCCGGTCATGGCGCCGATGTGGAAGGCGTCGATGCCGGTCACCTGGCCGGCGACGATGATCGGGATGCCGAGCGCGCCGAAGGCGACTGGCGCGGTGTTGGCGATCAGGCACAGGCCGGCGGCGTAGAGGGGATTGAAGCCCAGGCCGACCAGCAGGGCAGCAGTGATTGCCACGGGTGCGCCGAAGCCGGCGGCACCTTCAAGGAAGGCGCCGAAGCAGAAGCCGATCAGCAGCACTTGCAGGCGTTGGTCGTCGGTGATCGACAGCACCGAGCTGCGGATCACTTCGAACTGGCCGCTCTTGACCGTCAGTTTGTACAGGAACACCGCGGCAACGATGATCCAGGCGATTGGCCACAGGCCGTAGAGGAAGCCATAACCGGCAGCTGCCAGGGCCATGTCGACCGGCATGTTGAAGGCAAAGATGGCGACCAGGATCGACAGGCCGAGGGTGATGCTGCCGGCCACGTGGCCTTTGAGGCGGAATACGGCCAGGGCGAGGAAGAAGAATACGATCGGGATCACTGCCGCCAGCGCGGACAGGCCAAGACTGCCCAATGGGCTATAGATTTGTTGCCAGGTTTGCATGATGGGTTGGCCCCTAATTGTTGTTGGTCAGCACTGGCACTGGGTAATTGGTAAGACCAATTTACAGTGTGCGGATGCTAGGTTAAAAGCGCAGCTGGGCCTGTGTCAATTTGTCTCGGCTTGTACTTTGGTGGAATGTCGATGAATGGCTTGGGGTTGGGGTGTTTTTGGGCGTTGCGTTTGTCTTGAGGGTGCTGGGGCTGCTTTGCGCCCCTTTCGCGACACAAGGCCGCTCCTACGCCGACCGCGCAACGCCAAGACAGCGCGGTCAACTGTAGGAGCGGCCTTGTGTCGCGAAAGGGGCGCAAAGCGCCCCCCGGCAATGCTCGCCAGGATCAAAGCCAGCGCGGCATATGAATACCCAGCTTTTATTACGCAACTGATACGTGTGAGCGCAGCCTGGATAGGCCAAAATAGTAGGCCTCGCTGTGTGTGCGAGGGTTTGTGGAGAGTGAGTGATGGTTTTTGATCAGGTTCGCCAACGGCGCCTGTCCGACGACATTGTCGAGCGCCTGGAAGGGATGATCCTTGAAGGTACCTTGACCTCGGGTGAGCGCCTGCCGGCCGAGCGCGCCCTGGCCGAGCAGTTCGGCGTGTCGCGGCCATCGCTGCGCGAGGCGATCCAGAAGCTGGTGGCCAAGGGGCTGCTGGTGAGTCGCCAGGGTGGTGGCAATTATGTGGCGGCGTCGCTGGGGGCAACCTTCAGTGACCCGCTGCTGCAGCTGCTTGAACACAGCCCGGAGGCGCAGCGCGACTTGCTCGAGTTTCGCCATACGCTGGAGGCGTCGTGTGCGTTTTATGCGGCGCAGCGGGCGACCGAACCTGACCGTGAGCGGCTCAAGGCGGCGTTTGATGAGCTGCAGGATTGTTATTCACGCAAGGCCGAGGTGAGCCGGGCGGAGGAGGGCGCGGCGGATGCGCGGTTCCATCTGGCGATTGCCGAGGCGAGCCATAACGCGGTGTTGCTGCACACCATTCGTGGCTTGTTTGATTTGCTCAAGCGCAACGTGGTGACCAACATTGGCGGGATGTATCAGCAGCGTAGCGAGACGCGGGATATGTTGATTGGGCAGCATCGCGAGCTGTATCAGGCGATTGTTGAGGGTAGGGCTGAGGAGGCGCGGGAGGTGTCGAGCCGGCATATCCTGTATGTGCAGGAGGTGCTCGAAGAGGCGCAGGAGGAGGCGCATCGGGTGGCGCGGGCGGAGCGGCGCAGTGGGCGGTGATGGGGTTTGGCTTGAGATGGCTGGGGCCGCTTTGCGGCCCTTCGCGGGCAAGCCCGCTCCCACAGGGCACTAAGCTGCACTCAGATACCTGTGGGAGCGGGCTTGCCCGCGAAGGGCTGCAAAGCAGCCCCAAAGCAGCCACCACAAATCAACGAGGAATCAGTCTTCCTTGCCTTTGTTGCGCACAGCCCGCTGCATCTCGCGGTTGGAATCGCGTTCGCGCTCGGTGTCGCGCTTGTCGAATTCCTTCTTGCCCTTGCCCAGGGCGATTTCGCACTTGATCAGGTGCTTGCTCCAGTACAGCGACAAGGCCACGCAGGTGTAGCCCTTCTGCGCCACGGCAGCGTGCACGCGCTCAAGCTCGCGCTTGTTCAGCAGCAGTTTACGGGTGCGGATCGGGTCAGCGATGACGTGGGTGCTGGCGGCAGTCAGCGGCGCAATGTGGCAACCGAACAGCCAGGCTTCACCGTCCTTGAGCAGCACGTAGCTGTCAGTCAGGTGTGCCTTACCGGCCCGCAGGCTTTTTACTTCCCAACCGGACAGGACCAGCCCGGCCTCGAACTTGTGTTCGATGAAGTAATCGTGACGCGCTTTCTTGTTCTGCGCGATGGTCCCGGTCGGATGTTTCTTTTGCTTAGCCATAGGGGCCGCATTATAGGCAGTCATGGCGTTGTCGGCTACGGGGTTTTCGGTGCGCTTGAGCCTGCCGGGTGAATCCCGGACAATGGACACACTGTGTAAACCACAGAACCTGTTTTCGGTGAGCTGCGAAGTGCTGCCGCCCAGCCTTGGAATCGATGCCTGGATGACTACCCATATTCAACGCTCTGCCCTGCTGCCGTACCCTGCCCAGGCGCTGTATGACCTGGTCAACGACGTCGCCAGCTACCCAGAATTTCTGCCGTGGTGCTCGGCCTCGACGGTGCTCGAGAGCAGCGAGACGAGCATGCGCGCCAAGCTGGAAGTGGCTAAAGGCGGGCTTAGCCAGCACTTTGTTACGCGCAATGTGCTGGTGCCTGGGCAGTCGATCGAGATGAACCTTGAAGAAGGCCCGTTCAGCCAGTTGCACGGCGTGTGGGTGTTCAAGCCGCTGGGTGACAAGGCCTGCAAGATCAGCCTCGACCTGTCGTTTGATTATGCCGGGCCGATCGTGCGCGCCACCCTCGGGCCACTGTTCAACCAGGCCGCGAATACCCTGGTCGATGCCTTCTGCCAGCGCGCCAAGCAGCTCAATGGCTGAGGTTTTGGCAAAGCGCAGGCACAAAAAAGCCCGAACCTAGGTTCGGGCTTTTTCTTGGAGCCAATCTGCTTACTGCGGATTGGTATCCAGCGGAGCTGGAGTCGGCACCGGTGTGGCTTCGATGGTGTCGATTTCGCGTTGGATCGACTCTTCGGTCGAGCCGCGACGAGCTGGTTTTTCTTCTGGCTGGGTGGGTTGGCCAGGCTGAGCGTCCGGGCTGACGGTAGTATCACCGCTGCCACCGAGGATCTCTTGATCTCGGCTGACGCCAGGCATGAAGTCACCGGACAGACTGACCAGCTGATCACCTTCATTGAAGAAGATGCTCATGCGCTCTTGCTGACGTTTACCGCCACCAGGCTGCAAGCTGTAGAGATAATCCCAACGGTTGGTGTTGAAAGTATCCTGAATCAGCGGGTTGCCCATGATAAACCTTACTTGCCGACGGGTCATTCCCGGGCGTAATTGGTCTATCATGTCCTGCGTGACGACATTGCCCTGCTGGATGTCGATTTTGTAAACCCCGGGAAACGAGCAACCGGCGAGTGCGAGCAGTCCCACTAGGGTGAGGCTGGTTAGCAAGAGCTTGGACTTTTGCATCGGTGGGCGACTTCCACTATCTTGGCTGGACAACGTAAACCCCGATCATACCCGTATTAAGAGAAGCTGCGAAGCAGCATCGGCGAGAAAGCTGACCATGGTTGAAAATAGCGAACTACGTAAAGCTGGTCTCAAGGTGACACTGCCTCGAGTTAAGATCCTTCAGATGCTCGATTCTACCGAGCAGCGACACATGAGTGCCGAGGATGTCTACAAGGCGCTGATGGAGGCTGGCGAGGACGTCGGTCTGGCCACTGTTTACCGGGTTTTGACCCAGTTCGAAGCAGCGGGCCTGGTGGTTCGTCATAACTTCGACGGCGGCCACGCGGTGTTTGAACTGGCGGATGGCGGCCACCACGACCATATGGTCAACGTGGAGACCAGCGAAGTCATCGAGTTCTTCGATTCGGAAATCGAAAAGCGCCAGAAAGAGATCGTAGCCGAGCATGGCTTTGAGCTCGTGGACCATAATCTGGTTCTTTATGTGCGTAAGAAGCGGTAACGATTTAGATCGTTGATGGCTGGCGGGGCGACCTTTTGGGTTGTGCCCGCCAGTTGTGTTTTTGGGGCCGCTTTGCGGCCCTTTCGCGACACAAGGCCGCTCCTACAGAAAGCACGCGGTCATCTGTAGAAGCGGCCTTGTGTCGCGAAAGGGTCGCGCAGCGGCCCCAATCACTTATTTGCTGGTAACGACCATCTTGCGCGCATGCGCCAGCGATTCTTTGGTCAGGTCAATCCCGCCCAACATCCGCGCCACTTCCTCAACCCGCTCCCGCTTGCCGAGATTGGCCACTGCCGTGTGCGTGGTTTCGCTGTCACGCACCTTGTGCACAAACAAATGATGATGCCCTTGCGCCGCCACCTGTGGCAGGTGGGTCACGGTCAGCACTTGCCCGCGTTCGCCAAGTCGGCGCAGCAACTGGCCGACAATTTCCGCAGTGGGCCCGCCGATACCGACGTCCACTTCGTCGAACACCAAAGTCGGAATCCGCGAGGTCTGCGCAGTGATCACCTGAATCGCCAGGCTGATCCGCGACAGCTCACCACCGGAGGCTACCTTGGCCAAACCTTTAAGCGGCTGCCCAGGGTTGGCACTGACCAGCAGTTCGATCTGCTCCAGGCCGTGCGGCGAAGGCTCGGCACTTTCAAACGGGTTCAGCTCGATACAGAAACGCCCACCCGGCATACCGAGGCGCTGCACTTCCTGCTCGACCGCTGTGGCCAGTTGCGCAGCCGCCTGTTTGCGCAGGGCG
>Ga0247813_10000623_pt1 | contig 31384 bp, 23 predicted proteins | sample UWRJL169409C1_FD_180719 | JGI IMG/M metagenome (GOLD analysis project Ga0247813, IMG submission 180719) | Plant litter microbial communities from Arlington Agricultural Research Station in Wisconsin, United States - UWRJ-L169-409C-1 | ecosystem: Environmental > Terrestrial > Plant litter >... | reverse complement strand
GGTAAACCAAAACCTGCTTTTTTGTTTTGGTACATAAATAGATTCGCTGGAAATACAGCAATTAACAATGCTATAATTCCCCACGCAGCAAAATTTGTTGTGTAACTAACCATTAGAAGTATGCCAAAAATAACTTCGGCAGCTCCGCTTAAAATATTCATTAATTTAGGGTTGGAGAAAAAAGGCGGAATGATTCTGATATACATTCCGGGATTTCTAAAATGATTTAATCCGGCAATAATATAGAGCGCAGCCATTAGGTATAAATGCCAGGGTAAATTCATGATAAGTAAATGTTTATCACGAATTTATAAAAAAATTAACAATTATTACATTACAGGTCTTTTTTTTTTTAGATCCTTATAAATAAGTTAATTTTTACGCTTAAAATTTACGTTCATAATGATTATGGCAAGAATGATTAAGACGATTCCAATCCATTGAGAAAGAACAACTTGTTCGTCTAATAATATATAAGCCATCATTACGGAAACAGGAAGCTCAAGTGCTGAAACAATACTTCCCAGACCAATTCCGGTTAAAGGAAAACCTGCTGTCATAAGCATAGGAGGTATAATAGTTCCAAAAAGGGCTAATATAATTCCCCATTTCATAAAAATCTCAAAGTTAAAAGGGGTTACCTGAGTGGCAATTGCAAATGAAAATACAATTACAGCACCTCCTAAAAGCATATATAAACTACGTTGCGCTGATGAAATCTCTGTAGCAACGCTATTTGCCGTAAACATAGTGGTAGTAAATGAGGCTGCTGCCAAAACTCCCCAGGCAAGACCACGCCAATCAAGGGCAACGTCATTATGAATGATATTAGTAGCCAGAACAGTACCAATAAGTACTATAATTACAGCGATTACTTTTTGTTTTGATGGTAATTTCTTTTCTAAAATCATTTCCAGTAAAACTCCCATCCAAACGGTTTGCATTAATAAAACAATACCAATAGAAACCGGAATGTATTTTACGGCCAGGTAATAAAATAAACTTGTCATACCTAAGGATGTACCGGCAAGCATTAAACTAAAAATGTTTTTTTTGGTTGCTTTTACAACTTTGTCTTTATGTTTTGCTTTTTGAAAAGCGTTTATTAATAAAATACCAATGATTCCTAATATAAATTGAGATGTGGTTACTTCGGCAGTTGTGTACCCTTCAGAATAGGCCATTTTTACAAAAGTGGCTAACATTCCGTAAGTTGTAGCGCCTATTGCTACTAAAAATACTCCCTTTAATACATTGTTTTGTGACATCTTAACTTGTTTAGATTAAAAAAATAAAGCCGGCAAAGGTAAGCTATTTTGTTTAGGATTTAATAGAAAATGCTCTTAAACATTATTGTGAGTTTGGTTTTTGATCTAATTTATAGGCTAATATTGTGAATTTGATATAATTGGATAAAATGAAAAACCCATCAAAATATAGCATTTTGATGGGTTTGAATATATTTTGATAAAAATAATTCTTATTTTGTTACAGGCTGATTTTGGTAGGTTTCAATTTCGAAAACCAAAGTAGAGTTGGGTGGAATAACTCCTCCCGCACCTTTTTCTCCGTAAGCTAAATTTGAAGGGAGAAAGAAAATTGCTTTTTCTCCGTCAGTCATCATATCTAATGCTTCGATAAAACCAGGAATCATTCCGTCTTTTTTTCCTACTGTAAACGGAAAAGCCTGATATCCTTTTTGAGCATCACGGTTTGCATCATATTTGCCATATGCTTTTGCTACGCTTGCTATACTACTGTCAAAAAGATTTCCATTGTCAAAATATCCTGCGTAATGGAAATAAATAGTAGAACCTTCGGCCCCTTTTACACCAGTCCCTTTTTTTGTTATTACATATTTTAAACCTGATGCAGTGGTAGTCGCTTTTGCTTTAGTAGCAGCAAAATAAGCTGCTTTTTCAGTTACGACTTTTTGAGATTCAGCTTTTTTAGCTTCTTGTTTTTTTGCATCATCTGCTAAAACTTTTACGGCATTGAACTTTTTCGCAGCATCACCTTTGCGGGTAATGGTAATTTTTGTCATAACATCATCCTGAACAATTTTGTTTACATTGTCCATTCCTGAAACAACATGGCCAAAAATGGTATGTTTTCCGTTTAACCACGGAGTCTCTTTATGCGTGATAAAAAACTGACTTCCGTTTGTAGCAGGGCCGGAATTTGCCATGGCAAGAACACCGCCTTTTTCAAATTTTAATTCTTCAACAAATTCATCTTTAAAAGAATATCCAGGACCTCCAGAACCGTTTCCGTCTGGATCTCCACCCTGAATCATAAAGTCATTGATTACTCTGTGAAATTTTAATCCGTCATAAAAAGGTTTTCCTTTAAGTCTTTCTACTTTTACATTAGGGTTATTTCCTTCTGCCAAAGAAATAAAGTTAGCTACCGTCACCGGAGTTTTAATGTATTCTAATGATACGACAATATCACCTTTAGTCGTTGATATTGTAGCAAAAATTCCATCATTTGGATTGGTGGCCGGGGCCACTTTTGTTGCCGCTTTTGTTGCAGGGGCTTTTGGTTTTGCTGCCGGTTTTTTTGTCTGAGCCTGGATATTGACTACTGCCAGGCAAAATAAAAATAGAAATTTAAACTTCATGATTTCGAATTTAAGTCTATAGTGATTTTGTAAATATAATTTATTGTGGCTTTTCTAATAATTGAATTTCGAAAATAATGTTAGCATTTGGCGGAATTACTCCTCCGGCTCCTGTTGCTCCGTAAGCTAAATGAGACGGAATAAAAAGAATGGCTTTGTCACCAAATGAAAGTTGTTCGATTCCTTCGATAAATCCAGGAATCATACCATCTTTACGACCTGCCTGAAACGGAATTGGCTGGTAGCCGTGTTGTTCTGCTCTTGCTGCATCAAATTTTCCAAAAGCTTTATTTACTTCTTCTACGCTTGAATCAAATAGAGTTCCGTCTTCTAAGAAGCCTGAATAGTTAATGTATAATTGAGCTCCCTGAGCAGGTTTTTTACCAGTGCCTTTTTCTGTAATTAAGTATTCTAATCCAGTACTGGTTTTAGTTGTTTTTGGTTTTACAGTGGCAAAATAGGCTACTTTTTCTTTTTGTGCACCTGCATATTTACCTTTTTCTTTTGCAATTTCAGAGAAATAATCGTGAAATACTTTTACTGCATCAAATTTTTTGGCTGCTTCACCATTTCTGATAATTGTTACCGCAACAATAGTATCACCTTGTTTTACCTGATTCACAACTTCCTGGCCTTTTTCTACAACATGTCCAAAAATAGTGTGTTTTCCGTCTAACCATGGAGTTTCGACATGTGTGATAAAAAATTGACTGCTGTTGGTTCCGGGACCGTTATTGGCCATCGCCAAAACTCCTGCTTTGTCAAATTTCAAATCAGTGATTTCATCTTTAAATTTATATCCGGTATCTCCTGAACCAGTTCCTTCCGGATCTCCAGTCTGAATCATGAAATTTTCAATAACTCTATGAAATTTTAATCCATTAAAAAAAGGTTTATTTTTTAGATAATCTTTTGTTACAAACTCGTTTTTACCTTCAGCTAAAGTGACAAAGTTAGCTACAGTAACTGGTGCTTTTGTATAATCTAATTCAACAATAATATGCCCTTTATTGGTTTCAATATCTGCATATAAACCATCAGGCAGGTTGCTGTGCTCGTCTTTGCAAGAATACAATGAGCTAACGGTAACAGCTAGTAATAATAGAATACTCTTTTTCATTTTTTAAATGTTGTTTTTATGGGTTTATTGTATCTTTTTTAGTTGGAGCTGCAGGTTTTGGCGTTGCAGTTGTTGGTGCAGCGGCTTTTGGTGCAGCGGTAGTTTGGGTCTGACCAGCCACAGGTGTTGGCTTAGCCGCTGGATCCGGTACAAAATTGCGAAGCGTAACCGTGCAAATTAAGGATTGATTAGTTCCTATTTTTTTATTATCTCCATGATATCCATAGGCAATATGCGAAGGAAATAAGAAAGTTACAGTTTCATTTTTATGCATCATTTTGATACCATCACGCAATCCCATCATGATATCTTGTTTGTCTACGTAATAAGTTTGTGGGCCTAGGTCGGCTTCAGAGTAAATAATCTTACCGTTGATATCTTTTATTTCCAGATTAAAATAAGCAATATCACCTTTTTTAGGAGTTGCCAGATCTGTAGTGTTTTTTTCGTCGTAATACAACCAGTATCCTTTTCTGGTAGCGTAATATTTTATTTTCGGATTGCTTTTGATTATTTTTTTAATAACCTCCTCTTCGTTGGCCACTAATTTTTTGTTTCTGTCTACCGATTTTTTCATGAAAGTACCGGAAGCCTGAGAAATAGGCCTTCTGGCTTCTTCATGTTGTTTACAGCTCACCAATAAAACAGCAAAAAGTAGGGTGTAAATGCTTAGTTTTAAGTAGTTCATATGGGGTTATATTTTTAGTTTATTTACTAAATCTTCAAATTTCTTCACGGTTTCTTCCATCGAAACTTCTGATCTTCCGCCAGCCGCATTGCTGTGTCCGCCACCATTAAAGTGATCTCTGGCAAATTGGTTTACGTCGAATCCGCCTTGTGAACGGAAAGAAATCTTGATAATTTTCTCGTCTTTATTTTCGATAAAAATAGCAGTAAAAACAATACCTTTTATACTTAGTCCGTAATTAACGATTCCTTCAGTATCACCTTTTACATAATCAAAGGAATCCAGTTCTGCCTGAGTAAGTGTAGTATAGGATGTTTTGTGTTCCTCAAGCACTTTCATATTCTGTAAAGCACGACCTAATAATTGCAAACGGCTATAAGAGCTATTGTCAAATAATAAAACAGGAATCTGAGTATTTTCGACTCCTAAATCAATTAATTCTGCAATGATTCTGTGCGTGTTTCCTGTTGTTCCCGGAAAGCGAAAAGAACCGGAGTCAGTCAATATTCCGGTATAAATACAAGTGGCAATGGTTTTGTCTAAATCTTCTTTTTTTCCTAAAAAAGAAATGAAGTTATACACCATTTCGCAAGTAGATCCAAACGACGTATCAGAGTACATATAAGCGGCATAATCATCCGGTTTTTGATGATGATCGATCATGATAAACGGAGCTGTTAGCTTTGCTAAAGTATGTTCCATTTCGCCTGTACGATGAAAAGCATTAAAATCTAATGTAAAAATCAGCTCAGCTTCTTCTAATATTTTGGTGCAGTTTTCAGTATCTTTTTCGAAGATTTTTACCGTTTCAGAACCTGGTAACCAGGCCAGAAAATCAGGAAAATCATTGGGAGCAATCACAGTTGGCTGGTGATTGTTTTTTAGTAAAAAATGGTATAAACCTAAGGTTGAACCCATAGCATCCCCGTCAGGGCCTCTATGTGGAATTATGGCGATTTTCTTTGGGGTTGCGAGTAACAATTGTATCGCTTGAATATCTTGTATTTTCATAGTGTGCGAATTTACATTTTTTTAATGTAATGCTGAAATCATTTTACAGATTAACACACTTTTATTAGTTGACAGTTTTCGGTCGCTCCCGATAGCTATCGGGATCAGTTACAGTTTTCGGTTTTCTGAAACAGAGTTGATTGAAAAAACGATAACTATATACCAATGAAACGGATTTTTATTTTAAAATTTTATTTCACAGAGATCCACAAAGAAAGCTCAGAGATGCACAAAAGGAATTAATAAAAGAATGATTTGTTTTGGAATTTATTTTTTTGAATTTGCCATTGCCATTGAAATTGTAATTTAAAAATAAGAATTCAATCTCTGATATAGCTTATATTTCAACCCTTTCACAATTTGCGATTTATAAATTCCTACAGAACCAGAAGAAAAATAAGCAATTGTACAGGCAATGGCAATAAATATTCCGGGTTGAATACCAAAAAGTTCCATTCCCATAATAGTGCAGGCGATAGGAGTGTGAGTGGCTCCCGAAAATACAGCTACAAATCCTAAACCTGCCAGAAACGCTATTGGTAAAGGAATTATTAAAGATAAGGCACTTCCTAAAGTAGCGCCTACAAAAAACAACGGAGTTACTTCTCCGCCTTTAAAACCTGCGCCTAAAGTAAAGCCGGTAAATAAAATCTTGAGTAAAAAATCATACCACATATTGGCATTCGAAAAGGAATCTACAATTACCGGAACGCCTAATCCTGCGAATTTGGTAAGTCCAAAACCTGCTATGGCAATCGCCAGAATTATTCCTCCTGTAAAAGGACGTAGCGGTGGATATTTAATTTTAGAAAAAAGCGAACCCCAAAAATGCGTACTTCTGGAAAAAAGTAAGGCGGCAAGACCGGATAAAACTCCAATGATGGCAACATAGAATAAAGTTGAAATGCTAATTTCAGGAACAAGCGGAATACTATAATGTGTATGTTTTACCTGCCAGAATTCTACCGTAAAATAAGCAACATAAGCGACTAAAAATGATAGAACAGCACTTTTTAAATTGATTTTACTAAAGTATAAAACTTCCAAAGCAAAAATAGCGCCTGCCAAAGGAGTGCCAAAAACCGATGCAAAACCCGCACTAATTCCCAGGATAATTAGAATCTTTCTTTCGGAATTATCTAAATTAAAAAGCTTGGTAAATTGATCTGCAATTGCGCCGCCCATTTGTACCGCTGTGCCTTCGCGGCCGGCAGAACCTCCAAATAAATGAGTAAGTAAAGTTCCTAAAAGAACCAAAGGAGCCATTTTAAAAGGAATGACTTTTCTGGGATTCTCGTATTCTTCAAGCAATAAATTATTGCCTTTTACAACAGATTCTCCCCAATAATAATAACTCAATCCTATCAATAATCCGCCGAAAGGCAAAAGCCAGATAATCCAGTCGTTGTGAAGTCTATACTGTGTAACCCATTCAAGAGCAACTAAGAAAAAAGCTGAGGCAGATCCTGAAAATATACCTATAAAAACACAAATGAAAATCCATTTGAAAATAGTTACAAGTATTTGTTTGGGAATTAGAGTCATTAAAAAAAGTTTGCCACGAATTTCACGAATTTACACCAATTTAAAACACTATTGGATTAAAATCTTCATCAAAAATAATCTTTTAAATCTTTCTAATCTGCGGTAAAAAAATAATTCGAGAAAATTTGTGTAATTCGTGGCAAAAAAATATTTACTGTACAACAGCCGTAAATTCAATTTCAACTAAATATTCAGGTGCAACTAGTTTACTGATTTCATAAAAACCAGTTGTAGGTTTTACATCTTTAAAGAAAGCAGAGTGAGCTCTTGCAACTTCTTCAAAAGTAGAAATGTCGGTGGTGAAAATACGGGTTCTGATGACATCTTTCATTCCAACATTCAAATCTTCCAAAACTTTTTCAACACGTTCCAGGATGTTATAGGTTTGAGCATAAGCATCATCAGCTTTTACTTTTTCACCATCAACAATTGCCACAGTTCCTGAAACTTCAATGATATTGCCAATTCTTACCGCACGGCAATAGCCCATTTTGTCCTCCCAAGGTGATCCTGTTAATATGTTTTCTCTTTTCATTTCTTTATAATTTTATTGAATTTGTTTCTTCGATTTTAAATCAAATTCCGGTTAGTTAATTTCGCTGCAATTTATAAAATATACAACTGATAAAGAACCAAATTAAATTGAAATCAATTCGTAAAACGTTCTTTTTTGTGATATTTTGAGGAGTAAGTTTTATTTTCTTGCCACAGATTCCACAGATTAAAATGATTTTAAGGATTATTTATTGCGTAAAAAATTTTGCCACGAATTACACCAATTTTAATTCGTTTAATTTGTGTAATTCGTGGTGAAAAAAAATCATTATTCAATTTCATGGTGCTGATAAAGGCGAAGTTTATTTTGAGTTGCAGTAAGATTTTGTTGCAGTACTTCGATTTTGTCTAAAAGATTTGCAATGACATCAATACCTTCCAGATTAATTTTAAGATCATAATGCAAACGAATCATTTTCTCTACAGTTGGCAATTGCTCGGGCTGTAAATATTCGTCTTCTTCAAGAAAAATAATTTTTACTAAACCGTAATTATGCAACTCTGTTATAAAGGTGTTTTCAATTTCGTGATACAAACAAAATTGTTTTATTTGAATTAAGTTTTTACTATTCATGATTTCTTAATTTAGCTAATTCTTCGAATAATTCTTTTTCTTTGGCAGATAATTTTGTTGGAACTTTTATAGTATAATTAATGTATAAATCCCCAAACTGATTGTCTTTTTTATACACCGGAAAACCTTTTCCTTTCAGTTTTACTTTCGTTCCGGGTTGGGTTTCAGGAGCTACTTTTATTTTTACTTTTCCGTCAAAAGTAGTCACATAAATTTCACCTCCTAAAATGGCCGTGTATAAATCCAGATCAACATCAGCATATAAATTATTGCCTTCCCGTTTAAATTCTGAATTGTTATCAATTAAAAAAGTAATGTATAAATCTCCATTTGGTCCGCCATTTGCGCCTGGTGCTCCATGATTAGGAATTTTTATAATTTGTCCGTTTTCTACCCCGGCCGGAATTGTGATTCGGATATTTTTTCCGTTTACCGTTAGATTTTGTTTGTGAGTAGTATAAGCAGCAGCCAGATCAAGTTGTAGTTCGGCATTAAAATCCTGTCCGCGGTATTTCGCCTGGCCTCTCGAACTTCTTCCCGAAGAACCATACATAGAATTGAAGAAATCAGAAAAATCACTTCCTGAAAAGTCTCCTCCGCCAAAATCAGAATAACTTTGGTTACCGCCTTGCTGCTGTCTGGAATATTGCTGTTGTTGATTGGGATCGTAACCTGCTTTTTCGAATTCGTCAGCATGTTTCCAGTCTTTTCCATACTTATCGTATTTTTTACGATTCTCAGGATTGCTCAAAACTTCATTGGCTTCGTTTATTTCCTTGAATTTTTTCTCAGCCTCTTTATCATTCGGATTCAGGTCAGGATGATATTTTCGGGCTAGTTTTCTATATGCCTTCTTAATTTCGGCTTCAGTGGCCGATTTTGTGATATCTAATACTTTATAATAGTCAATGTAGTCCATTTGCTCGTATTTTTAATAAAGGTAAATTAAAATATTGAAGTTAGGAATAAGTTGCTAATTATCAAAATGATGAAGTGTTTTTAAAATAAGAAAAATAAAATGATAATTCAGGTTAGTTTGGAATTTGGAATTTATGGTTTGGAATTTGTTTTAATACAATCTTTTATTTTTGGCAAGTTTTTTGATTCCAAAAATTAGCCTAATATATTGTTATAATAGTCTTAAAGTTGTAGAGCCAAACTAAATTATGCTATTTTTGTGATACTAGAGTTTTTATTCTATAAAACAATAAAAGCCGATTCGATAATACTTTTTCAATGAAGCACATCCTATTTTTTATATTATTTTTTGCCGCTGTCACTGTTTCAGCTCAAACTGAATTTGGTACTAAATACAGGCCTATTGCAGCGCCAAAATTTGGGGCAAAGCCTAAGAAAACTCCGCTGCCGGAAGTAAAAGATCCGCAAGCCAACAATATGGATATACCAAGTATAAAAACGCCAAATGTTTTTGATAATACGAGTATTACGCCAAAATCGCAATTACAGGTAGGAGTAGAGAAAAGTAAATTTACGATGTCTACTGAAACTGATTTTGCCAATCCGGGAGATCGTTATGTTCCTAAAATGGAGAAAGATTTAGACAAAGCGCTAAAAGATGCCGGACTAAAAGAAGGTCGAGGGCAACTGGTAAGAAAGAATATTTCGCTGGGCGATTTTAGAACAAAATCAAAATATTTTATTGTAAAATTCCGTGATTTTGGTGCTATCGATGGCGATTTAGTAAAAGTATCTTGTAATGACCAGGTGATAAGAGACCAGTTGTTTTTAGAAGGTAATTTTAAAGATGTCAAAATAGATCTTGCCAACGGTTTTAATAAACTGGATTTTGAAGCTTTAAATATTGGAAGTTTAGGCGGGAATACTGCCGAAATCCGTGTTTATGATGACAAGGGACAATTGGTAACCAATGATTATTGGGATAATCTTGCAGCAGGTTTCAAAGCTTCGATAGTAGTAACAAAAGAAGAATAAGATACAACTATAATTTTGTTGCATCTTATTCTGCTAATATTTTCTAATTTAATAAAGTTTAATCTTTGGCAAGTTCAGGAGTATTGGTTGATTTTCCTTCGCCAGTTTCCTTTAATAGAAAGCTAACCAGAATTGCTATCGAAATTCCAATTATCCAGAATAAACCTGCTTGTTGAAAATGCATAATTTTATCCGTAGTATCATTTAATGTTTGTCCGAACAAACGACTGAATAACGGACTTAAAAGCGTTGTTACTCCAAAAGTTATAAAATTAATTGCTCCTGTAGCACTTCCTTTTACATTGTCAGGATTCGCTTCTTTAATTATAGAATACGGAATCATTGCGGCACCAGAACCAACGCCCAACAAAAACATACTGATTTTCGTAGGAAGTAAATCCGGAAAGTATAATAACTGAACCAGGCTTAAAATCATCATTGCTGCACCAAATATTAAAACGGGTTTGCGTTTGTTTATTTTATCTGTAATATATCCTAATAACGGACAGCCAAACACCCAGCCAAAAGCAACCATCGCACTCGAAATTGTTGCACTATGAAAGTCGAAAGCACGATCTTTCTGAAAAAAATCTACTGCCCAAGTCATAGCAAATATAGTGGTTGGAGCAAATAATAATCCTGAAACGATTCCGCATAACCAAGATTGAGGATTACTAAAAACAACTTTATAAGGTTCAAGCAAGCTTTGTTTTTTTACGATAGTTTCTTCTTTTTTATCAACTGCGTTTGCCGGAGTTATAAACCAAAGTCCAAAAGCAACGATTATAGTAAAAATTCCGATGGAGAGCCAGAAAGTTGTTGTATTCATTCCTTTTTCGATTAAAGGCCCTACAACAAATTGCCCTGCCGAACCGCCAAGCATACCTAAGCATTGGGTAAAACCAATGGCAGTTGCCAATGATTTTGAAGAGAATCCTTTGCTGGCCAAATACACACAACCCGGAAATGCAAAGGCACAACCTGCCCCTTGAAATAATCGCCCCGTTACGCCGCTAAACTGACTCGAAATCATAAAAAGCAAACAGCCAAGTCCTAAAATAAGTGCTCCTGCGAACAGCGAATATTTGGCTCCAAACCGATCTAAAGCTATTCCTGCAATTAAACTACAGGTAGAATAGGTATAATAATAAGTTCCTATAATAGTAACCAGTCTGATCTCACTTACCGAAAAATTATGCGACAGTTCCGGAAGCATTACTGCCGGAGCAGAACGTATTACATAATCTAAAAAATAGAAAACCAAACCAAATACCCATGCGATGACATAGTATTTAGTATATGATTTATTTGTATTGATGTCCATAAAATGTATTTCTTTTATTTGAGCTGTAGCTATTTAAATGAAACACGAATTTGCTCCGCCTGTTCGCTATCGATCGGGTCACGAATTGGCACTAATTAATTCGTGTTATTAATTTTACAAATTAGTTCATCCATTATAATTTGTGCCAATTCGTGAAATTCGTGTTTATTTTTTTTTAAATACCTTCTTTCAAATGTTTGTAGTTGGATTTTATAGTATCTAAAACTTCATCCATTTTACCGCCAAGCATTAGTCTTGTCATCGATTTTGCCATACCTACAACTTGTTCCCATTCAACTTTTGGCGGCATTGCCAACGCATTTGGGTTGGTGAAGATATTCAGTAAAACGGGACCATTGTGTCTGAAAGCATTTTCGATTGCAGCTTCAACCTCTTCGGGTTTGTGCACATTTACACCCTGAAAACCCATTGCCTGAGCAATTAGTCCAAAGTCCGGATTGACCATATCGGTTTCATTATCTGGTAAACCTGTAACTTCCATTTCGAGTTTTACCATTCCTAACGCACGATTGTTAAAAACAATAATTTTTACGGGAATATTATATTGATGAATGGTTGCCAAATCACCTAAAAGCATAGACAAACCACCGTCGCCACACATAGCAATAACTTGTCTTTCCGGATGTGCAAGTGCTGCGCCAATAGCCATTGGCATTGCATTGGCCATAGATCCGTGATTGAACGAACCCAGCATTTTTCGTTCTCCTGTTCCTTTTATAAAACGGGCTCCCCAAACGCAGGTCATTCCGGTATCAACAGTAAAAATAGCATCTTTAGTGGCCAATTTATCAATGATATGCGCCACATATTCGGGCTGAATGGTATCTTCTCCGCCATTATCATTAATATAAGTATTCATGTTCTCTTTTACACTGGCGTACAATTTAAGCTGCGCTTGTAAAAAACTATCATCTGTTTTGGTTTCCAAAAGTGGTAACAAAGCTTCTATAGTATCGGCTACATCGCCACAAAGCCCCATGTAAAGGTTGGCTCTTCGGCCTAAACGTTCTGTGCTGGTATCAATTTGAATGATTTTATTGTCTGAAGGCATGAATTTATCGTATGGAAAATCAGTTCCCAGCAATAGTACCAAATGTGATTCGTGCATACTATGATAAGCAGAAGGTTGTCCTAATAAACCTGTCATTCCTATTTCGTTAGGATTATTAGGTTGAATACTCATTTTTCCGCGGAAAGAATATCCTACCGGAGCTTTGATATGCTGAGATAATTGTACTACCTGATCGTGGGCTTTTTCGGCACCAATTCCGCAGAACAAGGTGATTTTTGTACTCTCGTTGATCGCTTTTGCTAAATGCTGTAATTCAGTATCCGAAGGTCTGATAACAGGATTGCAATGGAAATATTGGGTAGAGATATTACTTTCAACTGCTTTCATTTCAGAAACATCGCCAGGTAAACCAATTATGGCAACACCTTTTTTGCCCAAAGCATGCTGAATTGCGGTTTGTATAATTCGAGGTGCTTGTTCGGCCGTCATAATCATCTGATTGTAATGACTGCAATCATCGAAAAGTTTGATAGTGTTGGTTTCCTGAAAATAATCCATTCCCATCTCGCTTGTATTTATGGTGGAGGCAATGGCCAATAAAGGAACGTGCGAGCGATGTGCATCATACAAACCATTTATTAAATGTACATGTCCCGGGCCACAACTTCCGGCGCAAACCGCAAACCCGTCCAATTCGGCCTCGGCAGCTGCTGCATAGGCGCCAACTTCTTCATGTCGAACATGAATCCATTTTATTTTTCCGTTTCTGCGAATTGCATCATTAAAATGATTTAAACTATCACCGGTAACCGCATAAACGCGTTTTACTCCGGCTTCTACCAACATGTCAACTAACTGTTCTGCAACTATTTTACTCATCGATTGTATTTTTTAGAATTACTAATTTTTTAATGGTATAATATTGGTTTTGGTAGTTTATTTCTAAATTAAATTTATCAAATTCCACTCAGTTCTATAAATTTAATAAAAAGAAAGGAGTTTCATTCCTTTTTTTTGAAGAAAGGTAAAAATTAGAGACGAATTAAATATTTCGAAGAAATAAGGTAAATAAGAGTAGCGTAATGTTTTTTTTAATAAATCAATAATGATTGGAAGGCATTCCGCTTGCAGCCATGGAAAGAAACCATAGAAAAGTAAGGAAAAAAGAAAGGATTATAGTGATGATAAAACCAATTAAATAGGATTTCCAGACTGCTCTGTTTTTCGATTTTGGATTCTTAATTAATAAAATAGCCTGAAATATTAAGTTTATTAGTATTGAGAAAAGAAGAGCGAACTCATTGACTTCAGTAAAAAACATTCCAATACACAGCGCTAGTAATGAATATAATATTCCTAAAATAATAATTTTTGCACGCTCGTTTTTGATTTTAAGAACAAGATAAAAAGCATAAATGAAATAAGATATTCCGCCAATAAATGCAAAGTCATTTAAGTCATGATTTGACATAAATTCATATACAATAACAGGAAAAATTGTGACAATAAGAAAGATTACAAGGTGGAGTGCTATTGTTTTGATAATATTCATTAACGAAGTAGGTATACATTAGAGATTTTCTAAATGTAATAAAATAGGTGCAAAGCGACAAAGTTTTTACACCTTGGTTACCTCTGAGCCTTTGTTGCTTTGTAACTTTGAACCTTTGACTAGAAAGGATCCGCCGTCACTCTAAACTTCATCTCAGCTTTAACTGTTACATCTTTCGAAAGCGTTTCTTTTAAGGTAACTTTTGTTCTGATTTTATATTTATCGGCTTTAATGTATTGGTCCAGCCTGGCATCGGTACAAATTAAATCGATTGTATTGCTGGTGGAGTTAATGTTGTCCTGATAAGCCAATTCTATCTCGTCAGAATCAGTTGTTGAGATGTACAAATGAATTGACTTTAAAAATGTAAAGGTTTTATCTGATGGATCAGAAATCGTCAGTTTAAGGGATTTGATTTTTACATCCTTAACTAAATCTGCTTTGGTTTTGTTGTTTTTAAATTCGGCTGAAGAATTTGTTGTAACATCAGGCGTGATGATTTCTGATGGCAAATTAATAGGTAAATTGCTTTGAATTTTTATTGAAGTGGAGTTAGAAATATTAAAACTAAGGAAATCATCTACAGCATCGCAAGAGGTTATAAATACAGAAAATAAAAGGGTAATGACAATAAGTTTTGATTTCATAGTTAGATTTTTGCTTAAGTACGGTTTTTTTTGAAGATTGGTTTTTTCCTTTTAGGTTCAGAGTGGGAAAGGGACAAAGGAACAAAGGAACAAAGAAAAGACCTAATAAAATCATTGATTTTAAACCTTTGAATCTTTGTTGTTCTGAACCATTGTCGCTAAAAATCGGAACAATGAAAAAAAATATTATTTTTTCATTGTTCCGATTTTTCAAATTCGAATATAAAAAGTATTTTTGCGCATGCAACACAACGTACTTATTTTAGATTTCGGATCGCAATATACACAGCTTATTGCGCGTAGAGTTCGCGAATTAAATATATTCTGCGAAATTTTCCCTTACAATCACTTTCCTAGTGATTTATCACCTTATAAAGCCGTAATTTTGGGAGGAAGCCCATTTTCTGTTCGTGCAGAAGATGCTCCACATCCTGATTTATCTCAAATTCGAGGCAAACTACCTATGTTGGCAGTATGTTACGGAGCACAATATTTAGCCCACTTTAGTGGAGGTGAAGTAGCCGCTTCGAACACCAGAGAGTATGGTAGAGCTAATTTATCTTACATTAAAGAAGGTGAAACTTTCTTTAACGACGTTTCAGAAAACAGTCAGGTTTGGATGAGTCATAGCGATAGTATCAAAGCTTTACCAACAAATGCAGTAAAATTGGCAAGTACTCATGATGTAGAATTTGCTGCTTATAAAATTGAAGGTGAAACTACTTATGCTATTCAATACCATCCTGAAGTTTTCCATTCTACTGATGGATCAAAAATGCTGAAAAACTTTTTAGTAGATATTGCTGAAGTTCCTCAAAACTTTACACCAAACGCTTTCGTAGAGGAAATGGTGGGAGAATTAAAAGAGAAATTAGGAAATGATAAAGTAGTTTTAGGATTGTCAGGCGGAGTAGATTCTACTGTAGCGGCAGTTTTATTGCACCAGGCCATTGGTAAAAACTTATATTGTATTTTCGTAAATAACGGTTTACTACGTAAAAACGAATTCCAAAATGTATTAGATCAATACAAAGGAATGGGATTGAACGTAAAAGGAGTAGACGCCGGAGATCGTTTTCTTGGTGAATTAGCCGGAATCTCTGATCCTGAAACCAAACGTAAAACTATTGGTCGTGTATTTATCGAAGTTTTTGATGATGAATCACATTTGATCGAAGATGTAAAATGGTTGGCGCAAGGAACTATTTATCCTGACGTAATCGAATCGGTATCTGTAAAAGGACCATCGGCAACGATTAAATCACACCACAATGTAGGTGGATTGCCGGATTATATGAAATTAAAAATTGTAGAACCACTTAGAATGTTGTTTAAAGACGAAGTTCGTAGAGTTGGAGCTACTTTAGGAATAGATCCTGAATTATTAGGAAGACACCCTTTCCCGGGACCAGGATTATCAATCAGAATTTTAGGAGATATTACTCCTGAGAAAGTTCAAATCCTGCAAGATGTTGATGCTGTTTTTATCGACGGATTAAAATCTTGGGGATTGTATGACAAAGTTTGGCAGGCTGGAGCTATTTTGCTTCCTGTAAACAGTGTTGGTGTGATGGGTGATGAACGTACTTACGAAAAAGTAGTAGCGCTTAGAGCTGTAGAATCAACAGATGGTATGACTGCTGACTGGGTTCATTTACCTTACGATTTCTTGATGAAAGTGTCGAATGACATTATAAATAAAGTAAAAGGCGTGAACCGCGTGGTTTACGATATTAGCTCAAAACCACCAGCAACAATTGAGTGGGAATAGTATTGTTTTTCAAATTAAGGCGTTACATTTGTAATGCCTTAATTTTTTAAACCTACTATTTATGAGAGAATTTTTAACGATTTCTCTTGTCTTTATTTTGTCTTTTAACAAAATAACTGCGCAAGATTCAATTATTGAACACAAAATTCAAAAAGGAGAAACTGCCTATTTTATTGCCCAAAAATACAAGGTTTCTGTTGATGAAATTTACAAACTCAACCCCGAGTCGCAGAGCGGAATCAAAGACAATCAAATTATTAAGATTCCGGTTCACTTCGCAGTAAAAGAAAATTCAAACCAGCAAATTACTCATGTTGTTGGTTCCAAAGAAACCCTTTTTGGTTTATCAAAACAATATAATATTACTTTAGAAGCCCTTCAAAGTGCAAACCCTATTTTAGCAAACGGACTCCAGATTGGTCAGGAATTAGTTATTCCGAATCCTACAAATCTTCTAAAAACTGAAAGTTCAACTTCTTCAAAAGTAACGCATCAGGTAGTTGCCAAAGAATCCTTGTTTAGTATTGCGAGACAATATAATGTTTCGGTTAATGATTTAGAAAGTTTAAACAAAGACCTTCTTGTTAACGGATTGCAAATTGGTCAAAACATTTCAATTCCAAACAAAAGAAAAACTTTAGACGGACGATTTCGTGTGATCAATCAGGAAACGGTTTTTCATGTGGTTGAACCAAAGGAAACTAAATTTTCGATTGCCAAAAAATACAATATTTCTATCGATCAGTTAGAATCTCAAAATCCTGAAATCGTTAACGGATTAATTGTTGGGAATAAATTAGCTATTAATACCAAGGAAGTAAAACCAACTAACGAAAGCGAAGAATTGATGTTGGCTTTGGCCGAAAAGCAAGTTGTAGTCGAAAAAGGAAAAGCCAAAACGGTTGAATTAGAAGATCTGAAAGACAGGTTGGTGGTTCAGAAAGAAATGAATCAGAAGATTATTAAGATTAATGATTTGAAAGTGAATCTGAATGACATGAATGGTTCGAAGGAAAATTCGGTTGAAAAATTGCGACTAGTTCTCGAAGCCAATAAAAATGTACAGGATATTTTAATGTCAAAATTAGATTCGTTGGTGAACACGATGAATAATGATTTAGTCGATTTAAAAAGAATGGACATCTTAAATGTCGATGAATCAAAAAGATTAGAAAAGCGATCGTATGAAAGTATTAATAAAACGAGTGAATTATCTTCTCAATTAAAAAAAGAACTGGCCGAAAACCGAAAGGCTTATGCAGGTTTAATGAATAAAGTAGAAAAAATTGCTGTTGAAGAGAATCAGGAGTACAAGAAGAAAATCCGCGAAAGCGAAAAAAATACCAACGTTACTTCTTTGCAGCAAAGACTTTCGCTAGAAGAAATAAAAAGATATAAAATAGAACAGGAGCAGGGTGATGCGCAAAATCAGCTTTTAATTGCCAAGATTGATTCGCTGGATACCCAGAAAAAAATCGAAGTAAAACGACACATCAGCAAAGCGACTTATTATACTATGGAAGCCCGAAAGTTTGACGATAAACTGGCGTTGATAAAATTGAAAAAGTATCAGGATGAAGCCATTAAAAAACAAGATAAGTCGACTTCTTCTGAATCTTCAAAAACAATTTCATTAGAAGAAATGAAGCGTGAACTTAAAGAAAATCCACTTAAAACTGATAAAACGGTAAAAGTGGAAGTTTATGATAATCTTAAAGAAGTTTCAAACGGCTATTACTTAGTTTTAGGTATATTTACAGACTCGTCGTTAAGAGATAAGCTCATTATGAAACTCATTGATTCTGGTGATTTTAATGCTAGTTTCTTCTTTAATATCAACAGTCTTTCGTACTATGTTTACTCAGATAAGTACCAAAATATGGAAGAAGTGCTCTATAAATGCAAGAAAATGGAAGAAGATGAGTTATATAAAGAGGTTGTTATTGCTAAGGTAGAAATCGATCTTAGATAATAATTGACGATAAAATAACAAGTGGCAAGAATCTTGCTTTAAAGAGAATTTAGTAACTTGTTTTGAATTAAAAATTAAATTGTTTTAAGTCTATTATGAAGTATTATTCAACATTATTGTTTCTCGTTTTTTTTGTAACATTTTCTGCTTTTTCACAAGAAAAGGTCATTAAATATACCGTTGCGAATGGAGAAACCATTAACCAGATTGCAGTAAAATTTAAGGTTACGCCTTATGATATTTATGCATTAAACCCCGATGCCAGAAGTGGTATCAAACCCAATACAGTTTTACTGATCCCAACCCATACTGCAAAATCTGCGGCGGTTAAAACAGAAACAGCTGTGGCAAGAACGGGCGGTAATACAAAAGAAATAATTCATGAAGTACAGCCTAAAGAGACTTTTTATAGTATCGAAAAAAAGTATGGTATCTCTGATGAAGCATTGAAAGCTGCCAATCCTACTTTGGAAAAAACCGGAGTTCAGATTGGACAAAAACTGGTGATTCCTGCAAAAGGTTCAGCTGTAAAATCTCTTGCTGCAGCAGAAAAACCAGCTAAAGAAAAAGCTCAGGAAAAATATGTATATCATGATGTTGTGGCAAAAGAAACCAAGTTTTCGATTGCTAAACAATACGGAATAACCATTGAAGAATTAGAAAAACGCAATCCGGAAATTGTTTCAAATTTGCCTGTTGGATACCGACTAACCATTAAAGGAAAAGCGCCTAAAACTGAAACTTCAGGTCCAGCGGTTACTGCTGCTGCCAAGCCAGTTGAGAATGGTAAAAAAGCAACAACTTACATGGAGTATCAGGTAAAACCAAAAGAGACATTTTATAGCTTAGGAAGAACTTTTCATATTAGTCAGGAAGAATTAACGGCATTGAATCCGTCGCTTTCTGAAGGCGTAAAAGAAGGAATGGTTTTAAAAGTTCCTGCAGGATATTTAGCTCCGGCTCCAATTATTCCGCAACAGCAACCTGTTGAAAAAACGATCGAAAATTCAAATTCCGGAGGTTCTATACAAATTGTAGATAAAGTAAAATCTGAAACCGTTTCAGTTAATCCTGAAGTAGTAGAACTAACAAAGAAAAGAGGACAAAACGATCGTAAAAAATTAGTTTTATTGTTGCCCTTTAATTTGAATAAAATGCAGAATGATACAACAAGTCCTGCTACCCGAATTAAAAATGATAAATTTTTGAATATGACTCTTGATTTTTATTCAGGAGCAATGATGGCGATCGACTCGGCTAAGACCCTGAAATTACCTCTTGATGTGGTCATTTATGATTCGCAGGAAACAAAGACAAGTTCGAATGTTTCTACTTTGATTGCTCAGAATAAATTGCAGGACGCTCATGCAGTAATCGGACCATTTTATCAAAACAATGCCGAAGCTGCAGCAAATACATTACGTTTGTATAATGTTCCTGTAATTTCTCCATTATCAAAAGATAAAGCAAACCCAATTGATAATTTGTATCAGACAATACCATCTAGTGATGTTGTGAGAAATGCGATGTTTGATTTTATGCGTGCGAAAAACGGAAATATCGTTGCTGTTGTGGATAAAAAGAAAGAATCGGTAATTAGTTATATCAAACAAAACCAAAAAGGTGTTGTTTTTGCAGCTTTGACAGAAACAGGAGGCCTGGATGTAGCAAATTTAAAAAGTTTGTTGTTGCCTAACAGAATGAATTATGTGGTAATGGAAACCGGAAATACGGCAATGGTTAAAACGACTATTAAAGCCTTGCTGGATTCACAAAAAACATGTCAGGTACAATTGGTTATTTTAGAACCAAACAGTACATTGGATACTGACGAAATTAGTTTTGATAATTTAGTAAAACTGAAATTAATGTATCCGTCTGTAACCCGTGAAAGCGACGAACCGGGAGTTTTAATCTTTGATAAAGAATACAGATTGAAGAATAAGATAAATCCAAATACTTATGCAACACGCGGATTTGATGTTACTTTTGATACGATGATGCGTTTGGTACAAGGAAAAACATATCAGGAAACTGCAGATTTAATGACAACAGAACAAGTTGACAATAAATTTCAATTTTATAAAAAAGAAGATGGTGGACACGCCAATAAAGGAGTGTACATTTTATATTACGATTCAGACTTAACTTTAAAAGTAGCCAATTAATGACATCAAAAGTAACCTATTTAGGAGATTTAAGAACAAAATCAATTCATGTGCAATCAGGAAGCGAAATCATTTCTGACGCACCTTTGGACAATAACGGAAAAGGAGAAGCATTTTCTCCAACAGATACAGTTGCAAATGCTTTAGCAAGTTGCATGATGACCATTATGGGAATCAAAGCACGTGATTTAGGCGTAGATTTCATAGGTTCAACTGCCGAAGTAACTAAGATAATGAACGCTGAGCCAAGAAGAATTGGAGCCATCGAAATTGCTTTTGAAATGCAGGGTGTTGCAGATGAGAAAAACAAAACAATTCTGGAACGCGCAGCAATGACATGTCCGGTGTTTTTAAGTTTAAGCAGTGAAATAGAAAAGAAAATTACTTTTAACTGGAAGTAATATTCAAATCAAAATAGTAAAAAGCCATTCAATCGAATGGCTTTTTATTTATAAACCTTTTTCTGGTTTTAAATCTTCAAGAATTGGAGTTAAAATAGTCTTTACCTCTTTTTGAATAGTTTCATTTTTTTGTTCGAAAATGAGAATGCTATTTTTACCTTTTTTAAGCCAGCATCCAGGCAAATAAAGGGTTTGTTGTGGACCAACGTTCCAATAACGCCCAATATTAATTCCGTTTACAAATACAATTCCTTTACCCCAATCGCGCATGTCCAGAAAGGTATCTCCGGTTTTAGTGAGATTAAAAGATCCCTGATATAAAGTAGGGCGATTTATTTTGCCTGAGTTTTTATACGTTGTTAAGTCTGGCGCAGAGGCCATTGGTAATTTATACATTTCCCAATCGCCGGTAATGGTTTCTCCGTTAATGACAACAGGACTTATAATACCTTTATTGTTGGCATTAATTTGAGAACCATAATTAATGCGTCCCATGTTTTCGACCAGAATGTCTAAAGTGGCATTAAAAGGAACTTCGATTTCGCAATCGTATTTTTTATAATATCGGTTTAATTCTGCTACTTTTTTACCGTTAACATAAACGATAGCATAATCACGTAATCCCTTCAATTCTAATTTTCCGCTAATAGGTTGTGTAAATTTCTTGCTGTACCAAACATAACCATCGCCTTGATTTAATTGTTCAAATGTCAATGGATTATCTTCAATAACGGGTGTGATTTTCGATTTAAAATCGGCTAAATCAACCACTTTAGTCAATGAAATTTTTGGAAGAGTAACTGCTGGCATTTTTTCAGGAACAGGAGGGGTTTCGCTTGTTTTTAGTAATTCTCTTAGTGCATTGTATTTTGGAGTCGCCCAACCTGCTTCGCTAATAGGAGCGTCATAATCATAAGAAGTCATATCGGGCTGAATATCATGCTCTTTATCGTAATTGGCACCCGAGGTAAACCCAAAATTGGTTCCACCGTGCACCATATAATAATTGAAAGAAACCTGATTATCCAGATATTTTTTGGTCTGACGAACGGTTTGTTCCGGTTTTTGTGTTGGGAAAGGTTCTGCCCAATGATCCAGCCAGCCCGGATAAAATTCAGCAACCATATAAGGTCCCTGATTATTATTAAACTGATTGACAACGGCTTTTAACTTTGCAATATCGCTTTCGCCATTGGCAGTTGGTAAAGCGCCCGGCAAAGCACCGCCTTCAAATAACCAGCTTCCGTCTGATGTGAAAAATGGAACATCAAAACCAACATCTTTTAATTGCTGAAAAACGGCTGCACTGTATTTTTTGTGCTCTTCTAACGGAATATCTTTACGTTGGGCGACATAAGAACCAAATTCATTTTCGCCCTGAACCATAATTATTGGACCGCCTTTGGTAATTTGTAAATCTTTGACCTGATTGTACAATTCGGTAAAATAGACTTTGGTCGCCGTTAGATATTCTTTGTTATTGCCGCGAATCACCATATTAGGAACATTTTGCAAAAACCAGGGATAACCGCCAAATTCCCATTCGGCACATACATACGGACCTGGTCGAAGAATGACAAATAAACCTTCTTCCTGCGCTGTTTTAATGTATTCGGCTAAGTTTTTATTTCCGGTTTTAAAATCCCAAACTCCCGGAGCAATTTCGTGATAGTTCCAGAAAACGTAGGTTGCCACAGCATTTAATCCCATTGCTTTCATCATTTTTAAACGATGACGCCAGTACGGTTGCGGAATTCTGGAATAATGCATTTCGCCTGAATGAATCTGAATTGGTTTTCCATTCAACAAAAAATTCCCATCGCTTATGGCAAAAGTTTGTTTTTCTTGTGCTGTTAATGCTGAAAGGATAAAGAAATTAAACAGGAGGATGAAATAAACTTTTTTCATTTTTATTTGAAATTGATGATGTTTATAAAAAGCAAGAGAGCACTATGAATTGCGCTCTCTTGCTAACCTAACTAACCAATAAATTTATTACTCTGAAAATTCTAATTTTTGTAATTTTTTCCATCCGCCGCGAGTGAAATCAGGAATTTCTACAGGAGACGAATTATTATCAAGTGAGATCTCTGTTAAAGGACCTAAACAAGACCATTCTGCTAAATCGTAAACGTCCATATCTAGCGGAAGTCCTTTTTGCAGACAGTGAATCAATCGGTAATCCATCACGAAATCCATTCCGCCGTGACCGCCTACTTTTTTAGCTTTCTCTTCGATATCTTTTACAATGGGATGCTTGTATTTTGCCATTAATGCTTTTTTAACATCTTCAGGAACAAATGAATGGGCACTTAATTTTTCATGATTTGGTTTTACATCATCTCCTAATGCTGCACCGTCTAAAGCATAACCTTCTAATGGATATTTGTTGGCAAAACCTTTAGTTCCGCTCAACTGGTACATTCTGCTGTACGGACGAGGAGAAGTAACATCGTGCTGAATCTGGATTGTTTTTCCGTTTTCGGTACGAATCATAGTCATGGTATGATCTCCGTTTCTAAAATCTTTAATTTCCTGGCCTGATTTTTCTTTGATGTAAGCAGGATTTCCTACTGCTTTTGTATCCATAGAAACTAAGAAATTCATTTTATCACCACGGTGAATATTCAAAGCCTGACAAGCTGGTCCCATACCGTGAGTTGCGTAAATATCACCTCGGTGTTTGATGTTGTAATCCATTCTCCAGTTGTTCCAGTATTCGCCCCAAAATGGTTGAAGACCGTGAATGTAAGAACCTTCGGCATGAAGAATTTCTCCAAACACACCTTGCTGTGCCATATTTAATGTCGTTAATTCGAAGAAATCGTAAACACAATTTTCAAGTTGCATACAATGTTTACGTGTTTTTTCGGAAGTATCAATAAGATCCCAGATTTCTTTCATGGTCATAGCGCCCGGAACTTCGATTGCTACGTGTTTTCCGTCTTTCATTGCCTGAACTCCTATTAAAGCATGATGTTTCCAGTCGGTTGCTATGTAAACTAAATCAACATTTGGCAAGGCAGTAACTTTTCTCCAGGCATTTTCATCTCCAAAAAATTCCTGAGCTTTAGGAAGACCAGCTTTTGTTAAAATTTCATTAGCCGATTGTGTGTTTTTCTCTGTCATATCGCAAAGCGCTACGATTTCTACTCCGGGAATATGCGTCATGCGCTCTACAGCTCCAGGACCACGCATTCCTAAACCAATAAAAGCAACACGAACAGTTGGAAGTGGAGCAGTAGCCAAACGCAAAACATCTTGCTGACCTTTTGGACGGGTTGGTGTTTTGGTTTTGATCATTTGTGCCGATGCGATTGCTCCTCCAAACAACAGACAGGCCACTAACATGAATTTTAAAATACTAGTTTTCATAATTGAATTAATTTGATTTGAAATGATGATAATCTAAATGCTGATTATCGGGAATTATTGTTGTTGTAAATTGTTTATTTTTAAAACGTCTTTTTTAAGGTAATGTGTCAAAATTTATTTCTGGTTTGTTATTGTTTAAAGGTCTTGTAAAGATCGTTTTTGGTGTTGTATAATTGTTGAAAAAACCGCCGTCTTTTAGATAAAAAGAAGTATTGTCGAGTCCGCCTGCAAAATCCATTCGGTATTCTTTTGCTCCTGTATTATCTGTTGTAAAGCGAGCCGAATTGATCTCTGACCAAACTCCCTTATCATCACAAACCCATTGATTATTGAATAATACCTTACGGGACAAATCGCCTTGTTCCGGAATAAAATTTTCTAAGAACGAATGAAATCTTTTTAAGTACGTATTGGTTTCAGGACGATTAAAACTAGCGATTAATAGCCATTTTTGCAATTCCGGTGCGTAAAAATAGGCTGTATACGTGGTTGTATTATTGTTTTGAGGGAATCCTTGTAATAAAAATTTATAAGTGGTTCCTGCTTTCCAGTTGTATTTAAGATAGCTTTGACCGCCAGACCCTTCGTTTCCAAATTCGCCTGTGTGAACATTTTCGCCTTTTTTTAGCATTTTAATTTTATGTGATTCAGGAATACTGGCCGGATCATCAGTACTAAACGGACTCCATACAGAAAATAAAACTCTTCTTTCTGAAGCCGAATTAACCTGAATACCAAAGTAACCTTCTCCAAAACCATTTGCCATAAAATAAGAACCAATTTTATCTTCGTTTTCCGGAACGGTAACTTCGTTATAATACCATTTTGCATTGATGTTTTCTGGAACCTGATAGTTTAAATGTACAGATGGTCCGCGGCGTCCCCAATGATAAAAGTTCCCTTCATTATTTGGGACATAAGATATTTTTGCATCGTAATCATTACTCGAAATCGTTAAACGATTTATAGCAGGAAAGCGATCTCCTGTTTTACTAATTCCTTTTATCTTAACGGCAACATAACCTTCCTGATTAATTTTCCAGGTACCAATTGTTACCGCTTTTTTTGAAGTATCAAATTTTACCTTTTTGGCTTCATTATTAATCGAAAATTCTAATTCTGATTTTCCAACTACTTCTACCGATTCTTCAACAGTTAACTGAAAACTTCCGGCTTTCGAAATTCTGAAATAAATAGTAAAAAATTCTTCAGCCCTTGTCCAGTTTTCAATTCCATTATCCGTAATAGTATTGCTTTCTAAATGTTTCGAGCTGTAAGCATTTCCCGCCAACGGAAGCGAGATACTGGTTTTTGGATTTTTTAAAGAATCTTTCTCAGTGGTTTCGCTATTGTCTGTACAGGAAAAAGATACAAGTAATGAAGCAAAAAATAAGTAAAATAAGTTTTTCATAGTATCTATAGTTCGTTTATTTTTTTAAAAATTACCTCTCTAATCTACCAAATTAGAGAGGCTTCAAAAACAAAACAATTCTAATAATTATGGATTCTGTGTTAAAGTTCCCGGATAGGCATTAATTTCTGATTGCGGAATATATTGAACCACTCTCAAACTTGAAGCTGGCCAGTCTGTCATTGGCAAATGAGGACCAGGATAACGACGCGTCATGGTTTGACCATTTCTGTAAACATCGTAACCTCTATGGGCTTCAAACGCTAACTCTAACTGACGTTCTTCGTCTACTCGCTGTACAGCATTTGTACTGTTTAATGATGTATAACCGCCACCAACAATCGATCTTTCTCGAATTATGTTTAAGTTGGTTAAAGCACTATTATAATCACCTTTTTTAACATATGCTTCTGCCATGTTCAAATACATCTCGGCCAGTCTTGAAATGGTAGGCGAGTGCAGGTGCGAATCATTGTTTTGAAGAGAACATTTCGTGATATAATACATTGGATAAACACGGTTCAGCAACATCATATAATCTTTTTCGCCTGTATACGTTTTGCCTTCATATACAATCGAATATTGATTTTCGGCTGCATTTAGAACAGTCAGATTATAATTTGTAGTTCCTATTGTGATATAAAATGAGTTGTCAGGATTACGTTTTATAGGCTGTTGAATGTAGTTGTAACCCGTTTGAGTACCACCAGTATTGTAAACATCATAGATAAAACGGAAAGCTTCGGTTTTATTTCCTGCATCATCTGTGGTATATTGAGGATCGATAAAAGCCCAACGAGCGTCTTTCTTTAAACCTGATTTTCTTAGCAAGTCAAGATATTTGGCACTGGCGTACATTTCGCCCCAGCCTTGTCCCTGAATATTGGCATACATTCCGCCAATTCCGTAAAAATGATCGTAACCTGAAAATTCTGATGCCACTTGTTTTACAGCAAAAATCGTTTCGGTTTGTTCATCAGAATCTGGAGCGTAAGTATTAAATTTCATGAAGCTGTCTCTGCTTAATAAATGATATCTTCCGCTTGCTATTACTTTATTTGCGTAATCTATCGAAAGCGTTGCATATTCCTGATTAGGAGTTTCATAAGTTCCGCTCATATACAAATAAACTCTTGAAAGCATTGCCTGAGCAGCTTCTTTTGTTGCATAAGCTGCTTTTCTTTCAGTTGTCATTAAAGCTTCAGCTTTTTTCAAATCGCTGATGGCTTGTGCATAAGTATCTTTTACTGTTGACCTGTCCGGAAGGTTAAGATTATTTAAATCTGCCGGTAAACCATTTACGATTGGCACTCCTAAATTAGTTTCTGGTGATTGCGAATAAGGTCTTCCGTAAGTACGACACAAATAAAAATAAATCATACCTCTTAAATAGTAAGCTTCACCTAATTGCTGATCCATAGCGGCGCTTTCTCCTTCGGCAATCATTTTCATTAAATCACTTGATTGCGAAATAATTTTGTAACTATTGTTCCAAAAAACAGATAAACGACCATTGTCCGGTATGTGCTGATAAGAGATAAAAGAATAAAAAGCATCTGTAGAGGTACCTCTAATCATGATATTGTCACCCGGATATTCTCCAACCCTGTGCATAACATCAGACCATCCTTTTAATTGTGCGTAACATCCGTTTAGTAAAACTTCAATCGAAGCTTCTTTATCTTGTTCAATTTTGTCTTTTGTATAGGAATCAAATGGCTCTCTGTCTAAATCACATGAGGACAGGAAACTAATTGCCATACATAATATAAATATCTTTTTCATGATTTTGTTTTTAAAGAGTTAAGTTAAGTCCTAATACAATTTTGCGCGTTTGAGGATATACCTGTGTCGCAACACCAGTAATAGCGCCATTTGTAGGAGGGATTTCAGGATCAACTCCGGAATAATGAGTAATCGTAAATAAGTTTTCACCGGCGATATACAATCTTAAATTTGCGATATGCAAACGTTCGATAGGTACATTATATCCTAAGGTGATGCTTCTCATTTTTAAGTAAGTTCCGGTTTCCAGGAAACGTGATGATGCTTTGTTAGAGTTACTGGGATTATTGTAAAGTGCTTGCGGATGCGTTGCAATATCGCCCGGTTTTTCCCAACGGCTCCATCCGCTATGAAGGTTCATTTGGTTTCTATCGGTATACGCACCATCAGAATCGAATTCTGCTCTTGCATAATTGTAAATTTCACCTCCTACAGAATAACTAAAAATGGCAGCAAAATCAAAGTTCTTGTAATTTACACTGGTAGAAAATCCTCCAAAAAAGTCCGGAGTATAAGAACCAATTACTTTTTGGTGTTTAGAAGCATCACCATAGTTAGAAGTTTTTACACGTTCTCCTGCAGCATTTGTCGTAAACCATTGTGGTTTTCCGTTTTCAGGATCAACACCAGCCCATTCTGTCAAATACCAGCTATCAACATCTTTTCCGGGAGTTAATAATTTTGATGCAGATCCTGCAATACCACTACCATCTCCAACAATAATTTCCTGCTTGCTTCCGTAAAGACTCGTTACTTTATTTTTATTAGTACCAATGTTAGCATCTACAGACCAGTGTAAATTTTCATTTTTAATAATATCAACATTCAAAGATGCCTCGAAACCTCTATTATTTACAGCTCCTACGTTTCTCCAGATACTTGTAACACCAATTACTCCAGGCAATGGTACTCTGTATAATAAATCTGAAGTGTTTTTATTATAATAATCCAATGTAATATTTACTCGGTTAAAGAAACTAACATCAACACCTACGCCGCCAGTATATGTTTTTTCCCAGCTTAAATCCGGATTGGCCAATTGCGAAACCAATGCTCCGGGATTTTCATTATAACTTTGAGAGAAAGAATACAAAGGAAGGTGAGGGTACAAACTGTTAGGACGATTTCCTACCGAACCATAACTTGCTCTTAGCTTTAAGTTATTGATATAATCGGCATGAAAAAAGGCTTCGTTATGAATATTCCAACCACCGCTTACAGAGAAAAAGTTACCATATTGTGCATTTGCTCCAAAGTTAGAAGCCCCGTCGCGACGAAAAGAAAGTTGTGCTAAATAACGATTGTCATACGAATAATTCACATTCGATAACAAAGACTGCACAGCCCATTGCGATCTGTTACCGCCCACTTTTTCAGGCACCGCAGCAGCATCTGTAACTATAATTCCTGGAGGGATTCCTGTTGCTACGCCAGTACTTGTTTTAGAGTTGTATTCGTTCCATTCATAACCTGCAAGAGCATTAAAGTCATGTTTTCCGAATGATTTATTGAATTTTAATAATTGGTTCGTGTAGATTCTGTTATAAGTAGAAAAGTAATCTTCGATTCGGCCTTTTACCGCTTCTCCCGCAGAAGATCTTGGATCTGAATAATAAGTTGAATTATAATTACCAAAAATGTAATTGTTTACAGAAGAATATGTTAGCCAGCTGTTAAATTTAATATCAAAATCAAGATTTGCCCTAACCGTATAAGATTCAGATTCACCATAATTCCATTGTAAATCATATAAATAGTTAGATCCGGTTGTATTTACCCAGGTTGGGTTTGGCGCGTTTCCTGCCAAAGATCCATCTTCCAGATACGGACTATCCCAAGGCATGTTTCCGTAAAGCGCACCCACAGAATGTTGTTGGTCATCTGTTGTTTCTCTGGTTAAATTTACTTGTGGTCTCAGTGTAAACCAGCTATTTGGTTTGTACTCAAATTTCATCAAACCGTTATATTTTTTGTATTCGTAACCTCTTATAGCACCCGTTTCGTCATAAAGACCAATAGAAACGTAGCTTTTAAAGTTATCTCCGCCACCACTTATGGATAGATTGTAATCCTCTGCAAGTCCGGTTTGTGTACCATTATTCCACCAGTCAAAATTTTGGTTTCTCAATTCCGGTTTCCACCACCAAACATTTTCAAAATCTTGTTTGTTGGCAAACGAATCGTACAAATCATACAATTGCGATCCGTTCATGATTTTAAAATTTCCATTATTGATCGTAGTTAAAGCTGTTTTAGCAGAAAAACTAATTTTAGATTTACCCGCTTTTCCGCTTTTTGTAGTAACTACAATAACACCATTGGCACCCTGTGAACCGTAAACTGCTGTAGACGCGGCATCTTTAAGAACCGTTAACGTTTCGATATCAGCTGGATTCATGTTTGCCGAGCTATTCCCCACAATAACTCCGTCAATTACCCATAAAGGATCTGTACTTCCGTTAACGGTTGTTCTGCCTCGAATGATTATTTTTCCTACTGCTCCCGGCTGTCCGCCACCAGTATTTACATAAACTCCCGTAGCTTTTCCTGCCAGCATATTTTCTACAGAAGGAGTCGTTACATCTACAATTTTTTTATTGTCTAAAGTTTGCAGCGATCCGGTTAAACTCTCTTTTTTAACCTTAGCATATCCTACCACTACCACCTCGTCCATTTGCTCACCGGCTTCTTTCATTATTACATTAATAGAACCGTTTCCTGCCGCAACTTCCTGATCCTGCATTCCTAAAAAGGAAAAAACTAAAATCGTATTGGCATTGGGTACATCAATGGCAAAACTTCCATCCATATCCGTTTGCACTCCTTTTGATGTTCCTTTTATGATCACATTTACTCCAGGAATCGGAATTCCTTTTTCATCGACAACCTTACCCTTCGTTATTTTTTGAAATGCCAGTAAATTGGTTTTGTTTACCGGAATTTCTTTTGAAGGTGCTGCATTGGTAACTTGAAAACTTAAAGACAACAACGAAAGTAATGTTGCTTTTAAACTTTTTTCAAGTACAGTATACAACCTTAAGTTTCCAGGTTTTTTTGAGAATACTTTTTTCATACTCTTTGTTTGGTTTTGGTTAATGAATGTGTTTTTGTTTAGTTATTTTTTTCGATTTTTTTAAAATTTCATCACTCATTTTTTCGCTTTTTTGGTGTAATAAAAAAGGCCTTAAAAGCGGTGAAAAAAGGTAAAAAAAGCCATATTATTTTTTTATTCTTCGACGAAACTATAGATTATATTTTTATTAACCAAGAAAAAACACAAAAAATGTGCTCGAACACACAAAAAAAGTGTTCTCGAGCACATAAAATTGTGCGATACGTTTTTTTTAATATAAAATGATGCGATTATTCTAAAAAAAAGCACAAAAAGCACATCGCTTTATTTTAGGCGTATTCGCAACTATGATATTTTATTTTTAAGGAATAAAAACAAGTTGTTTGTATTTCTAAGAATATCGCAATCATCAATTAATTTGTTTAATAATAACTCAAACTTTTAAAGGTTTTAATTTGATCAGTTTTTTCTTATTTTTTACTTTTTAAATAAAAAAGCAATAAAAAACAGCAATTAGGTTTTAAATAAAAGTTTGACTTATATTAGCATTTTTATAAGAAGATTTTTTAAGGCGATTTCCTATCCTTTGAAATGATTAAAATGCTTCAGGATTTTGTTTTCATTAAATAAATTTTTCCAAAAAATATGCACGAAATTTTAAAAGAATATCAGGTAATTTTAATCGATAAAAAACAAAAAAATGATGAAGCTATTTTGACTTCTTCATTATGGGAAAAAGCAAATTGTTTAACTGATTTTTGTTCTCCCTGGAAAAGTGGTTCCTTTTCGAAAATTGAATTTAG
>Ga0247813_10000622_pt1 | contig 31400 bp, 26 predicted proteins | sample UWRJL169409C1_FD_180719 | JGI IMG/M metagenome (GOLD analysis project Ga0247813, IMG submission 180719) | Plant litter microbial communities from Arlington Agricultural Research Station in Wisconsin, United States - UWRJ-L169-409C-1 | ecosystem: Environmental > Terrestrial > Plant litter >... | reverse complement strand
TTGCAAATTCCGAACATTTAGGGTAATTTATAAGTTGAAAATTGGGAGTTACTATTTTAAATAACTCCCAATCTATTGTATTATTATTTAAGCTCTTTCGATAACAATTGCAGATGCTCCGCCACCGCCATTGCAAATTGCAGCGGCTCCGGTTTTAGCATTGTTTTGTTCTAAAACATTTAGTAAAGTTACAATGATTCTTGCTCCTGAACAACCCAGAGGATGTCCTAATGAAACAGCTCCGCCATTTACGTTTACTTTATCGTTATCAAGATCAAGGATTTTTGAATTGGCTAATCCAACAACCGCGAAAGCTTCGTTGAATTCGAAATAATCAACATCCCCAATTGCTATTCCGGCTTTATTTAAGGCTTTTGGTAATGCTTTTGCCGGACTTGTTGTAAACCATTTTGGTTCCTGAGCAGCATCTGCGTACCCTTTGATGTAAGCTAAAGGTTTTAATCCTAATGCAATTGCTTTTTCTTCAGACATTAAAACTAAAGCAGCAGCGCCGTCGTTTATTGTAGAAGCATTTGCAGCAGTAACAGTTCCGTCTTTGGTGAAAACAGCAGCTAATGAAGGAATTTTATCCAATTTTACATTAGTGTATTCTTCGTCTTTAGAAACGATAATTGGTTCACCGCGTCTTTGTGGTACTTCAACAGGAACAATTTCATTGTCAAATTTTCCGGCATCCCAGGCTTTTGCACTTCTTTCGTACGATTGAATAGCAAAATTATCCTGTTCCTCACGGCTGATGTTGTATTCAGACGCACATAAATCAGCGCAAACTCCCATTGCGTTGTTATCGTAAGCATCTGTCAAACCATCTTTCTGCATTCCGTCAAGCATAGTTGCAGGCCCAAATTTGTTTCCGTTACGCATTTGTACGTAATGCGGAATCAAGCTCATGTTTTCCATTCCTCCGGCAACTACAATTTCTGCATCACCACAAGCGATTGCCTGAGCAGCGAACATTACAGCTTTCATTCCGGAAGCACAAACTTTGTTTACAGTTGTAGCAGCAACTTCTTCAGACAAACCGGCAAAAAGCGCAGCCTGACGTGCGGGAGCTTGTCCAACTCCTGCCTGAACAACGTTGCCCATAAAAACTTCATCAACTAATTTTGGGTCTAGGTTAATTTTTTGAAGTGCGCCTTTTATAGCGGCAGCACCTAATTTTGGTGCGGGTACGGTAGATAACCCTCCCATGAAACTTCCGATAGGTGTTCTAACGGCAGAAACGATAACAACTCTTTTGTTCATTTTCTGTTTAATATTAGTTAATGTAGCAAATTTACTCTTTATTTAAATAAATTCAAATTTTGTATCAATATGTATCAGTTTCATTGGATTTTAAATTTAATATCAATTTTTTGTTAATTCTATTCGTTTGATTGTGAAGTGGTTTAAAAAAAAGATTGAAAAAAGATTAAAAAAAGCGCAGAAATAGTTGTGAGATATGGAATGTTGTCTTACATTTGCAACCGCAAAACAGAACACGTTTCTTGAGCTTGGAGAGGTGCCAGAGCGGTAATGGAGCAGATTGCTAATCTGTCGACGGGTAACCGTCGCCAGGGTTCGAGTCCCTGTCTCTCCGCTTTAAATTTTGCCTTCGGGGTGTAGCGTAGCCCGGTTATCGCGCCTGCTTTGGGAGCAGGAGGCCGCAGGTTCGAATCCTGCCACCCCGACAGAAACTTTACCATAAAGTTTTAAAACAAATGGTTCCATAGCTCAGCTGGATAGAGCAACGCACTTCTAATGCGTAGGTCGAAGGTTCGAATCCTTCTGGGATCACTGAAACTGATTTTTTAAATCAGTTTAAACGTTGAAAACCCGCATCATTACTACGATGCGGGTTTTTTTATTCCTCACCTTGTTTTCAAAAATGCTCAAAACTGCCCTAATTTTTGTGGATTATTTGTGGCATTTTAGAATCTCAAAAAAAGTTGCCACGAAAAACAACGTAATGTATTGCTAGTCAGACATGTTAAGCTGGTTAACGACTTGATTTAGAGATATTATAATTCGACCTTTATTAACTTATTAATTGTTGAATTATGTTAGAAAACAGTTTTGGAATTATCTTCTTTTTGAAGAGTTCTGCAAAAAGTACGAATGAAAGATACATTTATCTTAGAGTTATCGTTAACGGCGTGCCCAAAGAAACCTCCACTAAACGAAAGTGGAATGTAAACCGTTGGGAGCAGAAGTCAGGACGGGCAGCAGGAAATAAAGAAGATGCTAAAGCATTGAATTTCTTTTTGTACTCGCTGGAAATGAAAATAAGAAAATTTGCTGACCAGCTTTTGGAAAAGCAGGAACCTGTGACCAGTGTAAAGCTGATTAATTTTATTTTAGGTAAAACTAAGCTGAAAACTACCGTGCTTGAAGAATTTCAGATTCATAATGATCAGATGCTTGCTCTTGTAAAAAAAGGTGAGTATGCGATAGGCACCCATGTTCGGTTTGAAATATCAAAAAATCATGTTAAAGACTTTATGCTGTACAAATATGGTGTGCAGGATATGGAGTTTACAGAACTTAATTTTGAGTTTGTAAAAGAATATGAGTTTTATCTTAAGACTGTAAAGAACAACGCGAATAATACTGCACTTAAATATATTACTAACTTTAAGAAAATTGTCCTTATTGCATTGGATAAAGAATTTCTTGTCACGGATCCTTTTAAGCGTTTTAAATGCAGAAAGATAAAGGTTCCCAAAAAACCTCTGGCAGGCTTTGAGCTTACACTGCTGGAAAAACATAAGTTTTCGACTGCGAGTCTAGGAGTAGTAAGAGATGTTTTTGTTTTTCAATGTTACACCGGACTTGCATATATTGATGTTTTTAATTTAAAACGTTCTGATATTAAAGAAGGTATTGACGGTGAACAATGGATTCTAACTGAAAGACAAAAAACCGGTAGTCCAATTAATATTCCACTACTTCCAAAGGCAGCTGAAATTCTGGAGCGGTATAAAAATCATCCTATCTGCATTGAAAGAGATTCAGTACTTCCAGTGAGTTCAAATCAGAAAATGAATGAATATCTTAAAGAAATTGCTGATTTGTGCGGTATTACCAGTACTTTAAATACTCATAAAGCAAGAAGAACCTTCGGAAGTACGGTTACTTTAAATAATAATGTACCAATACACATTGTAAAAGAAATGCTGGGACATCAATCTGTTAGTCAGACTGAAGAGTATGCTATGACTGAACAAATTTCTATCGGTCGTGAAATGACGGGATTAAAACAAAGACTGGCAGATAAGGAGGATGTGTCGGGTAAGTTAACTTTACAAACAATTGAGAGGATGGAGAAGGAGTTAAGTGAAATGAAGAGGAAATTTGCTACAATAAATCAAAAGGAATAATTTAATAAAAAGCGGAAGACTAATGAAGAGATTTTTCTCAAGTTAGTCTTCAGTTTTAATGTGCTACACTTGTTGTCAACTAAAAAGTGTAGCAATTTAGCGGAGAGAGCAGGATTCGAACTTTAAGCTTGAAACCCCTGTATATGCCACTTTTATCTATGTCTTGAACCTTTGTGCACCGATTCTGCACACAAATTGTATATTATTTATTCAATATTTACTTGTATAAGTAATAGGAAACCAACGAATTAATAATGAGTAATATTATTATTTTTTTTGTGATACAAATATATTTAAAATACTGTAACCGCTATTGATTTATTTGCACTTTTAATTATATAAAATTTGAGGGTTAAGCGTTTAGTCGCAAAAAAAAGGTATCAACTCCAGTTTCAGATTTTCAACAATCTGCTATTTAAAATATTGTATTTTTCTCTCCATTTTAGCTGTTACTTCATTTTTATTCCCTTCTAAATACATCTTACATTTAATCCAGTTTTTATGATTATCGTATTCATATTCATAATATCTGTTTGCTGGCTGATTTATTTCATCTTCACTAATAAAATTGACTTCCACTAAATCGTTATTTTCATTATAGTTGAAAACCATGTCATCACTTGGGTAGGGATAAGTTTGTTGACCTGTAATATGTATTTTTTGAATATAGGTATTGGTAGAGTCGTAAGTATAAATTGCAGTAAGGAATATTCCTAAATAGTTACTCCAAGTTGCCTTGGCGATTTTGCTTTTGTCATTGTAGTAACATTTAAATTTAGTGTCACAAGCATAATGAAATTTATTGTCTGAATTAGTGTCGCGATACGGGCTTGTGTTCTTTGAATCAAAATTACATTCTGTTAGGTTTCCTTTCGAATCGTATTTAAATGTCTTTACTACCAGTAGTTCGTTTTCAGAAGGTGATTTAAATACTTTTTGTTCAGGTTTAGGTTTATAATAAATCTTTTCTTCAATAATTTTATTTCCTTCAGTTTTATATTGATATTGAAACTGCCTTAGATCTCTATATCGATCTTGATATTGATTTAGTGCTATATTTGCGCTGTCTAGTTTGGCTGTTTTATAATCTTTGTCATTTTTAAATCTATTTTCAATAGCAAAATTTGTCTGGATTTGTAAATCCAAATCAATGGATAATGGTTTTAAAATGCTTAGGTAAGGCAACAAATCTTTCTTTAAAATATAGTCTTTGTCATCATATTCATATTTATATAATCTTCCCACCGGACGATCTTCATAACCTTTGGTTCTGAGAGTTATTGCTTTTTGTATAATAAGTCCCTCTTTATTAAATTCGTAAGAATCATCATTAGCAATATCGTTTTCAAATAAAACACGGTATTTTACTAGTGGTGTAATGTTTTGTTTGTAAAAGGAATAAAATGTATTTACGGTCTTAACGGGACCGCTTAAATTTAACGATCTGTTTTCTTTTAATTTGTTTTCCTGAGCAGTGCAAAGGCTACAGTATATCAATGCAAAACTTACAATAACTTTTTTAACATCCAATTTAATTTCCATAATATGAAATTTTTCTTTTAATACTTTTAATCACTTCGTCCTGCATGGAATTGTATCTAAGTTTACATTTTATCCAATTGTTATGACTATCATACTCATATTCGTAAAAGACTTTTTCTTGTTTTTGTAAATTATCATTTATATATTCACATGCTGTGATATCCGCATTTTTGTTATAATAAAATTTAGCTTTTTTATATTTATTACCAAAACCACTTCTGTAAAATATTTCAACCTCAGTAGCGTAATTTTCGGTAGGATGATATTTGTATTTCAGTTCTATACGTGGCTCTTGAACTTCCTGAGATTCTACAGCATACATTTCAGTTACTTTGATTAAGCGATTTTTAGCATCATATTCATAGAGCCATTTTTCATACGCACCATCTTTCTCCGTAGTATAATTATTTTCCTTGTATGCTCCTTCATAAAATAAGCGTTGCTGTACCAAATTGCCTTTTAGATCATATACATATTTTTTGGTTTGGTATAGCTCAGTTTCAATTATCTTATTAGAATCATCTTTATTTACTAAGTATTCTTTTTCAGCAGTTATTTTACCGTTTTTGTCGAAATTATATTTATACGCAAAATCCGAGTCTAAAATTTTAAGACAGTTAGACCTCTTAAATGTAATTTTATTCACATTTTGCATATTTAAATTAGCCATTCCCGTCCAATCAGGTACCCGATACACCTTTTTATCCAATTCATATTTGAAATTATTTTGAAGATCTTTTGGGGCATATACTAGCGAATCGGAAAAATGTCTTGATATCAAACCATATTTATTAAATTCATATGATTCGTATGAGTTTTGGCGTAATATTACTATATCTGTGATATCATCTATTTCATATGCTGTGAGATCTTCTTTGTAAAAGGTACGACCGTAAACGACTGATTTGACCGAATCATTTAAATTTAAACGATACAGATCTTTATTAATTCCATTTTGATTATTGGTTTTAAGCTGTGAAAAGCAGTTTAGCGAAAGGGAAAGAAATAGTAGTAGGATTTTTATTTTATGCATTTTAAGTAATATTTATATTCGACCTGGTTGGTTAATTTATGATGTATTCAGACTTCAAAATAATATTAAACAATTTGTATGGACCGCTACTGAAATCATCCTTTTTGGGTGCCTGACACTTTAGATAATTGTGCCAAATGTTCTTGAATTTTAGAGACAACAGTATTACAATTTTTAATAGCCGATAAATAATATAGGATTCCAACCATACTGCTTGTGGCATCAACGGTAGTTTCTACTTTTTTTAGGGCATCTGTTTCGTTGCTAACAGCCGTCATTTTTGTATAGGTTTCAACTATAGACGGTTGTGTTCTTCTCAATTCAAGTATTGCGCTATCAAGCTTAGTACCCATAATATGAAATGCCAATCCCATTTTAGTGTAAATATTTTTAACTTCTTCAATATTATTTGCTTTAGCAGCAGCGTCAAATTCGGTTGCTTTCTTTTGCAACGATTGTGAAAGTAATTCAGATTTTTTGACAAAAACAGTTCCATGAGCTATCAAAGCTTCATATTTTACCTTTGGATACACTTCGTTAAATGACGGTTCACTATTTACTTTAGTTTCCGATCCCAGATTTTCGGTAGTACTATTTTTGTTTTTTTGAAGTTCAACTGAAATATCACTGAATACATCAAGCAAATTTTTATCTGTGGAAGTACTTTGAGTTAAAGAAGTACTATTCGGATTAGCGTAATTATCGTCTATTATGGTTTGACAGACTTTTTCAATTGCAGCTAATGTCTCTAGTTTGGATTTAGTGGTTTGTGTAGTTTTATTTTTTTCAATTGTTCCATTTTGGGCATAATTCACAGTAATACAAAGGAATAGTATGTAGGTGAGTTCTTTTTTACCAACTAGTTTTAATCTCATAAGTATTTTAGTTATGGATAGATTTTTTGGGTTTTCAATTCTATAAATATATACATTATTACACCGGTGTCCACTAAAAAAGAAAATAAGTTCTTTTAAATTATTGTACATCTGTATCTTAATAGTCATTTTTGAGCGTGACGATTTGAAATGGGTATTATGTTCGTAAATCAATATTATGAATATGAATCAGGGGAAATATGTTTTTTCTCAATTGGTTGAATTTCTTCCTCAATGTGTTTGATATAAATTAATTTTTAAGTTTAATAGAACAGCAAGAAAATTTTGTAGTAATGATTCGAACTTAGACTTTCAAATTCTTTTAATTCAGTATTTTAATTTATTTCTTAAATCTCAGTGCACCGATTTTGTACCCAACTCAAATTACTATTAATTCAATATTACATCTTTCCAAAAATGTGTTAAAAAGATTCGAACCAAAGTGGCTTGATCCCTTTATTTTATAGCCTTTTAAATATTTATATTTAAAATTGCCACAAATCTGCCATAAAGATTTAAGCTGTTTTGAAAATGATTAAATTAATCTTCTGAGTGTTAAAGTGTTGAGAAGCATAAGTGGAAATCGAATAAAATCTATTTAAAGCCTTGTATTTACTGATATTTAGGCCACATGGTTTCTGAATTTCAGCTACTTGTGTCTTCAGAATAATATTTTAAATTTTGGATAAAATTATGTTTTTTCGTGCAAAGTATCGGGGGTTCGAAAACTTCTGGGATCACAACAAAAGCCACTCAAATCGAGTGGCTTTTTTGTTTTTATATCACTTGGCTAAAAAATAAATATTTCTGCATTTTTAATCTATGTTTTTTAACAATAATTATTTTATTTATAACTTTACATAAAGAGAAATAGTAACTTCTGTAAGAAATTTATTTATGCCAAGTCTTAACTACAAAAATGTTCAATTCTCCTATTCTATTTTAGTAATTTTTGTAATTACTTTTTTAGTAGTAATTTATCCTCTTACTAATGCATCGAATTTGTATCTTCCTGCTTTGCTTTTAATTATCATTTTTGGACTTTTTCACAAATTGACAATCCAATTAAATGGAAATAAAATTTCTGCCTATTTTGGATTTGGCTTTTTTAAAAAAGAAATGTCTCTCGAAGATATTGATGTTGCAAGTATTCAAGTGATTAAAATTAATTGGTTAACAGGTTTAGGAATTAGAATTACAAACCACGGTTGGTTATACAACGTCAATTTTGGAAGTGCTGTATTTTTTAACTCAAAAGATAAGAGAAAAACTTTTTTTGTAGGTACTGATGATTTTGAAAACTTAAGACGAATTTTAATTGAAGAAATTGACAAAAAGAAAATGTTGTAAGTGATTATTTTTATTTAACTTCTACTATAAACACCATATTTTTAAAGGTTATAGTTTAAAATGAGACTTTTTAATTTCGTTTTATATTATAATTAAAATATTTTTCTTATTAATTTATTTTGTTATGATTCTGAAAGCCACTTCTATAGTGAGTTTTTTTTTATTTAAATTTAAGTTATTCTTTTTCAGTACCGTACTATTAAATGTCTTACATTTACGCCCAACAAATAATTATTAAGATGCAAGAAGGTACAGTAAAATTCTTTAATGAAGAAAAAGGTTTTGGATTTATAACACCAAAAAATGGAGGAAGTGAAATCTTTGTTCATGTTTCTGGTCTATCAGAAAATATTCGTGAGAACGATGAAGTACGTTACGAAGTAGCAGAAGGTAAAAAAGGACCTAATGCTGTTAATGTAGTTGTACTTTAGTATTTTAAGAAAATAGAAAGCAATTGCCAAGCAGTTGCTTTCTATTTTGATATTGAAATAATTGTCCACAGATGTACTTATTGTGTGACTTCCTGCTCAGGTTTTTCAAAATTTTCTACTGTTGATTTTAAGAGGTCTTTGTATTTTGCAAGACCTATTCCTGCTATAGGCACAGCTAGTGATCCTACTATAGAAGCAGCCTGCGTATGCCCTGTTTTATTTAAATAAGAAGATAAAAGTATAGATCCAATAGCGCCTACAAGAATCAATTCTCCAGGGATATCTTTTATTTTATTCTCTATAAGTTCCCTGATATCTTCAAGGTTTTCCTGATTAATTAAGTTTTCCATATGTCTTTATTTAAGTTTAATAACTTTTGAGTTAAAATTACCTGTTAAATAATAGATCATTTTATATAATAGATCGCTGTAATTATATAATTCGCAGTATAGAAAAACACAAATAGAGAGAATTAGCAATATTTAATAAAGAAAAACCGATCGAAAATTTCGTTTGCATTATTTGACGTAGTAGTGTTTTAACTTTATATTTATTGAGTTAACTCTCATTTTTATCGAGTCAATGCGATTTATTAAAATAATGGACATTTATAAAGTTTAAAATAATCTCAATTTAATACTTATAAATGCGTTTCACATACATATTCTTTTGTCTGATTTTCTTTTCAGTCCAGTCATATTCACAAATTATAGAACCTAAAAAGAATTTTCGGGCAGCAGATTCACTATTGAAAGAACCAAGTTTTTCAGTGCATAAAGACAATTATTTTTTAACAGGTGTACCGTTGGATGAACCTATCGATCGCAATTCTGCCGATGTAAAATATCAGATAAGTTTTAAACTGCGACTAAAATCAAAACCTTTGTGGGGTGGATTCTTTCCTTATTTAATGTATACGCAAAAAGCCTTTTGGGATATTTATGCAAGTTCAAAACCATTTGCAGAAATTAACTTTAATCCCGGAGTAGCTGTCGTTCGTCCATTTTATCTAAAAGGAGGAAGATTGACTTACGGAACAATTTCGCTGGAACACGAATCAAACGGCAGAGATTCTATTTATTCCAGAACCTGGAATATGCTTGCTTTCTCCTTAAAATCACAAATTTCACCACGATGGATTGTCGGTTTACGAGGATGGATTCCACTTGTAGATAAGGAAGATAATCCTGAGCTTACCAAATATGTAGGTTATGGCGAAGCAAGCGCAACTTATCAAATAAAACCAGGAAGATGGAGTGCCGATATTCTTTTCAGAAAAGGAAGTGGGCTTATCAATTACGGCTCTTTACAGACGCAGGTTAACTGGCGACCTTATAAGGATGAGAATTATTATCTCACACTTCAGTGGTTTATAGGTTATACAGAAAGTTTAATCGATTATCAGGAGCACAATAATATGATCCGGATTGGATTTACGATAAAACCTGAGAATATGGGGATTTTCTAATCTTTACTTTGTACATCATTAAATATCCTGAATTTTATTCGCCCTTAATTTACGACTTATCTTTTTATTTGTAACAATTTGTTTTCATGTGATTTAACTTTTTTTTTATTAAATTTGATGTAAGAATTTCTAGCCAATAATCATTATGGAAAAATTAAATCGCCCGGTTTATCTTAAACCTGGTACTGATGATTTTTTTAAAAAGATTCGAAAGGAAGTAAATGAAACGGTTTTAAAAAAAACATCCCTGTATCGGTTTAACATAATTAAGTCTTTAGGACTAGTTGTAGTTTTCTTTTTGTTTTATTCCTGTATTTTGCTGTTCGGTAACAGCACACCATTATTATTTCTCTTTTATATTTTGTGCGGTATTACTATGATCGTACTTTTTATAAATGCATTTCATGATGCTGCTCATGGCGCATTATTTAAAAAATCCAGGCATAACGAATGGTTTATGTATGTGCTTGAGCTATTTGGTGGAAATCATTGGCTCTGGTCGCGTCGTCATATAAACCTTCATCATGCTTATCCCAATATTCCGGATTGGGATGTAGATATAAAACAGAGCGATATCATTAGAATTTTTCCCAATAGTCCCTTATTTAATTATCATAAATACCAGCATATTTACATGTGGTTTATATATCCTCTTTATAGTCTGAATTGGATTTATATCAGGGATTTTAAAGACTTTTTTGGAAAGAAAGATAATTATGTGAAAAAAGTTGTCGAAAAGATTCCGACTATAGAAATCTATAAAATGTTTGCTGCGAAAATAATTAATCTCGGGTATATGCTCTTTGTTCCTATTTGGTTCTTGAGTCAACCCTGGTATATAGTTTTAGGAGGTTGGTTTGCTATGCATATGTTTGGTAGTGCATTAGGTGTTGTAGCCCTTGTATCGACACATGTTGATGAAGACGCCCATTTTCCGGTAACAGATGAGGAAGGAAACCTTTCGGCAACATGGGCAATGCATCAAATGATTGTGACTAAAGATTTTAGTACAAATAGTAAGCTTGCTAATTTTTTATATGGAGGCTTTACACATCATGTTGCACATCATCTTTTTCCGGGGGTTGGTCATACTTATTATCCTTACATTACGCCAATAATAAGACGTTATGCTGAAGAATACGATCTTCCATATACTTCATATCCTTTTTACTACGCTGTACGCTCACATTTCAGAATGCTTAAAGAGAAAGGTATACAGGAGAATATTTTGATGACAGGAGAGATTTAAAGAGTAAAGAGTAAAGAGTAAAGAGTAAAGAGTAAAGAGTAAAGAGTAAAGAGTAGAAGAATTATGCTAATAGGCTTGGTTTGTAAATTTTTATGACTTGGTATTGTATAAAATGAAAGCGGTTTAATAACCGCTTTTACTTTTATATGGAATTCTTTTTATTTCTCTTTCGGAATATTGGCATTAAGTTTTTTGGTATTTAAATCCTGTAATAAGGAATCTTTTAATACAATACGAAAATCATCTTCAGCAAATACTGTCAGTTTTGATTGGCTAAACTTGTATACATTGATTTTATTACTTTGTGTATCAATATAAAGATCATAAGAATAGGTGTTGCAATCGTGCTGTTTACAACCGCTGGCATGCAGAATATCTCCTTCTTTTGTAAAGGGAGTTTCCGTGTTCCAATGTTTAATCATTTGATCGTAATCAGTTCCTAAAAGCGTTTTTAACCTGGGAGTGATACTACTTTCTGTCAATAAGTGGGTTCCAATAACACTTTTGTCAACTAAATTATTTAAGGTGTCTGCTGGATTGATTATAGTGGAATCTGATTTTAATGCATCTATTTTTATTGATGTCGAATCAGTTGAAGGAACATCTTTAATGATTTCTTTTTTGCATGAAATCAAAGTAAAACTCAATGCAACTATATATAAAAATATTTGTCTCTGTTTGTTCATGGTTATGGATTTTGGGATTAAATAATTGATTTTTAAAGCCTTGATTAGCTAATTTAATGAAAAAACCTCAAATTGTTGCAGTAAAAAAGTGTAAAAAAGAGGAGGTATTATTCTTTAAAACGATTTTATCAGGTTCTGATTCGTCTTATTTATTCCTATATTTACTTTTCAGAAAATCTTTCAATTTAAAATACCGGCCATGTCAAAATTTATTAATTCTTCATTCTTTTTAATTACTATTTTTTTTGGACTGGTTTCCAATGCCCAGAATGAGGTTTATACAAGCGAAGTCAAAGAAGAGATTGCTGATACCGTTTTTGTTAATCTAAAAGATTTTAGTCAGGATTTTATCTATGACATGAAATATGCAACCGATGATAATTTTTTGAAAGCAAAAGTCTATGATTGTGCTGAATGTTTCCTGCGAATGAAGACTGTTCAGGCTTTAATTGCTGCTAATAATGAATTTAAGAAAAAAGGTTTTACAATAAAATTGTACGATTGTTACAGACCTTTGTCTATCCAGAAAAAGATGTGGGAAATAGTATCAAATCCGGAATATGTAGCAGATCCAAAAAAAGGCTCCATCCATAATAGAGGAGGAGCCGTTGATATTTCATTAGTAGACAGTAGTGGAAAAGAAGTTGATATGGGAACTCCTTTTGATTTTTTTGGAATCCAGGCCAGTCATAATTATACGCAGCTTTCTAAAAAAATACAATCAAACAGAAAGTATCTAAAGAAAGTAATGATAAAAAATGGTTTCAATTCTTTTGATTCTGAATGGTGGCATTATAATTTGAAAACAGGATTAAAAGATAAAGTCTCCAATCAAAAATGGAGTTGTAATTAATTATTCAACACACCTGATGTTTTCCATGAAATAAGTATCTGGTTTGTACACTTTCCCGTTTAACTCAGATGTTAATTCACTTTTTACAATATAATCTTCAGTAGCGGTTAAATATTTAATTCGCATAATAGATACAGGTGATTTTTTTAGTTCTTCATAATTATCTTTCATGAACATGAAAATTCCTGTGTTTACACGGTTGTCATAGCCTTTGTCATCACGAATCAGTGTCCCGCAGTTTTCCTGATTAACATGCATTAAGCTTACAATTTTTCCGTTTTGTAATTGTAAAAAGACTCTTGAGTTTTTATCAAAGCAATTTGCTTTTATAAAATCTTTACTTTTTTGAATGAGTTGTAAATTTAATGTTGGTAAACCATCTGTTTGTGCTAAAGAAAAGAACACATAGTTAAACGATGATCCAAAATTCTTTTCGCTTATTAAATATTCATTGGTAACTTTATAAGTTCCAATTGAATCTGTAACATTCGTACTGTATTCACATGGTTTTTGGGCAAATGCGGTAAGGGTTAGTAGAAAAAAAGTTAGAGTAAATAGTTGTTTCATTTTTAAATTATTTTTGTGCAAATTAAAACTATTTTGCTATCATTTTTATCTGTTGTAAAAAAACAATATAAATTTCCACCATTTTTTATTTTCCACTTTTTTCTAATGTTTTCTACCGTATCCGGAAAATTACGGGTTGTAATGTTTGCCTGTTGGTCTAAAAGCTCCGTTTTCATATCATTTTTATTGTATGAAATCACTTTTTCTATTTTAAAAGCTCTTCCCGGAAAATCAATTAAATCTTCAGAAGTATATAAATGAGAGTGTTTATGAAGTTTGTTTATTTTGAAAATAGAGCTCACTTCATCAAAACCTCCCGATTTCATGATTGCCGAATTTGGTTCGTAAAGATATTGTTGTGGTAAGCTATAGGTTGGAAAATCATATTCATTGTCCAAAACAAATTCAAAAGTTTCAACTTTGTCTTTTAATATATTAGCAGTTTTAATTGTTATTTCACCTGAATATTGGTTGTGAATTTCAAAAAGCAATTCTTTAACTTCATTTTCTAAAGCAATAATGTGAATATTTTTGACAAATTTCAATTCAGATAATCCTGCAGAAATATCGAGTAAAGGCGCCGTTTTAATTAAGATTGAATTGGTCTTTTCAAAATAAAAATTTAATAACTCAGGAACATTAGGCAAGCAATCCTTCAGCATGAAAACTTTGCCTTTTGCATCGTTTCTTCTTGAAGGATCAATATAAATCCAATCCCATTTTTGATTGGATTCCGTTAAAACATTTGTGGAATCATCAGCAAAAAAAACACAATTTGTTACAGCTAGTTGCTCAAAATTATGCTTTACTATTGCTGATAAATCAGCATTAATTTCACAGTGAGATACATTTTTAAACCTTTTTGAAAAGTAATAATCATCAACACCAAAACCTCCTGTAAGATCAATCAAAGTTTTTCCTGAAATTAACGAAGCTTTGTAAGCGGCTGTTTTTTCAGAAGAAGTTTGTTCAACAGATATTTTGCTCGGATAAATTACATTGTCGGTAGAAAACCAGGTTGGTAATTTGTCTTTTGCTTTCGTTTTGGCTTCAATCTGGTTTAGAATCAAAATCCATTCAACTTCAGGAAAAGGGTTTTTCTGAAGCGCTAATTTTGTAATTGATGCACCTGTATTTTGGGAAATAAAATCCTGAATGTTTTGGTGCAAAATAGACGAGTTCAATGTTATATTTTTTCAGTTATTACGGAAACGATTTTATTGTCAGGAAAAAATTCTTTTAAAATTACTTTCAGCATTGTGTATACAGGAATAGCGATAACCATTCCTATAATTCCAAAAGTTATTCCGCTGATTAAAGTGATTAAGAATATTTCTAACGGATGCGAATTTACACTTTTTGATGAAATTATAGGCTGACTGATGTTATTATCAATTGCCTGAACTATCAAAAATCCGATCACGATATATATTGTTGTTGGTAAAATTTCAGATTGAAAATCATGTCCTATTAAACTAATCATAGTTAATAGTGCGGCTAATATTGTCCCAATGATTGGACCGATATAGGGAATGATATTTAAAATTGCACATAAAAATGCAATAACGAAAGCATTTTTATTTCCGAAAATAAGTAAAACAATTAAATATAAAATAAATACAACTGTTAACTGCAATAGTAAACCAATAAAATAGCGCGTCAGTAAATGGTTTATTTTTGTAATTGAGTTTATAATTTTATCTTCATTTGAGTCTGGAAGAATTCTCCGCGCACTGGATTTAAATTCCTCCTGATCTTTAATAAAGAAGAAAGTAATAAAAAAGACAGAAACTAATCCCATTCCCATATCAGCCATAAAGCCCATAATAGAGTTTATAAAACTTGTAAAATAACCAAAACTAAATGCGGTAGTTATTTTAGAATCTTTTAGCATTTTGTTCAGATCAACATGCTGAATATTAAAATAACTTTCTAAACTTTTTTCAGTTTCCATAAACTGTTGCTGTAAATGGTTGGTGTCTAAAAGTGATAAATTGTTAGCCTGTGAAATAATCAGTGGCACAAATAATAATATAAACCCCACCATAAGCAAAATAAAAATTAGTATTGCTGTTGTCGCGGCCAATGAATTGCTGAATTTTAATTTATTTTTTAAAAATTGAACCAACGGATTCGCAATCAAGCATAATATTAATGAAATGCAGAGATAAACTATTACAGTCTGTATTTCGTACAAAAAATATAAAATAGCACCAATAACAAGAATGGTAGTTAAAGCTCTTAAGATTCCGTTAGAAATGATTTTTGATGTTATCATGTTTTGGTTTTAGACTATAAATATAGGAAAAGCTTTTGAAATTTTTGTTGAATAAAAAAAGCGAGATCGTTAGATCTCGCTTTCAGTAGTTGTTTTGTTTGCTTTATTGTGCAAATCCAGCTCTTGGTCCTCCAGATGTAAAAATAGCGGCCATTCTGCTTTTTTGACCTAATGAGAACATGTACATTCCATTATCATCTGTGTAATCCATGTAGTTCATGGTCATTTCAACAGGAGTTCCTGAACATGTGCTGTAATGAGGATAAGCCGGTACTCCGTAATTTGCCGTATTGTGAGTTGGAGTATCAGATACTAAATCGCTTCCGCAAGTTGCATCTCCCCAAATATGACGTAAATTCATCCAGTGACCTACTTCGTGTGTTCCTGTTCTTCCTAAATTAAATGGAGCGTTTGCTGCACCAGATAAACCGAAATATCTAGAATCAATCACAACTCCATCTGTCGATGATGATCCGCCTGGAAATTGTGCATAACCTAAAATTCCGCCGCCAATATTGCATGACCATAGGTTAAGTTTAGTTGTTGGCGAAGTTGGCGCTATACCACCTTGCGCCGTTTTTTTCATGGCATCATTAGTTCCCCATGAAGTTTTGTTGGTCGATTTTCTAATTACCTGATCTAAAACGAATGTAATTCCTACATTGGCTTTTACACCTGCAAAAAGTGCTGGAACACTGTTATAATCAGAGTTCAAAGCATTAAAATCTTTGTTTAAAACATCAATTTGAGATTGAATCTGCGCATTAGAAATGTTTTGTGCAGTAGTTTTATACAAAACATTCACTACAACCGGAATTTCAATTTTACCATTCACCAAACGATTTGTAAGGATTCGATTAGTGGTAAAAGCTTCAATCTCATTCATTTTAATTGCCAACATTGGATCTGCTTTCAATTGCGCCTCTAAAACTTCCTGAGAAGCACATAGACGAGTTGTAGCAATGCTGGCATCTGAACCTGCTGGTTCTGTTTGGTCATTTTGACAAGAAAACAGCAATAAAGCTGCAACTGCGGTAATAAAAACTTTTTTCATAATAATTTGGGTTTTTGTTATAAAAAATTAAATTTGGTTATTTATAACGCAATTTTATAACAAATTCATTTTTCAGCCAAATTTTTATAACAAATTATTTGTCAGAATTTTACAACAGCCCGTACAGCTTGGTTCTTACAAAAATTAACATTTATTTATTAAGATGTAAATTCGTACAAAGCAATACTTGCGGCTTGTACAACATTCATACTGCTGTTGTTACCAAACATATTAATATGAACAATTTGATGTGAAATTTTTAGAAGTTCATTTGAAATTCCGTTAATTTCACTTCCAATTAAAAGTGCAATTTTTTGATTTTCAGGAATTTTAACTTCTTTTAGAGATTTGCTATTACTTGCAATTTCGAGTGCAATAATTTCAAAATTATTTTCCAGCAAGTAAGTTACAAGTTCAGAAGTTTCTTCAATTGTGGTATATGGTACATGAAGATGTGTACTGCGAGAGGTTTTGTTTATTTTTCTTGGCGTTAATGGGATATCTTTTCCTAAAAAAATAATCTTTTCAACTCCAAAAGCCTCACTTATTCTAAATAGAGAACCAATATTCTGCTGAAAATAAATATGATCGCAAACAAGCGTTATCGGAAACGTTTTTCTTTCAAATTGATTTTCTTCGTGAGTAAGTTGCACTATTTTAGAATTAATTGGTAAAAATATAATTGATAATGTTGGCGCCCATTTTTAAGGCTTTATCGCGAACCGCTGTAGGATCGTTGTGTACTTCCGGATCTTCCCAGCCGTCACCCAAATCACATTCGTAAGTGTATAGTAAAACTAGTTTGTTTTCTACAAAAATTCCAAAAGCCTGAGGACGTGTTCCGTCATGTTCGTGAATCTTTGGTAAACCATTTGGAAAAGGAAAAGGCTTTTGAAAAATAGGATGATTTACTGGAATTTCGACTAGATTATTATTAGGAAAAATCTTTTTGATCTCTTTTCTAATGTATTGATCCATTCCGTAATTGTCATCAATATGAAGAAAACCTCCTGCTGTCAGGTAATTTCTAAGATTTGTCACATCAGCATCACTAAAAACAACATTTCCGTGTCCGGTCATATGCACAAAAGGATAGGAAAGTAAATCTGGATTGCCTGGCTCCACCGTCGATGGTTTTGCTTTTATTCTGGTATTAATATTCGAATTGCAAAATCGGATTAGGTTTGGTAAAGAAGTTGGGTTTGCATACCAATCGCCGCCGCCGCTATATTTTAATAAAGCAATTTCTTGTGAAAAAGAAGAGATTGAAAAAAGTAATAATAAGTAAAATATTTTTTTCATATAATTATAAATTATCTGGGTAATTTGCTTTTTATATATGCGGCTTTTATATTACGATTTAATTAATATTCTCATTAAAAAAAACAACACTATGACAAGCCACCACTGCAGCAGTTTCTGTACGTAAACGGGTATTTCCTAACATTACCGGCTGAAAATTGTTATCTAAAGCCAATGCAATTTCCTTATCTGAAAAATCACCCTCGGGACCAATCAAAATAGTTACATTTTCATTCGGCTTTAAAACTTCTTTCAGCGATTTTTTATCCGTTTCTTCACAATGAGCAATTAATTGTAATCCTTCATTTTTTTGTTTGATGAATTCCTTAAACGAAATCGCTGCATTCAATTTTGGTAAATACGTTTCATTGGATTGTTTCATTGCTGAAAGAATTATCTTTTCAAAACGCTCTAAGTTAATTGCTTTTCTTTCTGAGCGATCACAAAAAAACGGCGTGATTTCCTGAATACCAATTTCAGTAGCTTTTTCTAGAAACCATTCAAAACGATCATTCATTTTGGTAGGAGCCACGGCTAAATGCAAACGGAATTTTGGTTCTGGAGATTTTTTTATTGACAGTACCTGAACAATACATTTATTATCAGAAGCCAAAGTAATTTCTGTTTCAAATAATAAGCCTAAACCGTTTGTGACATGTAAAATATCAGAATCTTTTTTTCGTAAAACCTTTATTATATGTCGGCTTTCTTCCTTGTCAAAAGAAAAAGATTCAGTCGTTTGGTTTATATCGGGATTGTAAAATAATTGCATAATTAAAATTGAATTCGTGCTTTTGAAACCACTGCCTGAGTTTCAAAACGATTTGATAAATATTTTTGATAACCTACAATTCCAATCATTGCGGCATTATCTGTAGTGTATTCAAATTTCGGAACAAAAGTTTTCCAGCCATATTTGCCTTCACTTTCTTTTAATCGTGTTCTAATGCCCGAATTTGCCGAAACACCACCACCAATGGCAATTTGGGTAATTCCGGTTTCTTTTACCGCTAATTTCAATTTATCCATCAAAATTTCGATAATAGTATATTGAATAGAGGCACAAATGTCATTCAGGTTTTCTTCAATGAAATTTGGATTCTCTAATTTTTTCTTCTGAATAAAATATAAAATAGCAGTTTTTAATCCGGAGAAACTAAAATCTAATCCGGGTACTTTTGGTTTTGTAAAGGCAAAAGCTTTCGGATTTCCTTCTTTCGCATATTTATCGATTAAAGGACCGCCAGGATAGGGAAGTCCCAATATTTTGGCGCTCTTATCAAAAGCTTCTCCAACAGCATCATCAGTGGTTTCACCAATAATTTCCATATCAAAAAAGCCATTTACTTTAACGATTTGAGTGTGTCCTCCGCTAATTGTCAACGCTAAAAATGGAAATTCTGGTTTGTCAAATCCTTCTTCATCAATAAAATGCGCTAAAATATGGGCATGCATGTGATTTACAGCAATCAACGGAATTTGTAATGCCAATGACAATGACTTGCTAAATGAACTTCCTACCAATAATGATCCCATTAAACCGGGACCTTGTGTAAATGCAATGGCAGTTAATTGTTCTTTTTGTACATTTGCTTTGCGTAATGCAGCATCAATCACAGGAACAATATTTTGTTGATGAGCTCTTGATGCCAGTTCTGGTACAACACCGCCGTACTGGTTGTGAATAAGCTGGTTGGCCACAACATTTGAGAGTACTTTATCGTTATGTAAAACTGCAGCAGCAGTATCATCGCAGGAACTTTCGATGGCAAGAATAAAAACCTCTGAATTTTGCATATAAAGGCACGAATTTTGGATTATATTTGACAAATCAAATTTTTAATTTTCTTTGATTATAAGGAGAAGCCAAAATTAAAGAATTTTTATCAAAAACAGTCGTTCTTTGTCTGTTCAAAATAAATTTAAAAGAAAACTAAAATTAAGAAGCTATCAAAAAAGTAAAGAAAATAATATCCAGAACCCTAATTGGGTTAATTTTACTTTTATTGGCACTCGCTATCACGCTGTCTTTGCCTGTTGTTCAGACTAAAATTGCACAATATGTAACCAATTCGCTGAACGAAGATTTTAAAACAGATATCCATGTTGATAAAGTTGCTATAAATATTTTTGGTGGTGTAAAACTTAAAAAAGTTTTGATTTACGATCATCACAAAAAAGTTTTAATTTACTCTGATATTATTTCTACAGACATTTTAAGCATCAAAAGATTATTGGATGGTGATTTGATTTTTGGTGATTTGCGTTTAACAGGTTTGATTTTTAACCTGAAAACGTATAAAAATGAAAATGAAAACAATATCAATAAATTTATAAGACTTTTTGATTCTGATAAACCTTCAAAAACAAACAAGCATTTTTTACTGACTGCCAGGAACGCTTATATTTCCAAAGGAATTTTTTCTGTAACCGATGAAAATAAAAAAACGCCTAAATTCCTGGCGTTTACAAAGCTTAATGCTTACATCAGCGACTTTAAATTGTACGGTCCAGATGTAAATACTATCATTCATCGATTTTCATTTTTAGATCATCGCGGTCTTTATGTTTCTAATTTTACAGGAAAGTTTAGCTATACCAAAAAACAAATTAAGGTTGAAAATTTGGCTATAAAAACTAAAAGATCTTCTATTTATGGTAATGCCATTTTAAATTATAATGTAGGAGATTTTTTGGCATTTACAGATAAAGTGAAGTTTAATGTTGCAGTAGATTCTTCCTCAATTGCAACTAATGATATTCGCTATTTTTATGATGGATTAGGAAAAAATCAACATTTTAAACTCAAAACTAAATTAAGAGGAACACTTAATAATCTAAATTTAAAACAACTTAGACTTACTGATAATAATGGTTCCAGAATTGTTGGAAACATTAATTTTAAAAACCTTTTAGGAACCAAAGAGCAAAAGTTCTCTATGGAAGGAAAGTTTGACCGACTAATTTCGAGCTATGATAATTTGGTGGTTTTGCTTCCAAATGTTTTAGGAAAGAAACTGCCAAAAGAGCTTAAGAGAGTTAGTAAATTTACTATTATAGGAAAAGCCAAAGTATCAACAACTGCGCTCGAAGCAGATTTTAAAATGGTTACTGACATTGGTGCCGGTAAGGTCGATGTGCATTTAAACAATATGGACTTTATTGATAAAGCATCTTATTCGGGAAATATTGTCCTGGAAAATTTTAATGTGGGAGCCTTATTAAATCGAAAAGATATTGGAAGGACCACTTTGGATTTGGATGTTGATGGTGTAGGATTTACTGAGAAATATCTCAACACTATTATAAAAGGAGATATTGCCAAATTAGACTATAATAAATATACCTATAATAATATTGTGGTAAATGGTAATTTTAAATTGCCATATTACAAAGGGCAAATTTCTGTAAATGATCCAAATTTAGCCATGACATTTGATGGTTTGGTTGATTTAAGTACGCGTGAAAATAAATATGATTTTCATATTAATGTAGAGAATTCAGATTTACGCAAACTTAAATTCATAAACGATTCTATTTCGCATTTTACGGGAGATGCAGTTGTTCAGGTTTCTGGAAATTCGATTGAAAATCTTCACGGAAATATTTATATAAAAGATGCCATTTATCAAAATCCAAAAGCAACTTACGAATTTGATGAAGTCACAATCAATTCTAGTTTTGATGCTGATAGGCTGAGAACTATAACCATTAATTCTACTGATATTATTGATGGTAAAATTGTGGGTAAATTTCAGTTTGCACAATTGGGCAAATTGGCAATGAATTCCGTTGGAAGTCTTTACACCAATTATAAACCTTATAAAGTTAAAAAAGGACAATTTTTGCGTTTCAATTTTCATGTTTATGATAAAGTTGTTGAGATGTTGTATCCTGAAATTAATGTGGATTCCTCAACAGTTGTTCGTGGTAAAATTGATGCCGATTTAAATGAATTTAAGTTTCGATTTAATTCGCAAAAAATTACAGCTGCAAAAAATACATTCGATAATATCCAGGTTAGTATTGATAATAAGAACCCACTTTATAATGCTTTTATAGAATTAGATAGTATTAAGACACCTTACTATAAAATACGTGATTTTAGTCTTATTAATGTAACTGCAAAAGATACCTTATTTGTTCGTTCAGAATTTAAAGGAGGAGAAAAAGGCCAGGATTATTTTAATCTTGATTTGTTTCATACTATAGATAAAAACAAGAATAATATTGTTGGAATCAAAAAGTCTGAAATGAAATTTAAAGACTATCTGTGGTATCTAAATGAAGATGAAGGGGAAGACAATCAAATTGTTTTTGATAAAAACTTTAAAAACTTTACGATTAATAATATTGTTTTGTCTCATGAGGATCAAAAAATTGATTTAAACGGTGTTTTAAAGGGCACCGATTATAAAGATATCGTGCTGAATTTTGAGGATGTTGATATTAATAAAATTACACCTTTAACTTCCAAATTTGTGTTTAATGGAAATCTAAACGGGAACGTTAATTTTAAACAGAATAAGGATGTTTATCAGCCTACAGCATCTATTGTCATCGATCATCTTAATTTAAATAATACGGAATTAGGAACTTTAGATTTTGATATTTCAGGAGATGAAAGTCTGAGAAGATTTACTATAAACTCATCCATTCATAACGGTTTTACAGAATCGTTCAATGCCAGTGGAAATTTTGCTATTGAAAACAAAGAAACTATATTGGATTTGAAGCTTAAGCTGGAAGGATTTAATTTGGCAACCTTAGGAACAGTTGGTAAAGATGTGTTGTCTAATGTACGTGGTTCTGTTTCTGGAAATGCTGCCGTTGTTGGAAATATTAAAAAACCTGAAATTAACGGAAGACTATATGTTGAGAAAGCAGGAATGACTATTCCGTATTTGAACGTCGATTATGAATTGAGTGATCGTACAGTTATTGATTTAACAGATGAAAAGTTTTTGTTTAGAAATAATCAATTAACAGATACAAAATATGGCACCAAAGGATTACTGAATGGTAGTATTGAGCATCATAATTTTGGCGACTGGAAATTAGATCTGAACATTAGTTCAAAACGATTAGTAGCTCTCGATACTAAAGACAGCGATGATGCAGCTTATTTTGGTACTGCATTTATCAACGGAACAGCAAGTATTACCGGGCCAACAGAAAGTTTATTTATAAAAGTTGCCGCTAAATCTGAAAAAGGTACAGAGGTTAAAATCCCTATTAATAATGTTCAAAGCGTTGGCGAAAGTAGTTGGATACATTTTATAACTCCAAAAGAAAAATACAACTTAGCAAATGGTATTGTTGAGAAAACCAGAAACTATGGAGGACTTGAATTAGAATTTGATTTTGATATTACACCAGATGCTGAAGTAGAGGTAATTCTTGATCGAAATTCGGGTCATGGAATGAAAGGAAAAGGATATGGATCTTTATTATTTAAGATTAATACACTTGGTAAATTTAATATGTGGGGAGATTTCCAGGCATATGAAGGAACCTATAATTTTAAATACGGAGGTTTAATTGATAAAAAGTTTGCCGTTAAAAAAGGTGGGTCTATCATTTGGGAAGGAAACCCGATGAAAGCCCAATTGAATTTAGAAGCTGTTTATAGAACAGCTGCAAATCCTGCGGTATTGTTAGAAAATTCATCATTCAATAAAAAAGTTCCCGTTGAAGTTGTTATTGGTTTAAGGGGAGATTTAGCAAGCCCTGAACCTAATTTTGATATTCAGTTTCCATCGGTAAGTAGTGTGTTAAAATCAGAGATACAATACAAGTTAGACGATAAAGATGTTCGTCAAACACAGGCTCTGTATCTATTGTCAACAGGTTCGTTTATGAGTCCGGACGGATTTAACCAAAGTGATTTGTCAGGGACATTTGCAGAAACAGCTGCCAGTTTATTAGGCGGAATTATAAAATCTGATAATGATAAATTTAATATTGACCTAAACTTTATATCTGCAGATAAGCGAATTGGTCAGGAAGCCGATGGTCAGTTTGTAGCTAATATTTCGTCTCAGATTAATGAGAAAATCTCCATCAACGGAAAAGTTGGGGTTCCGGTAGGAGGCGTAAATGAATCTGCGATTGTAGGTGATATTGAAATCTTATACAGAGTAAATGAAGATGGCTCAATGAACCTTCGTTTATTTAATAAAGAAAACGATATTAATTATATAGGACAAGGAATTGGCTATACACAAGGTGTCGGTATTTCATATGAAGTTGATTTTGATACTTTTAGTGAATTGGTAAATAAGTTGTTTAAGAGTCATAAACTTGAAAGAACGATAAAGGGTTCGTCTGATGATTTACAAGATTCTAATTTGAATCCCGATTATATTAATTTCTCCAGTAAAAAATACACGGATAAAAATAAAAAGAAGAACGATAAAAAAGAGGAAGAGAAACAACCACAGCCTCAAAACAATAATCAGGGATTAATTCCGGATAATGACGATTTTTAATCTTTTGTTAAAAAAGTACAATAAAAAAACCATTCGCTTCAACGAATGGTTTTTTTGTGCTAATTTTAGATGTTCCAATTTTTTTTGACAATTGAAGTAACCTCATAATTTTATAACACTTCATTTATGTATTGTTAATTTTAAGAATTTAATTAAAATAAGTGCCATTTATTATTTTAAATGAATTTTTTTATATCAAAAAACTTATTAACGAAAACGTTTGAATTTAACATATTTTATTAATTTATTACAATCATAACCCGAAAAGTGGTGAATGTTTGCTAATTTTACACTTTAATACTTAAATAATGCCAAAAACAATAAAAAAAGTAGGTGTTCTAACCTCAGGAGGAGATTCACCTGGAATGAATGCCGCAATACGATCAGTTGTTCGAACATGTGCTTATCATAATATAGAATGCATAGGAATTTATAGAGGGTATCAGGGAATGATCGAAGGAGATTTCAAAGAAATGGGTCCTCGAAGTGTAAATAATATTGTAAATAAAGGTGGGACGATCTTAAAATCGGCTCGTTCTGTTGAGTTTCGAACTCCTGAAGGGAGAAAAAAAGCTCATGAAAACCTGGTAAAAGCTGGAGTTGATGCTCTTGTTGTTATTGGAGGAGACGGAAGTTTTACCGGAGGTTTAATTTTTAATGCAGAATACGGTTTTCCTGTAATGGGAATTCCAGGTACAATTGATAACGATATTTTTGGTACAAGTCATACCTTAGGATATGATACTGCTTTGAATACCGTAGTAGATTGTATTGATAAAATTAGAGATACTGCAAGTTCACATAATCGTCTGTTTTTCGTAGAGGTTATGGGTAGAGATGCAGGGCATATAGCTCTTAATGCAGGTATTGGAGCTGGTGCTGAAGAAATCCTTATTCCTGAAGAAGATTTAGGTTTAGACAGATTGCTGGACTCTCTTCAAAAAAGTAAAGCTTCAGGAAAATCATCAAGTATAGTGGTAATCGCTGAAGGTGATAAAATTGGTAAAAATGTATTCGAATTAAAAGATTATGTTGAAGCCAATTTACCTGAGTACGACGTAAGAGTTTCTGTTTTAGGACATATGCAGCGTGGTGGTTCGCCATCTTGTTTTGACCGTGTTTTAGCAAGCCGTTTAGGTGTGAAAGCAGTTGAATCTTTAATCGAAGGAAAATCAAATTATATGGTTGGTCTGCAGCAAGATAAGGTGGCTTTAACTCCATTAGAACAAGCAATTAAAGGGAAATCTGAAATTGATAGAGAATTATTAAGAGTGTCAGATATCATGTCGACATAACCAATAAATAAAAAGTTTAAAAAGGAAAGAAGTTTATTGTGAGGAAATTAGACTTTAAATTAGTGTAACAAAAACAAAAGCAAAAAATTTAGTAAAATGTCAAAAGTAAAATTAGGAATAAACGGATTTGGACGTATCGGAAGAATCGTTTTTAGAGAAACTTTCAATAGAGATAATGTAGAAGTAGTAGCAATCAACGATTTATTAGATGTTGATCACTTAGCTTACTTATTAAAATATGACTCAGTTCACGGTCGTTTCGACGGAACTGTTGAAGTAAAAGAAGGGAAATTATATGTAAACGGAAGAAATATCCGTATTACTGCAGAAAGAAACCCTGCTGATTTAAAATGGAATGAAGTTGATGTTGATGTAGTTGCTGAATGTACTGGTATCTTCACAACTATCGAAACTGCAAGTGAGCACATTAAAGGTGGTGCTAAAAAAGTAATTATTTCTGCTCCATCTGCAGATGCTCCAATGTTTGTAATGGGAGTAAACCACGAGACAGCAAAAGCTACAGATTTAGTAGTTTCTAACGCTTCTTGTACTACAAACTGTTTAGCTCCATTGGCTAAAGTTATTCATGACAACTTCGGAATTGTAGAAGCTTTAATGACTACAGTTCACGCTACAACTTCAACTCAAATGACAGCTGATGGCCCTTCTAAAAAGGACTGGAGAGGTGGACGTGCTGCAAGCATAAACATTATCCCATCTTCAACTGGTGCTGCTAAAGCGGTTGGAAAAGTTATTCCTGAATTAAATGGAAAATTAACGGGTATGGCTTTCCGTGTGCCTACTGCTGACGTTTCTACAGTAGATTTAACTGTAAAAGTAGCTAAAGAAACTTCATACGAAGAAATTATGGCTGTTTTGAAAAATGCTTCTGAAACTACAATGAAAGGTATTCTAGGATATACTGAAGATGCAGTTGTTTCTCAGGATTTTATTTCTGACAAAAGAACTTCTATTATTGATGCTACTGCTGGAATCGGATTAAATTCAACTTTCTTCAAACTAGTATCTTGGTACGATAATGAGTACGGATACTCTAGTAAATTGATTGATTTGTCAGTGCATATCGCTGGTTTAAAATAATATTATATATTTTTGCAAAATCCCGTTACTTCATGGTAACGGGATTTTCTTATTTTGTTACGTCTTTAATTAATGTAAAAAGTACACTTTTAAATTAATTAGAGAAGAACTAATCCAAAAACTTAATAAAAATGAAATTAATAGTTGATAGTGGATCTACGAAAGCCGATTGGATTGCAATTGATGATAATGGAAAAGTATTATTCACGACACAAACTTTGGGATTAAATCCTGAAATTCTTGACGGTCCGGAAATTATTGAAAGATTAAACGATCGTTTTGATATTTTACAAAATAAAAAAAATGCTTCACATTTGTTCTTTTATGGAGCAGGTTGTGGAACTGACAGAATGAAATTGGCTTTATCGCAAATCTTTCAGGAATATTTTTCTAATGCAATTGTAGAAGTTCATGAAGATACTTATGCTGCAGTATATGCAACAACTCCTAAAGGAGAGGCTGCTATTGTTAGTATTTTAGGAACAGGTTCTAACTGCAGTTTTTTTGATGGAAAAGTATTGCATCAAAAAGTACAGTCATTGGGCTATATTGCTATGGATGATTGTAGTGGAAATGTTTTTGGAAAAGAATTAATCAGAAAATATTATTTCAATAAAATGCCGAAAGAATTGGCTGTTGAATTTGAAAAGGAATATGATTTAGATCCTGATTTTATTAAAAATAAACTTTATAAAGAACCGAATCCAAACGCTTATTTGGCGACTTTTGCTAAGTTCTTAATTAAACATAAAGATACTGATTTCTGTAGAAAAATCATTTTCAAAGGAATGAAGTCTTTCGTTAAAAATTATATCAAGCAATATGATAATTGTAAAGAAGTACCTGTGCATTTCGTAGGTTCTATCGCTTTTTATTTAAAAGACGAATTACAAGAAACATTTGATAAATATGAACTTCAATTGGGTAATGTTTTGAGAAGGCCAATTGACGGTTTAATTGCGTACCATGTTGCTAATCAATAGTGCTGGTTTTATGGAGATTGCAATTATTGCTCATGATGGAAAAAAAGCTGATTTAATTGATTTTTTAATTAAGAATTCAGATGTTTTGCATCATGAAAAAATAAAATTAATTGGTACAGGAACTACCGGGGGAAAAGCAGAAGCAGCGGGTTTTAAGACTCAAAGAATGCTTTCCGGACCTTTAGGTGGCGATGCGCAAATTGCAGGAAGAGTAGCAGAAGGAATAACGCAAATGGTATTCTTTTTTAAAGACCCATTATCAAGTCATCCTCACGAGGCAGATATCAATATGTTGATTCGTGTTTGTGATGTACATAATGTGCCGCTGGCAACAAATGAAGCAACGGCACAATTATTATTAGATGCTATTGCACTGCAATTATAGAAATTTCAACATTTACATTTTTTGGCAAACATGCCACTTGAACCGTTTCACGAGCTGGAGCGGTTTTTTCATTAAAATAAGATCCGTAAATTGTATTTATAGCTGCAAAGTTATTCATATCCATAATGAAAATAGTTGCTTTAACAACGTTTTCAAAGGTCATATCTGCGGCTTCTAAAATTGCTGCGATGTTCTCCATCACTTGTTTTGTTTCGTCATTGATATTATCAGTGATAATTTCTCCTGAGACCGGATTTATCGCAATTTGACCGGAAGCATATAATGTGTTTCCTGACAATACAGCCTGATTGTATGGACCGATTGGAGCAGGAGCTTTTTCGGTAAAGATGATTTTTTTCATGGTAATTATTTTTAATGAAAGTGATTATCGGTTTGAAGCACTTCGTTTATTCCATTTAATATCGCTAAGAACACCAGATTTAATTCCGATAAAGAAATTCCAGTTTGAGTTTTCACCAAGCGGTGTCCAGTTGAATGCCATTCTCCAGCTCAATAAATCTCGTTCAAAACGAAATTGCGTAAAAGTAACTCCTTTTTGAACAAAATCATAACCTGTAGAAACTCCACCTTTCCACTTTGGTGTAATGTCCATATTGACAGAAACCATGATGGAGTTATTAGAGATTTTACTTTCTCTGTTTACGTTCGTATATGTAAGTGAATAAGCCAAAGTCATATCCCATGGCAATTTCGAACTAAAGAACTCGGTGATAACATCTTCTCCGTCGTCTTTATCTTCGTTTGCAAACTGACTATTACGGCTGTCGTTTAAGTCGGTATTGGTACCGAATAGGTCATCACTTCGACCTCCGTTCCGTTCACTTTGTTTATTCTCTTCTTTGCCGCCCTTATTAGAAAATGAATAGTTTAAAGTTAGGTTAGCACTTGTCATTCTAAATAAACTACCGCCATTTTCAATATTGTACATATTCATTTTATGACCAGAATTATCAATCGCGTATGGATCTAAGGTAGCGCCAAAATTGACATTCATTTTATTGTCAAATAGCTGTGTCCCTCCACTTACAAGTACTGGTTGCCAGGCAAGAATATCTTTTCCGTCAGCATTAAAATTATAACTAGTACTGAAGTTTAAGTTATTTAACAGCATTATTTTTTTAGGTTCTGTTTTTGTGCTGTCGCGATCTCTTACTTTGGCCTCAAAAGTGTTGCTTAGGGCGAAACCTACAATATTGGAGTTTTCTTTACTTGGGGCTCCGTAAACACCTCCATCAAAGCGTGAATACGAGTTGGAAATTCTTCCAGATGCATCTACGTAATAAGTATCGTAATATCTTTCAAAACTAGGGGTATATGCATACGTTACAGAAGGCCTCATAACGTGTCGAATAGACTGAATTCTTTTATCTTCCCCAAAATTAAATGTACCATAAATAGTGGTTCCAAGATTTGAACTAAAATTATAGGTTCTATACGCGTCAAAACCGTTTATAGTTTTCTCTACAACTTTGTTTTGGTTTGGATCGTAATTTTGCTCTATTGTTTTAGTCACCCAGGTCTCCTGATAATTTGTCGATGCCCCAGCACTAAAATATTTGAATATTTTAAAGTTTGTACTAATTGGGATAGATTGTTGTAATCCAATTTGTGCATTTTGGAACATTTGAGGTTTAAAGAACAAAGAATCAGTTGTTACAAATTTATTTTGTCCTGAAACGTTGTACTGTAAATTAATATTTTTTATAAGACCCTTTTTAACTCCGTCTTTACCAACAAAAGGATAGACACGATCAATACTACCTTGCAAAGAAGGTAATGTCATTTGAATTTCTTCTGTTTGTGTATTTTGTTGGTGTGTTGCGGTTAGTGCAATACGAGCACCGGGAATGGTATTAAAAGTTTTATTGTAAGAAATAGATGAGCTCAAAGTGTTGTTCAGATTTGATCCAACGTTTGCCTGATTAATAGATTGCTTAAAATATTTACTACTACCCATATTCACAGATGCTGAGAAGCTTGAGTTAGGGTTTGATTTTGTGTCTTTAGAATGTGACCACTGAATGTTATAAATATTTTGTTTTGAATAATCAGGGTAGCCACGCTCACTATTAATCAAATTCTCAAAACGCACATTTACATTACCCCGATACTTATATCGTTTGGCGTAAGAAGATTCAAAGCGCATGGCGTAACTTCCGTTGGTGTAATAATCTCCCAGTACGGTCAGGTCGTAATTGTCGCTTAAAGCAAAATAATATCCACCATTTTGTAACGAGAAACCTCTTGTGTTTGAGTCATTATAGCTTGGAATAATGATTCCGGAAACACTTTTTTCCTGACTCATAGGGAAGTAGGCAAAAGGTAATGCCAAAGGTGTAGGAACGTCAGCAATAACCATATTGGTAAGTCCGGTTACTACTTTTTTTCCTGGAATAAATTTTACTTTATTGGTTTGAAAATAATATTCGGGATTGTCAACGTCTGTTGAAGTGGTAAATCTAGCCCCTTTTAAAAAGTAAACAGAATCGTTTTCTTTTTTGGTAACAGCGGCCTTTATTTTAAATTCGCCTTGCTCGGTTCTTGAATTAAATATTAAAGCTTTTTTTGTTTTAAAATTGAAACGAATCGAGTCAGGCTGTACTTCACTTGCGCCTTGCTTAAAATTAGGAAATTGAGTTAATGCCCCAGTAGAATCTTTGATTCTTCCGGCATAAACTTCATCTTTTTCATAATCTAAAACAATGATACCAGACTTTAATTCTACATCCTTGTAGTATAATTCAGCTTCGTTGTATAACGTGATTCGTTTGTTTTTCTGGTCGATTTTCGCATAATCCTTTGCCCTGTACTTTACTTTTCCGTCAAGAAAAGTCTTTTTAGGTCTCACAGTATCCAGTTTTATAGTATCAAGTACAGGAGTGACAGGTTTATCTGTTTGTTTTACAGCAGGTAATGCGTTTTTTTTAGGTTTTATCTCTTGCGAATATAATTTACCACATCCTAGTGTTAGGAAAAATGATAATAAAACGATATTAAATAAGTTTGTATGCAAAGGTTTAAATGCTATTTTTGTAAAAGTATGGCTTGTTTTTTGA
>Ga0247813_10000621_pt1 | contig 31464 bp, 33 predicted proteins | sample UWRJL169409C1_FD_180719 | JGI IMG/M metagenome (GOLD analysis project Ga0247813, IMG submission 180719) | Plant litter microbial communities from Arlington Agricultural Research Station in Wisconsin, United States - UWRJ-L169-409C-1 | ecosystem: Environmental > Terrestrial > Plant litter >... | reverse complement strand
GTTCGAACCCGGGATGTGCAGCGCCCAGATGTGCAGGATGATGACGCCCGCGATCACGAACGGCAGCAGGTAATGCAGCGAGAAGAAGCGGTTGAGCGCGGCGTTGTCCGGCGCGAAGCCACCCAGCAGCCACACGCGGATGGTGTCGCCGACCAGCGGGATCGCCGAGAAGAAGCCGGTGATGACCTGCGCGCCCCAGAAGCTCATCTGCCCCCAGGGGAGCACATAGCCCATGAAGGCGGTCGCCATCATCAGCAGGAAGATGGTGACGCCGAGCAGCCAAACCATCTCGCGCGGGGCCTTGTACGAGCCGTAATACAGGCCGCGGAAGATGTGGGTGTAGACGACGATGAAGAACATCGACGCGCCGTTCGCGTGCGCATAGCGCAGGAACCAGCCGGCGTTGACGTCACGCATGATGCTCTCGACCGAATCGAACGCGACCGCGCCGTTCGCCGCATAATGCATGGCGAGGACGATGCCGGTGACGATCTGAATCGCCAGCGCGGCACCGGCGAGGACGCCAAAGTTCCAGAAGTAATTGAGGTTGCGCGGCACCGGATAGCCGGCGCCGATCGCGTTGTAGGCGAGACGCGGCAATGGCAGCTTCTCGTCCAGCCACCGCATCAGCGGCACCTTCGGTTCGTATTGCTTGGCCCAGGGAAAGCTCATGTCATTTTCCTCAGCCTACCGTGACGACGGTGTCGGAATTGAAGGCATAGTCCGGAACGTGGAGGTTCGACGGCGCAGGGCCTTTGCGGATGCGTGCGGCGGTGTCGTAGGCCGAACCATGGCACGGGCAGAAATAGCCGCCGAACGGACCCTTGTTCTCACCCTCGCCAGCGCCGAGCGGGACGCAGCCGAGATGCGTGCAGACGCCCAGCGTGATCAGCCAGTTCTTCTTGCCCGCCTTGGTGCGCTGCTCCAGCGTCTGCGGGTCGCGCAGCGTGCTGATGTCGACCGCGTCAGCCTCGGCAATTTCCTTCGGCGTCAGGTTGCGCACGAACAAAGGCTGCTTGCGGAAGCTGGTCTTGATCGCCTGGCCGGGCAGGATCTTCGCGAGGTCGATCTCGGTGGTCGACTGCGCGAGCACGTCGGCGCTCGGGTTCATCTGGTTGATCAGCGGCAGCACGATCGCGACCGCACCGACGCCCGCGAACGAAACCGCGGCGATGTTGATGAAGTCGCGACGACGCGGGTCATGCGACTCTTCGTGGAACGGCTCTGGCGATTCGCCGGGAGGAACCATGTCGTCGACTGTCGCCATCAATCTCGCCCTTGCACGTATTCTTATCGTGGCTGGGTGACGCATGGCCTGTAACCGAGCGCCCTCCCTGCCCAACCGTCCCCACGGAGGCTGCGGTCTGATAGACGGCGATACCGCGTTTTGCCAACAGCATTTTGTTCCGGCGCCGTCGCGGGTTAGGGCAAGTGGCATGCGTATCGCCCTGTACGAACCCGATATTGCCGCGAACGTCGGCGCCATTCTGCGGACCGCGACCTGCTTCGGCGTGCCCGTCGACCTGATCGAACCGATGGGGTTTCCGTGGAGCCTGCAGGCGATGGCGCGCTCGGGGATGGACTATGCCGACGCCGCCGAGGTCACCCGCCACGTCGACTGGGACGCGTTCGAGGGCAGCGCGCGGGGGCGGATCGTGTTGCTGACGACGAAGGGCGCGACGCCGCTGTGGGACGTGCGGTTCCGCGAGGACGATGTGCTGCTGCTCGGATCGGAGGGCCGCGGCGTGCCGGAGCGGGTGCACGCGCGCGCGGACGTGCGGCTGGTGATCCCGATGCGGCCGGGGTTTCGATCGCTGAACATCGGCGTGTCGGCGGCGATGGTGCTGGGTGAGGCGCTGCGGCAGACCAATTGGCAATCCTCCCCTGCAAGGGGAGGTGGCAGTCCGCAGGACTGACGGAGGGGTGTCGCCCTCTCGATAGCGGATCACCCCTCCGTCTGGCTGCGCCAGCCACCTCCCCTTGCAGGGGAGGATCGAGATTTGCTTTGTGCTCCTCCTGCGACAATCCGTCCCCTCCCCGTCGCCGGCCGGATTTGATAGGAAGAGCCCATGACCCCACTCGACCCCCAGCAAGCCGCCGCCAGAACATGGTTCGAATCCCTCCGCGACCGGATCTGCGCCGAGTTCGAGGCGATCGAGCGCGAGGCAGGGTCGGACGCGCAGTTCGACTACACCGCGTGGGACCGCATCGACCCATCGGGCGAACCCGGCGGCGGCGGCACGCGCGGGGTGATGAAGGGCAAGGTGTTCGAGAAGGTCGGCGTCAACGTCTCGACCGTCGGCGGCACGTTCGAGGGCGAGTTCGCCAAGTCGATCCACGGTGCGGGCGAGGACCCACGCTTCTTCGCGACCGGGATCAGCCTGGTCGCGCACATGGCCAACCCGCACGTGCCCGCGGTGCACATGAACTGCCGGTTCCTGGTCACCACCAAGCGCTGGTTCGGCGGCGGCGCCGATCTCAACCCGCCGCTGCCGGTCGCGGAGGATACCGAGAGTTTCCACGCGACGTTGAAGGCGGCGTGCGATGCGCACGACCCGGGCTATTATCCGCGCTTCAAGGAATGGGCGGACACCTATTTCTACATCCCCCACCGCCAGGTCCATCGCGGTGTCGGCGGGATTTTCTACGATCATCTCGACGGCGATTTCGAGGCCGATTTCGCGTTCACGCGCGACGTCGGCGAGGCGTTCCTGGCCGCCTACCCGGCGATCGTGCGGCGGCGGATGGATACGCCGTTCGACGACACCGACATCGCGACGATGCATGCGTGGCGCGGGCGCTATGCCGAGTTCAACCTGGTCTACGACCGCGGAACGCTGTTCGGGCTGAAGACGGGCGGCAACATCGACGCGATCCTGATGAGCCTGCCGCCGGTCGCGAAATGGGACTGATCCCGGTCGCCGACGACGAGTTGGCGACGATCGTCACGACGCTGGAGATGGTACGCCGCCCGCCGCTGCGGCCGATGCCGGCGTCGCGGCTGCGGTTGGTGCGGTGGGACCAGCCTGCGCTGGATCGTTACCGGACGCTGTTCGCGCGGGTCGGCGCGCCTTGGCTGTGGTTCTCGCGGCTGCGGATGAGCGACGCCGACCTTGCTGCGATCATCCACGACCCCGGCATCGCGGTGCACGCCGTCGTCGATCCGGGCGGGATCGAAATCGGCATGGTCGAACTCGACTTTCGCACGGCGGGGGTGTGCGAGATATCGTATTTCGGGTTGGTGCCCGAACTCGCCGGGCAGGGTCACGGCGGCTGGCTGATGGCCGAGACGCTGGCGCGCGCCTGGGCGAAGGGGGTCGCGCGGGTGTGGCTGCACACCTGTTCGCTCGATCACCCGAACGCGCTCGGCTTCTACCGAGCGCAGGGGTTCGCGGCGATCAAGCGCACGATCGAGACGTTTCCCGATCCCCGCGCGCTGGGCCTGCTGCCGGTCGAGACCGCGCCGCAGATCCCCTATCTGGCGAGCCGCCGATAGGCCGACACCGCGATCAGCGCCATCGCCAGCCCCGCCGCCATCGCCGCAGCGGCAGCGCCGGCATCGACCAGCGCGAGCACCACCGGGTTCTCCTGCGCGTTGGTGCGCATCCAGCGATCGACCGACATGAACGGCTGGCCGAGGACCCACCCGCCGATATAGCTGAACGCCGCCAGCCCCATCAGCGGCAGCCCAGACCCGCGCGTCAGCACCAGGCTGCGCCGGATCGCCGCGAACGCGCCGATCGGCGCCTCGGCGAACACCACCGGGCCGGTCAGCATTGCCCGGCCGAGGATGTAGAGGCCGGGGATCGCATAGAGCAGCAGCCCAGCCCCCGCCGGCAGCGACACCAGGACCATCGCCAGCAGATAGCGCGGGAACAGCGTGACGCAGCGCTTCATCGCGGTCGCGACGTCGAGCCCGGCCGCGCCATCACGGCGATCGAGATACAGCGCATAGAGCAAAGACGTGCCGAAGAAGCTGATCGCATAGGCGAGACCGTACCAGCCGCCATTGGCGCTGGCCCAGGTCGTCACCTGGTCCGCCCAGGCGAGCGTCTGCGCCTCGCTGCTGCCCGAACCCGGCGCGGGCATCGGCGGATCGGGGACGACCAGCGCCAGCGCGAAGGCGGGCAGGAACAGGAACGGCGCGGCGATGCGCAGCAACAGGTCGCGGTCGCGTTTGAACAGCGTCCACGCGTCGGTGAGGACGGTCGCGAAATCGAGTTTCATTCAGGCTGGGTCTCGGCTGTGGCGACGTAGAGTTGGGCCGTGAACACCGCGGCGATCGCGGTGAAACCGGTCGTGACGAGCGTGCCGGCGACATCGGCGAGGAACGCGGCCAGTCCCCTGCTATCCGCCCCGAGGGCCAGGCGGAAGACGACGCCGACGACTGCCTGCGCCGCGGCGGTGGAGACCAGCATGACGACCGCGAACAGGATGACAACGCCGATGATCCGCCAGACGAGGCCGCGGGTAAGCGCGAACGACCGCCGGATCGCGCCGAGCCCAAGGCGTTCGTTGAGGATCACCGGGTTGAGCAGCACCAGTCGCGCCGCCAGCCAGATCGCGACGACCGTGAGGATCAGGATATACAGCGCCGAGAACAGCGCGGTGCCGGCCGGCGGCGGGTTGGTCGCCATCGTCGCGCCACGCGCCGCTGCGACGAAATCGAACCCAGACAGCGCCAGCGCGATGATCGGCGGCAGGATCAGAACGAACGCGGCCACACCGACCAGCATCGTGATCCCGAACGCCGGCGCCAGCCGTGCGCGCGCCTGCCGCGCGGCATCCTCACGCGTGGTCGACGGGTGCGTCGCCACCGCGATGATCGCGAGTTGCGCCCAGATCGTCGTCAGCAGCACGGCGATGCTGAGGATCAGCCCGATCGTCGCGAAGCCGATCGTCCCCGGCGTGGCCGCGGCGACATAGGCGTCGCGCACGACCGACGGCACGAACAGCCCGAGCATCGCGAACGCCGCGATCATGCCGGTGCGCCCGTTCATCACCTCGACCGTCCGATCCCAGACGTTCCCCATCTTCACCATGTGCCATTACCCCCGTCTTGGTACAGCCCGCATCGGTACCGTCCGCGGGTTAGCCGATGCCCCGCCGCTTGACCACATGGTTGCAAGCGCGCCGCGGAGTGCGCAATTGGGACGCGTGACCTTCCCCAGCGATATCGAATGGCGCACCAGCCCGGGCCTGACCCCTTACGACGACGCGCTCGCCGATATGGAGGCGCGCGCCGCCGCCGTCGCCACGGGTGCGGCGCGCGAACGCGTCTGGCTGCTCGAACACCCGCCGGTCTATACCGCGGGCACCAGCGCCGACCCGATCGACCTGATCGACGCGCGCTTCCCGGTGATCGCGACCGGGCGCGGCGGTAAATACACCTATCACGGGCCAGGCCAGCGGATCGGCTATGTCGTGTTCGACCTGACCAAGCGCGGCCGCGACGTGCGGCGTTACGTCCATGCGCTTGAGGCGTGGGTGATCGCCGCGCTCGGCGAGATCGGCGTCGAGGCGTTCGCGATCGACGGCCGTGTCGGCATATGGACGCGCGACGCGAAAAACTTCGGTGGGCGCGAGGCGAAGATCGGCGCGATCGGCGTGCGCGTGCGGCGCTGGGTGACGCTGCACGGCTTCGCGGTGAACGTCGACCCCGACCTGACGCACTTCGGCGGCATCGTCCCCTGCGGCCTGCCCGATCCCGTCACGAGCTTGAAGGCGCTCGGTATTTCCGCCGATCTCGCAACCTTCGACGCGGCGCTGGCGTTGACGGCCGGAGCATTCGCTGAAACACTTTCTTTGGCATCTGAAAACGAGGCTTGAGGACAAGGCGTTATCAGATTAATGTCCACTGTGATTTGGGTATTAAAGGTCAGCCAGGCCGCCAGATCCTCTATCTAGGGAGCTTCCATATGCGTGCACTTTCCAAGGTTCTGACCGGTTCGATGATCGCCGCTGCAGCACTCGCTGTTTCGGCTTGCGGTCCGAAGACCGAGACCACCACCGACAACACGATGGTCACCGACATGAACGCCACCGAGGGCATGGACACCATGACCGACAACATGACCGCCGTCGACGGCGCGTCGAACGGTGGCATGATGGCCAACGACACGATGATGGCGAACGACACGATGATGTCGAACGACACCATGACCAACGCGATGTAATTTCCCAAAAGGGAATTGCTAACGTGAAGGGCCGTCCGGGCAACCGGGCGGCCTTTTTGGTTTTCGCGGTATGCGCCGTGCGGACCTGCACCCCACCAACCGGCAGCACCCATCCGTCCCCAAGTCGTTACGCCGCCGACGAATTGGTTGCGCGGTTCGGCGCGGTGAGACTTCCACCTGCCGCCGTTTTTGGTTAAATAGGTTGGGGAACGGGCGCAAAACGCGTTAGATTCCGCGCTTGGGATATCCCGGGGAGGTTTTCGGAAATGAAGGTGTTGCGTATCGCGCTTGCGGTCTGTGCGGGATCGAGCGCGCTGGCCCTGGCGGCCCCTGCTTCGGCACAGTTTTTCATGCGGTCGCATGATTTCTCCGCCGCGGCGGTCGACGGGACCGAGGCCGATCTCGGCCAGGCGATGCCCGGCGCGACCAAGGCCGAACAGCGCGCTGCGCTGGTCTGGCACATGCGCGCCGCGCTCAACGTCGCTGCGCTGCAGTGCCAGTTCGAACCGACGCTGCTGACGGTCGACAACTACAACGGCATCCTCGAAGACCACGGCGTCGAGCTGAAGGGCGCGTTCGATACGCTCGGCAAGTATTTCACCCGCGTCAACAAGACCCCCAAGGCCGGCCAGACCGCGCTCGACCAGTTCGGCACGCGAACCTATTCGAGCTTCGCGACGGTCGCCGCGCAGTTCGGCTTCTGCCAGACCGCCGCCTCGATCGGCCGCGACGCGCTGTTCACGCCGCGCGGCAATTTCGGCGACCTGGCGATGGCGCGCTCGCGCGAGCTTCGCAACAGCCTGACGCCGTGGGGCGAACAGCGCTTCCCGCGCTATATCGGCCGCGACACGGTGGCGAAGCCACGGCTCGACCAGATCTGCTGGAACAAGAAGGGCGAGTGGGTCGAGAAGAAGTGCGGCGCACAGAACTGGCCGCCAGCCGGCGTCGGCGTCGCGCAGCGCTGATCCGCGACGTCTGAACGTCCGTCATCCCGGGCCCGTCCCGGGATCCAGAGTTACAGGCGTCGCCCTCTGGGCTCTGGATGCCGGGACGGGCCCGGGATGACGGCGGGTTAGCGCAAGTCCAGCAGCTTGTGGGTCTGCAGCGAGAGTCGCCAGGCCGGCCGCTGCATAACCATCGCCACGCAGGCCTCGCGGTTCGCGTCGGCGTGCGGATCGTCGAGCGGTTGCAGCAGGCGGTGCGCGAAATCCCAGCGTTCGATGTCGGCGATGTCCGATCCCGGCTGCGGCCAGACCAGCTTCAATTCGTCGCCGGTGCGCTGGACGACGACGCTGCCCGCCTTCGGACTGATGCACACCCAGTCGATCCCCGGATGCGCGGGGATCGTCCCGTTGCTCTCCATCGCGATCCGGAAGTTGCGCGCGTGCAGTGCACCGACGATACCGTCGTCGATCTGCAGCATCGGCTCGCCACCGGTCAGCACGACAAACCGGTCGCCCTCGCCCGCGCCCCAAAATCCCTCGACCGCAGCCGCCAGCGCATCCGCATCGGCGAATTTCCCCCCGCCGAGACCGCCGGTGCCGACGAATTCGGTGTCGCAGAATTGGCAGATCGCGCTCGCGCGGTCCTGTTCGCGGCCCGACCACAGGTTGCAGCCCGCGAACCGCACGAACACCGCACGGCGGCCGGCATTCACGCCCTCGCCCTGCAGCGTCAGGAACATCTCGTGGACGGCGTAGCTCATGGCGTGGGCGCGTAGACCGTCGGATCGGCGATGCCCGCATCCTCGAATCCCTTCGACCGCAGCCGGCAGCTGTCGCACGCGCCGCAATGTTCGCCCGCTGGGGTCGGATCGTAGCACGACCAGCTGATCCCCATGTCGAGCCCGAGCCGCGCGCCTTCGCGGACGATATCCGCCTTGGTCATGTGCTGCAGCGGGGCGCGGATGCGGAACGGGGCGCCCTCGACACCGGCCTTGGTGGCGATCTCGGCCAAGCCTTCGAACGCTTCGATGAACTCGGGCCGGCAATCGGGATAGCCCGAATAATCGAGCGCGTTGACGCCGATGAACAGGTCGCGCGCGCCTGCGGCTTCGGCCCAGCCGAGCGCGAGGCTGAGGAAGATGGTGTTGCGCGCCGGCACGTAGGTGACGGGGATGCCCTCCCCCACGCCGTCCTTCGGCACGTCGATATCGGCGGTCAGTGCCGACCCACCGAACGCGGAGAGGTCGAGCGGCAGGACGATATGGCGTTCCGCGCCGAGCGCCTGTGCGACGCGCGCGGCGGCGGCGAGTTCGATGCGGTGACGCTGGTTATAGTCGATCGACAGCGCGAGCAGGCGGTATCCGGCTTCCCGCCCTGACGCCGCGGAAACCATCGAGTCCAGCCCGCCGGAAACCAGCACGACCGCGAGGGGAGCAGAGGATGTCATAATGCGCCACGCGCTAGGCCAGCGGCCGCCAAAAAGAAAGGGCCGCCCCTGCAGGCGGCCCAGGTTGGCGCTTACAGCGCCTCAAGGGAGAAAACGTGCTGAAGTAAAAAAGCACGGTTCGGTTTAGCGTCCGAGGTGTGAAGATCGCGTTAAGCCTTGCCCTCTCCCTTCGGGAGAGGGTGGCCGAGCGCAGCGAGGTCGGGTGAGGGTGAGAGTCAGACGCTCATGCCGCCCTCACCCTCCCACCGCTTCGCGGCGGGCCCCTCCCTCTCCCAAAGGGAGAGGGGTTAGACCACCTGCTCGACGGGCACGGGAAACTTCTGCGCGCAGAACGCGCAGTCGACGACGATCATACCGTTCTCGTCCGCCATCTCGCGGCGTTCCTCGATCGGGAATTTCGAGATCACCCCGGCGATGTATTCGGGGTCACAGCGGCAACCGCGGACGATCGGGATGTCGGCGTGGATGCGGACGTCGCTTTCCTCGTTGAACAGCCGCCACACCAGCGTCTCCAGCGGCAGCGTCGGATCGGTCAGTTCGTCGGTGCCGATCGTGCTGCCGAGCGTCGCGACATGCTCCCATTCGGGATGATCGAGCTTGGTATGCAGGCGCTCACGGCCATCCTCGCCCTCGGGCAGATGCTGCAGGAACAGCCCGCCTGCGACGCATGCCCCCGAAGCATCCTTCTGCATCGCGACGCGGATCAGCGTCGGGATCTGCTCCGACTGCATGAAATAGTTCTGCGCGGCGTGGGCCAGCGTATCGCCGTCGAGCGGCACGATGCCCTGATAGCGCTCGCCGCTGGTCGCCAGGTCGAAGGTGATCGCGAGATAGCCGGCCCCGAACAGCGCGAACAGCGTCGGTTCGGCGGGTGCCGCGGCGAGCTTGTCGGCGTCGTACTGCACGTAGCCACGCACCTCGCCGCCGCGATAGTCGCACACCAGCAGCTCGACGACGCCGTTGTCGGTGCGCGTCTGCATCGTCAGCTGGCCGCTCGCGTCCTTGAGCGTCGAGCCGATCAGCGCGGCGAGCGTCAGCGCCTCGGCGAGCAGCTTCTCGATCGCGGGTGGGTAAGCGTGCGCGGACAGCACGCGATCAAGCGTCGGCCCGAGCCGGACGATGCGGCCCCGAGCGCTGCGCGCGGGGATCGCGAACGCGAGCGCGCGGTCGAGATCGGTCATGTTGGGGTCGGTCATGGGTGCAAAGATGGGGAGCGGGCAGTTTTGGTCAACCTCGTCACCCTCACCCTTCCCACCGCCTGCGGCGGCGGGCCCCTTCCCTCTCCCAGCGGGAGAGGGAGAGACGCCGAAGGCGGCGATGGGTGAGGGCGACGGGGAGAGTGGGGTGAGGGGCGACGGGCGCTACCCGATCTGCCCGAAGCACCAGCGCAACACCGATTTCTGCGCGTGCAGTCGGTTCTCGGCTTCCGCCCAGATCAGCGACTGCGGGCCGTCGATCACGTCCGCGGACACTTCCTCGCCGCGGTGCGCGGGCAGGCAGTGGAGGAACTTCGCGTCGGGCTTGGCCGCCGCCATCAGCGCCGCATCGACCTGATACGGGGTCAGCGCCTTCAGCTTGGTGTCGGCATGTGCCTGACCCATCGAGATCCAGGTGTCGGTGACGACGATGTCCGCGCCCTCGACCGCCTCGCGCGGATCGGACACGACGCGCGCCCGGCCGGATGCGCGGACGATGGCCTCTTCCTCGGGCTGGAACCCCTGCGGGCAGGCGGCGACGACATCGAACTTCATCAGTCCGGCCGCCTCGACGATCGAGGCGAGCACGTTGTTGCCGTCGCCCAGCCACGCGACCTTCAACCCGGGCAGCGCCTTGCCGCTCTCGATGATCGTCAGCAGGTCGGCCATGATCTGGCAGGGGTGCGACGCGTCGGTCAGGCCGTTAATGACGGGGACGCTGGCATAGTGCGCCATCTCTTCGATCTTGGCGTGATCGTCGGTGCGGATCATGATCGCGTCGACATAGCCCGACAGGATGCGCGCGGTATCGGCGATGCTCTCGCCGCGGCCGAGCTGCATCGATCCGGAGTCCGCGACGATCGAGGTGCCGCCGAGCTGGCGGATCGCCATATCGAAGCTGAAGCGCGTGCGGGTGGAATTCTTCTCGAACACCATCGCCAGCGTGTGGCCGGCGAGCGGCGCATCGGTGTCGGCGCGGCCCTTGGGGAAGCCGGCGCGGGCCGCCTTGCGATCGAGTGCATCGGCCAGCATCGCGGCAATGCCATCGGCGCCCGCGTCGGTGAGATTCAGGAAATGGCGCATGGGCTTTATCCTAGAATCCCTCTCCCTTGGGGAGAGGGAGGGAGCGGCGAAGCCGCGGAAGGGTGAGGGTGACAAGCGACCGATCCCGTCGCCCTCACCCTTCCCACCGCTACGCGGCGGGGCCCTTCCCTCTCCCGCTGGGAGAGGGAGTTTTGCTCAGTCGTCGCTCGCCGGCACGTAGACCCGCGCCGCCGCACTCAGCTTCTCGATGCACTCGGCGATGTGGCTCTCGTCGATCACCAGCGGTGGCAGGATGCGGACGACGTTCTCGCCCGCCGACACCAGCAGCAAATTATGCTCATCGCGCGCGAACGCCACGAACGCACGCGCGTCGCTCTTCAGCTTCAGCCCGAGCATCAGCCCGGTACCGCGGACGCTGTCGAATAGGTGATCGTGGTTGGGAATCATCTGTTCGAGCCCCTGCCGCAAGCGGTCGCCCATGCTGATGACGTTGTCGAGGAACCCGTCCGCCAGCATCACGTCGAGGATCGCCTCCCCCGCCGCCATCGCCAGCGGGTTGCCGCCATAGGTCGAGCCGTGCGTGCCGGCGACCATGCCCTTCGCGGCCTCCTCGGTCGCGAGGCACGCGCCGAGCGGAAAGCCGCCGCCGATGCCCTTGGCGACCGCCATGATATCCGGCGTGATGCCGTACAGTTCGTGCGCGAAGAACTTGCCGGTACGGCCATAGCCGCACTGGACCTCGTCGAGCACCAACAACAGCCCGTGTTCGTCGCACGCCTTGCGCAGGCCGGTGAGGAACTCAGGCGTAGCCTGGCGGATACCGCCCTCACCCTGGATCGGCTCGACCAGGAAGCCGGCGGTGTTGTCGTCGATCAGCGCCAGCGCACCGTCGAGATCGTTGAAGTTCGCATAGGCGAAGCCCGGCAGCAGCGGTTCGAACCCGTCGCGCATCTTCGACTGGTTGGTCGCCGAGATGGTGCCGAGCGTACGCCCGTGGAACGCGGTGTCGAAGGTGATCAGCGTGTGACGCTGCGGGTTGCCGTTGGCGAAATGATAGCGCCGCGCGGTCTTGATCGCGCATTCGACCGCTTCGGCACCCGAATTGGTGAAGAACACCGTGTCGGCGAAGCTGTTGTCGATCAGCCGCTGCGCGAAATGCTCGCCCTGTGGGCTACCGTACAGGTTCGACACGTGCATCAGCGTCGCCGCCTGCTCGGCGATCGCCTTGACCAGCGCCGGGTGGCCGTGGCCGAGCGCGTTGACCGCGATGCCGCTGGCGAAATCGAGATAGCGCTGGCCGTCCTCGCCGATCAGATGCGCGCCCTCGCCTCGGACCGGACGCACGCCACACCGCGGATAGACGGGCATGAGCGGGGTGATGGTCACGGGCGCTTCCTTCCTCGAAACGGAAAGGGCGGCCCCGATGGACCGCCCGGAAGGCCTAATACGAGCGTGGAGGGAGACGCGTCAACCTTGGGTGCATGGTCGGCGGTCAGACTTTCGCCTGGCGCAGCGCCTCATTCATCCGCGACTGCCAGCCGGGGCCGGTGGACTTGAACTTGTCGAGCACGTCCGGGTCGAGGCGGAGGGTGATGGCCGCCTTGATCGGCGCACGTTGTGGGCCACGACACCGCACCAATGCCGCTACGACATGAGCCGGATGGACCTCGTCGGCCGGACGCGACGCCGAGATCATTGCATCGGTCCATTCGGGATTTTCATCGAAATCGTCAGGAGGAGGCTGTTTCATACCGCCGCATTTCCTTGTCATGAGCGCGCCGAAAGCTGATCACTCGAATGCCAATGTCGGTTTCAACGTACACGACACAATAGCCGATGCCATCGATCCGCCCGCGAGCCTGAAACCGATCCTCTTCGTAGTTGAACCGCTCATCGACCACGACTGATGGCTTCGCGTCGAACCCGACGAAATCAGCAAGCGACAAGCCATGCTTGGCTATGTTGATCGCATCCTTCGCCGGATCGAATTCAGCCATCGTATGCCTATCATGAGTGGACCAAATTGTGAATACGATTTACCTCACGCGTCGATCGCGTCCTCGTCCATTCGGCCGGCATTTTCCTGGATGAAGGCGAAGCGGTGCGCGGGGTTGTTGCCCATCAGGCGGTCGACCAGGTCCTTTACCCCGGCCCGCTCCTCATATTCCTGCGGCAGGGTGATGCGCAGCATGCCGCGGGTCGCCGGGTCCATCGTCGTCTCGCGGAGCTGCATCGGGTTCATCTCGCCGAGCCCCTTGAAACGCGCGACGTCGACCTTCTTGCCCTTGAACGCGGTCCGTTCCAGCTGGGCGCGGTGCGCATCGTCACGCGCGTACAGCGACTTGGTGCCCGCGGTCAGGCGGTAGAGCGGCGGCTGCGCGAGATACAGATGCCCGCGGCGGACGAGTTCGGGCATCTCCTGGAAGAAAAACGTCATCAGCAGCGTCGCGATATGCGCGCCGTCGACATCGGCGTCGGTCATTATGACTACGCGTTCGTAGCGCAGCGTGTCGACGGTGCAGTCCTTCCGCGTGCCGCAGCCGAGCGCCAGCGTCAGGTCGGCGATCTCCTGGTTCGCGAAGATTTTCGCGCTCGTCGCCGACGCCACGTTCAGGATTTTCCCGCGGATCGGCAGGATCGCCTGCGTCTTGCGGTCACGCGCCTGCTTGGCGGAGCCGCCGGCCGAATCGCCCTCGACGATGAACAGCTCGGTCCCCTCGGGCGAGTTCGCCGAGCAGTCGGTCAGCTTGCCCGGCAACCGCAGTTTCCGCGCAGACGTCGCGGTCTTGCGCTTGACGTCGCGCTCCTGCTTGCGCCGCAAGCGCTCGTCCATTCGCTCGAGCACGTAGTTCAGCAGCGCCTTGCCGCGCTCCATGTTGTGGCTGAGGAAATGGTCGAAATGGTCGCGCACCGCCTTTTCGACGAGGCCGGCGGCTTCCGGGCTGGTCAGCCGGTCCTTGGTCTGGCTCTGGAACTGCGGTTCGCGGATGAACACGCTGAGCATCAGCTCGCTGCCGATCATCACGTCGTCGGCGGAGATATCCTTGGTCTTCTTGTTGCCGACCAGATCGCCAAACGTGCGCAGGCCGCGGACCAGCGCCTGGCGCAGGCCCTGTTCGTGCGTGCCGCCGTCCGGCGTCGGGATGGTGTTGCAATACCAGCTGTACGACCCATCGCTCCATAGCGGCCAGGCGACCGCCCATTCGACGCGGCCCTGGTCCTCGCCCGGAAACGCCTGCGACCCGGCGAAGAAATCGGCGGTGGCGCATTCGCGTCCCGCGACCTGGTCGCGCAGGTGATCGGACAGCCCGCCCGGGAACTGGAACACCGCCTCTGCCGGGGTATCGTCGACCAGCAGTTCCGGCGAACATTTCCAGCGGATCTCGACGCCGGCGAACAGATACGCCTTCGACCGCGCCAGCTTGTAGAGCCGCGCAGGCTTGAAATTGAGCTCCGGCCCGAAAATCTCGGTGTCGGGCGTGAAGGCGACGCTGGTGCCGCGGCGGTTCGGCGTCGGGCCAAGCTGCTCGACAGGGCCCTGCGTGATCCCGCGCGAGAAACGCTGGCGATAGAGCTGCCGTTCACGCGCCACCTCGACCACCGTGTCCGACGACAGCGCGTTGACCACGCTGATGCCGACGCCGTGCAGGCCACCGCTGGTCGCATAGGCCTTGCCCGCGAACTTGCCGCCCGAATGCAGCGTCGACAGGATCACCTCGAGCGCGGACTTGTCGGGAAACTTCGGATGCGCATCGACCGGAATGCCGCGGCCATTGTCGACGATGGTCAGCCGGTTGCCCGGTTCCAGCAGTATCTCGATCCGCGTCGCGTGGCCCGCGACCGCCTCGTCCATCGCATTGTCGAGCACCTCGGCGGCGAGATGATGCAACGCGCGCTCGTCGGTGCCGCCGACATACATGCCGGGGCGGCGGCGGACCGGTTCGAGCCCTTCCAGCACCTCGATCGACGAGGCGTCATAGGTCGGGGCGGACTTGCCGCCGGGCATCGCGGGCGACGCGAAAAGATCATCTGGCATGTCCCGACGATATAGGAGGATGATGCCGGTAAAGCCAACCGGTGGCCCGCCGGTGCGTCAGCTAGGCCCGCCCCGCCGCCCCGTGTTGCAGCAAAGCCACACTCGTGAACATCTTGTCATAATGGGGATATTTCCGCGACGCGAAATCGTTACTGGGGCGCAATCCATCACAAAAAGGGGACCCCCCAATGAAGAAAATTTGGTTCGCTGGCCTGATCGGCGCGACGGCTCTGGCCGCAACGCCGGCATTCGCGCAGGAAACCACCGCAGACGCACCGTTCAGCGGCGCCTACATCGGTGGCTCGTTCGGCTTCGACGTGCAGCCGAACGATGTCGGCGAGAACATCAAGTTCGATCGCGACCTGAACGGTTCGTTCGGCGACACGATCTCGACCGCGACCGCAGCCAACGCGTTCTCGCCAGGCTTCTGCAACGGTGCCGCACGCGGTAACCTTGGTCCCGTCAACGGTGGCCGTGGCTGCAGCAACGACCGTAACGACATCGCCTATTACGGCCGTGTCGGCTTCGACGCACAGCGTGGCAACATCGTCGTCGGCGTCGTCGGCGAATTCGGCAAGTCCGAGATCAAGGACAGCGTCAGCGCGTTCTCGACCACGCCTGCGTTCTACACGATGTCGCGTGAACTGAACTGGGAAGCATCGATCCGCGGCCGCGTCGGCTATGCGGTCGACACGACCCTGTTCTACGGCGCGTTCGGTCCTGGCTATGCCAGCATCGACAACAGCTTCACCACCGGCAACACCGCCAACACGTTCACCTCGAACGGCAACAAGAAGCAGTGGGGCATCACCGGCGGTGGCGGCATCGAGCAGAAGCTCGGCAAGAACGTCTCGGTCGGCCTGGAATATATGTTCCATCGCTACGAGGACAACGACTACCGCGTGCGCGCATCGGGCGGCCCGGTCGGCGGTCCCTTCACGCGTGGCAACGCATCGGGCACCGACTTCCGTCGCGGCTTCGACTATTTCCGCTGGCACAGCCTTCGCGCCACGGCGGCGTTCCGGTTCTGAGGTGAAGCGGGGACGGGTCGCAAGCGACCTGTCCCCGCGAACCCGGCCGGCGCCGCTTAGCGGCGACCGACGACGTGGCTTTGCCACGGCGTGACGCAAAAAAAGGGGCTGCTTCCAGATCGGAAGCAGCCCCTTTTTTCGTGTCTTATCTTCAGCGAGGACCCCGTCATGGGCAAAGCCCATGTCGTCGGACGCGGCTTTGCCGCGCCGGCCGGGCTTGCGCGAGTCCGACGCCGGCCGCGCTGCGCCTCACCTCGGCCTTGGTCCACCAAACGGCAGTGGCGGCGCGGGCCGGCGATCGCGGCGGGGCAGCTGTGCCTGATAGGCGTGGCCGCAATGGTTGACGCAATACGGGAAGCCCGGGTTCACCTTGTCGCCGCAGAAGTGGAAATCGGGCTCGCCCGGATGCCCCAGCGGCCATTTGCAGATGCGGTCGTTGAGATCGAGCAGGCTGGTCTTGTCCGCCATCTCAGCTGATGGCTTGGCCGGAACCAGCCGGCGCGGCGGCGCGGGCGTGCTCGGCGGCTGCTGTTCGCCGGGGGCCTGACGCAGGAAGCCGCCAGGGCCGACCGACCGCATGATCGGCGGCGTCGGGCGCGGTGCTGCGGCGACGACCGGGGTTTCGTCTACCTCGTCTTCGTCCTCATCATCGGCCGCCTCGATCGCTTCGACGACCGCCGGTGCTTCGGGGGCAGGCGCCGGCGGCGACGACGGAACGGCCGTGGCGACAGCCGCAACGGGCTCGTCGATCGGCTCGGCTTCTACGGGCGCAGCCTCGACTGGCGCGACGTTGGCAACCTCGGCGGCAGCAGCGGCCTTCGCGTCGGGATCGTTCGGCTTCACCGGCGACGGCCGTGCCTGCAGTTCCAGGCGATGCGCCTTGCCGATCACCGCGTTGCGGCTGACGCCACCCAGCGCCTCGGCGATCTGGCTGGCGGTCTGCCCCGCCTCCCACATGGTCTTGAGCGTTTCGATTCGCTCGTCGGTCCAGGACATAGTCGTTCCTTACGTTCGCCCGGGTTGCAGGCGGCTGCGGCAGCGATTACCGCCAAGCCCCATGAGCAGCCAGCCCCCAATCGGTGAGATCCATCCAGCAATCAGGTCCGCACCGGGTGTCCCGGTGATCCGGAACGTGAACTGGGGCGGCCTTGCAACCCTCTATATCAAGGAGGTGCGCCGGTTCTTCAAGGTGCAGCTTCAGACGGTATGGGCGCCGGCGATGACGACATTGCTGTTTCTCATCGTCTTCACCATCGCGACCGGCGCCAAGAGCCCGGTCCATGTCGGCGGCACGATCATCCCGTTCGCCGATTTCATCGCCCCCGGCCTGATCATCAGCCAGGGCATGATGGGCCCGGCGTTCGCCAACGCCAGCTTCTCGCTGCTGGTCGGCAAGATCCAGGGCACGATCGTGGATTACCTGCAGCCGCCGCTGTCGTCGGCGGAGCTGCTCGCCGCGCTGGTCGGCGGCGCCGTCACCCGCGCGCTGATCGTCGGCACCGTCGTGTGGGCGGCGATGGCGCTCTATCCCGGCGTCCGCGTCACGCCGCACGCGCCGCTCGCGATCCTGTGGTTCGGGCTGCTCGGCGCGATCTTCCTCGCGCTGCTCGGCGTGCTGACCTCGATCTGGGCGGAGAAGTTCGATCACGCCGCCGCGGTGACCAATTTCGTGATCGCGCCGCTGTCGCTGCTGTCGGGCACCTTCTATTCGGTCGACCGCCTGGCGCCGGCGTTCCGCGCGTTCAGCCATGCCAACCCGTTCTTCTACATCATCTCGGGCTTCCGCTACGGGTTCCTCGGCGTTGCCGATTCGCCGGTGATGCTGGGTGGCGTGGTGATCCTGGTGATCGACATCGTGCTGGCGGCGTTGTGCTACACGCTGCTGCGGAGCGGCTGGAAGCTCAAGAATTGATCGGCCGGCTGCTCGCGCTGCTGCTGATGGTGCTGCCGGTTCCGGCTATCGCCCAGCAAGGCGCGACGGCTGCCCCCGGGTTACGCACCCGAGCGAACGCGCTGGTCGGCATCCTCGCCGACGGCACCGGCTATGAACGCTATTTCGCCGAGAGTTTTCGCGCAAAGGTGCCGCGCGAACGGCTCGCGCAGATCGCCGCTCAGCTGAAGGCGACGCTCGGCACGCCACTGAAGGTCGAATCGCTCACCGCCACCACCGCCTGGTCCGCCGAGCTCGTCATCGCCTATCAGCGCGGTACTGCCAGCGTGACGCTGATCCTCGACCCCGCCGCACCGCACCGCGCGACCGGGCTGTTCGTCACCGGCACCGGCACGCGCGACGACAGCCTCGACAATTTGACCGCGGATTTCCGCGCGCTACCGGGCGCCAGCGGGTTCGGTCTCTACGCTCTCGGGGATGCCGCACCGGCGCCGATCGCCGGCTACCGCGCCGACGTGTCCGCGCCGATCGGCTCGGCGTTCAAGCTGTGGGTGCTTGACGAAGCCGCACGCCAGGTCGCCGCGGGCACGCGCCGCTGGGCCGACGTCGTTACGGCCGGCCCGCCCTCGCTTGCTTCGGGCGTGCTGCAGACCTGGCCCGCGGGCACGCCGCTGACGCTGCAGACGCTCGCGACGATGATGGTTTCGATCAGCGACAATACCGCGACCGACACGCTGATGGCGACGCTCGGCCATGCCGCGATCGATGCGCGGGCGGCAGTGAATGGCGGCAGCACGCCCGTCCTGACGACACGCGAGGCGTTCGTGCTCAAGGCAGACCCGACGCTGACGGCGACCTGGGCGGCCGCCACGCCCGCGGCGCGCCGCGCGCTGCTCGACGACCGCGCCGCCGCGATCGCCGCGACGCCGCTCGATGCCAGCGTGTTCGGCGACAAGCCGGTCGCGATCGACAGCGTCGAATGGTTCGCCAGCCCGCTGGCGATGGCGGGGCTGCTCGACCGCCTGCGCCGCGCCGACGCTCCCGTGCCTGCGATCCTGGGTGTGAACCCCGGCATCGACGCCGCGACCGCGGGGCGGTTTCGCTATGTCGGCTACAAGGGGGGCTCCGAGCCCGGCGTGATGGCAATGAACTTCGTCGTGCAGGCGAAGGATGGCCGCTGGTACGCCGCCACCGGCAACTGGCACCGCGCCGATGCGGACGTCAGCGAATTGCGGTTCCTGGCGCTGATGACGCGGCTGCTGGCGCTGGTGGCAGCGCGGTAGATTGAGCCACAGGAGACCCCAGCCTTCGCTGGGGTGACGATAGAATGTGCGGGTGACGAGAAGAAGTCCGTCACCCCAGCGAAGGCTGGGGTCTTCCGTGATGGCGCGTCAACACCGCGTCGAGCTTCGCGACCAGTCCAGCATCCCGCGCGCCCGGCGCGGTGATCAGCGCGGCATCCAAACACGTATCGATCGGCGACGCCGCCCGCTCCTCAGGCAGCGCGCGCAACATATGCATCACCATCGCCCGCGCCTTAGCCGCGTTCGCCCCGAGCTGCGCGATCACCTGCGCGACATCGACCCCCGCCTCGTCCTCGCGCCAGCAATCGTAATCCGTCACCATCCCGACCAGCGCGTACGGCAGCTCAGCCTCGCGGGCGAGCTTCGCCTCGGGCATCGCGGTCATGCCGATCACGTCGCATCCCCATTGCCGGTACAGCCGGCTCTCGGCGCGGGTCGAGAATTGCGGCCCTTCCATCGCCAGATAGGTACCGCCGTCATCGACCTGCGCGCCCGCCGCGCGAGCCGCATCCACCGCGAACCCCGACAACCGCGGACACACCGGGTCCGCCATCGAGACATGCGCGACCAGCCCGGTGCCGAAGAAGCTCGACGGCCGCCCCTTGGTGCGATCGATGAACTGGTCGACCACCGTAAAGCTGCCCGGCGGCCGATCCTCGACCAGCGAGCCGACCGACGACACCGCCAGCACGTCGGTGACCCCCAGCCGCTTCAGCGCATCGATGTTAGCGCGTGCGTTCAGCTCGGACGGTGCGATCCGGTGGCCACGTCCGTGCCGCGGCAGGAACACCACGCCGACATGCCCGACCCTGCCCGTGAAGATCGCATCAGACGGTTCGCCCCACGGCGTTTCGACCGAGACCCAGCGGCCGTCCTCGATACCGTCTACCGCATAGAGCCCCGATCCGCCGATGATGCCGATCGTCCAGCCACTCATTCGGCATGCGCCCGCGGTCGCGCGTAGAGGAAATAGAGCACCAGCCCGAGCCCGTTCCAGGCGAAGAAATAGAGCTGGGTCTTCGAGGGCAGGCTGAAGAACAGATACAGGCAGCCGAGGATGCCGATCGTCCCGACCAGCGGCGCCAACGGCGTGCGGAACGTCCGCACCGCATTGGGATCGCGCCGGCGCATCACCAGCATGCAGGTGCACACCGCGACGAACGCGGCCAGCGTGCCCGCGTTCGCCAGCGCGGCGATCTCGGCGAGCGGGAGCAGCCCGGCGATCACCGCGACGATTGCCGCGGTGATCCAGGTGATCCGCACCGGCGCGCCACGCTTCGACACGGTGGCGAGGCTCGACGGCAGCAGCCCGTCGCGCGCCATCGTGAAGAAGATCCGGCTCTGTCCGAACAGGAACGCCAGCAGCACCGTCGGCAGCGCGATCACCGCGGACGCGCCCAGGAACGTCGCGAAGCCGGGTCGGCCGATCTCGCGCAGGATCAGCGCCAGCGGCTCGGCCGACGCCGCGAACCGCGTGTACGACAGCGCGCCGACCGCGGCGACCGCGACCAGGATGTAGATGACGATGCACGCGACCATCGATCCGACGATGCCGATCGCCAGGTCGCGGCCGGGGTTCTTGGTCTCCTCCGCCGCGGTCGAGATCGCGTCGAAGCCGTAGAACGCGAAGAAGATGATCGCCGCGGCCGCCATCACGCCGCGCTCGGCGCCGTCCGGCGCGACCGCCTTGGGGAAGCCGTACGGCATGAACGGGTGCAGGTTCGCCGCGTCGAAATACTGCAGCGCGATGACCACAAAGACGGTCAGCGCGATCATCTTCACGCCGACCAGCACCGCGTTCAGCGTCGCGCTTTCGCGCGTGCCGAACGAGAGCAGGCCGGCGACCACCGCGATGATGCCGATCGCCGGCACGTTGAGGATGCCACCGAGTTCCGGGCTCTTGGTCAGCGCCTCCGGGAATCCGAGCACGCCGTGCAGCAGCGGCGCGGCATAGCCCGACCAGCCGACCGCGACGGTCGACACCACCAGCGAATATTCGAGGATCAGGCTCCAGCCGATCACCCAGGCGACGATCTCGCCGAGCACGACATAGCTGTAGGTATAGGCGCTGCCCGACGCCGGGATCATCGTCGCCATCTCGGCATAGGCGAGCGCGGCGCAGGCGCAGATGCCGCCGGCGATTGCGAACGACAGCAGCACCGCCGGCCCCGCAAGGCCCGCGCCGACGCCGATCAGCGTCAGGATGCCGGTGCCGACGATCCCGCCGACCCCCATCGCGACCAAGTGCGGCCACGACAGCGTCCGCGCGAGCTGCTGCCCCGCAGGCTGCTCGACGACGATCTTCTTGCGCAACAGGCTGGCCATCTCATTCCCCTATCAGGGGGGAGTGGCACAATAGGGGACCGGGGAGCAATGGTCCCCGTCATCCCGGGCTCGTCCCGGGATCCAGGATTACGGAGCGCGGCATTCGTGGCTCTGGATCCCGGGACGAGCCCGGGATGACGTACGTTAAACCGTGAAACTCTCGCCGCAGCCGCACGCGCCCTTGGCATTGGGGTTCGCGAACACGAAGCCGGCGGTGAAGTCGTCCTCCACCCAGTCCATCGTCGACCCGATCAGGTACAGGATCGATCCGCCATCGACGAACAGCGTGCCGCCGGGCGTCTCGATCCGCTCGTCGAACGGCTTGGCCTCGGTGACGTAGTCGACCGAATAGGCGAGCCCCGAACAGCCGCGCCGCGGCGTCGACAGCTTGACGCCGATCGCATCCGCCGGCGCGCGGCCCATCAGGTCCGCGATCCGCGCGTGCGCGGTCGCCGTCAGGTTCAGGGCCGCCGGCCGTTCGCGCAATGTCGTCGCCATGTCTCGTTCCTTCTTCCCCCCTCCCGCTCGCGGGAGGGGCCGGGGGTGGGCTCCCGGCCAGCCACTTGAACCGTCGTTCGCGGGGTGAGCGCGAGCCCACCCCCTGCCCCCTCCCGCATGCGGGAGGGGAAGCAGAAGTTACAGCATACCCAGTTCGAGCTTCGCGTCGTCCGACATCTTCTGCGGGTCCCAGGCCGGGTCCCACACCAGATTGACCTCGGCGACGCCGACGCCCGGCACCGCGCCGACGCGCATCTCGACTTCCATCGGCATCGATTCCGCGACCGGGCAGTTCGGCGTGGTCAGCGTCATCGTCACCACCGCATGACCGTCCTCGGTCACCTCGACGCCGTAGATCAGCCCCAGGTCATAGATGTTCACCGGGATCTCGGGATCGTAGATCTCCTTCAGCGCGTCGATGATCGCATCGTACACCACGCCGCCCGGCTCGCCCGCCGCATCGGCCTGCGGCTTCTGCGCCAGGAACCCCTCGAGGTAATCGCGTTTCCGCTCGGCGTTGGAGTCCGTCTCCATCACGACGCGCGCCTTGGGCGGTGCCTCGACCGCGTCCACTTCCTCGATGCGATATCCGTCGCTCATCCGAAAATCCTCGTTACTCGCTCGATCCCTCGGACCAACGCGTCCACGTCCGCCGGTCCGTTATACACGCCGAAGCTCGCCCGTGCGGTCGCGTCGACGCCCAGCGCCTCCATCAGCGGCTGCGCGCAGTGATGACCGGCGCGGATCGCGACGCGTTCCTCGTCCAAGATGGTGCCGATGTCGTGCGGATGCACCCCCTCGATCGCGAAGCTGACAATCCCCGCCGAATCCGCCGGGCCGTACAACCGCACCGAATTGATCCCCGACAATGCCGCGCGCGTGGCGGTCACCAGCGCGGTTTCGTGCGCGTGGATCGCGTCCAGGCCGATGCTCTCGACATAGTCGATCCCCGCGGCCAGCCCCAGCGCACCGACGATATGCGGCGTCCCCGCCTCGAACCGGCCCGGCGGCGGCGCATAGGTGGTCTTCGCGAACGACACCTTGTCGATCATCGACCCGCCACCCTGCCAGGGCGGCATCGCGTCGAGCAGCTCGGGCCGCGCCCACAGCACGCCGATCCCGGTCGGGCCGTATAATTTGTGCCCCGAAAAGACATAAAAGTCGCACCCGATCGCCTTCACGTCGACCGCGATCCGCGGCACCGACTGGCACCCGTCGAGCAGGATCTTCGCGCCGACCGAATGCGCGATCTCGGTCGCGCGCTTCGCGTCCAGCACCGAGCCGAGCACGTTCGAGACATGCGCCAGCGCGACCAGCTTGTGCGCTGGCGTGATCATCGCCTGCATCGCGTCGAGATCAATCCGGTGGTCGTCGGTCAGCGGCACGACGTCGATCGCCGCGCCGACGCGCTCGGCGACCATCTGCCACGGCACGATGTTGGAATGATGCTCGAGCATCGACAGCAGGATGCGATCGCCGGCCTTCAGCTGCGTCCCCGCCCAGCACTGGGCGACGAGGTTGATCGCCTCGGTCGCGCCGCGCACGAACACCACTTCGTCCGCAGAGCCTGCGCCGATGAACCGCGCGACGGTGCGGCGGGCTGCCTCATAGGCCAGCGTCATGTCGGCCGAGCGCTGGTACACGCCGCGGTGCACGGTCGCGTAGGTGGTGTCGTAGGCGCGCGTGATCGCGTCGATCACGACCTGCGGCTTCTGCGCGGTGGCGGCGGTGTCGAGATACGCCCAGCTGTCGGGGATGGCGGGGAAGTCCGCGACACGGTCGAGCGGCATAATCCCTCTCCCATTGGGAGAGGGAGGGAGACGCGAAGCGTCGGAAGGGTGAGGGTGAACGGCACTCATCACAACGCGCCCTCACCCTTCCCACTCGGCTTCGCCGACCGGGCCCCTCCCCTCTCCCGATGGGAGAGGGCGAGTTCCAACCACGCATCCGCATCCGCGACGAACGCCGCGCGGACCGTCTCGTCGCCGACCCGGTCGAGCGCATCCGCCACGAACGCGCGCGTGAGAAGCGCCTGCGCCTTCGCCTTGGGGATCCCGCGGCTCTGCATGTAGAACAGCGCCTTGGCATCCAACTCACCGACCGTTGCGCCATGCGCGCACTTCACGTCGTCCGCGAAGATCTCGAGTTCGGGCTTCAAATTCACCGTCGCAGTCCGCTGCAGCAGCAATCCGCGCAACGACTGCTCGCCATCGGTCTTCTGCGCATGCCGCGCCACCTCGACCGCCGCGGCCAGGCTGACGGTCGACTTGTCGGCCGCGACCGCGCGCCACAGCTGGTGGCTCTGCCCGTTCAGCGCGTCGTGCCGCAACCGCACCGCGCATTCTTTGTTCTCCGACCCGCGCGTGAGGAGCGCGCCGCCCAGTTCCGCATAGCCGCTATCGCCGTTGACGCTGACCGCGCCGTCGATCCGCGCGCCCGCACCGCCGAGCGCCAGGAACGTCGCGACCAGGCTCGCGCCCTCGCCCAGTTCGGCTTCCTCGCGCAGCGACACGAAGCCGTCGTCCTGCAATATCCGCACCGCGCGCATCAGCCGCGCCGCCTTGCCGAGCGTGATCCGCGCGACGCGGTTGCTCCAGCCGCTGCCGACATAGGTCTCGACGACCTGCGCGACCGCGTCGTCGGCGAGCACGATCTCGCACGGCAGCTGGTTGGTCCCGCCGGTCGCGACATGCACGACCTGCACCGGATCGACCGCCGCATCCGCATCGAGCCGCAACGACCAGCCCGTGCCGCCCGCCCTCCGCCCGAGCACATGCGTGCCGCCGTCGACGGTCCCGATCGTAACCCGCTGCAGATCGCTCCGCGCATCGTCGAGCACCCCGTCGACGAACACGAGCCGCGCGCCGGGCAGATCGAGGAAATGATCCGCGCCGTCCGCGGCCGTCTTTGGCAGCTGCGTCGCCGCGACCAGCGTCGGCAGGTCCGCCCAGCGCCAGGCTTCCTCCCGCGTCGAGGGAAGGTCGAGCAGGTCGCTCATCGTACATATCCGGAAGAGAAGATTGTTTCGCGCAGAGGCGCAGAGGACGCGGAGGCTGTACCGCGCGCGGCAGCGCGCAGCTTTGCAATGCGGCCAGAAATTGGGGGACCGCCGAAGCGGTCTAACGCAACTCCTCTGCGTCCTCTGCGCCTCTGCGCGAAAACCGCTTCGCCGCCTCGCGCCTCAGCGTAAGCTACGATCACGCCGCGATCCCCACATAACCCTCGGATTCGAGCTGCTTGGCCAGCTCCGCCCCGCCCGAACGAACGATCCGACCATCCGCCAGCACATGCACGAAGTCGGGCTCCACGTAATCCAGCAGCCGCTGGTAGTGCGTGATCAGCAGCACCGCCTTGTCGGGCGCGCGCATGATGCGGTTGATGCCGTCGCCGACGACGCGCAGCGCATCGATGTCGAGCCCCGAATCGGTCTCGTCGAGAATCGCGAACTTCGGGTTGACGATGCCCATCTGGACCATCTCGTTGCGCTTCTTCTCACCACCCGAAAAGCCGACGTTCACCGGCCGCTTGAGCATGTCGTAATCCATGCCGAGCAGATCCGCCTGCCCGCGCGCAAGCTTCAGGAACTCAGCCCCCGACAAAGGCTTCTCGTCCCGCGTCGCGCGCTGGGCGTTCAAGGCCTCGCGCAGGAACTGGACGTTCGACACGCCGGGGATCTCGACCGGATACTGGAAGCCGAGGAACACGCCCGCCGCGGCACGCTCATGCGCCTCCAGCTCGAGCAGGTCGCAATGTCCCTGTGGGCCGTCGAACGTCACCGAGCCCGCCGTGACCTCGTAACCGGGCCGCCCGCCGAGCACATAGCCCAGCGTCGACTTGCCCGCCCCGTTCGGCCCCATGATCGCGTGCACCTCGCCCGCGTTCACTTCGAGCGACAGGCCCTTGAGGATTTCCTTGCCGTCGATCTCGGCGTGGAGGTTTTCAATTTTTAGCATCGTCATCTTTCTAGCCCCTCCCCTTCAGGGGAGGGGTTGGGGTGGGGGCTGGCGGCAAGTGCCGTCCCTTCGGTAAAAGCAGCGGCGATCACATGCGCCACGCCCTCGATATTCGTCATCACGTCAAGATTGGTCACGCGCACCGTACGGTGGCCGCGCGTCAGTAGAAGTACATCGCGCTGCCGATCCTTCGCATCGTCGTGCGTGTCGCCATCGACCTCGACGATCAGCGCCTCGGACGGGCAAAAGAAGTCGGCAATGAACGGCGGAAGCACGGCTTGGCGACGGAACTTGCGACCGGCGAGTTGCGAATTGGACAGTATCCGCCAGACACGCTTTTCCGGCTCGGTCGGGTTGCGGCGCATTTCAGCGGCGCGTTCGTACAATTGCGCGATGACATTCGCGGACAGCCCCCACCCCCGGCCCCTCCCCTGAAGGGGAGGGGAGTTCAGGCGCCGATCCGTATCTTGCGGCGCCAGCATCAGCCGACCGACCCTTCCAACGAGATCCCCAACAGCTTCTGCGCTTCCACCGCGAACTCCATCGGCAGCTGCTGCAGCACCTCCCGCGCAAAGCCATTCACGATCAGCGCCACCGCCGCCTCCTGATCCAGCCCGCGCGACATCGCGTAGAACAGCTGGTCCTCGGAGATCTTCGACGTCGTCGCTTCGTGCTCGATCTGTGCGGACGGGTTGCGGACCTCGATATACGGCACGGTATGCGCGCCGCACTGGTCGCCGAGCAGCAGGCTGTCGCACTGGGTGAAGTTCCGCACACCCTCCGCGGTCGGCGCGACCCGCACCAGCCCGCGATAGGTGTTGTCCGAGCGCCCGGCCGAAATCCCCTTCGACACGATCGTCGAGCGGGTGTTCTTGCCGAGATGAATCATCTTGGTGCCGGTATCGGCCTGCTGGCGATTGTTCGTCACCGCGACCGAATAGAATTCGCCGACCGAGCCATCGCCGAGAAGTACGCACGACGGATATTTCCAGGTGATCGCGCTGCCGGTCTCGACCTGCGTCCACGATACCTTCGAGTTCTTGCCCTGGCACAGCGCGCGCTTGGTGACGAAATTGTAGATCCCGCCGACACCATTCTCGTCGCCCGGATACCAGTTCTGCACGGTCGAATACTTGATCTCGGCATCGTCGAGCACGACCAGCTCGACCACGGCGGCATGCAACTGGTTCTCGTCGCGCATCGGCGCGGTGCAGCCTTCGAGATACGAGACGTAACTGCCCTTGTCCGCGACGATCAGCGTGCGCTCGAACTGCCCGGTATTCTCGGCGTTGATGCGGAAGTACGTCGACAGCTCCATCGGGCAGCGGACGCCCTCCGGGATGTAGACGAACGTCCCGTCGGAGAAGACCGCCGAGTTCAGCGTCGCGAAATAGTTATCGCGCTGCGGCACGACCTTGCCGAGCCACTTCCGCACGAGCTCGGGATATTCCTTGATCGCCTCGGAGATCGACCGGAAGATCACGCCCGCAGCCTCGAGCTCCTTGCGGAACGTGGTCGCGACCGAGACGCTGTCGAACACCGCATCCACCGCGACGCGACGCTTGGGCGTGCCGTCCTCGTTCAGCGGATCCTCGACCACACCCGCCAGCATCTTCTGCTCGCCGATCGGAATGCCGAGCTTCTCGTAGACGCGCAGGATCTCCGGATCGACCTCGTCGAGCGACCCGAGCTTCGGCTTCGCCTTGGGCTCCGCGTAATAATACGCGTCCTGGTAGTCGATCGGGGGGACGTTGAGCTTCGACCAGTCGGGCGCCTCCATCGTCTGCCACAACGCGAACGCCTTCAGCCGCCAGTCGAGCATCCACTGCGGCTCGCCCTTCTTGGCGGAAATGAAGCGCACCGTGTCTTCCGACAGACCTTTGGGCGCGAATTCCTGTTCGATGTCCGAGGAGAAACCCCACTCGTACGTCTTGTTCGCGGCGGCGTATGCCTCTGCGTTCCGGGTAGCCATTATACTGTTTCTCTCGTTTCCCCGCGAACGCGGGGATCCAGGGTTACGGGCGATTCGATGGAAGCTTGCGCCGACAAGGTTGCGAGCGACACGCCGGCGAGCGCACCGCGAACCGCACCGTTGACGGCGTTCCAGTGCGGCTTCACCTTGCAGGACTGATCGATGCAGCAATCCTGCGACGCGCCGTCTACGCACGCGGTCAGCGCGATCGGGCCCTCGACCGCCTCGATGATGTCGGCGAGGCTGATCGACGCGGGCGGACGCGACAGGCGGAACCCGCCGCCCGTCCCGCGCGTGCTTTCCAGCAGGCCCGCGGCGGACAGCCGGCTGACCAGCTTCTGCGCGGTCGGCAACGGCACGCCCGTCTCCTCCGCCAGCACCGTCGCGTTCAGCCGCGCGATGCCGCCGCAATGCCGCGCGGCGGCGGTCATCATCACGACCGCGTAATCGGCTAGGCTGGAGAGGCGCATGGAATCCAATCGGATCGAAATGATCGCATTGCGCAAATGGTGCGCCGCACGGGCTGCGTCAACCCGATTTGGCTGCGAACGACTCGCAGATTCCTCTCCCTTTGGGAGAGGAAGGGAGCGACGAAGTCGCGGAAGGGTGAGGGTGACGAACGACGATCCGCTCGCGCTTGTCACCCTCACCCTCCCGCCGCTAACGCGGCTCGGTCCCTCTCCCAGAGGGAGAGGGATTTTGCACATGGCCTTCTACCACCCGCTCCTCTTCCGCCTCGATGCCGAGCGCGCGCATAGATTGACCATCGCCGCGCTTGGTGCGTGGGCCAAGGCCGGCGCACCCGCCGCGCCAACCGTCCCGAGCCTCCCCACCACCGTCGCCGGCATCGCCTTTCCCAACCCGATCGGCCTGTCGGCGGGGGTCGACAAGGACGGCCGCGCGATCGACGGGTTCTTCGGGCTCGGCTTCGGCAACGTGGAGATCGGCACGCTCACTCCCCTGCCCCAGCCCGGCAATCCGAAACCGCGCATCTTCCGGCTGGTCGAGGACAAGGCGGTCATCAACCGGCTCGGCTTCAACAATGGCGGCCTCGACGCCGCTCTCCCCCGGGCGCGCGGCGCCAAGCGCAGCGGCGTGCTCGGCATCAACGTCGGCGCCAACAAGGACGCCGCCGATCGCATCGCCGACTATGTCCACGGCATCACCCACGCCGCGCCGCTCGCCGATTACATCACGATCAACATCAGCTCCCCCAACACGCCGGGCCTGCGCGACCTGCAGCACGGCGCGGCGCTGCGCGACCTGCTCGCCGCCTGCACCGCCGCCAAGGGCGAGACGCCGATCTTCCTCAAGGTCGCGCCCGATCTCGAACCCCGCGACATCGACGATATCGCCCGCGCAGCACTCGACAACCGGATCGACGCGCTGATCGTCAGCAACACGACGATCACGCGGCCCGGCCTGCGCTCGCCGAACGCGAAGGAAGGCGGCGGCCTGTCCGGCGCGCCGCTCGCCGGTCTGGCGCGCCAGCGGCTCGGCGATTTCCGCACTGCGACCGACGGCGCGATGCCGCTGATCTCGGTCGGCGGCATCGCCAGCGGCGCGGAGGCCTATGCCCGCATCCGCGCCGGTGCCAGCCTGGTCCAGCTCTACACCGCGCTAGTATACGAAGGCCCCGGGCTGCCCGCGCGGATGCTGCGCGATCTCGCCGCATTGCTCTCACGCGACGGCTTCGCCAGCGTCGCCGAGGCCGTAGCGGCAGGCTAGGCGTCGCTCGCGAACCCCGCTAGGTTCGACGGCAATGAAGACTCTTCTCGCGCTCGCCCTTGTCCTCCCAGCCGCTGCCGTGGCGCGCGATCCGGCGCCCAAGGCTCCGGCGCAGGGCATGGTCAGCGCCGCCGACCCACGAGCCGCTGCAGCCGGCGTCGAGATGCTCCGCGCCGGCGGCAGCGCGACCGATGCGGCGATCGCGACCATGCTGGCGCTCAACGTCGTCGAGCCGCAAAGCTCGGGCATCGGCGGCGGTGGCTTCTGGGTCGCGCACGACGCGAACGGCAAGCTGAGCACGATCGACTTCCGCGAAAAGGCCCCCGCCGCCGCCGACGGCCGCTGGTTCTACGCCCCCGACGGCACGCCGCTGAGCCACCGCGATGCGGTCCCCGGCGGGCGCAGCGTCGGCGTGCCGGGCGCGCTGCGCGGGATGGCGCTCGCCCACCGCGCCAGCGGCAAGCTGCCCTGGGCGCGCCTGTTCCAGCCGGCGATCCGCCTCGCGCAGGGCGGCTTCCAGGTCACGCCACGGCTGGTCAACGGCATGGCCGCGTACGGGGCGCACATCACGCCAGAAACACGCGCGCTGTTCTCCGCCGCCGACGGCACACCGCTCGCGGTCGGTGCGACCGTGAAAAACCCGGCCCAGGCTGCCCTCTTCACACGGATCGCGACGCGCGGACCCGACAGCTTCTACGTCGGCCCCGACGCGCAGAAGATCGTCACCACGGTCAACACCGCCGTGCGGAATCCGTCGAAGATGACGCTCGGCGATCTCGCCAGCTACGACGCGAAGCCGCGCCCGCCGGTCTGCATCACATACCGTGTCAACCGCGTGTGCGGCATGGGCCCGCCGTCGTCGGGCGGCCTCACCGTGCTGATGATCCTGAAGCAGCTCGAACGCTTCGACATGGCCAAGCTCGGCAAGGACAGCGCGCAGGCCTGGCATCTGTTCGCCGAATCCTCGCGCCTCGCCTATGCCGATCGCGATTTGTACGTCGGCGATCCCGATTTCGTCCGCGTGCCCGTGCAGGGCATGCTCGATACCAAGTATCTGGCCTCACGCTCGGCGCTGATCTCGCCGACGACGACGATGGCCAGCGTTACCGCCGGCACGCCGCCCGGCGCCCCGCAACGCCAGCGCGCCCCGGTCACCGAAGTTGCCGGCACCACCGACCTTGCAGTCGCAGACGCCCGCGGCAACGTCGTCGAGGTGACGACCACGGTCGAGGGCTATTTCGGCTCGGGGCTGACCGTCGACGGCACCGTGCTCAACAACCAGCTGACGGATTTCGACATCGTTCCCGACAAGGGCGGCTATCTGGTCGCCAACCGCGTCGAGGGTGGCAAGCGCCCGCGTAGCTCGATGTCGCCGACGATCGTCTACGGCCCCGACGGGAAAGTCCGCCTCGCGGTCGGCGCGGCGGGTGGGTCGACGATCATCGCGCAGGTGGCCAAGGCGATCGTCGGCGTGATCGACTGGAAGCTGAGCGCACAGGACTCGATCGCGCTCGGCCTGCTCTACGCGCCCGGCCATGTCGCCGCCGCGGAGAAGGGCACGCAGCTCGAGGCGATGGTCCCGGCGTTGCAGGCGCTCGGCGAAACCGTGCAGGTCGCAGCGCTCGGGCTTAAGGCGAACGCGATCGAACGCGTCGGCAACCGCTGGGTCGGTGCCGCCGATCCGCGCAGCGAAGGCGTGGCGATGGCACAGGACGGCAGCGTCGCGCCGATACAGCGCGTCGGCGTGTTGCAACGCGCACCCGAATAACATCCCGCAGGAGGACGACGCCCGCACAGGGCGCGTGGAGAGAGACGATGGCCCGCCAACTCGAATATTTCCCGAACCTCGTGACGATGTTCTTCACGCGCGCCACCGAGAAGGGCGACGCGCCTTTCCTGTGGAGCAAGACCGGTGGCAG
>Ga0247813_10000620_pt1 | contig 31466 bp, 25 predicted proteins | sample UWRJL169409C1_FD_180719 | JGI IMG/M metagenome (GOLD analysis project Ga0247813, IMG submission 180719) | Plant litter microbial communities from Arlington Agricultural Research Station in Wisconsin, United States - UWRJ-L169-409C-1 | ecosystem: Environmental > Terrestrial > Plant litter >... | reverse complement strand
GTATTAAAAAGAGAGTTAAGTAATTAGTTTTATTACACATAAAAGTGTCTAAATTATAAATTAAGATGGCGGAAATCAAACCTGCTGAAATTTCAGCAATATTAAGAAAGCAAGTAGAAGGTTTTGAATCTGGTGCTACGCTAGAAGAAGTAGGAACAGTACTTCAAGTTGGAGACGGTATTGCTCGTATTTACGGGCTATCGAATGTACAATATGGTGAGTTAGTTGAATTTGACAACGGACTTGAAGCTATTGTATTGAACCTTGAAGAAGACAATGTTGGTGTGGTACTTTTAGGACCATCAACTGGAATCAAAGAAGGATCAACAGCAAAAAGAACACAACGTATCGCTTCTCTTAAAGTAGGTGAGCAAATGGTAGGACGTGTAGTAAACACTCTTGGTTTTCCAATTGATGGAAAAGGACCAATTGGTGGAGACTTATACGAAATGCCTTTAGAAAGAAAAGCTCCTGGAGTTATCTTCCGTCAGCCAGTTACTGAGCCATTACAAACAGGAGTAAAAGCAGTAGATGCTATGATCCCGGTTGGTCGTGGACAACGTGAGCTTGTTATTGGTGACCGTCAAACAGGTAAATCAACTGTTTGTATCGATACAATCTTAAATCAAAAAGAATTTTACGATGCAGGAAAACCTGTATTCTGTATATATGTTGCAATTGGGCAAAAAGCTTCAACTGTAGCAGGAATTGCTAAAATGTTAGAAGAAAAAGGTGCAATGGCTTATACAGTTATTGTTGCAGCTAACGCTTCTGATCCAGCTCCAATGCAAGTTTATGCTCCTTTCGCAGGTGCTGCAATTGGAGAATACTTTAGAGATTCAGGTCGTCCTGCACTTATTGTGTATGATGATTTATCTAAACAAGCTGTTGCTTACCGTGAGGTTTCTCTTTTATTAAGAAGACCACCGGGACGTGAGGCATATCCTGGAGACGTTTTCTACTTACACTCTCGTTTATTAGAGCGTGCTTGTAAAGTAATTGCTGATGACGGAATTGCTAAAAACATGAATGATTTACCAGATTCTATCAAGTCTATCGTAAAAGGTGGTGGTTCATTAACTGCATTGCCAATTATCGAAACTCAGGCTGGTGACGTTTCTGCATATATCCCAACAAACGTAATTTCGATTACTGATGGTCAGATTTTCCTTGATGGAGATTTGTTCAACTCTGGAGTTCGTCCAGCGATCAACGTAGGTATTTCTGTATCTCGTGTTGGAGGTAATGCTCAGATTAAATCAATGAAAAAAGTTTCAGGAACTTTAAAATTAGACCAGGCTCAATTCCGTGAATTAGAAGCTTTCGCTAAATTTGGTTCTGACTTGGATTCAGTTACTTTAAACGTAATTGAAAAAGGTAAAAGAAACGTTGAAATCTTGAAACAAGGTTTAAATGATCCTTATACTGTAGAAAACCAAGTTGCTATTATTTATGCAGGTTCTAAAAACTTATTAAGAAACGTTCCTGTAAATAAAGTAAAAGAGTTTGAAGCTGATTTCTTAGCTTACTTAAACAGTAAACATAAAGATACGCTTAACGCTTTGAAAGCTGGTAAACTTGATGACAACATTACTGATGTTATCGAAAAAGCAGCAAAAGAAATTTCAGCAAAATATATCTAAATATTAGTTTATAGTTTTTAGTTTATTGTTGGGTGGTTCGCCCAACAATAAACTAAAAGCAACAAACAATAAACATAAAATTAATGGCAAATTTAAAGGAAATCCGTAATAGAATTACTTCCGTTTCATCGACGATGCAAATTACATCGGCAATGAAAATGGTTTCTGCTGCAAAGCTTAAGAAAGCACAAGATGCAATCACTGCAATGCGCCCTTATGCCGAGAAATTAACGGAGTTGTTGCAAAACCTTTCTGCTACACTTGATGGTGAAGTTGGAGGAGATTATACAACACAACGTGAAGTAAAAAAAGTATTGCTAGTAGCTATAACTTCAAACAGAGGTTTATGTGGTGCATTCAATTCAAATATTATTAAAGAGGTTAAAAATCGTTCTGCTTTTTATGCCGGAAAACAAGTTGATGTTTTTCCTATTGGTAAAAAAGGAAATGATGTATTAAGTAAATCTCATAAAGTTCACGGTCACCATAATGCAATTTTCGATCATTTAACTTTTGAAAATGTTGCCGGAATTGCTGATAACTTAACTCAGAAATTTTTATCTGGAGAATACGACAGAATCGAATTAATTTACAATCAGTTTAAAAATGCTGCGACACAAATCGTTCAAACAGAACAATTTTTACCGTTGGCACCAATTAAATCTGATGTACCGGCTTCTACAGGAGATTATATTTTTGAACCTTCAAAAGAAGAAATTGTGTTAACATTGATTCCTAAATCATTAAAAACACAATTATACAAAGGTATTCGTGATTCATTTGCTTCAGAACACGGAGCACGTATGACAGCAATGCACAAAGCAACTGACAACGCAACTGAATTAAGAAACCAATTGAAATTGACTTACAATAAAGCACGTCAGGCATCTATTACAAACGAAATCCTTGAGATCGTTGGTGGAGCAGAAGCTTTGAACGGATAATTTATTCAAGACATACAAAAAAGAGCCGACAAGTAATTGTCGGCTCTTTTTTTGTATAATATTTTCAACTAATTTTTTTTAATTTACCTAAATAAAGTAATTCTAATTTTGCGATCCTATTTTTTCAGGGATTGTAATTAGAATTATTTACTTGTACTCTATTTTCCCATTGTATTTTTTTTTTGTAAAGCGCAACTCTTAAGATGTTAGGCTGTTTCTTACCTGCTTATTTGTTACAATCTTTTTTTGTAGTATAAATTGTTAAACATTTATTTTATTTGAAAGAAAAACTTTATAATTTGATTTAAAAGTATATTTTTGCCTTTCATATAATAATGTCATTTTTTAGTTGTAAGAATGACATGAACTAGTAATCAAAAGACAATGGCAAAAGAAAATTTTAACTGGAAGAGTCTTTTCGTAAACGATAATGATAGCCATAGTACTCCATCAGTCATTCGTAAAGAAGAACCGGTTTCATTAAATCCGGAAAATAAATTTCCTCAACAAATTGAACAGACATATACTACGGACTCCTCTGCAAATCCATTTTTAAAAGAAATTTTTGAAGTTTATGACAAAGGCTTTGAATCATTAAATGAGCCCGGCTTTGATTTTTTTGAATTATATAAATCGGTATTAGTAGTTGGTGTTACAAATCCGCAGAGTTATCAAATGGCTTTTACAATGGGTAAATCCATAAACTCAGATTTAACCAAAGATTTTCTGCTGCAAAAAGCAAATTTCTATATCACAGAAATTGAGAAAGTGTATGAAAAATATAATGTAGTTGGGAAAGCAAAAAAACAAGAGCTTGATAATAATATTACGAAAGACAAATACAACCTTTCTAAAAGTATAACCGATTTAGAATCAAATATCGTGCAGCTTCAAAAAGAATTAGAGGCAAAAAAAGCAGAACTTCAAAAAATGGATCCCACTAACAGAAAGGAACTTACAGAAATTCAATTGAAAATTGAAGCTAATGATTTAGCAAAAGAAAAAATTCTGTCATCAATAAATACTGTAATAACAGGTATAAATCAATACTTATAAAAATATGGATAAGTACGAACAAGAAAAAAGTACACTTTTATCATTACCAATATTAAAACATTTTGATGAGTCAAAAGGAGAAATTGCCTTAAAAACGGGTGCGCTTAAAAGTGGAGAAAAATCATTATTTCTGGCATTAGCGCTTGGTTTACTTGGTGTTGGAGGTTACCTTGTATGGACGTATATAATTCCGCCATTATTTACAATGCTCGGTCAGGCTATAGCATTATCAGCCACAGGTGTTTTTTTGGTTTTTTTAGTCATGATGGCTCCCGTAATTATGAAAGCGCTTCGTTTTACTACAAAAAACATTCACAAAGCATTAATTCAAAGTGATCCTTTTAATGAGTTAGAAGAACAAAAGCAAAAGATGATTAAAAATCGTGAAGTTTTTAAAAATACAAAGGCCAAGTTAAAAGGACTAAAAAATGAAATGGAGATTGAAGCCAATAAATCTGAAAAAGAAGCCAAATCTTTTCAGGATAATGTATTGAGTTTACAACGCCAGTCAGAAAGGCTAAAATCAGCAATGGATGAAATAGTTAAAACTAACGGTGTAGCTGCAAAGGATACAGATGAATATGTTGCATTACAGAGTGAGTTAGCAAAAAAATTAAGTGAATCACAGAGAATCTCAACTCAATATGAGCAAAGTAAAAGTTTTATTCAAAAATATGGGGTTCGTGCAAATGTTCTTGGTAAAATGGATAGAAAACTGACTTTGGCCGGAACAGCTATCGATATTAAAATTGCTGATTTTGATGCCACTGTTAACATGCTTCAAAAAGAGTATGAATTTGCCAGAAATGCTAAAGAAGCAACTGAGAGTGCAAAAAGCGCGATGATGTTTACTAAAGATTGGGAATTAGAATATGCCTTAGAAGTTGTGACTTCTACCATTGCTCAGGATATTGCCAAAACATCAGAAAACTTAATTGATATTGATGCTCTGACATCTAAATATTCTGTTGATAATGATGAACTGTATTCAAGATTAGATTCGCTTGCCGATCAAATTAAAACAGGAAATAATACAATACCAGATTCAACAAAGTACTCAGGGACTAATTACAAAATGACCAAAGAAGATAAATTATCAAGTGGCGGTTTTGGAGATATTTTTTAATAAGGAATTTAATTTAAATATATAATGGGAAAAATTTTAAGAACACAAAAGTTAACTACGTTTTCTGAATTATTAATTGTAGTTGTTGCAATTGGTGCTATTTTAGGTGGAGTTTATTATTTATCTCCAGGTATTAAAACGGCAGTTTCAAAGCAATTAAGCGGAATTGACCTTAACCAAATGGATGTAAATAATGTTACGAATGCTGAAAAAATAGTACTTCCGTCTACAGATGTTTCTTCAGAAATTTCAGGAAAACCACTAGTGAGAATTGCAGCTTATGCCTGGAATGCTCAATCTGGAATTATCGTTTCTAATGGTGGTCCAAAAACAACCAAAGGTTCTTTGATGGAAAAAAACGGCGTTAATCTTGAAATAATTCGTCAGGACTGGCTTTCGGAGTTACGTAATATGCAAATGAAATTTATTGAAGAATTTGATAGAGGAGAAGCCTATCCATCTTCCAATAAAAGTGCTTTTGCCATTATGATGATGGGTGATGGAGCGCCTTTCTATATCAGTTCTATGCAAAAGTCATTAAATGAAAAATATGGAAAAGATAAATATCACGTACAAGTTATGGGCGTTGTGGGAATGAGTAATGGGGAAGATAAATTAATTGGTCCGCCAAATTGGAAATCAGATCCAAAATCTATGAAAGGTTCAGTAATTTCAGCAGTTCTTGGAGATGGTGACTGGGTAACAACAATAAATTATTGCTTTGCTAACGGTTTAAAAGTTAACCCGGATCCAGCTACATATGATGCAGACGCGGTAAATATTTATCCATCTGAAAATGATGATTATATTAAATCAGCAGAGGAATTAATAAAATCCCAAACAACTGGTTGGACTGTAAGTCTTAAGGAAGTTGTAAACGGTAAATTAACCGGAAAAACGGTAAACAAAAAAATAGACGGTTGTGCTACATGGACTCCCGGTGATAAAACTGTTTTTGATAAACTTTCAGGATTTGTTGATATCGTTTCTACAAAAGAGTTTAACAATCAAATGCCAACAGTTGTTATTGGAGTAAAAGAATGGGCAGAAAAAAATCCTGAAATTGTTTCTAATATTCTGAAATCGTCATTGACAGCATCTAACCAGATGAAAAATTATGAAGACTGGAAAGTAAGAGCGTCAAAAGCTGTTGCTGATACTTATCAGATGGAGACTCCGGAATATTGGTATAAAATGTTTAAAGGTCAACAAGAAACAAAAAATGGACTGACTTATAATATGGGAGGTTCAAAAGTTTTTAATTATGCAGATGTAATGCAATATTTTGGTTTAACGGATGGGGTGAACAGATATAAATCAGTTTACAATCAGGTTTCCGGGTATTTGACTGAATTGAATCCTTTTGGATTTAATGAAAATGTTGGCGCAGTAGTTCCTTATGATGAGGCAGTAAATCTATTTTTCTTAAAAAATATAAATGATATCGAATCAACTTCTGCAGATAAAGCAGATTACAGTAATCAGGCAACTCAAGTTATAGCTTCTGGAGAATGGAAGATTAATTTTAATACAGGAAGTGCTGAAATTTCAAATTCATCCAGTAAAGAAGTAGAGAAAATTTATAATCTTTTGGTACAGGCAGAAAACACTAAAATTACTGTTGTAGGACACACTGATAATGTTGGAAATGCTGATTCTAATTTGGTTTTGTCTAAAAATAGGGCACAGGCTGTTGTAAATTATTTGAAACAAAAAGGAATTCCTGAAAATCGTTTTCAAATGGTTGATGGAAAAGGGCAAAATGATCCAGTTGCAGACAATAATACTGCTTCTGGAAAAGCACTAAACAGGCGTGTGGTGATTACTTTTTTGAAATAATAATTTAAATATAGAAGGCTGTCTTATGATGGCCTTCTTCTATAAATATGATAAAATATTTTATTCCTTTTGAAAAAACATCAAAACTCAATAAAACGATTATTTTATTAGTTTGGTTATTGCTATTAATAGTTATCTGGTTTGTAACGACTTCTGGTGAAAAACACCTTTTCCCTTCACCGGTTCAGGTTTTAACGGGTTTTACAGAATTGTATAAAGATGGTTTGGTAGTGCATATTTTTAATTCATTAAAATTGTGTTTCCTTTCTATTTTTCTGGCAACTTTAATTTCATTAATATTTGCCTATTTATGGCCAATTCCTTTATTAAAGCCAGTTTCTGAATTCGTAACTAAATTTAGATTTCTACCTTTTACAGGTTTGTCTTTTTATATTACAATGGTTATTCACGATGCAAGAAATATGCAAGTCTGGATTTTAGTAATTTTTCTAACTACATTTCTAACTACCTCATTAATTGCCGTTGTTAAAGATATTCCTGAAGAAGAATTTGATCATGCCAAAATGCTAAAATGTACAAGATGGGAGGTACTTTGGCAAGTTATAATTCTGGGAAGATTAGATTATGTTATGGATGTAATAAGACAAAATCTTGCCATAACCTGGATGATGCTCGTTACTGTAGAATCGATAGTTGCAGCTTCTGGAGGATTAGGTTTCTTAATCAAGAATTCAGATAAGTTTATGAATACAGGACGAATAATTGCTCTTCAGATAATTATTTTATTGATTGGCTTAAGCTTAGACGCAGGTATAAATTTTTTAAGAAAAGCAATTTTTAGATATTCAAAGATATAATTATGAAACACGAATTTAAAGAAACATTATTATATGTTGAAAATCTTAGCGTTGCATACGATGATAATATTATTATTAAAGATATAAATATCGTCGAAAAAGATGTCGTGAGAGAGGGTAATAATTGTACAGGACAAGTTTTGGCTTTTGTTGGCAGATCAGGGAGAGGAAAATCGACTTTTTTTAAGGCACTTACCGGTCTAGTTTCTACAACTTCAGGAAAAATTTTAATTAAAGATTTCGAAAACCCGGTACCTAACACAGCTAAATCAGTAAGTGAGGGTGATATAGGTTTTGTAGATCAAAAATATACTTTATTTAGACATAAAACGGTCAGCGAAGCCCTTAAGTTTTCTTTGAGAAAATCACCTCTGTCAAGTATTGACAAGGAGAATAAAATAAAAGTATATTTAAAGGAATGGGGTTTAGAGAATTGTGCAGACAAATATCCAAATGAACTTTCTGGAGGACAACGACAAAGAACAGCTATTATAGAACAATTATTTTCTTCAGATCAATTTATCGTTTTAGATGAACCTTTTTCAGGTTTGGATGTTGGGAATATTGAAGAGGTAAAAAAAGCTTTTGAATTGTTAGGTAATTCATCGGAATTTAATACCGTCATTTTTTCAACACATGACATTGAATTAGCCCTTGAATTAGCGCAGGTTATATATGTTATTGGATATCCAACTATTGATGGTAAACAGCAGCAGTACGGAACTATTGTTGCTAAATATGATTTAAGAGAAATGGGATTGGCCTGGAAAGATTATTGCGAAGATCATTTAAAATTATCAAAGGAAATTATTCATCAAATGATGATTTCTTAAATTAGTATTTTTCAAATGAACAATCCTATGTCAATTATTGAAGAATCATTTTTGTCTCTAAAAAAGTATTTAGGAACAAATACTAATGAAGCCTTTTTTACGGCTTCGTTTATTATAGATCTGGAAAGAGAAACGAAACAAGTTCTTGAAATCTGCAGCGCATTAAATCAGGATCCAGATTTTATTCAGAACATTAATCAGCAGGTGAATCCAGTTTTTTCTAAGGGTTTATTGTTTAAAGCAGAGCATTTCTTTCTTTCGGATATTATTAATCTTTATGAGAGAGAACCGGAGGCAAAAAATGAAAAGCAAGAATTTGTTTTGGCTTACTATTACGATGCTTTGCGCAACAAACATTTTGGGCATGAAAATGCTGTAAACGAATTGAATCAATTAGTTTTTACGAAAAATTTTAAAAGTCTTATTATAAAAATAAAGAAAGAGAATAAAATCGTAACAACAAACGCACACCAAAATCGATATTTGCTGCCGGAAATTTTATTCGAAAAAAAGCATAATGTATTAGAGGAAATTCTAGTAAAATATCAAAATTTCATTCATTTTGCATTTGATAAAAGATTTGAAAACACAACTGATTTCAGCAATTATTTGGGTTTAAATTTAAACAAATCAAAAACGGATAAAAAAGAAATAAACAATATTCAGGCCGAAGATACACTCGAAAAAGTGCTTAAAGAATTAAATGAGTTGGTTGGCTTAGCAGAAGTAAAAAAGGATGTTTCAGAACTGATTAATTTGCTGGAAATACAAAAAAAACGTTCGAAGCAAGGGTTAAGAAATGTCGAAATAACTTTGCATACCGTTTTTCTCGGACCTCCGGGAACCGGAAAAACATCTGTAGCCAGACTTTTGAGTAGAATTTTTAGACATTTGGGATTTTTATCCAAAGGTCAAATGTTTGAAACAGACAGAGAAGGTTTGGTTGCAGGTTACGTAGGGCAAACAGCAACGAAAGTTGATAATGCTGTAGAATCTAGTCTTGGCGGAGTATTATTTATCGATGAAGCATATGCGTTGACTCAAAATGCATTTGGAAACGATTATGGATCCGAAGCCGTAAATACATTATTGAAAAGAATGGAAGATCATCGTGATGATTTGGCAGTTGTGGTTGCAGGTTATACAGAACCAATGAAGATTTTTATAGAATCTAATCCCGGATTACGTTCCCGTTTTACCAGATATTTTCATTTTGATCATTTTCACCCAACAGAACTACTTCAAATTTTTGAATCACTTTGTGCTAAATCAGATTTTATTGTTTCTGAGGAAGCGAAAGAAAAACTTGCAGATACTTTTGAATTGCTTTATAAAAGTAAAGATGAAAGCTTTGGTAATGCGAGAATGGTTCGTAATTTGTTTGAAAAATGCATTCAAAATCAAGCAAATCGAATTGTAAAATTGAAAAAAATCAATAACACTACGTTCAAAAAACTGATAGAAGAAGATATTCCGGAGCCTAAAGAAACAGAACATATTGTTTGTTTAGGAAGATTAGATAAATGAACTTAAATACAAAAAAGAGCCGACAAGTAATTGTCGGCTCTTTTTGCTTTATATATAGTAGTTTAGTTTTTCTTGATGAAGAACTTATAAAATGGTGATTCTCAATTCATTCAAAACCGAGAATCAGTTACCATTTTATAAAATTATCGGCAGATTTATCACTCTGCGGTGCTTTGTCTTTCGTGGGAACAAACTAGCTTTATCGGTCCCAATGCTCTGTTTTTTTAAGGGTTACATATCAGCAGAATCAATCCCTTTTGCTTTGTCTTTTATGGGAACAAACTAGCTTTATTAGTCCCAATGCTCTGTTTTTTTGAGGGTTACATTTCAGCAGAATCAATCCCTTTGCTTTGTCTTTTATGGGAACAAACTAGCTTTATTAGTCCCAATGCTCTGTTTTTTTGAGGGTTACATTTCAGCAGAATCAATCCCTTTTGCTTTGTCTTTTATGGGAACAAACTAGCTTTATTAGTCCCAATGCTTTGCTTTTTTTTGAAAGGTTGTATTTTAGCTTTGCTCATTCCTTTGATACAAAGTTAATATAGAAGTACTTTTAGAAGTTTATATAATTTTTAATCTTTATTATAGATTTCACATACGGAGTTAAGAAACACTTAAAAACGGGGCAATTAAAAAAAATAAAGTATTTTTGATCTCTATTTTTTATTACAATGAAACTACAAATAAAAGAGCTTACCACGATAGATGAAATGTTGGATCAGATAGCAACCATGCGATTTCTTTATCCTAATTTATCGATTGAAAAATATGAAGCTTACCTTTCTGAAATGGTACCTCACAATTATATTCAGATTGCAGTTTTTGATAAAGATATTTGTGTTGGAATTACGGGTTGTTGGTCAGCAACCAAATTGTGGACTGGCAAATATCTCGAAATAGATAATTTTGTTGTAAATCCGGAGCATCGTTCTAAAGGAATTGGAAAATTACTGACAGACTATGTAGAACAGAAGGCTATAGATTTAGAATGCAGCAGTATCGTGTTGGATGCTTTTACGGGAAATTTTGCTGCTCATCGCTTTTATTACAATCAGGGTTACGGACCAAAAGGTTTTCATTTTGTTAAAATTTTAGACGAAAAAAAATTAACACAATAAAATAATAGGTCAATTTTTTTATTGAACCTGCAAAAGCAATAATAAACCAAAGAATTGGTTATTTTTGTTACAAACTTTATTATAAAATTATTTTGGGATTATATAAAAATCTGTTCAAACAAACTGCTATTTACGGACTAGCAACGGTATTGCCGAGAATGCTGAGTTTTTTATTGGTAAGATTGTATACTGGTATTTTACCAACTGCAGAATATGGGGAGGTTTCGATCGTTTTGTCATGGATGGTTTTCTTTAATGTCGTTCTTTCTTACGGAATGGAAACAGCATTTTTTAGATTCTATAGTGCCGAGGATGATAAGAAAAATGTAATAGCAACTTCTACAATATCAATATTTTGGTCCTCGATTATTTTCCTATTTGCGGCTTTAATTTTTAGGAATACATTAGCGAATCTTGCCGAAGTCGATGTACAATATATTACGTATACCGTTTGGATTTTAGTTCTCGATGCTTTGGTTTTAATACCATTTTCTAAACTAAGAGCCAATCAAAGACCAATGGTTTATGCAGCAATTAAAATAGGAAATGTAATCATCAATTTATTGCTGAATATATTCTTTTTAATGTACTTACCTAAGCTTGCGGCTTCAAATCCTAACTCTGTTTGGGACAATTTATATGTAGAGAATTTCCAGATTGCGTATATTTTTATCGCAAATCTATTAGCAAGTTTAGCCACTTTTATAGTGCTTTCACCAAATTATCTTTCTTTAGGCAGAAAATTCGATCCTGTACTTTGGAAAAAAATGATGAAATACGGTTTACCAATTTTGGTTGCCGGATTGGCATTTGCGGTTAACGAACATTTCGATAAAATTCTTTTAGGATATTTATTGCCTGAAAATTTAGCAAAATCTGAAGTTGGAGCCTATTCTGCCTGTTATAAATTAGGTTTGTTTATGGTTTTGTTTGCAACTGCTTTTAGATTAGGTATTGAACCTTTCTTTTTTAGTCATGCTAAAAATGCTAATGCGCCTCAAACCTACGCCGTAATCACAAAATATTTTGTTATTCTGGGTTCCTTAATATTATTAGGAGTGATTGTTTTTGCCGATGTTTTAAAATATCTTTTATTAGACAATAAATCATATTGGGAAGCAATGAAAGTCGTGCCTTTAATTATTTTGGCAAACTTCTTTTTAGGAATTTACAACAACTTATCGGTTTGGTACAAACTGACCGATAAAACAAAAATTGGAGCTTATATCTCGATTGTTGGAGCAATTGTAACATTGGTTTTAAATTATTTTTTAATTCCAAAATACAGCTACTACGGTTCAGCAATTGCTACGATTTCAGCTTACGGAAGCATGATGTTGATTTCCTACGTATTAGGAAACAAATATTATCCAATACCATATGATATGAACAAAATTGGAGCTTACTTAGGAATTTCAATTGTATTTTCGGCTATTTCTTTTTATGGATTTAGAGAAAATTATTTTATTGGAGTTCCGTTATTATTAGCGTTCATGTATTTTGTTTATCATAACGAAAAAGACACTATCAAAGGAATTATGAATAGAAAGTAGAATTGAGTTTAATACATTCGATTCGATTTTTAATCTTTTAAAATAAAAAATGAAAATACAAATTATCAATAAATCACAGCACGCTTTACCAAACTACGAAACAATTGCTTCGGCAGGAATGGATTTACGTGCCAATTTAACAGAGTCAATCACACTAAAACCGTTAGAAAGAACCATTGTAAAAACAGGTCTTTTTATCGAATTACCAATTGGTTACGAAGCACAAGTGAGACCAAGAAGCGGATTAGCAGCAAAAAGAGGAATTACAGTTTTAAATTCTCCAGGAACGGTTGATGCCGATTATAGAGGTGAAATAGGTGTAATTTTAGTAAATTTATCTAATGAAGAATTCGTAATCGAAAATGGAGAACGAATCGCACAATTAATTATTGCCAAACACGAAAGAGCAGAATGGATAGAAGTTGCAGAACTTTCTGAAACATCAAGAGGCGAAGGCGGTTTTGGAAGCACTGGAGTGAAGTAGTTTTAGTCGCAGTTTTCAGTCACAGTAATCAGTTTCTGTACTTTGCGATCTTAAAAAATGAAATGAATAAACCTGGCGATCTTCGCGAATAACCTTTTGCGAACTTTGTGGTTAAATAGTTTTCAGTTTCAGTTTTCAGTCACAGTAATCAGTTTCTGTACTTTGCGACCTTAAAAATGAAATGAATAAACCTGGCGAACTTTGCGAATAACCTTTGCGAACTTTGCGGTTAAATAGCTTTTAGTTGCAGTCACAGTAATCAGTTTCTGTACTTTAAAACAAAACAAATAACCTTTGCGGTTAAAATTAAGAACCAAACTAAGAGGATTTTTATAAATCTTCCCATTAAAAATAAAGATATAATGAAAATAATCGTTCCAATGGCTGGTCGAGGATCAAGACTTAGGCCACATACTTTAACTGTTCCAAAACCATTAATTCCTGTTGCAGGTAAATCTATTGTGCATCGTTTAGTCGAAGACATTGCTAAAATATTAAAAGAACCTATCGAAGAAGTGGCTTTTATTTTAGGAGATCCTGCTTTTTTTGGAGATGATCTTGTAGCAAGTTTAGAAGAATTGGCCGGAAGTTTAGGAGCAAAAGCTTCAATCTATCGTCAGGATTTACCTTTAGGGACTGGTCATGCCATTATGTGTGCAAAAGAATCTTTGTCTGGGCCTGCAGTTATCGCTTACGCTGATACACTAATCAGAGCAGATTTCGAACTAGATCCTGCTGCTGATGCTGTAATTTGGGTAAAACAAGTAGATCAGCCGGAAGCATTTGGTGTTGTAAAACTGAATCAGAATAATGAAATTATAGAATTGGTCGAAAAACCAAAAGAATTCGTAAGTGATTTAGCCGTTATCGGAATTTATTATTTTAAAGAAGTTGGAGATCTAAAAAAAGAACTTCAGGGCGTTTTGGATAATAATATCCAGAATGGTGGGGAATACCAAATCAACGACGGAATAAAAGCGATGATGGCCAACGGAAAAGTTTTTAAAACCGGAAGCGTTGACGAATGGATGGATTGCGGAAACAAAGATGTTACTGTTGAAACAAATTCAAGAATGTTAGGTTTTTTACATAACGATGGAGAACATCTGGTAGATTATGATGTAACGTTAGAAAATTCAACCATTATTCCTCCTTGTTATATTGGCGAAAATGTAGTGCTAAAAAATGCAACAGTAGGACCAAATGTTTCTTTAGGAAAAGGATGTCATGTTACTGATAGTTCTATCAAAAATAGTTTAGTGCAAACCTATTCTCAAATAAAAAATGCTAACTTAGACAATGCTATGATAGGAAATCATGTTGTTTATGATGGTAAGTTTACCAGTATTAGCATTGGCGATTATTCGGTTTTAGAATAAATTTTAAGCTTAATAGATTCGTTTTTGTTTAAAGATTAAATTTTAGAGATGATACAAAAAGGAGTTATAGTCATTTTATTTTTCGTTTTGTTTGGCAATCCAATTTCGGTTATGGCACAAACAGAACCGGAGGATATTGCTATGGCAACCGATGAATATCAGGATGCTTTTTATGAATCGTTAAAACAAAAAGGAATTGAAAATTACGATAAAGCAATAGCATCGCTGGATAAATGTGTAAAGCTAAAACCCAATGATGCTGTAGCTTATTTTGAGTTAGGCAAAAATTATCTATCATTAAAAGATTATCGAAACGCACAGGATTCGTTTGAAAAAGCGACTCAATTAGATCCCAAAAATAAATGGTATTGGTTAGGAATTTACGATGTAAGTTACGAAACCAAAAATTATCCTTTGGCGATTGAAACCATTCAGAAAATTGCTGTTTTTGATGAAGAGTATAAAGATGATTTGATTTCGTTGTATATGATTACCAGTCAGTTTGATAAGGCGCTTGTAACGATCAATGAAATGAATGATAAATTCGGAAAATCAGAAGATCGCGATCGATACAAAATGCAGATTTTGTCTCAGGGAAAATATCAAAATGCTGAAATTTCAAACCTGATTGATCAGATAAAAAAGAATCCGAAAGAAGAATCGAATTACATCAACCTGATTTTTTTATATTCGAAAGCTGAAGAAACAGACAAAGCATTAGAAGTTGCAAAGCAATTAGCAAAAGAAGTGCCAACATCAGAGTGGGCACAAGTAAGTTTGTTTAAAGTTTATATAGACGGAAACCAGGCAGATAAAGCTATTAAGGCGATGAATGTAATTTTATCAAGTTCAAAAATTGATTCAAAAATAAAGCATCGTACCTTAAATGAGTTTTTGATCTATGTCAATAAAAATCCACAATATGCTCCGGAGTTAGAAAAAGCAATTGCTTATTTTGATAATGATAAAGAAATTGATGTTGCAAAAGAAATAGGAAAATTTTACCACAGTAAAGGTCAGTTTGAGAATGCAATTAAGTATTATGAAAAAGATTTAAAATCAAATTCAGATACAGATCGTGAAACCAATTTGTTGCTGCTTGAGGCTTACACACAAGCGAAACAATTTGAACCAATGACAAAAAGAGCAATGAATATGATTGAAGTGTATCCTAGTCAGCCGCAATTTTATTATTATGCCGGCTTAGGAAACAATCAGTTACAACAATTTAAAAACGCAAAAACCGTTTTAGAAATGGGACTCGATTATGTAGTTGATGATAAAACGCTCGAAGCAAATTTTAATATTCAATTAGGAGAAGCACATAATGGTTTGGGAGATGCTAAGAAAAAAGAGGAATACTTTTTGAAGGCAAATGAATTATTAAAGAAAAAAAAGTAAAAGATTAAATTCAGATGAAAAAATATATAGCACTAATATTAGTGACCGCTTTTATGGTTTCTTGTAAATCAAAGGCAGTCGCGGTACAAAATAATAACGGCAGCACAGAAGTTGTTGCAAAAGAAGATAAGAAAGCAATCGAGAAACATTACGATAATAAGTTAGATTTCTCTACTTTATACATAAAAGCCAGCGCTAGATATGTTGACGAAAAACAAAGTCAAAATGTTACAGCCGACATTAGAATCGAAAAAGACAAACAGATCTTAGTAAGTGTTCGTTTTTTAGGAATTACAATGGCAAAAGCTCTGATAACACCAACAACGGTAAGTTATTATGAGAAAATAAACAGTACCTATTACGAAGGCGATTTTACCAGCTTAAGCAAATGGTTGGGAACTGAATTGGATTACAGCAAAGTTCAGAATTTATTAGTAGGAGAAGCACTTGACGATTTAAGGAAAGGAAAATATACCCAGACAATTGTAGAAAATCTTTTTAAGTTAGAAGATCTAAAGGAAACTAACATAAAGAAAGCTTTCTATCTGGATGCAGAGAAATATTTATTGCAAAAAGAAGAGATTTCGCAGCCTGCAGAAAACAGAATGTTGCAAATTTCGTATGGTGACAGTAAAGTTTTTAATCAGGGAACGGTTCCTACTAGTATCGAAATCAATGCAATGCAGCCCAAAGGCAAAACCAATATTAATTTGAATTACAATAATATTTCATTTAATGAAGAACTTTCTTTCCCATATAGCGTACCAAGTGGTTATAAAAAAGTTATAATTAAGTAAATTTGCAAAAAGAAAACATAAACATGCCAAAATTTCTCCTAAGCCTAATTTTTATATGTGCCACGACATTTATGTGGGCGCAAGATGATTCGCAACAAGAAAAACTTGAACAGCGTAAAGCGCAGATTCAACAGGAAATTAGAGACAACGAAAAAATGTTGCAGTCTGTAAAGAAAAAGGAAAAATCAGCAGTAAATGTTTTTTTGATTCAGGCGAATAAAATTAAACTGAAAGAGAAACTGATTAATACTACAGCAAAACAGGAAAAACTTTTAAGTAATGATATGTATATTAATCAGGTTAAGGTTAATAAATTAAAAAAAGAACTTGAAGTTTTAAAAGCAGATTATGCAAAAATGATCTTAAAATCATATAAAAGCCGATCTGAGCAAAGTAGAGCCATGTTTATTTTATCATCAGAAAGCTTTTTGCAAGCGTATAAAAGAGCACAATATTTAAAACAATATACCAATTTTAGAAAAAATCAAGGTTTAGAAATTCAATCAAAAACTGCTCAATTAGTTGATTACAATGCTAAATTGGACGGGCAGAGGCAGGTTAAGAAAAAAATTATTGCCGAAAATCAGAAAGAAAAGCAAAGCTTAGAAGTTGAAAAGCAAGAACAGCAAAAATTAGTTAACTCAATTAAAAAAGATAAAAGTAAAATTATTGCCGATACAAAAGCGAAACAACAGGAATCGAGAAAAATCGATGCTAAAATTAAGGAGCTTATCCGTGAACAAATTAGATTAGCGAATAAAAGAGCCGAAGAAGAAAGACGTAAAAGAATCGCAGAAGGTAAAGCCAGCGAAGCAGAGAAAGCAGAAGCGTCATCACCTAAAACTTATTCATCTGATAGAATTACATTAACACCGGAAGGTAAAATTCTGGCTGCCGATTTTAAAGCCAACAGAGGAAAACTGCCTTGGCCGGTAGAAAAAGGATTTATATCTCTTGGTTACGGAGATCAGCCGCATCCGTTATATCCAACACTTACAGTTCATAATTCCGGAGTAGAGATTACTACAGAACAAGGAGCAAGTGCACGTGCTGTATTTGAGGGAGTAGTATCAAAAGTGATAGCCTTGTCGCCTGTAAACAGAGCTGTTTTTATTCAACATGGAGATTACTTTACAGTATATCAAAACCTAAGTTCGGTATCTGTTGAGCAAGGTGATAAAGTAAAAGTGAAACAAGTTCTTGGAAAAGTAAGAACAAGTGGAGACACCGGAAAAACAATTATTAAGTTTTTGATTATTCAAAATACATCAAACAACAATCCTGAGGGATGGTTGCAAAACAGATAATAAAAAAGGGAGCTCAATTAGCTCCCTTTTTCGTGGGTTGGTTTATTGGTTAATCATATTGTTCTAAAAAATACCTTAAAATATCAGTTGTAGTAACGATACCTTTAAGCTCGCCATTATCAACTACCGGAAGAGCGTGAAATTCTTCTTTCACAAAAATTTCTGCTGAATCTCTAATGATCGTATCAGATGATATTGTTTTTGGTTTCGATGTCATTACCTGAGCAATGGTAAGCATATCCAGGATTGCTTCATCGGCACCTTCTTGTCCTTCAAACAAAGCTCCAAAAGTCAATCGGTTAATATCTGTTCTGCTAATAATGCCAACTACATCTTTACCACGAACAATTGGAATATGACGAATGGCGTGTTTTTTTAACTTTTCAACTACTTTTTTAAGGTCGTCCTTTTCATTTACGGTTACGACACTCTTAGTCATTATATGACTTATAGGTTCTCTTTTTTTCATAATTGATATGTTTTAAGGTTACATCAAATATGTCTCAATTTTCTCATAAATAATATGATTTTTGTCAGCTATGAAATATCGTTTCATTTAATTTTAAACACCTCATTTTTTATATTTTTATAGAAAATGACATTCGAAATTGTAACTTTATAAAGGATTAAATAAATTAGAAGATAAAAATCATTCTATTGTTCATTTGAAATTGTATCGATTGAAATTTAAAATAGTATTTTTGCACTATGGAAACAAATAGACAGAAAAAAATAGGCGGTGTCATCCAGAAAGATTTGGTTGATATTTTGCAAGGTGAAGTGAGAAAAAACGGAATTAGTAATTTGGTAATTTCGGTATCCAAAGTTAGTGTTACCTCAGATTTATCTGTAGCAACAGTGTATTTAAGCATTTTTCCTCAGGATAAAGCCAAAGAAACTTTAGAAGGTATAAAATCAAATTCAACTCTAATTAAGCACGATTTGTCACAACGTGTTCGTTTGCAATTGCGTCGTGTACCAAACTTGGTATTCTTTATTGATGACTCTCTTGATTATATCGAAAAAATCGATAATGCTTTATCAAACAGAGAAAATCCAATTGAAAATCGTGATCTTTTAGAAAAAAGAAGAAAATCATAAATTGAATTTCCCCCTTTACATAGCCAAACGTTATATTTTTAGCAGAAGTAAAAACAATGCTATCAATATTATTAATCGCATTGCCAGCATGGGAATTATTGTTGGCACAATGGCTTTGTTTGTGGTTTTATCTGTTTTTAGCGGATTAAAGGTTTTTAGCCTTTCGTTTACAAACGAAATAGATCCCGATCTAAAAATTACCAGTACTTACGGAAAATCATTTTTGATTACGCCGGATCAGGAAAGTCAAATTAAAAAAATTGACGGTGTTGTTTTGTATACCAAAATTATCGAAGAACGCGTTTTATTTTTATTTAAAGACAAACAGCAGGTTACCTACTTAAAAGGTGTCGATCGAAATTATCCTGTTGTTAATGACATTAAGAAAAAACTCTTTAACGGAGATTGGCTAAAACCGGATACCTATCAGGTTGTTATTGGTTATGGAATTGCTCAGGATTTTTCGTTGGGAATTCTTGATTTCGAAAATCCTCTTCAAATATTTGCACCAAAACCAGGAAAAGGAGCAATCGAAAATCCGGAAGAAGCATTTAATAAAACAGATGTTTTACCAGTTGGAATTTATTCGATCAGTGAAGATTTAGATTCAAAATATGTATTTGCAGATTTAGGTTTAGCGCAGGAATTATTGATGTACAAGCCGAATCAAATTTCTGGAATCGAATTTCATCTGAAAGAAGGTGCTAATGAAAATGCAATAAGTGCCAAACTGAATACCATTTTCAATAATAAAATTACCATAAAAAACAGGGCACAACTTAATGAGTCTTTGTATAAAATGCTCAATACAGAAAACATTGTAGTTTACCTTATTTTTACTTTGGTAATTATTGTAGCACTTTTTAATTTAGTTGGCGCATTGATTATGATGATTTTAGAAAAGAAAGGAAATCTTAAAACCCTTTTTAATCTGGGAACAGAAATCAATAGTCTGCGAAAAATATTTCTGCTTCAGGGAACTTTGTTAAGTGTTTTTGGAGGTGTAATTGGTCTCGTTCTCGGTATCATTTTAGTACTATTGCAACAACAATACGAACTCATTATGATCACGCCAACTCTGGCATATCCCGTAGTTTTCAATCTTGAAAATGTACTTATAGTTATGGGAACTATTGTATCACTTGGTTTTGTGGCTTCTTTAATTGCCAGTAGCCGTGTAAGCAAAAAGTTATTGGATTAGTATTTCGTACTAAAAAATATTACTTATATTTATCCTCTTAAAAAACTACAGTTTATGATTGTTTCTGCCTAATCCTATTTTATTTTCTTGAATAATTAGGATACTTACGTTTATTTTTCTTCAGTTCAGATCATTGCATCTGGACTAATATTATCATTTATCCTAACACATCATGACAGAAACAACAATACAGAAAAGTTTATTTTCTAAAGTTTTCACCACATTAAAACAAGCCATCAAAGGAGACGAATCTTTTGATTATACTGTAGGCAGCATCAAAAAAGCCGTTATTCTATTGGCCATTCCTATGGTTTTAGAAATGATGATGGAATCTGTTTTTGCCTTGGTCGATCTCTATTTCGTAGGACATTTAGAGCACAGCAGTTTTGCCATTCAAACCGTTGGCTTAACAGAGTCTGTACTTGCTATTATATATTCAGTCGCAATTGGTATGAGTATGGCTGCAACAGCAGTTGTAGCTCGACGTATTGGCGAAAAAGATCCTGTTGCTGCGGCAAAGGCAGGAATGCAGGCGATCATAGTGGCACTTGTAATTAATACCATAATTAGTATTCTGGGCGTTATTTATGCTAAAGAAATTCTGATTTTGATGGGTGCATCAGAAGACGCAGCTGAACATGGTTACATTTTTACGCAAATTATGATTGGCGGAAGCTTATGTATTATGCTTTTATTTCTGATTAACGGAATCTTTCGTGGGGCTGGAAATGCTGCAATTGCCATGAAAAGTCTTTGGTTGGCCAATATCTGTAATATCATTTTATGTCCCATATTAATTAACGGTTTTGGTCCGGTTCCGGCTTTCGGATTAACAGGAGCTGCTATCGCTACAACATTAGGAAGAAGCATTGGAGTATTATATCAATTGTATCATTTATTCTTTGGTAACGGAGCTTTAAAAATTAAAGTTTCATACTTCATTCCAGATTTTCATCAGATAAAAGCATTGGTTAAAATTGCTGCTCCGGGAGTTTTACAGTTTGTTATTGCTTCTTGCAGCTGGATTTTTCTGGCGCAATTGGTAGCCACAACAGGAGGTGATCACGGATCAGCAGGATATCAGACAGCACTTAGAATTATGATGTTTTTCATTCTGCCGGCTTGGGGATTAAGTAATGCCGCAGCTACTTTGGTTGGACAAAATTTAGGTGCCAAACAAATCGATCGTGCCGAAAAATCAGTTTATACCACAGCAAAATACAATGTCATTTTTATGGCAACAATCATGGTAATTACACTATGTTTCGGAAAGTATATTATTTCATTTTTCACCAATGATGAATTGGTAAAAACAATAGCCGTCGAAGCCTTACAAATCATGAGCATCGGATTTATCTTTTACGGGATCGGAATGGTTTTAATCAACACTTTTAACGGAGCAGGAGATACCTGGACACCAACCGGAATTAATTTCTTTGGATTTTGGTTGTTTCAGATTCCACTTGCTTATGTGTTGGCAAAACATTTTAATATGGGGCCAACAGGTGTTTTCATCGCGATTCCAGTGGCAGAAACTGCTATAACACTCGCAAGTATTTTCTTTTATAAAAGAGGGAAGTGGAAACGTATTCAAGTATAATTTATAAATAAAAAAAACCTTCAAATTTGAAGGTTTTTTTATGTAGGAAATTTACATTAATTTTGTTTTGTAAAATTTAATGCTTTTATGATTAAGATTAATTTAGAAAATACTTTTGAAGCTATATATGTAAGCCCTAATTTCGATCAATACATTTTTGAATCTCAATTAAAGAATAATACACTAATTCAACTTAAAGTTAAGTTCACAAACATTGCCGATTCTTTATTACCTAATGTCTATAATCTGGCTTTTGGTCCATTTGATGATACAGGAAAAATAAATGATTCTATAAATCTTAAACATAAAGACAGCAACAAAGTTTTTTCAACTATTATCTTGTTTTCTATTATCTTTTTAAAAGATAATCCTCATGCAGCAATTGGAATAGATGGTTCAGATGATTTACGAGCCAATCTATATCATCGAATGTTTAGATATAATTACAAAGATCTACAAGATTTTATAGTTATCATTGGAGTAGATTGGTATGTGAGATTACTTAGAAACGGATCAATTGAATTAGATGATGACGGTTCTGCTTTTTTTAAGCCAAAACCAGAACCCTTTGATTTTCATAGAAAATCTCATGATCTTTATAGATATTATATGTTTAATTTAAACCAATAATTTTTAAATTTGTGCTATGAAAGACTCAATCCAAAATAAGATTAATAGAATTCAAGAAATTGCACTAGCTTCTAGTACAAAGAAAAGTATTGTTGATGGTAATATTATAGAATCAAACAGCGATAATAATTTATCTAAATCTATTAGAAATACTAAAGAAGCTGAATTGTTTTTTTCTGAGTTAAAGTCAGCAATTGATCTTGCTAAAAAGAATTTAACAAAAAATGCTTTAGAATAAATCGATTTATACTGGTACAAAAAAGACCTTCAATTTTGAAGGTCTTTTTTGTACCAGTATTTTTTAAACAAATTCATATCCCGCATAAACCTGTTCAATTTCTTTCATAATTGCAAAAAGATTTTCAGGTTCATCAGTCGTAACTAATTTTTGTTTGTACTCTTTAAACGAATGTATTCCTTTAAAATAATTGGTATAATGACGTCGCATTTCAACAATTCCTAAACGTTCACCTTTCCATTCCATCGACCACATAAGATGGTTTCTGGCGGCTTCTACACGATCCGCAACAGTTGGAGCAGGCAAGTGCTCCCCCGTTTTAAAGTAATGCTTGATTTCGTTAAAAATCCACGGATAACCAATTGCGGCACGACCAATCATGATTCCGTCAATACCGTATTCATTTTTATATTTTAGTGCTTTTTCAGGACTGTCGATATCGCCATTTCCAAAAATAGGCATTGTAATTCTAGGGTTATTTTTTACACGGGCAATGTGTGACCAGTCTGCGTGGCCTTTATACATTTGTGCGCGGGTTCTGGCATGAATCGTCAAAGCCTGAACACCAATATCCTGAAGTCTTTCAGCAACTTCATCAATGTTGATCGAGTTATCATCCCAGCCCAAACGTGTTTTAACCGTTACAGGCAAATCAGTACTTCTGATAACCGCTTTAGTCAAACGAACCATCAAATCTACATCTTTTAGAACTCCGGCTCCTGCACCTTTGCAAACTACTTTTTTTACCGGACATCCAAAATTAATATCCACTAAATCAGGTTTTACCGTAGAAACAATTTTAGACGAAAGTGCCATTGCTTCTTCATCACCACCAAAAATCTGAATTCCAACCGGGCGTTCGTAATCAAAAATATCCAGTTTCATTCTGCTTTTGATAGCATCACGAATCAATCCTTCAGACGAAATAAATTCAGAATACATCATGTCAGCACCGTGCGTTTTGCATAATCTGCGAAACGGCGGATCACTAACATCTTCCATCGGTGCGAGTAATAAAGGAAATTCGGGTAATTCTATGTTGCCAATCTTGACCATCTTCAATATTTTGTGCAAAATTACAACATTTAGTTCAATTTGTACCAAATTGAGGTTCAAAGGTTAATAGAGGCAAAGGTTCAAAGGTTTTTTATTGGGCTTATAGAAAACCTCTGTCCCTCTGAACCTTTGCCACTTTGTAACTTTTTATGAAACTCTGTAATCAAAAAAGCGAATAGGTTTTCGACTCATTGGATTAAAAACCAAAGGATTTAAAGTTTCTTTTGAGGCAAATTCTATTTTTGGAGTTACTCTTAATTTAGCTCTGAAGTGATCTTTTATTTCTTGTAAAAATTCAGCAGATTGATTTTTTGCAGCGATTTTTATCAGGATTTCATCTGTTCCTAAATCGTTGGTCGAGATTTCGATAATATGATTTTCGATATTGTCAAAACCACTCAAAACATCGTTCATCGCTGGCGGATAAAGCGTTGTTCCTTTGTATTTGATCATTTGTTTTTTACGTCCAACCACTGGTCCAACGCGCAACGTATTTCTTCCGCAGGCACAAGGACTGTTGTGTAACTGCACAATATCTCCGGTTTTAAAACGCAATAATGGCATGGCTTCAATCCCTAACGTGGTAAAAGTCAGCTCGCCAATTTCTCCGTCTTTTACAGCAATATTATTTTCGTCGAGAACTTCAACAATAATCAATTCCGGATGATGATGACCACCAACTCCATGCTCACATTCGGTAAAAGCAGTGCTCATTTCTGTCGAAGCATAAGTTGAGAATAACTTAATATTCCACTTTTCGGTGATTTTATTGGATAAAATGTTCATCGAAAAATCCTGATTTCTTAGCGATTCTCCAATGCAAATTGCTCCTTTTATACTCGAATTATTATAGTCGATTCCATGTGCTTCGGCGTATTCAATTAATTTTAATAAAAACGAAGGAACGGTAATTAAATAAGAAGGTTTATATTTTAAAATAGAATCCCATTGCAATTCCGGAATTCCGGCGCCAACGCGAATAACACCCACTTTTAGTTTTCGTAATCCCAGAAAATAAGCCAGTCCGGCCATAAATTTTCTGTCGATTGTTGTCATTAATTGTACCACATCACCTTCAGCAATTCCGGCGCAGGCAAACGAAATCGCTTCATTATAAGCCAGTCGATCCAGATCAGAATCGGTTAAACCAAAAGTTACCGGATCTCCTAAAGTCCCTGAAGTCGAAGCATAATCAATGATTTTGTTTTGCGGAACGCATAAAAAATCGTCGTTGTATTCTTGTAAATTTTCTTTTGTCGTAACAGGTAAATATTGTAAATCTTCGAGTGTTTTAATTTTCGTAATATCAATATTTTGTCCTGCAAAAAGACGTTTGTAAAAAGGAGAATTTTGACTGATATATTGTAAAAGTTCGGCTAATTTCTGCTCTTGAAAATTTTTAATTTCTTCTAAAGAATCTTTTTCTATTAATGGAATCATTGTAATTTTCTTTTGATTTTTTTTAAATATTTTTCAATTGCTGTTTTATCAGGAACTGTAGTAATTTCTTTGGTTAATGCTTTTTCAAAATGAGCCTGAGAAAGCTTGTATTCTTTTTTTTGATAAAAGTACAACCCTGCTTTGTAATACACAACCCAATAATCAGGGTTTAAGGATTGATATTGTTGAATAAATTCAGGACTAATAACTTCTTTATTTTTGAGATATAAATCTATTTTATCGTCTTCAATTCTAAATTTCTGATAGTTTTTATATTGAATGGTTTCCAGAAAAGGATCTTTGGGAATGTCTAAGTTTTTTTGTTGAAAAGAAGAAACGATCGGATTCATTTTTCTTTCTTTAAAAACAGAATCCAGATTATAACAAACAAATTCTCCCAATTGATACGGATTTGCGGATACCCAAACCAGTTTTTCTTTCGGTTTAAAAATAACACCATGATGCGCCATCAACTGATTCAGTGCTTTTTCGTTGCCATAACCCAAAGGAATGTTTTTTAAACCGTCTTTATTTCGTAGAATTTCAGCAGCAATTTTAGGATTGATTTTTGGATTTTCTGCAAAAAGTTCCTGCATTCTTTCAAAACGATATTCCGAATGACTGTTGGCAATTTGCAACTCATTTCGCTTTTCATTTTTTAAATCTTCTCCCTGAAAATGATTTGCGCAAAATAACTGATCACTATTTGGCACTTCGTAAACATCCATTTTTTTAGGCGAAACTTCAATCAAAATTGCTTTGTTATCATTTGCACTTCCCACCATAATAGATTCTGAAACAAAAACTTCTCTTTTTTTGGCAATCGCAATAGCTTCGTCAATATTATTGGCGTGTTGCAAAATTTCACGTGTCAGGAGCGAAATCGGCGTTTTGGCGATCAAAGGAATTTTAGATTTCGAAGCATTAATTGTAACCGTCAAGCCTTCGATATTCATTCCGGAAACAGCACCAACCATTCCGGGCCAGGTGACCATCATAAATTGGTGACCCTCTTTCGGATTTATAAACGCGACGATTTTATTTTCCGCGAAAGCGTCATTCACATAAAAATCAAAATTACGCCCAAGGATTAAATTTCCATCTTCAGATTTTTCTCCCCAGGCAGCAAAAGAGGAGCAGCCCACCAAAGCCAAATCCTGCAAAGCGTGACCTATATCGTGCGCGGCATGCAAATACAAACTGCGCTGATATTGTGGTGCAATGTTGTCAAAGTCATGAGAGGTATATTGCGAAACGCCAAAAATCTCGGTTTGATATTCTTCAGGAACATTCGTATATAATTTCCTGTTGTACCATTTTAGAAAATGTCTAAGAAGTCGCTGCTGAAATTTTGAAGGAACAATATCTTTTATTTTAGAGAAAAAAATATGTTCCTGATTTTTTAAAAGAGAATCAGATAAGGCTCCGGTGTTTAGGCCAATTTCAAGAGGATCGCCTTCTACATACAATTCCCAAAGACCTTGTTTATTTTTTAAAAGTGAATTTTTTCCGGAAACAAAAACACTGTCAGATTGTTTGGCTACAACTGGTTTTGTATTATTATATTGAGAAGTTTCAGGAAGATGATGCATGGATTTTGATGTTCCGCAAGACGCCAACATCAACAAAAAAACAACGAAAAAAAATAAATTAATCCGGCTTTTCATATCCCTACATTTTATTCAGATGCTTCATTAATTTTAGTTACTAAATATTCTTTTCCAAGAATTTCTGAGCAGGTTACAACGGCGCCAATTGTCACGCCAAGAACACCATGCATATTAATACTTTGGCCCGTAAGATATAAATTATCCAGCTTGGTTTTTGACGGAATCAGGGTTTTCATCGGATTATTCGAATCTTTAACATATCCGTACATATTTCCGTTGTCCCCGCCTATATAATCCCGATAAGAAAGTGGAGTAGAGGTGTGAACAGATCGAATACAATCTCTGATACCGGGGAATTTTATCTCGATTTCATCCAAAAATTTAGCTGCTTTTCTGGATTTAAATTCTTCATAACTTTCTCCACGGTCATTTTCATCAACGGTTGTATTAAAAGTTTCGATCCAGGGCGCGACATCATCGTATTTCATGTAGGTGATAAACGTCATTCCTTCTGCCCATTCTTCCTGTTTTTTTGAGGCATTCATAGAAGCCATAAAAGCTTTTGGCCAGGAGTTTTCGTCATAATCATGAGCGGTCCAGACTTCGCTGCTTTTCTTAAAGTGATAATGATTGTGATTGATGTATTTAAAAGTTTCCGGTTTAAAAACAATATATAAACTGAAAGCCGAAATAACACCTTCGAGACTTTGAACCCTGCTGTAAAATGATTTTCTGAAGTTTTCTTCGCCAGCTAGTTTCAATGTAGTTTTGGGTTCAATGTTCGAAATAAAATAAGAGCCTGAAACCTGAGTTCCGTCTTTCATTTCTACGAAAGTAACCCTGTTGTTTTCTACATTAAATTTCGTAACTTCTTTGTACTTATAAAATTCGCCACCGTATTTTTTAAGCTGTTTCAAAAGCTGCTTCGTGATCTGACTTCCGCCATTGATGCAGCGCCAGGAACTCTGAATATAAGAGTTTACAGAAAGCGCATGAACGTAAAAAGGCGATTTGTCTGCAATACCAGCGTATAAAAAATTAGAACCCGATAAAACTGCTTTTAGCTTTTCATTTTGTGTACATCCCTCGATTGTTTCTTTGGCGTTAAGCCCTAAAATTTCGTTGTCATATTTGCCTTCCCATTCTAAATTATAAAGCGGAAAACATTCGCAAATAGCTTTTATTTTTTTACAATATTCTTCGATATTGGTTTTTTCATCAGGGAAAAATTTCACTAACTGATTGGCGAAATTATCGTAACCCTGGGCATGCGGATATTCGTTTTCATCATCTTCAAAAGAGATAATATCAAAACCATTTTCATCTAATTTTTTAAGATTGAGATGATCCATGATTCCCAAATACTTAAAATATTTGTATAGATTTTGTCCTTCTTGCAAACCTCCTATGTAATGAATTCCGGTATCAAAAATGGTTTTATCGCGCACAAAAGTCTGCAGATTTCCGCCGTATTGATTGTTTTTTTCAAGCACACAAACGCTGTATCCTTCTTTTGCCAGAATAATTGCCGAGACCAATCCGCCTAAACCGCTGCCTACAATTACTACATCGTATTGCTCTTTCATGCTAATTTTTCTTTAATACGATTATAGAATTTTCTTCTGCAACTGATTGAAAACCAAAGTTAATTAAAGTGTTTTTTAAACCTGAACTATTGATTAAAATAACACAAGAAGTGGTAGAAATGATTTTCTCCAGATCCTCTTTATAATTTTCATCAGAAATTAAAACAACGTCATATTGATTTTCTAAAGACAATTCGAGATGGTCCAAATAAGAGATTTTTCTCTTTTTAAGGAAATAATTTGTTTTAGCAACCGCTAGTTTTTCTTCATCAGCAATAAAAGAAATTACTTTTCGCTGTGGTTCCTGCAAGCTCAATAAAACGTCTAGTTGTCCGTAATCATTGGCTAAGTGCAATATTTTGGCTTTCGCCGAAAGATGCTTGTTGAGACGATAATAGGTTTCTAAATTATGTTTTAAATCGCTTTTGACACTGTTGGTGATTTCAATTTCTTTGTAATCATAACTGTGAATGACCATTTTTTTGAAATAATCAGGACCTTCTAATTCCTGACGCACTTTATGAAATTCTGCTTTAAAATAAGCGCTTAATAGTTTCGTTCTTTCGGCATAATTTTTCCCAAAAGAAAGATTATCAGGAGTAATTCTCTCTAAAATAGATAGCGTAACATGACTATGATGAATGACAAAATCGCCTTTTGGAATCGCTTCTGAAGCACCATGAATTAAAACAGGAAGAATATCCAGATTAAATTCTTCTGCCAAATAAAAAGCACCTTTATGAAAACGATTGATCTGATTGCTTGTAGAACGTGTTCCTTCCGGGAAAATCATAAGCGAATATCCTTCGTTTACTTTTTGGCGCAAATGTTCAACGCCACCTTCAAGACCTTCAGAAACCGGATAAAAACCTGCTTTTCTAACTGTTCCGCCAAAAATAGGAGAATTGTAAACCCAGTCGTTTACCAGAAATATAATTTTTGGACTCAACATTCCCATTGCCAGAATATCGATAAACGACGAGTGATTGGCAATAATTATCGCTGGTTTTTCGAAGTTTTCATTCAACTTATTAATGACTTTTTTATGCAAAAACGGATTCGAATACAATACGGAATTCATGAATCTTGAAATGCAATAGCGGAATGCTTTCATTTTCGTTTTTTCCTTAATCGGAAGAATCGGCATGATGGTGATACTGAAAAGAGACATCAAAATACCGCCAAGTCCGTAGTAAGTAAACGAAATAATACCGTGTATAAAAGTGCGCAATACAAAAGGAGGATTTCCTTTTTTCGCACGATTGGATATAAAGAGTTTAAACAGAATCGGGTAGAAGATAAACGTGATAATCAACGCGGCAAAAACCCCAATTAATGAAACAGACGAGATAGAGCGCAACGCCGGATGACGTGCAAAAATCATGGCACCAATTCCTAAAATGGTCGTGATAACCGCCAGGATTATTGAAGTTCTGTAAATCGCAATTTCGTTTTTTCTGTTGGTATATTCTTTTTGAAGTGCGCTTGTCATGAAAATACTAAAATCGACACCGTGCCCAAAAATAAGCGTACAAACAATCATGCTGAAAATGTTCATCTGGATGCCAAAGATGCCCATAATTCCCGCCGTCACAATTCCGGTTAAAGCAATTGGGATACAACTTACAATGACCAATTCGACTCTGCGGAAAAAGAAAAACAAAATCAGTATTACAGCAACAAACGAATAATTAACCAACGAATTAAAGTCGGTTTTTAAAGTACTAAAAAACGTCTCGTTCATTTGCTGACGATCAATTGCAATCAGATTATTTTTGGCAGAAGCCGATTTTACAAAAGCATCTCGTTGTTCAGGCGTCACTTTTACTAAAGTAGAAATCGTGAAGAATCCATTTTTTTCGGTTACAAATTCTTTCAATTGCAAAGCCTGAATTTTCAGATATTCTGAAGCTGAAATAGGGTTGAAATTAAAATTTAAACGATCAAAAAAGGCAGAATAAGTGGTCGGTTTGAATCCAAGTTTTGAACCTTCGGCAATCAATTCAGATTCTAAAAGTTGTTTTTTATTATTGTCCCAAAACGAATTCCATTTGTCTATTTTCTGTTGCTGCTCCTTTTGCGAAAGCATAATGCCACCAACGGAACTGAAATTCAATATTTTATTGGTTTGTTTTTCCTTTGATAAATCGGCAAAAAGCTGAGAGTTGTTTTGCAAAACTTCCTCCATACTTTTCCCGTACGAAGCCACATAAATGGTTTTGGAGGTTAAACTCGTGCTTTCTTCCAGATCTTTTTCGGCTGCTTTGATTTCCTTCGGAACAAAATTCAATTGTGATAAATCGTTATTGAAGCCCACATTATTATAGGTAAAACAGCAAATAATGGTAATGATAACACAAAATCCAATCAGATATTTATTGTTGTGAAAAGAGAAATGTGCCAGTTTATCGATGATATTTTTCTTGTGTTCGAAATTGTTTTCTTTCGGTTTATATAAATGCGGAACAATCAAAAGAGAGAAAATACCCGTTACCATGACAATTACGGCGGCGAAAATCCCGAGGTCATTTAGCGCATCTGACTTTACAAAAAGTAAACATAAAAATGCAACAGCAGTTGTAGAGCTGCTCATAATAACCGGCATTGTAATGTCTTTGTATAACGTTTTTACATCGCTATTGTGTTTGTAATGCGTCAGAATATGTATCGAATAATCGATTGTGATTCCTAATAAAATAGAACCAATTCCCAGAGAAATGGCGGAGATTTGCTCTTTCACAAAATATAAAAAGGCTACGGCAAACAAAGCGCCAAAAACTGTTGGAAGAAAAATGATCAGCGGAATCAACACTTTTCGATAAAACAAAATCAAGATCAACATTAGCGTAATCATCGCGATTGTTGTGGTTAAGATGATATCGCTTTTGATTTGATTGGCATTGGCAACCGCAATCAAAGCCGAACCAAAATAACTTATCGAGGTTTTGCCTTTGAATTTTGTATTTAGATTCTCCTGAATTGATTTTAGTTTTTCGGCAAAAATGGTATTCTTTTCCGTTTCGCTCGACGGAAGATTTGAGGTAATAAAAAGCAACAATTTCTTTTTGTCTTTGGTCATTACAAAACCATTGTTGAGTGTAAAATCGTCACCAATATTTAATTGCTGTAATTTTTTCAGTGCGATAAACGAAATTCCAAGAGGATCTTGCAGAATAAAA
>Ga0247813_10000619_pt1 | contig 31467 bp, 33 predicted proteins | sample UWRJL169409C1_FD_180719 | JGI IMG/M metagenome (GOLD analysis project Ga0247813, IMG submission 180719) | Plant litter microbial communities from Arlington Agricultural Research Station in Wisconsin, United States - UWRJ-L169-409C-1 | ecosystem: Environmental > Terrestrial > Plant litter >... | reverse complement strand
CATTGCTGCAGAAATCGTGGCGCCTTTTTTAAAGATACTTCCAATTTCTCCGGCCACAAGTAAAAACTGTTTGATTTCTTTTTCTCCGGCATCGTGGTTTTCAATCACTAAATAATACATTAAAACTGCCGGAATGACACCAGCACTTCCATTTGTAGGTGCAGTAACCACACGGCCTAATGACGCGTTTACTTCATTTACGGCAAGTGCAAAGCAGCTTACCCACTTTAATATCTGGCGAAATTTTACCTCGGTCTTTCTAATTTCTTCCAACCACGATTGCGGATCAGAATAATTCGATAAGCCAATTAAATTCTGATGCATATCAAAAGCTCTTCTGCGAACGTTTAATCCGCCGGGAAGAATTCCACCCGTATGACAGCCAATGTACATACATTCTAACATGGTTTTCCAAATGCGCATTAATTCTGAATCAATTTCACCTTCGGGACGCATTGATTTTTCATTTTCATAAACAATTTCAGAGATCAATTTTTTTTCTGAAACCGTATAATTTAAAAGTTCAACAGCATTTTGAATCGGAAATGGAAAAGCACATTTTATTTCCTCTTTTATTTTGGCATTTGTGCGTTCTTCTTTTACTACAAAACCGCCTCCAATAGAATAAAAAGTAGATTCATATTCAGCATTGTCACCTTGATAAGCTGTAAATTTTAGACCATTTGCATGGAAGGGAAGAAAGTCTTTATTGAAAATAATGTCCTGCAGAAAGTAAAAGGAAATCTTGATCTGGTTGCCCAAAATGATTTCATTGTTGGTTTCTATTGTTTTGATAATTCCTGCAATATCGTCAATCGGAATATATTCAGGATCCTGACCGCTTAGCCCCAGCATAACAGCAAGATCTGTAGCATGGCCTTTTCCGGTTAATGAAAGTGAACCGTATAAATCGACTTTGACTCTGGTAGTGTGTTCTAAAATAGATTCGTTTTTTAACTCTTCTAAAAAACGTTCTGCCGCGCGCCACGGACCCAATGTGTGGGAACTCGACGGGCCAACACCAATTTTAAGCATATCAAAAACAGAAATACATTCTTCCATTGTTCAATTTTTATTAAGACAAAGATAATTGAATAATGCAACGATCGTAAACATTTAATTGTTAATGTTGCGGTTTTGTTAAAAAAGATATTAAATTTTAATAATTTGGCAATGAAATAAATTTAATTACTTAATATGCGGTTTTCGTAAAAAGTTGGTGGTTTTTTTAGGTATTTTTGTAATGAAAACAATCACTCAGCAATCCAGTTTTTAAGTTTTAATGAATTGGAGAAACAATAACTTCTAAGAGGGTATTTGATGTTTAAATTCTCTTTTTTATGAGAAATTAAATTACCACAAGGAAGATAAAATTACATTATGATAGAATTTTTCAAGCATTTTTTACAAGAATTCGAATTACCGCTTAACAATCCAGTATTAATTTTTTCGTTGATACTTTTCATTATTCTGCTGTCTCCAATTTTACTCAAAAAAATAAATATTCCCGGAATCATTGGTCTTATCATTTCCGGAGTAGTCATTGGTCCACACGGACTTAATATCCTTGCTAAAAGCTCGGCAGTTGATTTATTCTCCACGATAGGTCTTTTGTATATTATGTTTATTGCTGGTTTGGAACTTGATATGAATGAGTTTAAAGCCAACCGAAATAAGAGCTTATTATTCGGTTTTTTTACTTTTATTTTTCCTTTATCCATCGGTTTTCCCGTTTGTTTTTATTTGTTGGAATACGATTTTAATGCCAGTTTTTTAACGGCAAGTATGTTTGCAACACACACTTTGGTCGCGTATCCAATTGTGAGTAAGATGGGAATATCAAAAAATCAGGCCGTTGCGATAACTGTGGGTGGAACAATTTTAACCGATACAGCGGTTTTAATTATTCTGGCAGTAATTATGGGAAGCGCTCAGGGAAATTTAAATCAGGCTTTTTGGATAAAATTAGGTGTTTCACTGGCGATTTTTTCAGCGATTATGTTTTTGGTAATTCCGAGAATTGCAAAATGGTTTTTTAAGAAACTGGAGAGTGAAAAACACGCTCATTATATATTTGTACTTTCAGTCGTTTTCTTCGCAGCCTTTTTGGCCGAAGTAGCAGGAGTAGAGCCTATTATTGGCGCATTCGTTGCCGGTTTGGCACTAAATCCGTTGATTCCGCATTCATCGGCATTGATGAACAGGATTGAGTTTATTGGTAATTCATTGTTTATTCCGTTTTTCCTGATTTCTGTGGGAATGCTGGTGGATATCAGCGTCATTTTAAGTGGGCCAACGGCTTTAATTGTTGCCGGAACTTTGAGTGTTGTGGCTATTTTTGGAAAATGGTTTGCGGCCTTTTTTACGCAAATTGTTTTTAAATACACAAAGACAGAAAGACAGCTTATTTTCGGACTGAGCAGTGCGCACGCCGCAGCAACTCTGGCCGTAATTTTAGTTGGATTTAAAGCAAAAATCCTGGACGAAAATATCTTAAACGGAACGATTATTTTAATTTTGATTACATGTATTGTGGCTTCTTTTGCTACAGAAAAGGCGGCTAAAAAAATTGCGATTTGCGAGGAAGAAGTTTCGCATGAAGATACAAACCGAGATCATATTTTAGAGGAACATATTTTAATTCCACTGGCAAAAACTTCAGCAACAGCAAGTTTACTTGATTTTGCACTTTTAATTAAAGATAAAAAATCGACCAATCCCGTTACATTGTTAACTATTGTACCTAATAACGATCAGGCCGAAAAGAATATTTTAAGATATCGAAAAGCCGTTGATAAATTTGTCATTCAGGGTTCAGCATCCGAAGTAAAAATCAATACAATTGCGAGAATCGACCATAATCCGGCGAGCGGAATTGCAAGAACTTCAAAAGAAATCATGTCTGATATAGTGATTGTAGGCTGGCCGAGAAAAACAGGTTTCTTAGATAAAATTTTTGGAGAAAATGTAGATTCGATCATTAATAATGTAGACAAAAGTTTATTTATCTGCCGTTTTGAACGACCTTTTATAGAAGAAAAAAGACTGGTATTTATTTGTCCGCCATTTTCTGAAAGAGGCGTAGGATTTCAGCTTTTGCTTCAAAAAATTTGTAGATTATCACAGGAATTAAGTATTCCGATAATGATTTATGCCGAATATAAAACGCATCAGTCAATTATTCAGATTGCTGCAAATTTAAAGCTTAGCGCCAAGTTAGGATTTAAAAGTATTTTAGACTGGGAAGATTTTGAAGCCATTTCAGATGAAATAAAACCAACAGATTTAATAGCTTTCAATTTATCCCGAAAAGGATCTGTTTCTTACCATGCCATCTTTGATAAATTGCCACAAAAATTCGAAAAATCATTTGACGAAAACAATTTGATTTTGGTTTATCCGCAAGACGAAAATAAAGTTACTTCTATGGATGCCTACGAAGATTTTACAGCAACGCCATTGACAAAAGGGCTTGAAGCAATTGAGCAGATTAGCAGAGGTTTAGGAAGTATTTTGAAAAAAGGGTAAAATCGTTTGCCACGAATTACACTAATTTTCACTAATTTCTTTGCAAGTTTTTTTTAAGAAATTTAGAAAACAATAAAATTGTGAAATTAAATTTTACGATTAATTTTAATTTATGCCATTCGTGAAATTTGTGGCAAAAAAAAATTATAAAGGAATATGAATCACAAAATCAAATCCATACGACCTTTTATAGGAGCAAAAGATTTCGAATTATCAAGACGTTTTTATCGTGATTTAGGTTTTAAAGAAACAGTTTTAGAATCTAATTTTTCTGTTTTTAAAAGTGACGCAATTGCCTTTTATCTTCAGGATTATTATACAAAAGACTGGATCGAAAACACCATGATTTTTCTTGAAGTTGATGATGTCGATCGTTATTACAGTGAACTTTTAGCTTTAAAACTTCCTGATAATTACGAAGGTGTAAAACTAATGCCCATTCGTAATTTAGATTGGGGAAGAGAATGTTTTCTGCATGATCCGTCAGGAATTTTATGGCATTTTGGATCGTTTAAATGATTTTATCTTAAATAAAAATCACATAAAGAAATCGTGTTTTTAGCTCTCTGATACCAGTCATTATAAACCAGTTCCAGTTTATCAACTGTAAATTCTCCAAAATTATAATCACGAAATTTTTCTGCAACAGCAATTAGTCTATCCGGATTTTCGAGTTTTTCCTGAAATCGCATAATCGTAGCATGTGCTGTCGAAATTTCATAACGGCTATCAATACTTTGCTGTAAAGCCGATGCTTTAAAATTCTCCCTTAATTTGTTTCTTAAATTAGTCAAAGATTCATCCGTTGGAAAACCCTGAATCATTATAGCAGACGGAGAAGCTGTTACTCCTTTAAAATCAATTTTAATATGATTTATATCTACCAAGGATCTTTGGATAATTTCGATGTAGTCTTTAATCGAAATTTTATTTAAAGCAAAACCTTCATAACACGAAATTATACCCATCAACGTAATATGAATATCAGAATCAGGATAATAATATTGTGTAGCGTCAACGGTCTGTAATTCATTAATAAACGTCTGAATAGTAGCTTTGATACTCTTGCTTGGGCGAATGAGTAAGGTAATGCCAAAACGAAAATCTTTTGTATTATTAATCAGAGAGTCTACATTGTAATTTCCACTTAAAATAGCTTCTGCCGAATTTTTGTAAAGGTCATCGTAATGTTTGGTTAGATTCATTTAAAGTTATTTCTTTTTGGCTTTCGCCAGATTTTCTGCCAATCTGAATTTTACAACTTTAATAATCAAATCATACGGCATTTTTTTATCCAAAGGAAATTGTACAGAACCTTTTCCGGTTTTATACTTAGCGAATTCATCTTTAAATTTCTCGTGACCAGTAGGCAATGCATATAAACCAATATGATTTTTATACGCGGCAAAATAAACTACGATTCCGTTTTGATCAAAAGCCGGCATCGAATAACTAATTTTTTCCTTGGCCTCTGGCGCTGCCTTCTGAATTGTTTCTCTTATTTTTTCCAGAATTTCCTGAACGTCATTCGGAAATCCGCCAATGTATTCGTCGATATTTGCTGGTTTCTTCGTTTCCATTTTATGCAATAATTTTCACCCAGATTTTCAGATTAATTTTATTTGCTTAATTTATAAAAATATAAGTTGAATTGAATCTTTCGCAAAGTCGCAGCGCAAAGTTTAAAATCAAATATTAAAATTCGCTTAAATCCGCGTAATCTGCATTCTAAAACTTTGCGACTTCGCGACTTTGCGAGATTTAAAAAAAAAACTTATGCGAGACCTTTTGGAAATCGGTCTAGAACTAAATTCAGTAGTATCTTATGTTCTAAATACGCTTTTGCTCCGGCAAGAACCAATGTGAAACCTTCAGTAGAATTTCGAACCTGATCGATTATTTTATCGGTATCGCCTTTAAAACCAGAATTAGTGATACTTACAAAAGTTTCGTTATCATTTAATGGCGTAAAAACCCATTCGACTATAGTGCTCTCGTCGGGATTTCCCCATTCGACCACAATTTTTTTATTTTCGTGCAAAACATGCGTCGTTACTGTTAACGAAAACCCGTACATCTCCCATGTCCATTCTGTTTTTTTATCTTGTTCGAGTTTTCCTGAGCCTTTTGTAAACCAAAATTTGCTAGTAATTTCAGGATCAACAAAAGCCAGAAAAACTTCTGAAACAGGTTTTCTAATCAGCATTTCGGCTTTTGCGAATTTGTTGTTTTCTGTTTTCATTCCTTTTTTAGTTAGAAGTTAAAGGTTAAAAGTTAGAAGTTTTCGGAGTCGATATGTAAATATAATACTATATTTTTTAATTTTAGAAATAAAGCAAATAACTCACAACTCAAAATTGATAAATCACAACTCTTTTTTCTCAATCCATTTTCCAACAGCAGGTGCTACATAATTTTTCATTTGGTCTAATAAATCATCAATATTATCGCTTACCAAAAGCATCTGTTGATTTACATCTTTTAACAAACCTTTTTCGACCATGGTTTTCGTTAATTCTATCAGAGAATCGTAGAATCCATTGATATTTAAAATAGCGATTGGTTTTTTGTGTAAACCTAACTGTGCCCAGGTTAACATTTCGAAAAGTTCTTCAAGCGTACCAAAACCACCGGGAAGTGCAATTACACCATCGCACAAATCGTTCATTTTAGTTTTTCTTTCGTGCATGCTTTCGACCAAAATCAATTCTGTTAAACCTAAATGCGCGATTTCTTTTGAACGTAAAAAATCAGGAAGAACGCCAATTGCTTCTCCGCCAGAATTTAAAACACCATCAGCAACAGCGCCCATTAAACCGACATTGGCGCCGCCGTAAATTAATTTGATGTTTTTTTTAGCTAAAGTCTGTCCTAGTAAAACGGCTTGTTCTTTATAAATTTCTTCGGTCCCAAAGCTGGATCCGCAAAATACTGTTATGCTTTTCATTTTATTTATTTTTTCAATTCGTATTCATAATGTATTACATCAACTCAATTCATATTAAAGTTGACGTCGTTTATTTTTTCTGCTCCAAGCTTTAAAACTGCTTTCTGCGAGCGGATATTTTGTTCTGCAACATGAAAAATAACCGAGTTTAAATTCTCAAAAGCATAATCGATCATTAATTTTTTTAGTGCTTTATTGTATGGTCCGCCCCAGAATTTTCGGGTAATAAAAGTGAATCCAATTGCCACGCTTGATTTTTCGGGTTTATAATCGTAAAATCTTGTTGTTCCCATAATTTCATTAGTAGCTTTGTCTAAAACTAAAAAAGCTCCTTTTGAGTTGATGGCACCCTCGAAAAACGGTTTAAAAATCTCTATTTTATATCTATCTTTTATAGGATATTGTTCCCAGATTAAAGGGTCTGAAGCTGCTTTATGAAGTTCTTCAAGATGATTTTCCTGTAGAGGAATTAATTTTAGAATGTCGTTTTCCAGAATTTCTGGTTGTAAGTTGAATGTTGTCATGTTTTTTTTTATTTTTTTGCCACGACCGAGTGATAACGAACAGGCGAAGCAATTACACTAAAATTGTTCGAATTATTTTTAGCCACAGATGAAAGGATTAAAAAGATTCGCAAAGTTTTGTCATTTCGGATCCCGAGGCTTCGGGAAAGAAATCTCACTCGGAAATCAACAAAGATTGACGACAAAACTTTGCGGAGTTTCTTGCGGAGATCCTTCCTTTGTCAGGATGACAAAAATTATAAATCTACGTCAATCTGTGTCTTCGCTTGCAAATCTGCGTCATCTGTGTTTAAAATTACTTTATTATAAATTTTTGTCGATGCAACATGTGAGATTGCTTCGTTCCTCGCAATGACAAATCAAATCCTTTTTACCTGCACACAAGAAACATTCTCCATTTTAACTTCTTTTCCCACTTTTTTAAGTAAACCTGTTATTGGATTTCTTTTAAAAACAACCACATTTCCAGAAATTACATTGGTGGCAACAAGAAATTTTCCGCTTTCATCAAGGGCAAAAATTCTGGGATGTTTTCCTAAAGTCGATTGATAACCAATATTTTTCAAAAGCCCGTTTTCTGCAATAGAGAAAATGGCAATATTGTTTTCATTACCGCGATTAGTGGCATACAGATATTTTCCGTCAGGCGAAATATGAATATCAGAACTTTCAAAACCTTCTTTGATTTTATCCGGATGCGTGTTGATTCGCTGTATTTTTTTCAAGGTTCCGTTTTCGTACTGATAAACACTAATTGATCCGGCCATTTCTTCAATGCAATAGCCAAATTTTTGATTGGGATGAAAAGTAAAATGTCTGGGACCGGCTTCTAAATCGGTTTTTGTAAATGGAATTTCCGTTTCGATTAATGGCTGTTTTTGAGTTTCATCAAAACGATAACAACGAATTTTATCGGCACCTAAATCCGGCATAAATAAATAATCGTTTTGCGGAGAAAATACAGCCGAATGAACATGAGACCGAGTTTGTCTTTCCTTGTGAGTGCTTCCGTCACTATATTGAAAATTCTGCGCAAGCGAATCGATTTTTCCGTTTTCGAATAAAGGATGAATTGACACGCTTCCTTCAGTATAATTCGCATTCGCAAGCCATTTTCCACTTTTATGAACCGACACATAAACCGGATTTTCGCCACCGCTGCTTTGCTTATTTAAAAAGCTGAGTGACTTATTTTCAGGATTAAATTCAAAACTGCTTACACTTCCTGCATTGGGCGTCTTTGTGTCTGTGCAGGCGTAAAGATATTTTCCGTTTGGAGACAAAGTCAAGTACGATGGATTAATTACGTTTTTTGCTGCTGTTATCTTTGTCAATTTTCCGCTTAAAGTATCTAATTGATATACCTGAATAGATTCTGCCTCTTTATCACGATTATACGATCCTAAAAATACATACGTGTTTTGAGAGAAGGTATTTAAAATGCAAAAAAAGGCAAACGCAAAAAAGAGAAATTTTGGTTTCATATTTTATAAATTAAGTACGCTTGTCATTTTGAGGAATGAAGAATCAAACTGGAATCTCCGCAACAAATCAACAATCTTGTCGAATTAAGAGTGTGATTTTTCGTTTCTCAGAATGACAAATTGGGCATTTAATGTTTTTAGTTTTCAATCTAAAATCAGCAATCAAAAATTTATCGGATTCCTTTCCACCATTGTTGGAATTGCTGTGTTTCATTTTTTAGTTCAACTATTTCACCAATCCTTGGTGTGACCAACGGAATAGGGTTTTCTGAGTTGGCATTCAATTCTGTTATTCTGATTAAAGGTTCGTCCCAAGCGTGTAGCGCCAATGCAAATTTAGACGAATGCACCGGAAAAACTCTTTTTGCCTTCAGATCTTTCATGGCTTTTATAACATCTTCCGGTAAGTTATGAATGTATTTCCAGGCGGGATTGTATTGGCCATTATCTATCAGTGCAATATCAAATGGACCAAATTTAGTTCCGATATCTGCAAAATGAGTATCGTAACCGCTGTCTCCACCCAAATACATCTTGAAATCTTTGGTTTCTAAAACAAAAGAGGTCCAAAGTGTGTTGCAACGTTTGATACTTCTGCCCGAAAAATGTCTTGACGGAGTTGTATAAAGCGTTAAATTTTGATCTAATTCTATTTTTTCATGCCAGTCTTTTTCGATAATGTTTTCAATGGGAAAGTTCCAAAATTCAAAATGCGAACCGACACCAAGAGCTGTTACTACCTTTTTAATTTTAGGCTTTAGTTCCATAATAGTTTTATAATCTAAATGATCATAATGATCGTGTGTGATTAATAAATAATCAATTTCGGGAATGTCATCGACGGTGTAAATATCTGTGCCGTCAAACGCTTTTGTGGTGCCGTAAATAGGGGAGGCGTTCCCACTAAAAACAGGATCAGTTAAAAAACGTTTTCCTGCAAGCTGAATGTAATAGGATGAATGCCCAAACCAAACCATAATATCCTGATCTAACGGAATTTCATGTAAATTGTTTTTCACAGACGGAATACGATCCGTCGGAATTTTTCGGTCTACTTTCTTAAAAAAGAATTGTTTTAAAATATCAAAGTAACCATAACCTTCTGCTAGTTCAGGAGTGAAATTTTCGTTTTCAAATTTTCCATTTTTGTATTGAGGCGACTTTTGTATTAAAGCCAATCTTTCGCCTGAAGGCCTTTTTCCAAATCTGGGATGTAGTAAAAAGTACATTAGAACGGCTAATAAAAGAATGCTTATTGTTAGGATCATGATCTTTATTTTGAAGGATATAATTTGATTAAATTTTCGACAGAAAGTAAGACTATTTTTTTTAGAATTTCAACATCAATGTCAGCTATTTTTTTAAAATAAATACAGGCTTTTGTTACTTTATGTTTGCCGAAATCAGCCAATAACCGGTTTTTATCTTCATCGGTTAAATAGGCGTAAAGCGAAATGGCATCTTTTCTTGGCGAAAATCCAACAAGCGGTGCGTCACCTTCGTGTCCGCTTTCATATTTGTAATGATAACTTCCAAAGCCAATAATACCTGGTCCCCACATTTTGGCTTCAAAACCTATTTCCTTTTGTATTATTTTGATGAGTTCAAAGCAGTCGGTTTTTTTTGTATCGTCTTCAATTGCATTTATAAAATCGGTAACGCTGCTTTCTGTTTGGTTAGTTTTATTTTTTGCCATTACGTTTTATTTTTGATTCACCAAATCACTTTTTAACAGAATATTTTTTATTTTAAATTCAGATGCATAAAACAAATCGGGATTTTCATTCATCTGGTTTTCTAAAACGATCAGGCTCACATCACTTTTTGGGAAATATAAATTTACAGAAGAAAATCCATCACCAAGTCCGGTGTGGCCAATATATTTGACAGGTTCTTTTTCGATAATTCGAATGCTGTAACCATAACCTTCTTTTTCTTTTCCGAAGAAATTATGTTGTGATAAGGCGGTTGGTTTTATAATTGACTGATAGGATTCAGGTTTTAAAATTTTTCCTTTGTGCAGATTATTATTCCAAATAGCCAAATCGTTTACGGTAGAAATAATTCCATCAGCACCCAAATTTTCGGGAGTTATAATTGATTTTTTTACAGATTCATATGTGTTTTTATTATTTATGTATCCAGTGGCCAAATTTTGAAGTTTGTCTTTATTATAAGCAAAAGTATTTTTCATTTGAAGTTTTTTGAAAAGTGCATTGGCCACTTCGCTGTAAGTCTTGTTAGTAGTATGCTCAACAATTTGACCTAGAAGACTGTAACTTAAATTTCCGTAGTAAAAATTAGTTCCCGGTTTAAATTCCAGCGGTTTATTGATGTCGACAATTCCGTGTGTATGATTTAAAAGTTGATGAACCGTTACAGAATCTGCCCAGGTCTGGGTAAGTTCAGGAAGGTATTTTTTAATGGGATCCTGTAAATTAATTTTTCCTTTTTCGACTTCCAATAAAATAAAAACGGCAGCAATTAACTTGCTGTTCGACATAATCTCAAATTGACTGTCAAGTTTTAAAGGTTTTTTTGTTTCAAAATTAGTAAAACCATGTGCTTTGTTATATAACGTTTTTCCGTTTTGAGAAATTAAGATTACGCCATTAAATTCAGGTTGAGCCACTTTTATCAGGCTGTCTATTTTAGCCGAATAATTGTCTTTTTCTTGAGCAAAAGAATTGCAGCCGGGTAGTAAAAATATAAAAGATAATAAATAAGAAATTCTAAAAATTGCGTTCATTAAATTGCGTTGTATATTGTTGTGAAGGTTTAATAAAAAAAAATGTTGTAAGGAAGTGATCGACACGAAGGGTTGCGAACTTTGTGTTTCAAAATGATTTAAGTAGAAATTTTACTGCACTTTACGGTACAATCAAAACATTCCATTTTCATTTTTGGATTCAGCACAAACGGGCTGTCCTAAATCCCAAAGCTCGACTATTTTATCCGTTTCAAATTTAAGAATATGGATTACAGCAAAACCTAAATCAGTCGATGTTTGCTTAAGATGCGAATGCACGGCCACTAAATCGCCATCTTCTAAAATATGATGAATTTTGAAAATTTTATTGGGGTTTATTCTGGCAGATTCTTCCATAGCCAACATTAAATTTTCGGCATCACCTTTAAAATAAGCATTATGATGCTTAAAATTCTCACCAATATAAAGTCTAAAAGCTTCGTGCGAATGCCCATTTGCTGCGAGTTTTAAAAACTCCTGAGCAATATATTTCTTAGTCATAACTTATTAGTTTAAAAGCAAACTAAGTTATGAAAATAAGTTTTCTGAAAGAGAAACAATTAGAGATTTATTATCTTTTTAACTTTAAGTAATCAATTAAAAGACTGCCTAAATTCTAGAGGAGAAACAGTAGTTTTAGTTTTGAATAGTTTGCTGAAAGACTGTTGGTGTTCAAAGCCCAATTCAAATGCAATTTCACTAATTGATGCGTTGGTTGTTGAGAGTTTTTCTTTAGCTTTTTCGATCAGTTTATCGTGAATGTGCTGTTGTGTACTTTGCCCGGTCAATAATTTTAATAATCCGCTCAAATAATTAGGAGAAACATTTAAACAGTCTGCAATATATTGAACGGTTGGTAATCCTTTTTTTGATAAAGAATCAGTAGAGAAATATTCTTCAAGCAAATTTTCCAAACGTTCCAGAATTTGATGATTGCTGATTTTTCTGGTAATGAATTGACGGTTATAAAAACGTTCAGAATAAGTTAGCAGTAATTCGATTTGGGTGATAATCACATCCTGACTGAATTTATCGATATTAGACTGGTATTCATTCTGAATGTTTTTGATGATATTTATAATCATTGTTTCCTCTTTATCAGAAAGATGTAAAGCTTCATGTACGGCATACCCAAAATATTCATATTGCTTTATTTTTTTTGCCAGAGGAGTATTCCACAAAAAATCAGGATGGACCAGTAAGGACCATCCTGTATGCCTGAGTTCTGCATTGCCTTCAATAGAAAAAACCTGCCCCGGCGCAATAAATAGCAAAACACCTTCTTTAAAATCATATTCCTGTTGACCATAACGCATGGTTGCATTGGCATGTCGTTTTAATGCAATCGAATAAAAATCAAGCATTAAACTTTTTGGTTCATCTTCATTCAAATGTTTAATATCTTCAAAATTATAAACGCTCACTAATGGATGTTCCGGCTTTGGCAAATCCCGAAACTCGTGAAATTCGCTAATACTTTTTATTCGGAGGGGTTGCTTATTTGCCATGCTACAAGTTACTAATTTTGATTATAAACGGCGGAAAATTCTTTTGCATATTCTGCGAGTTTTGTTTTTCCCATTACTGCTGGTCTGTTGTGTTCGTAATCTTCTCCTAATAAACCACTATAAAGTCCGGCGTACATTTCGACCAATCCTGCGGCGATTTTTGGCTGCATACCAACATTTATTAAACCATCTAAAATTTCCTGATCTGTCGTTAAGACCCATTTCAAATCCGGTTTTCCAATTGCACTACCCAAAATTTTAGCTGTTTCATGGCCCGTTAATTCTTCGCTTGCCACATAACGCACTTTTCTTTCGTCAAGCGGAGTTGTAATTTCTTCTGCTATAGCTTCTGCAATATCATTTGGGGAAACCCACGGAATCATTTTGTCTGCACCATAATTGGCAGCAATAATTCCCGCATTTTTGATCATAGGAATGTAAGCAAGGAGATTGTAAAAGAACGAAGTTGGGCGCATAAATGTGATTGAAACATCTGAAAGTGTATTCAAAACAGCTTCGATTTCATTGTAACGCTGAATAATACCTGAGTTTTTCTCTAAATGCGCGCCAATACTGCTTAAAAACACAACACGTTTCACACCCGATTTTTGGATTGCTGCTGCATAAGTATTTCCAATTTTAGCTGTAAAAGCATCTAAATCCAGCTTTGGATCAAAATAATCAGCCCTTGGAATCATGCAGTATACGGCATCTGAACCTGAAAAAGTCTGGGTTAAAAATGTTACGTCTTCTACAGATCCAACTGCTGCTTTCGCGCCCAGACCTTCAATTGTTTTTTGTTTCTCGGCATCGCTTGTAATTATTGTAACCTGATGTCCTTTTTGTACTAATTCCTGAGCCAGTGGCTTGCTGATGTTCCCTAGAGAACCTGTAATTGTAATTTTCATCGTTTCTATATTTTGATGATACAAAGTTGCGCATGATCAAAGCGATACATGTAGCCAAATCTACTATTGTCGTAGCCGAAACTTATTTTTGTAATTATCTGTTTGCACTCAGGTTTCTTTCATTCTCTGTTCGGGGTTTGTCTTTGCCATTTGGCTCGCCTTTTCCTGTTGTAATTAATTTTTTCAAACTATTCTGAATGTAATTGGTCCACGAATCTCTGCAAATATCAAAACATTCATACTCAGGAACCAGACCATAATGTGTAAAGCGAAGTTCGGTTTTTCCCTCTTTTTGAGAAATTTCAAAAGTTGGGTTTGTACCTGTCCATTCGGTTTTATCTTCTGTAAATTTAAAATAGTTGTTTTCTATAAACCAAACGATTTTCTGGTTCGGAATCACTTCAGTCAATTTGATTTGACAGCGGTGGATATCTTCAAAATGATAATCAAATTCATCATTTTGTTTCGCCGTATTTCCTTCAATTTCTTCAGACCACCAGCCGTGAACGTTGGTAACAGCATTAAAAACTTCTTGTGGAGATTGATCTACAAGTATAGTTGTGGTAAAATCTTTTGCATTCATTTTGTGTAGTTTAGAAAGTTATGTAACAAATATACCTTCTAAAAATCAATACATTAGGGTGATTAAGAGACAACTGTAAGGGTGGAATAAGACAAGTTTAGTTAATTTTAGATTTGGATTTCGTCTTCATCTTTTCATTCGACAGAGAAGAAATCTTAGTCAGTTATTGCGCATACAAAATCCTAAATCTTTGTCAAGCTTGCCACTGAGATTTCTTCTCCGTCGAAGGACAAAAAAACTTTAAATCACAATTCGCTTAATTTTCTCCACAATATTTTCAATCTGCAAAAAATGATTTGCCATAACTTTCCCCAATTCTAAAGTTCCGCCCAAAATCAGCATTTCTTTATTATCGAATCTTTTTCCTAAACGGTCATCAAGCATAATGGTCTGCATGCTTTGTGCCATATTTATTTCTTCCAGAAATTCATTGGGATGTCCTGCAGTACAAATTACAAGTCCTAACGGAATAGTTTTCATTTTTTTAAAAGTTTCATTTTGTCCGTACGCATATCCGATAGCATATACACGATCAAACCAGCCTTTTAACTTTGCAGGACAGTCACTCCACCAAACCGGATATAAAAATATAATACAATCTGCTTTTTCTATTTTTTCATGTTCAGTTAAAACATCAGCTGAAATGGGAAGACGGGTTTTTGCAAATCCCTCTCTTTCATATTCTTCTGCCGACATATCGCTTTGAAAATCGATTGCATATAAATCTGAAATTTCGAGATTCCAGTTTTGTTTCGAAATTTCACTTTTCAGCTTTTGCAGAATTTGAAATGTATATGATTTTTCACTTGGATGGCTGTAAACGATTAGAATATTCATATGTAATTACATTAATTTAATATAGCGCCTAATTTTGAATTCAAATTCAGACGCTATATTTTAAAACTAAAATACAAATTAAAGTAATTGTTTTTGCCGTTATTTTTTGGCTTCAAATATTTTATCCAATCCTTGCATTGCTATTGTAAATCCTTCCTTGAATCCCATTTCGATGATTTTTTCTAAATCTGAAAGATTTTTGTGTTTAATTTCAATAGCTACAAGAGTAGAACCGTTTTGCTCCTTGAAATTTACATTCCAGTCAGAACGCGGAAAATCTTCATTTAAATTTCCTTCGCTATCACTAAAAGCATCCAGATATTTAAAATTTGTTTTTGGCGAAATTGAAGTAAAGTCCGCCAAAGCCCAATGTTCTTCGCCTTGTGGTCCCAACATTGCATACAAGCGCTGACCACCCTCTTTAAAATCCATTTTTTTAGTTTTTGATTTCCAAGGGGCGGGAGCCCACCATTGATCAAGAATTTCAGGTTCTGTCCAGGCCGACCAAACATCAGATACTGGAGCTTTAAATTCTCTTTTTATATTAACCGTGCTATTTTCCTTGTTTACGGAAAAGTCCATTAAAAGATTAGATTTCATTTTTCTTAGATTTTAAATTAATTAATACTTGATCTAACTGAGTAAAACGACTTTCCCAATGTTGTTTAAATTGCTCAAGCCAGTTATCAATTTCCTTCATTTTATCAATTTTTAGTTGGTAGTAAATTTCTCTTCCCACTTTGTGCTGTTCGAGTAATTCACATTCATTCAAAATTTTAATATGCTTAGAAACGGCTTGCCGGGTAGTATGGAACTGTTCTGCAATTGCATTTGGCGTTAAAGCCTGAGCGGTTACCAAAACTAAAATAGCTCTGCGTGTTGGGTCGGCAATGGCTTGAAATATATCTCGTTTCATCAATAAATAATTTTAATTACGCAATCAATTGGTTGCAAATATAAGCAACCTTTTGGTTTCTAAAAATGTTTTTTAGTTTTTTTTTGTACTATTTTTTAAAAGGGCTAAAAAGCCTAAAAACTGAAAGTAATAATGAAAATTATTTCAGTTTTTAGGCAGGCTTTATGATTCGTAATATTTTGTATTTTAAATCAGCAATGCTGTTGCTTTTTATTTTAATTGAGAAATTTTTCCTGTATGAACATCATATCTCATTGGTACGATCTGGATGTTATGTTCTTTGATAATTGGATTGTCCTGAATTAATTTTTTCGAATGTTTTATGTTAGCGTCAATAGCTCCAAGATAATTTGTGGCCTTAGGTTTTGCCTTATCGGCTTCAATCTCTTCGTTTTCTTCGGAAATTGTTTCTACAATATTATCAATGTGATTAAAATGCTTTTTATAAGCACCGTCTTTATCATTAATATAGGCTTTAATAGCACCACATTCTGTATGACCCAAAACAACAATCATTTTAGTATCCAGATGTTCTACGGCATATTCAATACTTCCCATATCAATGTCTGAGATTAAATTACCTGCATTTCTTATTACAAATAAGTCTCCAATTCCCTGATCGAATACAATCTCGGGTGCCACTCTGCTGTCTGAGCACGTTATAACAACTGCAAATGGTTTTTGTCCGTCTTGATTTTCTAATACCGACTGCTTGTTTTGGTGCGGGTGAATTGATTTTTCATCTAAAAATCTTTTATTTCCCTGAGTTAGTCTTTCTAAAGGATTTAAATTTTTGGTGTTGTCAACCGCTTCTCGGCTTTGATCATTTTTTTTGCATCCCGCCATTGAAAGCAGGATAAAAGCTACTGCTAAAATTTTCGTTTTCATCTTTTCTTTTATTAATTAAAATTCAGTATTTAAAATATAAGGTAAAATACTTGTTAAATTATAATTTGTAAAGATATATTTAATTATAAAATTTGTGTATTTTATTTGCAAATAATTAACAACATATTGAATTTTCTGCTAGTAGTTTTATTTACGTTATAGACTTATTTTACGTGGGATAAGACTGTTCTAAGTTTTCGAAAAACGCATAAAAAAAATCCGATTTGCAAAAGCAAACCGGATTTCTATTTTTATAAATACGTAGTTATAAATTACTTTCTGGTTAAGTCGGTAATTAGTAGAGGATTATTTTCTTTTAATTTTGCCACTAATGTTTCAACCGTTTCAGGATTTTCCTTTAAAGCTTCATATTCTGCAGAAGTTATTCCAACAATCTGTAAAAATGAAACTTCGCCATGTGCTGTTTGTTGTTTTTCGATTTCCGGATCTGCTACAAAAAGTAACGCTGTAATATCCGTTTCTGTATCAAGTCTTATTGGTCCGTTTGCAGGCATGTAATGGTATTCTTCAAACCAATTGCCACTGTCAAAAACGTATTTAGCAATATTTTGTAATAACGCAATTGCCCATGTTGGGGTTTCATTATCTTCTTCAAATGGTTTTAACCTAAAAGTAATTTCAAATCCCCATTTGCTATATTCGCTTTCAAGCTTTTCTTCGTCATAATATAATTCAGAAAAACCATAGGTTACAAAATGAAAGTGATTTGTTTGGCTTTTACTTTCATATATACTTACCCCGTCAAGCGGACTTTCTCCACCCAGCATATAACTAATTGCGGGTGCAAAATGTTTCGGTTCCTGATTAGGATAAAGTCTTTCAAACTCTTTATCAATTGATAGCCAGCCAACAGCGTCATCTTCTGAAAATTCTTTTCTGTATTCTTCTAATGTCATGCGTATTTGTTTTTATCTTTATTGAACGACAATATATGTCTTTTTGGTATAAGAAATATTTTTTTTTATTTGACTTTATTGTAATTGTTTTGTCATTTTAAGTATAAATTCTATCATAAAATTACTGAGATAGTATAATAAAAAAATCCGACTTGCTTTCACAAGTCGGATCTGGTATTTTGATTAAAAACGACAATATTATCCGAGTTTTTTTATTAACTCGTTTACAGCTGATTCTAAACCTTTATAATAATCACCGTTTTTAAATTCGGGTACTGCATAACTGCCAATGATTTCTTTCGTTTGGTCGTCGCTTAATTTATAGCGAATCGAATCTTCTCCTAAAATTTGAATTTGTCTCAACTGCTTACTTAAAAGAATTAAGATTGTAGGCTGCATTTTTAAATTACTGTTTAAGTATTTATCCAAATTTTGACAATATTCGAATAAATCAGTATATGGCTTTATAGAAGAAGTTGTTACAATTATGATTTTATAGAGCGTCTTTTTTTCAAATGTTTTTAAGGTAGTGCTCAAAGTAGTGATTTGAGCTGGATTTAAAATTTGCTCAAAATCATTAACATTATCATATGATTTTGCAAAAACATCTGCTGTTTCTAAGCTTGATTTAACCTCTTTTTTTGCCTGCGCAAAAATAGAGAAAGGCAACAATAATGCAATTGTTATAATAAGAGTAATTTTTTTCATCTTGGGCAAAGATTAGATTTGGAGCTGCAAAACTACCACTTTATTGTTATAAAATATTAAGTAATTTTATACTAAAGCGTTAATATTTTGGTCTTAAACACATCAACACAAAAGAATTTTTATTTGTTATTAACTTCTTGTGACAAATTGAAAGCAGTAGTGATATTTTCGACAAAATTTTTTGTGTATTGCCCGTTCAGATCTAAATCAGGATCAAGAATTGTTATCTCGAGTCCGGCTAGCTTATGGTTTTGAAATAGGAGAGAAGTAAGTTCATTAAATTCAGGGTAAGAAAGTCCATCGGGCGCTCTGCTGTCGACGCAGGGCATTATTTCATCATTTAAAACATCCACGTCAATGTGAAGCCAAAAGCCATCAAGATTTTTATTTGTTATTTCTGATAAAAATGCCTCAATGCAATTTAAAATTCCTTTTTCCCGAAGCGCTTTCAGGCTAATATAAGTTGCATCAGAATTGCGAATTTGATCTTCGTATTCGTCATCATATTCACGGTTGCCCACGCACCAAAGATTTGCGTCTTTAATATAAGGACACAAATTAAGAATATTGGCTAATTTATCATGTCCGTTTCCTGTAACTATTGAAGCCGCCATTCCGCCAACGCCACCAGTTTGCGATAAGGAAATATCCATAAAATCAGTATGTCCGTCAAGATAAAAAAGAGCGTAATTGCCTTTTTGCTTCAATGCAATTGCTGATCCTAAGAGTATACTGCAGTCACCTCCAAGAACGAATGGAAATTTATTTCTGGTTAATAAATTATTTATCAAATAGGCTTGCTCCCTAGCGTACTCAATCAGTGAATTTGCGTTTAGAACATTCGTTTCTGTATCCCTGTTATTTTTATATTTTGGAGGATCTAATCGTAAAGTATTTTCGGGATTGAGTAATTTATGTAAGTTATGTCGTTGTAACCAATCAGGCAAACGTTTTACGCCTGGTTCTTTACCCGGTTGAGGTTCTTTTAAACCCAAATTGGAAGGAAATTCAACAATATATACTTCTCTCATAACTTTGATATCTGGTTATAAAGTTATTAAAATATATTTTTTATGCAGGCTTTTTTAAGGATCTAAATTTATTTTAATCGCTCTAAAACTCCTTTGCGTTTTACGAGATTTTTGTAATCCCACTGAATTTCCTGTGCTTTTTTGAGCCAGCGGTTTACCTCTTCCGAAATTACTTGGTCAGCAGATGTATAGCGAAACTCAGCCGCTTTAAAAGAACCTTCGTTTGCCAGTTTTTCTTCATCGAAGGATTGACCGCTCCAAAATAATAAACGAACAGAATCTTTTAATTTACTATATCCCACAATTGGATTTCCGTCGAGAAACCAAACCGGATGCGCATGCCAGATTTTGTTTTCGGAATCAGATAGATTTTCATTGATGATAGTAGCCAATAGATCGCAAATTTCTTTGTCTGGACTATTTTGTGAATTATTGTAGTTTTGTACGGTTGCTTCCATGGTAAGTTGTTAAATTATAAACTTTTACGATGATTTTGTCTGTATTAAGACTAGCTAAAATAATCTTTTTTTTATTACAAAAATCAATTCAAAAAGTGAATGTTCTTATGAAAACGGATTTGCGTGAGGGATAGCAACGGAAAGCCCACAGCCTGACGAAGGAAGAGCGAGGACTTGCAGTGAATAGCCCGACCCGGAGGGACACGCCATTATGAAGATTCTAAGTTTCTGAACTAAAATCTAAGCTGCTTAGATTTTCTCAAAAAGAAATCCGATTTATTTTCACAAATCGGATTTTAAGATGTTAAGATAAAAGTGGAATTAAATGTTCCCACTTTAGTTGTCTTGCAAAATCGAGAGCTGTTTTGTTATTATGGGTTTTAGCATTTACATCTGCTCCTGAATCGATTAGAACTTTCACTATTGTACTATTTCCTGCAATTGCTTCACGATGTAAAAAAGTATAGCCTTGTTCATCCTGAGCAGTAAGTTCGTTTGGATTTGTTTTTATAAAATCATGAAGACTTTCCTGCATGTTTTTGCTCATTGGGTGTTCAATCAGATTTTCCGGATTTTCTTTTTGTTCGTAAGCAATCAGAATATCATTATAATCACCAAAATTTAAACCCCAGGCTTTATCATGTTCTTCTCTTTCGTTTTCGTTCATTTCTGATCGCATAGCGTGTATGGTAAAACCTCCGTAAGTTTTGTCCTGAGTAACAAACAGCCAATCACTAATTTGGTTTGCAGGAATCTCGACATAATCACCATTACTAACATTCGTTAATTCATTGGGATCGTTTACTAAAATTCCTTTTATTTTTTCGCCATCAAAATTAATTTCATTAATCCACATGTGTTCTACAACAGTTTCATTATTAATTTCTTGTGTAAAAGCTAATTTTACACAGGCTACATCAAGTGCCGGAATTATGCGGCGATATTCCCAGGATAATTCTCTCCAGAAATATTTAAAAGTCTGCTGCGCTTTTTTAAAGGCTTCGATCATCTTTGGATTTTCTCCATCGGCAAAGAATATTGGCGTTTCTTCCATTTGTATATATAATTTTAATTGTAAAATCTATTTTAACTACAAGATAAAATAATTTGGATAATGATGCGGATTTTACCAATAAAAAATCCGACTTGCTTTCACAAATCGGATTTTTAAATTGAAATTATATAAACCGTAAAGGGCCTAGTATTACAAGTGAATTACTTCGCCGTAAGCATCTGCAACAGCTTCCATAACAGCTTCACTCATAGTTGGGTGAGGGTGAATCGATTTAAGGATTTCATGACCTGTAGTTTCAAGTTTACGAGCTACAACTGCCTCAGCAATCATATCTGTAACTCCTGCACCAATCATGTGGCATCCTAACCATTCTCCATATTTTGCATCAAAGATTACTTTTACGAATCCGTCTGCAGCACCGGCAGCTTTTGCCTTACCTGAAGCTGAGAATGGGAATTTACCAATCTTTAATTCGTATCCTTTTTCTTTCGCTTGTTTTTCTGTTAAACCTACAGAAGCGATTTCAGGAGTTGCGTAAGTACAACCCGGAACGTTTCCGTAATCAATTGGGTCTACGTGTAAACCTGCAATTTTTTCAACACAGTTTATTCCTTCTGCAGAAGCTACGTGAGCCAAAGCCTGTCCCGGCGTAACGTCTCCAATTGCATAATATCCGGGAATGTTAGTTGCGTTGTAAGCGTTTACTAAGATTTTATCTCTGTCAACAGCGATTCCAACTTCTTCTAAACCAATATTTTCGATGTTTGTTTTGATTCCAACTGCCGAAAGTACGATGTCAGCTTCAAGAATTTCTTCTCCTTTTGCTGTTTTTACAGTTGCTTTAACGCCATTTCCTGTAGTGTCAATTTTCTCTACAGAAGAGTTGGTCATGATTTTTACACCCGCTTTTTTCATTGAACGCTCCATTTGTTTCGAAATATCTTCGTCTTCAACTGGTACAATGTTGGGCATAAATTCAACAATAGTAACTTCTGTTCCCATTGAGTTGTAGAAATGAGCAAATTCAACTCCAATTGCTCCTGAACCTACTATAATCATAGATTTTGGCTGCGTTGGTAATGTCATTGCCTGACGGTATCCAATTACTTTTACACCGTCTTGTGGTAAGTTTGGTAACTCACGAGAGCGTGCTCCGGTTGCGATGATGATGTGATCAGCGCTGTATTCAGTCACTTTATTGTCTTTATCTGTAACGTCAAGTTTTTTACCTGGTTTTAGTTTTCCGAAACCTTCGATAACGTCAATTTTATTTTTTTTCATCAAAAACTGAACACCTTTACTCATTCCGTCGGCAACACTACGGCTACGTTGAACAACTGCAGGGAAATCTTTATCAAATTCAGAAACTTTTAATCCGTAATCAGAAGCGTGTTTCAAGTAATCAAAAACCTGAGCTGATTTTAGTAATGCTTTTGTTGGGATACATCCCCAGTTTAAACATACACCACCAAGGCTTTCTTTTTCAACTACAGCTACTTTAAAGCCTAATTGTGAAGCTCTAATTGCTGTTACATATCCGCCAGGACCACTTCCTAAAACAATAACGTCGTATTTCATTTTTTTTGTTTTTAGTATTACTACCGAAAATGAAGTTTAATTCCGAAACTCATTTTTCGATTTCTCTTGTTATTTGTGATTGCGAATTTAAGGATTTATTTTAAAATAGCCTTTAAATTTTATTTTTACGCTTACTCATTCTAACCTTTTCACAGAGATCGTGAGAATTGTTAATTGTAAATTGTGAATTATTGATTGTAAATTGAGATTATAAACTTAAATCTCAAAAGTAATGCACTTGCCAAAATAAGCGAAGTCGAAGAGCTTTCGTGTTGAAAAACTCTTCGACTTCGGTCAGTAACAGAATTATCAATTAATAATTATCAATTAATAATTAACAATTTATCATTAATAATTAGACTTTAACATGTCCCCAGTTTTCTCCGCTGGCGATACGTCTAATTTGCATTTCGCTTACACCAAATTGTTTGGCTATCATTTTAAGTCTTGTCTTTTGTTCCGGTCTTGAAAGGATTTTTTTAATTAACATTACTTTCGTGGTTGTTAATTTTCTTCCATCTGCTTTTAAGTTGTGCTCGATTAAGTTCTTTTTTGCCTGAATAACACGCGGACTTTTGCGGCTGTGTGCCATCATTTCGGCTTTTGTTGCCCAACGTAAATTTCTTACGTCATCATTACTTCTGTTGTAATCAAGGTGCAAAACATACGTTTGCTCTTCTGATTGTTTTGGAATAAAATAGTGAGCAACTAATTTGTATAAAAACAGATATTTATTTACAACTTTATCGTCCTTTTTTATTTTAAATCTAAAGGTTGGATAACCGTCGCTTAATCCTCCTTTTAGTATTCTTCCGTTTTCTATTTCATCAGAAAAACTGATTAAACGGCCTCTGTTTGAAATTGCATATCGAAGTTGCAATGAAGCATTTATTTCTATTTCTTTAAATTCTTCGTTTGGATATAATCTGTTTTGTGGCATTTTTCTTTTACATTTGATTTATATATTCTCAAATATAAAACATACAAAAATCAAAAAAGTTACATAATTTCAATGTAATCTTACATTTATGATTCCTATAACGCTATTTTAACTTTTTTAACAAATTTTTAGGAATTTTAAGATCTAGTTAGCAACAGAAAATTGCGAATCATATAAATTGCGATAATATCCATCTGCTTTATTGAGTAATTCCTGATGCGTTCCCTGCTCTACAATCAAGCCTTTATCCATTACTACAATTTTATCAGCATTTACAATTGTAGCCAATCGGTGTGCGATAATAATAGAAGTTCGCCCCTTTGTAATTGTCTCGGTAGCACGTTGAATTAATTCTTCGGAGTAGGAATCAATAGATGAAGTCGCTTCGTCTAAAATTAAAATACTTGGATTGCTCACATACGAACGTAAAAAGGCGATTAACTGACGCTGTCCTGACGACAGCATTACACCACGTTCTTTTACATCAAAATCATAATTATCAGGCAGACTCATGATAAAATCGTGAACGCCAATTTTTTTGGCCGCGTTTAGAACGTGCTCACGTGTAATTTCGGGATTGTGTAAAGTGATATTGTTGTAAATCGTGTCGGCAAACAAAAAAACATCTTGCAAAACAACCGCAATTTGTTTTCGTAAAGAAGCCAGCGTATAGTTCTCAATATTATTACCGTCGATAAAAATCGTTCCGCTGTTTATTTCATAAAAACGATTCAGTAAATTAATAATTGTCGATTTTCCGGCTCCGGTCGAACCTACAATGGCAATTGTCTGCCCGGCAGCCACAGATAAATCTATTCCTTTTATAACTTCTTCTTCCGGAATATAACTAAAACGAACTCCTGCAAATTCGATACTTCCATCAAAAACCGGAGCTTCAATTGTTCCCGTATCCTGAATATGATCTTGTGTATCGATAATATCAAAAACACGATTGGCAGCGATCATTCCCAATTGCATCTCATTAAATTTGTCCGCAATTTGACGAAGCGGATTAAACAGCATTCCGATAAACATTGTATACGAAAATAAATCTCCGAAAGTCGTAAAATGATCTCCGTTTAAAATTTTAAATCCACCGTAAACTACAACCAATCCTAAAGTTATAGACGAGATAATATCAGCAATTGGAAAAAATATGGAGTTATATAAAATCGTTTTTATCCATGCAACTCGGTGTTTATTATTGATTTCCCTGAAATTTTCGGCTTCAATTTTCTCACGGTTAAAAAGCTGAACGATTTTCATTCCAGTAACGCGTTCCTGAACAAATGAGTTCATATTTGCAATCTGCGTACGAACTTCTTCAAAAGCAACCTGCATTTTACGCTGAAAAATTCGGGTTATATAAACCAAAATTGGCATTGCAACAACTACAATCCAGGTTAGTTCCCAATTCATATAAAACATAAAAATCAAAACCACCAGCATTTTCATCAAATCACTTATAATCATGAATAGTCCCTGACTGAAAATACGTGCAATCGATTCAATATCAGATACTGAACGGGTTACCAATTGCCCAACCGGAACCAAATCAAAATATTTCATTCTAAAGCTCAAAATGTGTTTAAAGAGTTTTGTTCGAATATCTTTTACAATATCCTGCCCAAGCCAGTTTGCCCAATAGACAAAATAGAATTGAGAAAAAACCTCGCATAAAAGTACAACACCCATCAGGATAATGTACATCAGTAAACCTTCCTTATCGTGGGTTTTAATATATCCGTCAACCGTTTGCTTTAGTAAATAGGGGCGTAATGCCGCAAAAACAGACAGCGAAATTGCAAAAATAATAACGCCGTAATAACGCCATTTATAAGGCTTTGTATATTTTAAAATTCGTTTGAATAATCCGGTATCAAATGCTTTTGCTTTCATTTATTTTTTCTGTGCTTTAAGCTATAGGTTTTAGGCAATAGGCTTAACGCTTATAGCTATATATAATCGTAATCAATTTTGGTTAAATATAAACCGTGCGCCGGAACTGAAAATCCGGCTTTCTCTCTGCTTTTGCTTGCAATAATAGTTAAAACATCGGCCAAAGAAATTTTATGCAGTCCAACATTTATTAAAGTTCCCACAATAGCGCGTACCATATTTCGTAAAAAACGATTTGCCGAAATTGTAAAAATCAGTTTGTTGTTTTCCTGTTTCCAATATGCCTCAAAAATCGTGCAATCAAAAGTATTTACATCCGTATTCACTTTCGAAAAACACTGAAAATCTGTATGATTTAATAAAATATTCGCAGCTTCATTCATCAAAGCTACATCTAATTTTTGGTTAAAATACCAACTCAATTCCTCCAAAAACGGATTCTTAACAGTGTTGATATGATATTCGTATGTTCTTCTTGTCGCGTCAAATCTGCAATGCGCATCATCCTGAACCAAAATAATGTCAAAAATTGCAATATCTTTTGGCAAATACGAATTGAGTTTATGAACTAGATTTGGAGTATCAATCTGCGCATCAAAATCAAAATGGCCATACATTTCAGTTGCATGAACACCCGTATCTGTTCTTCCTGCACCCATAATATTGATTGGCGCATTTAATAAAACCGAAAATGCTTTGTTTAAAGTTTCCTGAACAGAAGATGCATTGGGCTGAAACTGCCAGCCATGATAATGTGTTCCGTTATAAGCAAATTGAATAAAATATCTCAAAGTAAAGGTTCAAAGGTTCAGAATGGCAAAGGTACAAAGGATTTTTTTAAGAGGCTAAGGTTCTAAGCGGCTAAGATTCTAAGTTTTTCTAAAAGTTGCTAAGATTCTAAATTGCTAAGATGCTGAGGTTTTTACTTTGGTCGCAAATATTTAAAGGTTTTGGTCATTGTTAATTGTAGACACGCATAGCAGTGCGTCGAACATTTAAAAAAAAAAGAAATAGAATTCATAAAAAAACTTAGAATCTTAGCCGCTTAGAACCTTAGCATTTTCTTTTAAAAAAAAAATCTCAGTATCTTAGCGTCTTAGAACCTTAGCTCCTTCAAAAAAAGAATGAAAAAAATCCTCTTACTTTCCGATACTCACAGCCATATTGACGATACTATTTTAAAATATGTGGCTATGGCCGATGAAGTTTGGCATGCAGGCGATATTGGCGATTTGCATGTAACGGATACTATAAAGGAAATAAAACTTTTGCGTTGTGTTTATGGTAACATTGATGATGCAAAAGCCAGATTAGAATTTCCGCTGCACAACCGATTTTTATGTGAAAATGTTTCTGTCTGGATTACCCATATTGGCGGTTATCCTGGAAAATATAATCCCGCTATTCGAGAAGAAATGGCATCAAATCCTCCAAAATTATTTATTTGCGGACATTCGCATATTCTAAAAGTAATGTTTGACAAAAAAAATAATTTATTGCACATGAATCCCGGTGCAGCAGGAAAAAGTGGATTTCATCAAATGCGAACGATGCTGCGATTTGTAATTGATGATGATAAAATAAAAGATCTCGAAATTATAGAAATAGGGAAGAAGTAAAGAATAAAGAGTAAAGAATAAAGAGTAAAGAATAAAGAGTAAAGAATAAAGAATAAAGAATAAAGAGTCAAGAGTCAAGAATAAAGAGTCAAGAACAAAGGAGTAAAATGTTTCGTTACAAAGTGGGAACTTTTATTTTTATTGATGTCCCTGTGGTTTCATTTGCTCGCGAAATAAGAGTAATATTACCTTTGAGTTTTTTAATTCGTGCTTTGATTCTGTTAAGTCCAAAACCTTCCTGATTTAGTTTTTCGGTATTAAAACCTTTTCCGTTATCATGAACAATAATAATTAATTTGTCGTTTTTTTCATGAAGTGAAATTTGGGCTTTTTTTGCATCGCTATGTTTAATGATATTGCTAAAAAGTTCACTTATTATAAAATATAATTTGATTTCAAATTTTTCATTATATCTTTTTGTGATAGGTACAGAACTTGTAAATTCAAATTGCAGTGCTGAATTAGAATTTTTTTCGCATAAATCTTCGACGGCGTATACTAAACCAAAGCGGACTAAAAGAGCAGGAATCAATTCGTGTGACATATCTCGTAAACGATCATGCGCATCTTCGAGAATAGATTTAGCTTTAATAAGCTCTGCTGATTGTATGTTATTTTGAACCGAAAACGCATTTAAATGAAGGCCAACCGAAGATAATAAAGAATTAATATTATCATGCAAAAACGATGCGATTTTTTTTCTTTCATTTTCCTGACCGTCAATTCCGGCGTTAATAATATTGAGTTGTATTTTTTGCTGAATATCCTTTTGCTTATTCTTTTGTCTCAGCTTATCATTTTGATACACATAGTAAGATAAAACCATCAGTAATAGCACAAGAACGATATATAAGCTCACTACTTTTTTGTTTGTAGTTTTTTGAAGTTCCACTATTTGCTTTTTTTGAAGGACTGAAAGATCTGAATCAATTTTTCCTTTAGAATCTTTACGCTCAGTTTGTCTTAAAGGAGCAGCTTCCTGACTAAAAACAGGAATTCCGTTATAGAGAAAAAAAAGAAGCAAAAATGTTCTAAAAACAGACATAAGCAATTGATTGTTGAAATAGTTATGGTTTTATTAAATTATTTTTCAGTGCGTATTTTACAAGACCAATAACATTTTTAGTATTTAGTTTTTTCATGATGTTTTTACGATGTGTTTCTACCGTATTAACGCTTATAAAAAGTTCTTCACTAATTTCTCTTGCGCTATACTCAAGTGATATTAATGTAATAATTTCTGTTTCACGCTCACTCAAAAACTGATTTTCAGTAAAATTGGACTTGTTTAGTTTAGGATTATTTTTAGTGAAGTTGGCGAATATTTTTTCTCTTATGTGTTTGTCAAAATATTCTTCATCTTTATTTAAGGCTTCAATGGCTTCTATTATATTTTCGCCTGCACTTTTTTTTGTTAAATAACCCTTCGATCCTAATTTCATAACCTCTTTAACGATCTTTAAATCATCGTAACTGGAAAGAATAATTACTTTACACGGAAATCCTTTCTCGTTAAATTCCTTTAAAACTTCAATTCCGTCTTTTTTAGGCATGCTGATGTCAAGTAGTAAAATGTCGGCATTATTTTTTGTAATCTCTTCATAAATAGAGGTTCCGTCTAATGAATTGCCCACAACTTCAAATTGAGAAACAGTGCGTAATAAATTAGTAAGTCCGTCTATAAGTACCTGATGATCGTCAGCAAGATGTATCCTTATTTTCTCTTTCATGATTGTTTTTGAATCTGGAATCAAATTTATGAAAAAATTATCTTACAAAACAGCTTTTTTGCGTTGTTTTCGGCAGTTCTTTAGAGCTGGTAAAAAAAAGTGGGCATAAAAAAACCCGAATATAAATTCGGGTCTTCTTCGCACATAAATAAAGTTTATAGGTTTACCTCAAACGATCTACAGATTTTACGAGATCTTCATCCTTCTTGATGGCCTTATTAGCTAACACTAATAATACGATAGCGACAATTGGCAGAAACATCCCAATACCTTTCTCAGAAACAGCGTTAACCGTTTCTCCAGATAAATTTAGTGATCGATATACAAACAATCCTAATAAAATTAAATTTAATATTATGTTCAGTCTGCCCATTACAAACTGATTTTGTCTCTTTTTATATGAAATTATACTAATAATTGTGAGCATTGTGCTTAAACCCAATAATATAGTATAAACCTGGTCCTGCATAAAATAAAATGCCTTTCCGTTATTTAATGTCCAAAGCGGAATAAAAAACAATAAAACCCCTGTCACTAAAAAGGTAAGAATTAAATATACGGTTTGAATTCGTTGTATCATGATTAATAATTGTTTTACAAAAATATATTTTCTTTTTTTAAAATACTATTGTATGATAAAATTTTATTCGTATTATTGCATCATAATACCGTAAGCACTTCATACTGCGGTCAATTGAAAACAATTATCTACCTATTCTTTTTACAGTATTTCCTTTAAAATAATTAAATTCATAGAATATTCATGTTTGATATTTCTGCATTAAAAGAAATGAAGCTTTCTGAGCTTCAAGAAATAGCTAAGTTAGCTAAAACTATAAAGTTTAATGGTGTTAAAAAAGAGGCTTTAATTAGTCAGATTTTAGCACATCAAGAAGCGACTGTAGCGCCGCCCGTACCTGCTGTTGCTGAAGCAGAAATTGATGACAAACCAAAAAGAGCACGAATTGTTCCGGCAAAAAAAGCTGCAATAAGTAAAAATGCCCCGGTTCTGGAATTTGATAATGTACAGGAGGCTCCTGCAAAAACAAAAACTCCGGCGGTTTCAAAGCAAAATCCGAAAATTGATGCAGCTCCTAAAGATCAGGAAACGGAAGAAAATGCAGCAGGAGAGAAAAAGGGACCAAAAATCGTAAAATTCAACAAGTCAGCATACGAAAAAAAGGTTGCCCAGCAAAAAGAAAAAGAAACTGTTAAGGAAGTTGCTTCCGAAGAAGTTTTAGAAACTGGTGAAACTCCAACTGGTACTTCAACTCCGTTAGCTGAAAAAGCAGAAGGAAATGCTCCGGTTAAAAAGTTAAATCCAAATCAGATTAAAAATCAAAATCCTAACCAAAACCCAAATCAGAATCCGAACTCAAATGCGAATCAAAATGGGAATGGCAACGGAAATAACGGAAATCAAAATCCGAATCATAAAAATAAAAAGAATAATTTCAGAGATTCAGATTTTGAATTTGACGGAATTATTGAAAGTGAAGGTGTTCTTGAAATGATGCCGGACGGATACGGATTCCTACGTTCGTCAGATTATAATTATTTAGCATCCCCGGATGATATTTATTTATCAACTTCACAAATCAGATTATTCGGTCTTAAAACAGGAGATACAGTAAAAGGTGTCGTTCGTCCTCCCAAAGAAGGCGAGAAATTTTTCCCTTTAGTTCGCGTACTTAAAATCAATGGTCACGATCCGCAAGTAGTTCGCGACAGAGTTTCTTTTGAACATTTGACACCAGTTTTTCCTTCAGAAAAATTCAAATTAGCCGAAAAAGGCAGTTCAGTTTCAACCCGTATTATCGATTTATTTTCTCCAATAGGAAAAGGACAGCGTGGTATGATAGTCGCACAACCGAAAACCGGTAAAACAATGTTATTAAAAGATATTGCCAATGCGATTGCAGCCAATCATCCTGAAGTTTATCTAATTGTACTTTTGATTGATGAACGTCCTGAAGAGGTTACAGATATGCAACGTAGTGTTCGTGGTGAAGTTATCGCTTCAACTTTTGACAGAGAGCCGCAAGAACACGTAAAAATTGCTAACATCGTACTTGAAAAAGCAAAACGTTTGGTAGAATGCGGACACGATGTTGTGATTCTTTTAGATTCGATTACACGTTTAGCAAGAGCTTATAACACAGTTCAGCCAGCTTCCGGAAAAGTTTTAAGTGGAGGTGTGGATGCAAATGCATTACAAAAACCAAAAAGATTTTTTGGAGCAGCAAGAAATGTTGAAAACGGTGGATCATTAAGTATCATTGCAACAGCATTGACAGAAACAGGTTCTAAAATGGATGAGGTAATCTTTGAAGAATTTAAAGGTACCGGTAACATGGAGCTTCAATTGGATCGTAAAATTGCAAACAAACGTATTTTCCCTGCAATCGATCTTACATCTTCAAGTACGCGTCGTGATGATTTATTATTAGACGAAAAAACATTGCAAAGAATGTGGATCATGCGTAAATATCTATCAGATATGAACCCTGTAGAATCTATGGATTTTGTAAACGAACGTTTTAAGAAAACAAAAAACAATGAAGAGTTTTTGATTTCTATGAATGACTGAAAAAGACGCTAAGGTGCTAAGCTTCTAAGCTTTTTTTCTTTGAGATTAAACTAAATGATATAAAAAAGGGATGAGTTTTAAAACTCATCCCTTTTTGTTTTTATAAAACT
>Ga0247813_10000618_pt1 | contig 31472 bp, 26 predicted proteins | sample UWRJL169409C1_FD_180719 | JGI IMG/M metagenome (GOLD analysis project Ga0247813, IMG submission 180719) | Plant litter microbial communities from Arlington Agricultural Research Station in Wisconsin, United States - UWRJ-L169-409C-1 | ecosystem: Environmental > Terrestrial > Plant litter >... | reverse complement strand
ACGTCCAAATGTTCACACAAAAGCAAAATTTTATCTGTTTTTGGATATTTTTTTCCCTTTTCAATCTCGTTTAAATACGATTTTGAAAGATTTGTCAATTTGGCTAAGCCAAAAAGGGAGAGATTTTTTTGAGTTCGAACCTGCTTAAGTTTTAGCCCAAATATCAGCTTTATATAGTCTTTTTCAATATCCATGAATCAAATATAACTATTTAAAAAATAATCGCCAAAAAATTATTTTTAATATTTAGCGAACGTTCGCTTGTTTTGTAAAAAACTTTTTTCTAATATTGTGGTGTAGAAATTATTATATATCAAAACGTTATGATTAAAATATTCTGAAAACGAATTTGAGTTGATGTAACGATAAGATTATTTAAATGAAAAAATAAAATCCACAGCTATGAAAAACCAATTAGAGATTACCGAGACGGCAATGGAATTTTTAGCCGAAAAGAACCTTTCTTATCCAAGTATTTGGACAGAAGAAGCAATTGTTTTTATAACAGAATTGCATCGAAAATTCGAAGCGCAACGCAAATTGCTGTTATTACAGCGTGATCAAAAACAAGTCGCTTTGAATCTGGGTATTATGCCTTCTTTTCCTTCAGATACCAAAACCGTCAGAGAAAGTAATTGGGTGGCTGGACAAATTCCGAAGGATTTATTAGATAGAAGAGTGGAAATCACCGGTCCGGTTGATCGCAAAATGATTATCAATGCATTGAATTCGGGAGCCAAAACTTTTATGGCTGATTTTGAAGACAGTACTTCTCCGACCTGGCAAAATTTGATGGAAGGACAAATGAACCTAATTGATGCTGTAAACAAAACGATTTCTTATACCGATTCGGTTAAAAATAAAAGTTATCAGTTAAATGAAAAAATCGCAACGCTAATTGTTCGCCCAAGAGGATTGCATTTACCTGAAAAACATCTTTTAATTGATGGAAAGGAAGTTTCAGGTTCTTTGGTAGATTTTGGATTGTATGTTTTTCACAATCATAAAAAACTTTTAGAAAACAATTCAGGACCGTATTTCTACATTCCAAAATTGGAACATTATCTGGAAGCGCGCTGGTGGAATACCGTACTTGATTTTACGGAGAATTATCTAAAATTGAAAAGAGGAACTATAAAAGTGACGGTTTTAATTGAAACGATAACGGCAAGTTTTCAATTAGATGAAATTATCTACGAATTGAAAGAACATATTGTTGGCCTGAATTGTGGGCGTTGGGATTATATTTTTTCTTATATCAAGAAATTCGGTAAGAATCCAAAGTTCATCGTTCCGGATCGCGATCAGGTTAATATGACTTCTCCTTTTATGAATGCCTATTCAAATTTGGTAATTCAACGATGTCATAAAAGAGGAATTCACGCAATTGGCGGAATGGCAGCTCAAATTCCGATTAAAAATAATGAAGAAGCCAATGCACTTGCTTTCGCAAAAGTAAAAACCGATAAAGAACGAGAAGTTCGCAACGGTCATGACGGAACCTGGGTAGCGCATCCGGATTTGGTTTCTCTTGCGAAAAAAGTATTTGATGAAGGAATGCCAACTCCAAATCAGATTCATGTTAAAAGAGAACATCGCAAAATAACGGAAGAAGATTTGCTTGAACCACCAATCGGAATCATAACAGAAAATGGTGTTCGAAAAAATATCAACGTAGGAGTTTTGTATTTGGCCTCATGGCTGAACGGACAAGGTGCAGCGGCATTACATAATTTGATGGAAGATGCCGCAACGGCCGAAATTTCGAGATCGCAATTGTGGCAGTGGCTTCAGCATAAAGTGACTTTGGATAATGACAAGAAATTAGATTTGGCTTATTATCACGAATTGGCTTTAGACGAATATCAAAAAATTAAATCGGAATTAGGAGAGGAAAACTATGAAAAACGTCAATTTCCTTTAGCTGAAAAAGTACTGGAAAGATTAGTGGTAAATACTGATTTTGTTGACTTTTTGACGATTCCTTGTTACAAATATCTATAAACTGAGTTTTTAAACACATAGAAAACATAGGTTTAAAATTAAAAAAAAAGGATATTTTAAAAAATCTAGATTTTCACACATAGCTATGCGTTTTTAAACAAGTGAAACGCCTTTAAACACAAAGAAAAGCTATGTTTCTATGTGTTGAAAATTTAAACTCAAACAAAAGAAAATGCTTTACTAACCAACTTAACTATATTATTTATGAAAACAACAGAAGACAGAATTCAGGAATTGATTAACGATTGGATCACGAACCCGAGATGGAAAGGCGTTGAACGTCCTTACACCGCTACAGAAGTAGTTACTCTTCAGGGTTCTTATCAAATTGAGCATTCTATTGCCAAAATGGGAGCGCAAAAATTATGGAAAAAGTTAAAAAGTCAGGATTATGTTGCTGGTTTGGGCGCATTGACAGGAAATCAGGCGATTCAGGAAGTCGATGCTGGTTTAGAAGCGATTTATTTGAGCGGCTGGCAAGTTGCGGCCGATGCAAATTTGGCAGGAGAAATGTACCCTGACCAATCGCTTTATCCGGTAAATAGTGTGCCAATGGTGGTAAAAAAGATTAATAGTGCTTTATTGAGAGCTGATCAAATTCAGGTAGTAAATGAAGTTGAAGATAAAAAAGATTATTTAGTTCCTATTGTGGCTGATGCCGAAGCTGGTTTTGGGGGAAACCTAAATGCTTTCGAACTAATGAAGTCGATGATTGAAGCCGGAGCTTCCGGAGTTCACTTTGAAGACCAATTGAGTTCTGCTAAAAAATGCGGGCATCTGGGCGGAAAAGTTTTGGTACCAACTCAAGAAGCAATTAATAAACTGATTGCGGCTCGTTTGGCAGCGGATGTTATGGGAGTTTCGACTTTAATTGTTGCAAGAACCGATGCCGATGCTGCTAATTTATTAACCAGCGATGCGGATCCAAGAGATGCTAAATTTATTACAGGCGAAAAAACGAACGAAGGTTTTTTCTACGTAAACAGCGGTATCGATCAGGGAATTGCGAGAGGCTTAAGCTACGCACCTTATGCCGATTTAATTTGGATGGAAACCAGTAATCCTGATTTGGTGTATGCTAAAAAGTTTGCGGATGCCATGCGAAAAGAATTTCCGGATAAAATGCTGGCTTACAATTGTTCTCCTTCTTTCAATTGGGCAGCAAAATTATCTGTTGCTGAAATGGAGACGTTTAGAGAAGATTTGGCTGCAATGGGATATAAATTCCAGTTCATCACTTTGGCAGGTTTCCATGCTTTGAATACGAGTATGTTCGAGTTGTCTAAAGCGTACAAAGAACGAGGTATGGCAGGCTATTCTGAGTTACAGGAAAGAGAGTTTGCTTTACAGAAAAACGGATTCAGAGCGGTTAAACACCAGGCTTTTGTGGGAACTTCTTATTTTGATGCAGTTCAAAATACGGTAACAATAGGAAGGTCTTCAACTACAGCGATGAAACATTCTACGGAGGTTGAGCAATTTTAATTTTTTTCCGCCACGAACTCACGAATTTTACTCTTAAAGATTGTAAAAAAATAATTCGTGAATTCGTGGCGGAAAATCTTATTTCTTTAAAAGTCTTGCTTTCATTTTGCTGAAAAATTCTGGTGTAACGCCAATGAAAGAAGCAATTTGTTTTTGAGGAACTTTATGAACTAGTGTTCCGTATTTGGTGGTAAACTTTTCAAAACGTTCTTCGGCAGTTAGACTCAAATTATCCATTAATCTTTGCTGATTGGCAACTAATGAATTTTCGATTAAAATTCTGAAAAAGCGCTCTAATTTTGGAATATCATGATACAGTTGTTCCTGATTTTCTTTTGAAAGTGAAACCACTTCCGCATCTTCTAAAACTTCAATAAAAAGCTGTCCCGGTTTTTGAGAAAAGAAACTGTACATATCGCTCATCCACCATCCCTGGCAGGCAAACGCTAAAACATGCTCGACAATATTATCGTTGATATTGAAACTTCTTAAAATTCCGGAATTTACAAAATAAGAATGTTTGCAAACTTCTCCCGCATTTAATAAAATGGTTTTGGCTTTGTAAGTGTCTGTTTCTAGTTTCGATAAGAAATGAGCTTGCTCTTCTGGTGTTAGCGAAACGTGTTTGGCAATATTTTCAAGAATTAACTCCATTATTTTTCTTTTACTAAAGTGAAGGAAGTCGCTTTAAAACGATCGTTTTCTACTTTTCCAGTAATGGATGCTTTGCGGATTGCATTGCAAAAACCATCTTTGGCATGTGCGTCACCATGTTGGTCAATGGTTGTTCCGTCAACAAAATATGCTTTTCCATCAATGCGAACGGCCAAATCGCAACCGTTGCCTTTCATTCCGAATTGACATTCGCCGCAAGCAGTTTCTACAATTTGAGGTTTTTCAGTTGTTTTTTTATCCTGAGCCTGAGTTGCGATTCCAATAAATAGGAATAGTATAAATAGTGCTTTTTTCATTTTTAAGAATTTACAGTTATTAATTTAGAAGTGGTTTTCGCACGTTCAACAATTTCTTCGATTGGTGTTGCTAATGAATCATGACTTAAAACAACTCCCATTCGGCGATATGGCCTTGAAGTTGGTTTTCCAAAAATCCTAAAATCAGTTTTTGGTAATGCTGCTACTTTTTCTATTCCCGTAAATGTAGGGTTTGCTGAATCTTCAGAAGCTAAAATTACAGCACTTGCTCCGGCTTTTTCCAAAGTTATTTCGAAAATAGGAAGACTGAGAATAGCTCGTAAATGCAATTCGAATTCGTTGAAATTTTGAGTTCCGGCTAAAGTTACCATTCCGGTATCGTGTGGGCGAGGAGATAATTCAGAGAAATAAACGCCTTCGTTGGTTAAGAAAAATTCAACACCAAAAAGCCCTGCACCACCAAGCGCTTCCGTGATTTTTTCGGCCATATCCTGAGCTTCATATAAATCTTTTTCTGAAACTAAAGCCGGCTGCCAGCTTTCCTGATAATCGCCGCGTTCCTGTCTGTGCCCAATTGGAGCACAAAATAAAGTTGGATTATTATTTTGTGTAATCGTTAAAAGCGTGATTTCTGAATTAAAATCTACAAATGCTTCTACAATCACTTCGATAACATCCCCACGCGAACCCGCAACAGCATATTGCCATGCTTTTTCGATATCGCTTTGAGTTTTTATAGTCGATTGTCCTTTTCCGGAAGAAGACATTAAAGGTTTTACAACACACGGAATTCCAACTTCCTGAACGGCTTTTTGCAGTTCTTCTGCTGATGTGGCATATTGATATTTAGCTGTTTTTAAACCTAATTCTTTTGAAGCTAAATCACGAATGGCTTTACGATTCATGGTAAAGTTGGCCGCTTTCGCTGAAGGAACAACAGTAATTCCTTGTTTTTCGTAATCGTAAAAACGTTCGGTACGAATGGCTTCTATTTCGGGAACTATAAAGTCAGGTTTGTGTTTGGCTACGATTCGGTCAAGCGCTTCGCCATCGAGCATGTTGATCACTTCAAAACCGTGAGCAACCTGCATTGCCGGAGCATTTTCGTAACTATCAACAGCAATTATAGTTTGTCCGATTCTTTGTGCGGCAATGACAAATTCTTTGCCTAATTCGCCTGAACCGAGGAGAAGTATTTTCATTTTGGAGTGTTGTAATGTTTGAGTAGTAAAAGTAGGGAAAAATGTTTTTAACCGCAAAGTACGCTAAGAGTTTACGCGAAGAACGCAAAGCTTTATTTTGAAGTAAAATAAAAAAGGTTCGCAAAGATTCTTAAAATCTTTGCGAACCTTGCGTATTCCCTTTGCGAACTTTGCGGTTAAACTATCTAGTGAAAATGATCTTCTTCAATTTCAAATTCGGCATCTTTTTCCCAAATTTCCATTTCACAAGGCTTACAGTTGAATTTTAGTTTGTATTCCAATTCGCCCTGTTTTAAAACCAGTGGTTCTTTGACCTTCACTCCAACAATGTCTTTTTGATGTATCGGACATTTTTTTAATTCGTATTTGATGCAATATTTGGTTGTCATTACACGAGATTTTCCTGGATCCCATTGTAATTCGAATGCTTTTTCGATTTCGGTAACACCATGACGTTCGTAGAATTTACGAGCTGTTTTGTTCGAAACATTGTACATGAAATCTAATTTAGTTTCAGGATACGGATGTGACGTTTTTACTATTTGGTGTTCTTCGCGTTTGTAATTTTTCAAACGAATTTCGGTTAACTGATCGTAAACCGTTCTTCTCATTTCGTTGATTTTTGAAATAGGAAGGAACCAGTTTTGAGAAAACATAATATTGATTTCATTAGCAGTATAAGGTGTAAAACCTGTTTTTGCTAATTGTGTTTTAATATTTTCTTCAATTGATTCGCCAGTTTTAGTCTGCTCTTTTGCGTGTTCTAAGTTAACGATGCTTACATTTCCGTCTTCATCAGTAGCGATTAATTCGAAACCAGTTTCATTTTCTGTAAGTAATAAAGTCGTGCTGATTTTTCGAACCGCACTGTCTTCTCTTTCTACAATTTTAATGAAAGCAGCGTCGTTGTTTCTGTAGATAAAAGTTCCATCTTTTATTTCTTTTAGAACGTTTGGATATATTTTACCGTTTTCGGCTTTGTTTACGTAAATTCCGTCAGCTTCGTTGTTTTCGTTGATAAAACAAAGTCCGTCACCGTTGTTTAAGAATTCGCCGTTTTCGATTTCGTAAGCGTTTCCAACAGTTCTGATTAATTTACCAATATACTGACCTTTTGATTTTGGGCTTTCCCAAGAACCAATAGAGCTGTGTCTCTCGTTTACAAAATAATCAGTATATCCACGGTTGAAAGTTCTGTTTAAAGAAGAATCAAAAGTATAAGTACAAGTTCCTGAAGAAGCTTTCGTGTATTTTTCGCTGCCAGGTCCTTCTAAATAGCTGTCTAGTTTTTGACGTAAATACGAAACGTTATTTTTTACGTAAACGACATCTTTCAATCTTCCTTCAATTTTAAAAGAAACAATTCCGGCCTCAATTAAATTCGGAATCTGTTCTGAAATATCTAAATCTTTTATCGAAAGTAAGTGACTGTTTTTAATTAAAGTTTCTCCGTTTCCGTCGATTAAGTTATAAGGTAAACGACAGTTTTGAGCGCAAGAGCCACGGTTGGCGCTGCGTTCTCCGTTGGCCACACTCATATAACAGTTTCCACTAAAAGAAACACATAAAGCTCCGGTTACGAAAAATTCTAACTCAACATCTGCCTCGTCGTATATTGTTTTAATTTGATGCAGGTTCAATTCGCGGGCTAAAACCACACGTTTGATTCCGGCATCTTTTAAGAATTTAATTTTATCTGCGTCACGGTTATTGGCTTGTGTGCTGGCGTGAAGTACGATAGGAGGTAAGTCCATTTCCATAATCGCCATATCCTGAATGATCAGTGCATCGACACCAATATCGTACAATTCCCAAATCATTGACCGACACGTTTCCAGTTCGTTATCGTACAAAATGGTATTCATAACGACAAAAACCTGAGCGTTAAATAAATGCGCATATTGCACTAAAGCGGCAACATCTTCAATAGAGTTGTTAGCATTTGAACGGGCACCAAATTGTGGCGCACCAATATAAACAGCATCGGCTCCACTGTTTATGGCAGCCATTCCCCCAATTAAATCTTTTGCTGGAGCTAATATTTCAATCTTCTTCTTCATTTCTAGTACTTTAGGCTTTTGTGGTATTCACGCAAAAAAGTCTGCAAAGTTCTTATAAATATTTTGAGTTTGCTAATGCTGAAGAGGTTTTTTTTGAAATTGATGTGTTATGGTGGATAGTGATTGAAGATAAAGAGTTGAAAGATTATATCTTTTTTACTATTTGGTAATTACTAATCGATTTTCTTTAGAATAATATGAATATTTAATAGGCTCCATTTTTTTGTTCTAAAATCATAATACTCTTTTGAGATATTCATTTTTAAATGCGTTTCATCAATAACATTGATTTGAGAATCAATTAATGTCTTTCTATTGCTTTGTACATTATCTATATAATCTAATTCTACATATTGATCATCGTTAAGAACGAAATTATTATTTTTAAAATTGAATGTAGTTCCAAAACCATATCTGGAAAATAGAACGTTTCCTTGGGGTTTTCCCGGATCTTGAAAAGTAATATTAGTTTTGGGTAAGAATAAGCTAATCAGCTTAGAATTATTTTGTGCCTCTGGATTTTGTTTAATTTCTAAATCAGGCAAACTTTCAATAAAGTAATAGTCTATTTCTCCCATTAGTTCTGATGAGGCAATATGATCATCATTTAAATCGACTTCTAAATCTGATTTATAGGATACAATTTGATAATTACCAATGTATTTAGAAGAGTTGTTGACTGTAGTTTCATCTTCATTGCTACATCCTGTCAGGATATGAAAAATTAATAAAAGCCTTAAAAATTTCATAGTTATATTGTGAAAATTATTTTACTAAAATATAAATTTATTTTTACAAAAAGGAGTAATAATGGCATTTTATAAATTAAAAAACTTACAAATAAATATTTTCAGCTTAAATACAAGATCTATTAATGTAGTTTTAGAATGTTACAAAAACAAAAAAACTACCCAGTTTTATAACCAGGTAGCTTTCTTCTCAAAAAAAATAGCATCAATTTATGACGATCTTTTTGTTTTAATTTTATCCAATGTACTTTGGATGCTGTTTAATTGTTTTGAAACAATTGCAATTTGACTTCCGTCCAATTGGTTTTTCTCAAGTGCCATTTTGTATTTTTCAACAGCAGCTTCTTCTCCTGTAATACAAGCATTGATAATAGCTTCCGTATCGCCACCGGTAAACGATGATTTGATGTCAATCCAGGTACGGTGCAAAGCTCCTAACGGACCTCCGCCAGAAGTATCTGTCGATTTTCCAAGTTTGTTGATTTGATCTTGTAATTCAACTATGAATAAAGCTCTTTCGCGGGCGTACTCTAAAAAATCAGCTTTGATAATCAGATCTTCTACATGTTCTGCTGCATTGGTATATCCTAGTTTCCCGTCTTCCAAAATAGAAATTAATCCTTCTAAAGTATTAACTGCTTCTGTTGTGGTCTCTTCTGTATGTATCATAACTTTTAATTTTTAAATTAATGTATAATACAAAGTTGGGATTTTAATAGCCGTATGTCTTATAGAATTATAGTGTCATTTTATAAGATTGTGGAATGGGAATTTTGAAAGGTTTTTATTTTGTTTGCGACGAATTGCACGTATTTACTAATTCTTTTTTCTTTTGAAATGATACTTGTCGTTGACCGTTTTGGGTTAGGGATAGAAGTGGAAATCCTTTTGTGTAATGGAATGGAACAAAAGATTACTTCACCTAATTTTTATTTTATTTCGGAGTTCAGTGAACTTCGTTTGTAACGGATAGCCCGTCCGCCGCGGCGGAAACCCATAAAAAAAACAGCTTAAAGTATAAAGTGATGAAACTTTGAACCTTAAGCCGTTTTAATAAAACTATTTATATTTTTATGCAGTCAAAGCTTCTTTGATTCTGCGTAAAGCTTCTTTTAAAATATCATCGCTTGTTGCGTAAGAAAAACGAATACAATTTGGATTTCCGAAAGCGTCACCTGTTACAGTTGCTACATTAGCCTCTGCTAAAAGGTACATTGAAACATCGTTTGCATCTTTAATTTCAGTTCCTCTTAACGTTTTTCCGAAGAAAGAAGAAACGTCTGGGAATACGTAAAAAGCTCCTTCAGGAACGTTGATTTTTACTCCAGGAATTTCCTTTAATAATCCAACTACTAAATCTCTACGAGTATGGAAAGCCTGAACCATATGGTTTAATACGCTTGGATCAGCATCTACAGCAGTAATTGTAGCGCGTTGTGCTACAGAATTTGCTCCAGAAGTTACTTGACCCTGAATTTTTGTACAAGCTTTTGCAATGAATTCTGGTGCTCCGATATAACCAATTCTGTATCCTGTCATGGCGAATGCTTTTGCCACTCCGTTAACCGTGATTGTTTTTTCTAACATTCCCGGAATTGAACCAATACTGCAGAAAGTTCCTGAGAAATTGATGTGCTCATAAATCTCATCAGCAACTACATAGATATTTGGATGTTTTTCTAAAACTTTTGCAAGCGCTGTTAACTCTTCTCTGCTGTAAACAGAACCTGAAGGGTTACAAGGCGAACTGAACCACATCATTTTTGTTTTTGGTGTGATAGCAGCTTCTAATTGTTCTGGAGTGATTTTGAAATCAGTTTCTACAGAAGTTGGAACTTCAACCGGAACTCCGCCTGAAAGTTTTACAATTTCGAAATAAGAAACCCAGTATGGTGCTGGCAAGATAACCTCGTCACCATCGTTTAGCATTACTTGTGCAATGTTGTATAAAGATTGTTTTGCTCCTGTAGAAACTACGATTTGAGTTGGTTTGTACTCTAATCCGTTGTCTCTTTTGAATTTTCTTGAGATTGCTTCTCTCAACTCTAAATAACCTTCTACTGGAGAATATGTGCTATAATTTTCGTCAACTGCTTTCTTAACAGCTTCTTTAATGAAGTCTGGTGTATTGAAATCTGGTTCACCTAAACTTAAACTGATAATGTCTTTTCCTTGTGCTTTTAATTCGCGTGCTAAAGCGGCCATAGCCAAAGTTTGTGAGGTCGCTAAGTTGTTAATTCTGTCCGAAAGAATATGATTCATTATAAAAATTTTGAATGTCCTTAATTTCAACTTTAATTAAGGAAGGTTAATTATTAATAGATTTTTTATGCTAGTTCAGGTTTCATTCCAAGATCACGCAAATGCTTAAAGTGAGCAATTACGGCATCAGTCATAGTTCTGTATTCGTAATAAGGTAAGTTGCATTCTCTTGCAGTCTCTTTTACGATTTTTGCAATTTTACCATAGTGAATATGACTGATATTTGGAAAAATATGGTGTTCGATTTGATGGTTCAATCCGCCAGTATACCAGTTTACGATTGCGTTTTTAGGTGCAAAATTAGTAGTAGTAAACAATTGGTGAATAGCCCAGGTATTGTCCATTTCGCCTAATTCGTTTGGAGTTGGATTTGTAGTTTCTTCTACAACGTGTGCTAATTGAAAAACAACACTTAAAATTAATCCTGCAGTATAATGCATTAGGAAGAATCCAATTAAAACTTTCCACCATGTAATTCCGATAACAATTGGAAGAACAATCCAGATAGAAACATAAATTACTTTAGTGATAATTAAAGTTGTCCAAAGAATTTTTGGACTTTTTGGTTCTCCGTAAGATAATTTTCTTTTTAGGTAACTTCTCATTTGCTTAAAATCGGTTGTAATAGCCCAATTGAAAGTCAATAATCCATATAAGAAAACAGAATAGTAATGTTGAAAACGGTGAAAACTATGCCATTTTGCATCTTTTGTAAAACGGATAATTCTTCCTGCATCTAAATCTTCGTCGTGTCCGGGAATATTAGTATAAGTATGGTGTAATACATTGTGTTGTACCTGCCAGTTGTAAACGTTTCCGGCTAAAACATAAATAGTTCCGCCCATAAATTTGTTGATCCAGTTTTTAGTTGAAAATGAACCGTGATTTCCGTCATGCATTACGTTCATTCCAACTCCGGCCATTCCAATTCCGATAACGATTGACAAAAGCAACATTACCCAAAACGGCATATCAAGCGTAAGGATTAAAAAGTAAGGTGTTAAAAAGACAGCGAATAGAATAACCGCTTTTAAGTGTAACTTCCAATTTCCAGTTTTCTGAATATTATTCTCTTTAAAGTAGTTGTTTACCCGAGAGTTAAGTGTTCTGAAAAATTTCAGATTGTCTTGCCTTGCAAATGTAGGTGCAGTGTTATTCATAATTATTTTAAATAGGTTTCAAAGGTAATTATTATAAATTCTCAATTTGCAAAATTGAGTTAAATATTTCAATCGTAAAGTAGTACTTTTGTTAAAAATTTACAGCAATGGATGAGATATTGAAATATTTTCCGGATTTGACCGATCTTCAAATCGAACAATTTCAAAAATTAGACTTTTTATACCACGATTGGAATGAAAAAATCAATGTAATTTCTAGAAAAGACATTGATGCTTTATATACAAAACACATTTTGCATTCGCTTGGAATCGCAAAAATCATGAAGTTCGAACCCGGAGCAACTGTTTTGGACGTTGGAACGGGCGGAGGCTTTCCAGGAATTCCGTTAGCGATTCTTTTTCCGGAAACACGTTTTTATCTAATTGATGTTATCGCAAAGAAAATAAAAGTGGTTCAGGGTGTTGTTGATGCGCTAGAATTAAAAAATGTAAAAGCAGAACAAAAACGTGCTGAATTGGTAAAAGGTGATTTCGATTTTATCGTAAGCCGCGCCGTGACCAATATGCCGGATTTTGTTTCGTGGATAAAAGATAAAATCAAAAAACAGCATAAACACACCTTAAAAAATGGAATTCTTTACCTTAAAGGTGGCGATTTAACTGAAGAATTAGCAGCTTTTCCTAAAGCTACGTTATATGATTTGGCTGATATTTTTGAAGATGAGTTTTTTGAGACTAAAAAAGTGGTGCATTTACCTTTGAAATTTCAACCTTAAGAAAGGTTTCATGTTTAAAAAGTTTCAGGTTTCAGATTGTTGGGACTTGTTAAAAATAGAAAATCCGGATCTTTTATTAAGATTCGGATTTTTTGTTTTTAGAATGTTTTCGATGCAGATTTATTTGTTTAATTTTAAATATTGTTAGTTCCAATCTAAAATTTTAAAATATGAAAAATACGTTTTGCAAAATTGCTTTTATGACTGTATTAGCTGTTTCGAATGCGTTTTGCCAAAATAAAGTATCAAAAGAAATAGAAAAAAACGATACAAAAGAAGCGGTTTCTAAACTAGTTCCTTTAAAAGAAAGAGTTTTGACAGCCGAAGAGCAAAAAGCGCTAACGCCGGATTATGTTATTCAGAGTCTGAAGGATGGTAATAAGCGTTATATGAAGAATGATTTGACTTTAAGAGATCACTCGGCATTGGTTCGGGACGCGTCGCAAGGGCAATATCCAAAGGCTGTTATTATTTCATGTCTGGATAGCCGTGTTCCTGTTGGAGATGTTTTTGACAAAGGAATTGGTGATCTTTTCGTTGGACGTGTAGCGGGAAATTTTGTAAACGAAGATTTGTTGGGAAGTGCTGAATATGGTTGTAAAGTTTCGGGCGCTAAGCTTGTTTTAGTTTTAGGACATGAATCCTGTGGTGCCATAAAATCAGCTATTGACGATGTGAAAATGGGAAATATAACGGCAATGCTGGCCAAAATAAAACCTGCTATTGCAAAGTCGCAAGATTTTAAAGGAGAGAAAAAATCTAAAAATCCTGAATTTGTAGAATACGTTGCCAAAAATAATGTGCTTCAAACTATTGAAACAATAAGAGCACAAAGTCCGATTTTAAAGGAAATGGAAGATAAGGGCGAGATTAAAATTATTGGCGGTTATTATGACCTTCATACTGGAGAAGTAATTTTTCTGTAAAGAAGAGAATATAAAAAAGCAAAAGCCGAATCTAAATTTAGATTCGGCTTTTTATATTGACAAAGTTTCAAACTTGAAACCTGAAACTTGAAACAAATTATTAACCTAAGAAAGGATATCTGTAATCTTCCGGAGTTACAAAAGTTTCTTTGATCGTTCTTGGAGAAGCCCAACGCAATAAGTTCAATGCAGAACCTGCTTTGTCGTTCGTTCCTGACGCTCTTGCTCCACCAAAAGGCTGCATTCCTACAACAGCTCCTGTTGGTTTATCGTTGATGTAAAAGTTACCAGCAGCATTTTGCAATTTCGTAGTAGCTACTTCAATAGCATAACGATCCTGGCTGAAAACAGCTCCTGTTAAAGCGTACTCAGAAGTAGTATCAACTAATTCTAAAGTCTCTTCCCATTTTGCATCTTCGTAAACGTAGATAGTGATAACTGGTCCGAATAATTCGGTTTCCATTGTAGTATATTTTGGGTTTGTAGTTACAATAACTGTTGGCTCAATAAAGTAACCTACAGATTTATCATAATTTCCACCAACAATAATTTCTGCGTCAGCATCTTTTTTGGCCTGATCAATATAGCTCGCTAATTTATCAAAAGAACCTTCGTGAATAACTGCTGTGATAAAGTTTCCAAAATCTTCCGGAGAACCCATTTTCATAGATTTTACATCAGCAATTAATTGTTCTTTTACAGCTGGCCATAAACTTTGTGGAATATAAGCTCTTGAAGCTGCAGAACATTTTTGTCCTTGAAATTCAAATGCACCACGACTAATTCCTGTTGCAACTTGTTTTACATTAGCACTTGGATGTGCAATAATAAAATCTTTACCACCAGTTTCTCCAACTATTCTTGGATAAGTTTTATAGTTGTTGATATTGGCACCAATTTTAGCCCAGATATCTTTAAATACATGAGTTGATCCTGTAAAGTGAACTCCGGCGAAATCGCGGCTTGCCAAAACAGTATCCGTAATCATTAAAGCATCTCCAAAAACAACGTTGATAACGCCATCAGGAACACCCGCTTCTTTGAAAACTTCAATAATAATTTTTGTAGAGAAAACCTGGCTATCACTTGGTTTCCAGATTACAACGTTACCCATCATAGCAGCACTTGCAGGAAGGTTTGCAGCGATAGCAGTAAAGTTGAAAGGAGTAATTGCGTAAACAAAACCTTCAAGAGGTCTGTATTCTAAGCGATTCCATGTTGTAGAATCAGATTTTGGCTGATCTCCGTAAATTTGAGTCATGAATTCTACGTTGTAACGTAAAAAGTCAATCAATTCACAAGAAGCATCAATTTCTGCCTGGTGAATATTTTTAGATTGTCCAATCATTGTAGCAGCGTTGATACGTGCTCTGTATGGACCTGCAATAAGTTCAGCAGCTTTTAAGAAAATAGCAGCACGTTGTTCCCATGCCATGTTTGCCCATGCTTTTCTTGATTCAAGAGCATTTGCAATCGCTTTTTCGATATGTTGTTTTTCAGCTAAATGATACGTTCCAACGATATGTTTGTGATCGTGTGGAGCTGAAATTGTTTTTGTATTTCCAGTTTTGATTTCTTCACTTCCAATGTATAATGGAACATCAATTTTTGAGTTCCACATTGTTGTGTAAGCTGCCTGAACAGCTGCTTTTTCTGGTGAGTTCGGTGCGTAACTTTTTACAGGCTCGTTTACCGCTTTTGGTACATGAAAGAATCCTTTTAACATGGGATAAATTATTTTAAAATTTACGAATTGTTTAATTAATTACAAAAGTACAAATGATAATTTGATTATATCACAATACAATATTAAAAAGTTGTAATTTAATAAAGTAATCCAGTTAAGCTGTAAAATATTTATTTGAATAAAGATTTAAATTTGAGGTTGATCCGTTGCTTTTTTTCATCATTTTCTTAAATATTTATTATTATGAAAATCCCACTCTTAGCTTTTAATGATAAAGGTATTTACTGCCAACAGGCCGACGTATATCTTGATCCGTGGAAACCTGTTAAAAACGCTATCATTACGCACGGACATGCTGATCATTCACGATGGGGAAATCAAAATTACATTACGCATCACACTAATATTCCTATTATTCGTCATCGGTTAGGAGAAATAAATGTTACGGGAAAAGAATGGGGTGAAACCTTTGTTATCAACAATGTGAAATTTTCGTTGCATCCTGCCGGACATATTATTGGGAGTTCACAAATTAGAGTGGAACATAAAGGAGAAGTGTGGGTTTTTACAGGCGATTATAAAACAGAAGATGATGGAATCTCGGTTCCCTATGAAGTTGTAAAATGTGACACTTTTATAACCGAATGTACTTTTGGTTTACCGGCTTTTAACTGGACGCCCCAAGCTGAAGTAATTACAGAAATAAATAATTGGTGGGCAGAAAATAAAGCAGATGGAAAAACATCTATTCTTTTTGGATATTCTTTAGGAAAAGCCCAGCGACTTTTAAAATACCTCGATACCGATATTGGAACTATTTATACCCACGGCGCTATCGAAAACATGACAAATGTTTTGCGTCCGATGGTTGATTTTCCTCCGACAACATTAGTGACTCGTGAAACCAAAAAAGAAGATCTATTAGGCAATATTGTTCTCGCACCGCCAAGCGCGCACGGAAGTATCTGGATCAGAAAAATGACTCCGTTTGTGACCGGTTCAGCTAGTGGGTGGATGGCGTTTCGCGGAGCCAGACGCAGACGCGCTATTGATAAAGGTTTTGTTTTGAGCGACCATTGTGATTGGTTTTCATTATTGGATAGTATAAAAGCAACTGGCGCAGAAAAAATTATTTGCACGCATGGTTATACCGATATTTTCTCTAAATATTTAAGAGAATTGGGTTACGATGCCAGAACGGAGAAAACGCAATACGAAGGCGAAGCGGCCGAAATGGAAAAAGAAGTTGAAACCGAGAAAGAAATCCAACAATGAAAAACTTCGCCCAACTGATAAAAACGCTAGACAGTTCGAATAAAACGAATGTAAAAGTGGATGCTTTGACGACGTATTTTAAAAATGCATCGCCGGAAGATAAAGTGTGGACAATTGCCATTCTTTCGCATCGTCGTCCGCCTAGACCGGTTAATACAACTTTATTGCGAATTTGGGCAAATGAACTGGCTAATATTCCACTGTGGCTTTTTGAGGAAAGTTATCATATTGTGGGCGATTTGGCCGAAACAATTGCTTTGATTATTCCCACTACAAAAGAACATTCTGATAAAAGTTTAACCGAATATCTTCAGGAAATCATCGCTTTAAAAAAGAAATCGGATATAGAAAAAAAGAAATATTTACATGAAAATTGGCTGGCTTTAAATTATTACGAACGCTTTGTTTTTACCAAATTAATTACCGGAAGTTTAAGAATCGGCGTAAGCCAAAAATTAATGACGAGAGCACTTTCTAAAGCAGAAGATGTGGATGAAGATGCTTTGGCATATAAACTAATGGGAAATTGGGACCCGAATACGATTACTTTTCAGGAATTGATTTTGGATGAAAAAAGCAGCGATTATTTGTCAAAACCGTATCCGTTTTATCTGGCGTATCCAATTGAAGGTGAAGTGGACAATTTAGGTAATCCCGAAGATTGGTCCGTTGAACATAAATGGGACGGAATCCGTTCACAAACAATCATCCGCGAAAGCGAAATTTATGTCTGGTCAAGAGGCGAGGAATTGGTAACCGATAAATATCCCGAGTTTCAATCTTTTGTGGGATTGATTCCAAACGGAACTGTAATTGATGCAGAAATCTTAGCTTTTCCAGAAGGAGAAATTGGAACTTTCAATGATTTGCAAACCCGAATTGGACGCAAAACAATATCAGCTTCTTTGCTTGAAAAAGTTCCGGTCATTCTAAAAGCGTATGATATTTTAGAATGGGAAGGTCAGGATATTCGAAACTTACCATATTCAGAAAGAAGATTATTATTAGAACAATTATACGATTCGATAAAAGATAAAATTAAAAGTTTTCAATTATCAGAAAGAGTTTTGCTCCATTCCTGGGAAGACGTGACGGCAGAAAGAATGCGTGCCCGCGAAATGAAAAGTGAAGGTTTAATGATAAAACGCAACGATTCAACTTATCAGGTGGGAAGAAAAAAAGGCGATTGGTGGAAATGGAAGATAGAACCTTTAGTGATTGATGCTGTTTTAACTTATGCAATGCGTGGCCACGGGCGAAGATCGAATTTGTTTACCGATTATACTTTCGCGCTTTGGCAGACAAATGAAAAAGAGGAAAAAGAACTGGTCACTTTTGCCAAAGCCTATTCCGGTTTAACCGATGCAGAATTCAGGAAAGTGGACGATTTTATCAAAAAAAATACATTAGAAAGATTTGGTCCCGTTCGAAGCGTTACGCCAAAATTGGTTTTCGAAATTGGATTTGAAGGAATTGCACTTTCAAAAAGACATAAAAGTGGTGTTGCCACACGATTTCCAAGGATTTTGAGATGGCGACAAGACAAAAAAATTGAAGATGCCAATTCGATTGAAGATTTAAAAAGTATGATTTCGTAAAAGGTTCAAAGGGGCAAAGTAACAGAGTTTCAAAGAAAAAAAATTAAGAAACAGCTAAACTTTGTCTCTCTGAGCCTTTGCAACTTTGAACCTTATAAAAAAATGAACAGAGAAGAACTATACACAATTGCAGAAAACTGGTTTCGGGATCAGGGATGGAAATCTTTTCCATTTCAAACCCAGACCTGGACGGCTTTTCTGCAAGGCAAAAACGGTTTATTAAACGCACCAACCGGAAGCGGAAAAACCTATGCCTTGTGGTTTCCTATCGTTCTCGACTATATCAAAACAAATCCTGCTTTTAAAACCAAACACAAACCTGGATTAAAAGCGATCTGGATTACACCTTTACGAGCGCTTTCTGTCGAAATAAAACAAGCAGCTGAGCGGATTATTACCGATTTAGATTTGCCGTTAACCGTAGGAATTCGTTCCGGAGATACTTCGCAAAGCGAAAGAACGAAGCAAAGCAAAAAAATGCCTGACTTGCTAATTACAACTCCAGAAAGTTTACAGCTTCTTTTAGCATCAAAAGAATTTGCTAAAACCTTTGCGAACTGCTCGGCAATTGTTGTTGATGAATGGCATGAATTATTAGGAACAAAACGCGGCGTTCAAATGGAATTGGGTTTATCCCGATTAAAAACAGTTGCGCCAAAAATGAAAATTTGGGGAATTTCAGCAACGATCGGAAATCTTGAATTAGCACAACAGGTTTTGTTAGGTGTCAATTCAGACGCTTACGAAAATTCAGTTTTGATAAAAGCACATATCAACAAAAAAATAAAAATTGAATCCATTCTTCCTGAAAAAATGGAAAGTTACCCTTGGCGAGGGCACATGGGGTTGCACTTGATTGATGAGGTAGCGAAAATCGTCAGAAAAAGTAAAACAACTTTAATTTTTACGAATGTTCGTTCTGCCTGCGAAATGTGGTTTCAGGCGCTTTTAGAAAAATATCCGGAGTTTGCCGGCGATATGGCCATGCATCACGGAAGTATAAGCAGAGAAACACGTTTATGGGTTGAAAATGCTATTAGAGATGAAGAATTAAAAGTCGTAGTTTGCACATCGAGCTTAGATCTTGGCGTCGATTTTGCGCCTGTTGAAACTATTATCCAAGTGGGCGGACCAAAAGGTGTTGCGCGCTTTTTACAAAGAGCCGGAAGAAGCGGTCATCAACCCGGAAAAGAGAGCGTAATTTATTTTCTCGCTACACATGCGATGGAATTGATTGAGGCTTCGGCATTGAAAAAAGCGGTTGCCAAGACCGTTGTCGAAGATCGAATGCCTTATCTGAACAGTTGGGATGTTTTGGTGCAGTACCTTAATACTTTAGCAGTCTCAGATGGTTTTTTTCCAAATGAAATTTTTGAAGAAGTCAAACAAACCTTCTGCTTTCAGAATATTACCAAAGAAAACTGGAATTGGATTTTGAATTTTATTACCAATGGAAGTCAGAGTTTACAAGCTTATGACGAATATAAAAAAGTAGAGATCGAAGAAGATGGACGTTTTAAAATCAACAGCCGATTGATTGCGATGCATCACAGAATGCAGATTGGAACTATTGTTGGCGATGCGGCGTTAAACGTTAAGTTTTTAAGTGGCGGTTATATTGGTTCGATTGAAGAATGGTTTGCTTCAAAATTACAACCTGGCGATGTTTTTACATTTGCCGGAAAGAGATTGGAATTATTCTGTGTGAAGAATATGCAGGTTTTGGTTCGAAAAGCCGATCCTAAAAAAGCTTCTCGCGTTGTAAGCTGGATGGGCGGAAGAATGACGTTGTCGGCTCAAATGAGCGAATTGCTGCGCGAAGAATTGTATGCCGCAAATACAGAAAATTTATCGCCTGAATTAAAAGCTTTGAAACCACTTTTTGAAAGACAGCGAAAAGAAAGTATCGTTCCCAATAATAATGAGTTTTTAATTGAAACCTTTAAAACGCGAGAAGGTTTTCATGCTATTTTTTACCCTTTTGAAGGGCGTTATGTTCACGAAGCATTGGCAAGTTTGATTTCGTATCGCATTAGTTTGCTTTCGCCGATAACTTTTTCTTTAGCTTATAACGACTACGGATTTGAACTATTATCGGATCAGGAAATTGATATGCAGGCAGTTTTTGATAATAATTTATTTACAACAGAATATGTTCATCATGATTTGCAAAAAAGCCTTAATTCAACCGAAATGGCACGCAGAAAATTTCGGGACATTGCCGTTATTGCAGGATTAGTTTTTACCGGAATGCCGGGAAAACCAATTAAAACCAGACATTTGCAAAGTGGCTCACAATTGCTTTTTGAAGTTTTTCGGGATCACGAACCTGACAATTTATTGTTGCAACAGGCGTTTATAGAGACGTTCGAACATCAATTGGAAGAAGGACGTTTGATTCAGGCGATGGAAAGAATTAACAGGCAGAATATCGTTTGGAAACAATGCAAAAAGCCGACGCCATTTAGTTTTCCGATAATTACAGATCGTCTGAGAGAAAAATTATCAAGCGAAACTTTACAGGAAAGAATTAAAAAAATGACGGCGAGTTATATGAAATAAGGAATACAATATGAAGATTACGATCAACAATCAAAATTTTGTTTTACATCAATCTGGTGCCGCTTTTTGGGAAGAAGAAAAAATACTCTTCATTTCTGATTTGCATTTAGGAAAAATTGGCCATTTTAGAAAACACGGAATGGCAATTCCTGAAAAAGCTATTTTAGAAAATTTTGCCAGATTGAATGTGGTCTTAGAATTATTCGATTCTAAAACTATTATTTTTTTAGGAGATTTATTTCACAGCAAAATCAATAACGAATGGAAATTTTTTTCAGAATGGACAAAAACACATTCTCAGAGAATTATTTTGATTGAAGGTAATCACGATATCATTTCAAAGCAGTATTATATTGATTTGAATATTGACGTTTATCCCGAATTGATTATTCATGATTTTTTGCTGACCCATCATCCATCTGAAAGAGCAGATTTATTTAATTTTTGCGGACACATTCATCCCGGAATTAAATTGAAGGGGATGGGAAGACAGTTTTTGAGTTTATCGTGTTTTTTCAGAAAACCAAATCAAATGATTTTTCCTTCTTTTGGAGAATTTACAGGTAACTTTTATTTGATTCCCGAAGAAAACGATCAGATCTACGCGATTACAAAAGAAGAAGTAATAGAAATAAAACGTTGAATTAGTTCAAAGCAAAAGGAGCACACATTCTAAAAGTCGGAACAATAACTTTGAATGTTTTGGTAGTAGTAAAATTGATCATATTAAAATGACCCTGCATAGCTCCGTAAGGAGATGATAATAAACAACCTGAGCTGTAAGTGTGGTTTTCTCCCGGTTTTAAAACTGGTTTTTTGCCAATAACACCTTCCCCGTCAACAACTTCTAAGTCGTTAAGAGAATCAAATATTTCCCAGTGACGAGAAGTCAATTGCACCGAATCTTTGCTGTGGTTTTCAATAGTAACTACATAACTAAAGGCAAAGTGAATCTTGTAGTTCTTGAAGTAAGTACCTTCAAAACTAGTCAAAACAGATATTTTTATGCCTCTTGTGATCTGAGAAACCATACTAACGTAGTATATATGTGTGTGTTATAGTTGCAAACTTACGAAAAAAAATCTTTCAAAGAAATCCTTTAACAATGTTTTAATTGGTGATATTTATAGAGTTTGCGTTTCCTTTTCCGATTACTCTTTCATATCGATCTGAACTGTGTTTATAATAAACCAGGATAGTGTACTCGTTTTCTGTTTGATAGAAATTACCATCGATCGCATTTTCATAGTCAATCACTCCTTTTTTATCAGCCACGCGATATTCAAAATTGGTAAAACCCTGTTTGATCATAACGGCTTTTTCGTAAACTCCTTTTTTTTCATTGTAATCCATTTTGTATTCCGGAGATAAGCTGTAATTATTGAACATCCCGACAATATAAATGTCTTTATTTAACTGGAAAGCCGGAGCTGAAAGACTAAAATAAACCCAGGCGTAATCTGCTTCGATTTCCTGATTGGAACCATTGATGTTTTTCACAACAAAATTTCCGTCTACATCTTCGTATAACGTATAAATTTGATTTGCTCTCGCCTGATTGGTGTATAAAAAAGAACTGTAAATATCGTTCGACGATCCTACTTTTGCGACGTTATTACTCGCGGCACGAATGTCTTTGTTTTCAAAGTATAAAAATTCATTTCCTGCCCAAAATTGCGTCTCCTTATCATATTTATAAACCATTTGATTCCCAATTGTATATTGTGGAGGAATATTTTTAATAGTCGTATTAAAGTCTCCATTTTGCATTAAAAGCACTTTTACATTCTGCAAAGGCGTCTGAAAAACAATGTCATTGGAAAGTACCGTAAATTCAAGGTTTTGCTTGTAATCAATATTGTTGAGGTTTCGGCTGCGTTTTACTAAAGCTCCTACCGTAGAATGATCTTCGAATAAAATGAATTTTCTGGAGAAAACAACTTCACGCTCTTCATTCAAAATCCTTAACATATAATTGCCTGAAATTCGCAGTTGTGTGGTAAACTGGTTCGGGAAAGAAAGACGGTAATGAGAAAATGCCTGTAACGTATTGAAAGAATTAGAGTAATCTGTAATTCTTTGATTGTCAAAACCACGAATATAATCTGTTTTCGGAATATCGGTTGGAATCCAGTTATAATCGCAATGAATGACATCAAAATAATAATTGGCTTCATTCCCAAACAAATCATCAAATTGTAATTCAAATAAAGATCCCAATTCGAAAATCGGTACTACATTACTTCCATTCTGAACAAATGAAACGGTTTTGATATTATAGGGAGGAATGACTTCGGTTTGTACTTCCTGGGCTTTCGCCGAAGTAAAAATGAAAAGCAAAAGTAGGGTTTGAAATAAAAATTTTGGCATCTTATTACGTTGTAAGATTGTAAATATAACAATTTATACAACGAAAAATATGCCATTTTTATTGGTTTTAAGAACAATCTATCAGGAACCCAAAATGTATTTCAAATTAACTTCGATTTCATCGTTGATATAACTTTCCTCTAAAAGTGAGTCCGACAGCAGTTTTTTGTTTTCCTGCAGTTTGATTATTTTTTCTTCTACGGTATTTTTCGAAATAAATCTAATAACGTTTACTTTATTCAATTGGCCAATTCGGTGTGCTCGTCCAACTCCTTGTTTTTCTGCAAAAGGATTCCACCACGGGTCTAAAAATAAAACATAAGAGGCTTTGGTGATATTCAAACCAACGCCACCCGCTTTAAGCGAAATAAAAAATAACAATGGCTCTTCTTTTTCCTGAAATTGCTTTACTTGTTGTTCCCGCTTGCTGGCTGGAGTTTCACCTGTAATTTCACAATACTTTATTTTGTTTTCGGTACACCAATCAGTATAAAATTTCAAATTAGTAACGAACGAGCTGAAAATAATAGTCTTTTGTTTTCCTTTGACTAAATTCTCCAGATAATTAGTAACTGCAATATATTTTCCCGAATCAATTTCCGACTCCTGATCAACCATTTTTGGATGATTACTCAGTTGTCTTAACTTCATCAACGTGTTGATAATGCTAATTTTATCAGGACTGGTTCCATCTGTTTTTAATAGAAAATTACGAGCTTTTGATTTTTCCTGCTCGTATAATTTTTCCTGTTCAGGATCCATATCGCAATAATAAATCTGTTCTGTTAATTCCGGTAAATCTTTTAAAACCTGTTCTTTGGTTCGTCGCAAAATATAAGGCTGAACCAAATTTTTCAATTCAGTTAAACTATTCTCGTCCTGCTTTTTCTCAATCGGAATTTTAAAATTTTCTGCGAAAAAATTATAAGTTCCTAAAATATCAGGATTTATAAACTGCATTTGCGACCATAAATCGTCCAATGAGTTTTCGATAGGCGTACCACTCAAGGCAATTTTATGAGCCGTACTTATTTTGTTGATGGCTTTAAAAATCTTAGAATTTTTATTTTTAATGTATTGACTTTCGTCTAAAATTAAATAGCGGAAATTGTATTTTTCTAAAATTGAAATATCACGATCTACAATACTGTAACTTGTAAAAATTAAATCTGTTGAGGCCAATCTATGCGCTAACAGTTTTCTGTCGTTACCAACATATTGCATTTTTGAAAAATGCGGTGTAAATTTTGAAGACTCGTTATACCAGTTAAAAACCAATGAAGAAGGTAAAACAATTAGGGTTTTTAACGGTTCTCTTTCAATGGTAGTTTCGTTTGCAAACAAATCAAAATTTGAAGTTTTAGTTGTAAATCCTAATTGTTCTTGTACAGCAACCAAAACGGCCAGGGTTTGTAAAGTCTTACCAAGTCCCATGTCATCAGCCAGACAAGCACCTAAATTGGAGTTAAAATGACCTAAAAGCCATTGTACACCCTCAATCTGATAAGGCCTTAAAGTTGCTTTTAATAAATCTGAAGCTGAATATTCTGCTTTTTGAATGACATCATCTTTAATTTCCGGAATAGTATCTAGAGCAGTAAAATTACTTTTGCGCAAAAGAAGATTTTCATTTTCTGTTTTGGCTAATTTGGCCAGCGAGCTGTATTTGCTGAGCCACTCCAAAGGAATCAGAAAGTAGTTTCCGTCAGGTAATAAAAAGAGTCTTTCCTTGCTTTTTATATTCGGAATAATTTCGCTGAAATTGATCGTAAAAATTCCAACACTAATTATTATTTTGATGTCAAACCAATCTTCTTTCGTCTCGTCTTTTGAAGCAAAAACAGTATGACTTTCTGTAATGATTTCTTTACTTTCCAATTTCAGATTTTGGATGATAAAACCTAAACTTTCCAACTCTTCTTTATGATCAATAACGAACTGAATATTAGCGTAAGGATCAATAATTTCTGCCTCTGAATTCGAGCCAAATAAATCATTTTTGATTTTTATTAAACCAAGTTCAAGTAATTTGTCTGTATATAAAGCCTCGTCAAAACTTCGTTTAAACTGAACTATTTTTGGCTCATTAATAATGGTAAAATCAACAAAGGAATGTGTTTTTTTACTTTTACTGGCATCAAATGAATAGCCGTTATAATCAAAATAAAGATTAAGATAATAACAGTTTTTGAAGAAATCATAAACAGGCTGAATGGTGCAGGAAACAATTTTGTCCCGAAGTTCAATTTCGAAACCAGTAGCATCGATGTCGATTTTTTTTGCTATTTCAGGAATAAAATTCTTAAAATAATTATCAACTAATTTTGAAGGTATTTCAATTGATTTTTTCTTTAAAAAAGGCTGAAGTTTTTTAGAATTAAGATCTTTTAGCTGTCCTAATTTTTTATCGATAACTAACCAGCCCGGTTCGTCCAGAAGAATATCGACACTTTTATTCATTGGTAAAAATGAAGTTTCGTTTTCTTTTAAAGATAAGGTATAAGTAATTCCTTCTTCATGTTTGTCAAATTGAATTTGAGGTTCAAAATCTAACGGAGTTGTGTTAACTCTCCAACGATAAAAATCTTTTTCTGCACTCATATTGGCAGATAACGGGAATTGTTCTTTGACAATTAGATTGTAAAAGGATTCTAAGTTCAATTTTAAATGCTGACGAATCGCAAATTCAATTTTAGAATCTTTTTGTAAATCTGCAATTGTCTTTGCTGATTTGATTTTGGCACTGAATTTTTTGAAAATAAAGTCAGGCTTTAAGGATTCGCAAGCTGTGAGTATTTTTTTTGTATTAGACTCTAAATTTTCATAGATAATTCCAAAACTTTCAAGAACATCTTTACTTGCTTTTTTATCTAAGTACTTAATGTCAGTAGTATTCTCAACGATGTAGGCTGTTGGGATATAAGTATTCAGGTTTTTTTCAAAACTGATGTCAAAGCAAAACTGAAATGATTTTGATTCCAAGAGTAGGGTTGGTTTTTTGTAATTTAGGAAGTGGTCTAAAATTTAAAAAGTTTTCAAATTATTGCTATTTTGAAAACTTTTTATATGAACTGATATAATTTATATGGCCGAAAAAACTAGTTTTCCTGTTTAAAGCAAAGTGGAATAATTTCTCCTTTTGCCAGACAATATTTCTCTACCAATTCTGGTGCAATTTTATTAGTGTAATCTTCTTCGATTACGATAAAACCAATGCTTCTTAATTTGTCAAAATAATCGCGACCGTAAATGCGTACGTGATCGTATTGTCCAAATATTTTAGCGCGTTCTTTTTGATCTGTTATCGAATCATCGGCAAAAGTAACTTCTCTCGATAAATCCTGTGGAATTTGTAAAACTGCCATTCCGCCTGGTTTTAAAACTCTGAACAATTCCTGCATTGCTTTTGTGTCATCCGGAATATGTTCTAAAACGTGATTACATAAAATCACATCGTATTCGTTGTCCTTAAAAGGCAAATTACAGATATCTGCTTTTACATCTGCCAAAGGCGAAAACAAGTCGGTTGTGGTGTAATCCAGATTTTTTTGTTTGCGGAATAATTTATAAAAAGCTTGTTCCGGAGCAAAGTGAAGTACTTTTTTTGGCGCTGTAAAAAAATCAGTCTGATCATTTAAATACAACCAAAGTAAACGGTGTCTTTCTAGTGAAAGTGTACTTGGCGAAAGCACATTATTACGTTGTTTTCCGTATCCGTAAGGTAAAAACGATCTAAAACTTTTCCCGTCAATAGGGTCAGTAAATTTGTCTCCTTTTAATGATAAAGCCAAAATGGGACGCGCTACATAACTCAAACGAATTAATAAGGGACGTGGTATTGTATTAAGTACTAATTTGAATAGTTTCTTCACGGTTTAATAGATTTGAACACGAATTTCACAAATTGACACTAATTAATGTTGTGGTGAAATTTCACGAACCTTGATTTGGGTTAAAGTATTATTCTTTTATATTTTAAACTGTCTTCGCCAAAATTCACCAGTAACCCTAGCTTGTTTTTTGATGCTGCCAGATAATTTAATGTTTGTTTAATTTCACTACTCGACAGAGTTGCAATTGCTTTTAATTCTAAAATGATTTCATTGAAAATTACAAAATCTGCAAAATAATAACTTGATAGAATAATGTCCTTATATGCGATATTATATTTTAATTCCCGACTATAAGGAATATCATTTTGTTGAAATTCATATTCTAGTGCATCTCCGTAAACTTTTTCACTATGCCCTTTACCTAAAATTTTATGGACTTCCATACAGATTCCTATAATTTTATAAGACTCTTCTTTTAAATATAACTCATTCAACATCATCATAAATCGGTGAAAATTTTAACAATATAGTATTTCGTGCAAATTCGTGCAATTCGTGTTATAGTATAAGTGGCACTTTTCTAAATTCGTCTTCTTCATTGCTTTCGATTCCTAATGCTTTATAGATGTATTGGAAAGTCGATAATAATTCTGGTTTTCCATCAATTAAAGCCACGTCGTGTTCGAAATGTGCACTTGGTTTTCCGTCAGCAGTTAAGATTGTCCAGCCGTCCTTTAGTTGTTTGATGTTTTTAGTTCCCATATTGATCATAGGTTCAATGGCAACCACCATTCCTTCAACAAAAAGTTTTCCGCGACCACGTTTTCCGTAATTTGGCATTTCTGGTTCTTCGTGCATTTTTTGCCCTAAACCGTGACCTACCAATTCGCGAACCACTCCGTAACCGTGAGATTCGGTATATTTTTGAATCGCATTTCCAACATCTTCAACGCGATTTCCAGCTTTAAATTCTCTGATTCCAACATAAAGAGATTCTTTAGTAACCTGCAAAAGTTTTTTAACTTCCGGAGCAACTTCTCCAATTTCGAAACTATAAGCGTGATCACCGTGATATCCGTTTTTGAACGCACCACAATCTACCGAAATAACGTCTCCGCTTTTTAAAGGTGTATTGTTAGGAATCCCGTGTACAACTTGTGCATTCGGACTCATACATAGCGAATTTGGAAAATCATACAATCCAAGAAAACTTGGTACTGCACCATGATCACGAATAAATTCCTCGGCTAATTTGTCAAGATATAATGTGGTAACTCCTTCTTTAATTTCAGAAGCAATCATTCCTAATGTTTTAGATACGATCAAAGCACTTTCGCGCATCAATTCGATTTCTTCTCTACTTTTTTGGATAATCATATTTTTCAGATTTTCAGTTCGCAAAAGTACAATTTTAATATTATTTTTTTGCCACGAATTTCACGAATTAGCAGTAATGAAATATTTTTTAAATTTAATTTCATGAATTTAATATTTAAGCGCAAAGCATATAAAGAAAATTCGTGAATTCGTGGCGGAACTTCAATCAAATACATTGCTTTTCAGATTTATATTTGAGAGAAAAAACGTAAATTAGTAGTTAAAAACGTTTAAAATCATGGAAACTTCAACAGATCAGGATATAGTTAAATTAAAAGCTTTACGAAAAATGAAAGCGAGCGCTTTGTCCCTTTTAGGATTCGCGGTGCTTTTGTTTATTATTGCTATTTATTTTAAAATTCCAATACTTCAGGCATTTAGTGAAGCGGCAATGGTAGGTGGTATCGCCGACTGGTTTGCGGTTGTGGCTTTATTTAAACATCCGCTAGGAATCCCAATTTGGCATACGGCGATTATTCCGACCAAAAAAAATGAGATAGGGGAGAATTTGGGAAATTTTGTTTCGGAAGAATTTCTGAATCGAGAAAAATTAGAAATAAAATTAGAAGAATTCAACTTTGCTACAAAAGCCTCAGAGTGGCTTTCGCAGGAAGAGAATGCCAATAAGATTGCTGATGCAGTTGCAGTGAATATTATTCCCGGAATCTTAAAAACAATTAAAGATGAGGATATAAAACGATTTATTCAGGTTCAGTTTAAGGAAAAACTAGAAGCAATAAATTTAGGCGACTGGGTTGCATTGGCATTGGAACCTTTACAAAAAGGAAACGTAAAAGATCAGTTACTGACTAATATTCTGGAAGTGATGAGTACAGAATTGAGTGAGAATAAAGACCTGATCAGGAAAAAAGTAAAACAATCAACACCTTTGTTGAGTTTTGGCTTAGCCGATAAAAGTATTTCAGAAGGTATTTTTAACGGTCTGCAGGAATTTCTGGACGAAGCTAAAAATCCGCAAAGTGAAATCAGAATTAAAATCGACGAATATATTTTTGATTTTCTCGATCAGGTGAAAAATTCTGAAGAGATGAGAATTAAGATCAACAATATGATTTTGAATTTTGCCGGAAAAAAAGAAGTTCAGGATTACATTAACGGAATTTGGGATGAAATAAAATTGTCGATTACAAACGATCTGAATAAGGGAGAATCATCTTCCATCAGAAACAACATTTCTAACCTCATTCAGAACTTTGGAAACGGACTTAAACTAGATCATGTGATGAAGGACAAAATTAACAATTTCATCAAAAATGATTTATTATCAGTGCTTCTGAATAACAAAAAAGTAATAGGAGATCTTATTTCTTCAACCGTAAAAAGTTGGGATGGAAAAGAGGTTTCGGAAAAATTAGAATTAGAAATAGGAAAAGATCTTCAATACATCAGAATCAACGGAACTTTAGTTGGAGGCTTAATCGGACTTGTGATTTATGCCGTCGAATGGACGTATCATTATTTTGTAATGTGATTAATTTTAAACCATATAAGTCATATAAGTAATCGTAGGGGATGCTTTAAGTGTTCTTTTTAAATGAACTTATATGACTTATATGGTGAAAATCAATAAAAACAAAAAAGAGACAAATCTCAAGACTTGTCTCTTTTTCTATTAAAAAAAGTGGTTTTCTATAATAAGGAATGACAAGTCATTGCATTTGGTTGTGGAACTCCCATTAATTCTAAAATAGTTGGAGCAATATCTCCTAAAACACCATTTTGAATGTTTTTAAGATGTTTGTCAACTAAAATAATCGGCACTGGGTTTGTTGTATGTGCTGTATTTGGACTTCCGTCAGGGTTGATCATGGTTTCACAGTTTCCGTGATCGGCAATTACAATTGTAGTATAATCATTGGCAAGAGCCGCTTCAATAACTTGTTTTACACAAGCATCAACAGCTTCGCACGCAAGGATCGCAGCACTCATAATTCCGGTGTGCCCCACCATATCGCCGTTAGCAAAATTTAAACAAACAAAATCTACTTCGCCTTTGTTTAATTCAGGAACAAGAGCGGCAGTTAATTCATAAGCACTCATTTCGGGCTGTAAATCGTAAGTCGCTACTTTTGGAGAATTTCTCAAAATTCTTGATTCACCTTCAAAAGGAGTTTCTCTTCCGCCAGAAAAGAAAAAGGTAACGTGTGGGTATTTTTCTGTTTCGGCAATACGAATTTGTTTTTTACCTGCTTTTTCTAAAACTTCACCAAGAGTTTCTGTGATATTATCTTTATTGTAAACCACTTTTACGTTTTGATACGTTTCGTCGTAGTTGGTAAGCGTTACATAATACAAGTTTAATTTGTGCATGTTTTGCTCGTGGAAATCATGTTGTGAAAGTGCTTCTGTAAGTTCGCGGCCTCTGTCAGTTCTAAAGTTAAAGAAGATTACAACATCTCCTTCAACGATTGTTGCTAGCGGTTTTTGTTCTTCGTCAACCATTACAATAGGTGCAATAAATTCGTCAGTTACATCGTGTGCATAACTGTCGAGAACACTTGCAACTGCATTTCTTGAAGGAATTCCGGTACCGTTAACTACTAAATCGTAAGCTAATTTTACACGTTCCCAACGCTTGTCACGGTCCATTGCATAATAACGACCAACGATCGAAGCAATTTTTACCGGAGTATCTTTAATATGTTCTTCTAAATCATGAATGTATTTTGCTCCAGATTTTGGATCAACGTCACGTCCGTCTGTAAATGCGTGAACATACACCTGATCTAAACCATATTCCTGAGAAGCATCAATTAGTCCACGTAAATGAGAAGTATGAGAGTGAACACCTCCGTCAGAAACTAATCCTAAAAAGTGTACTTTTTTATTGTTTTCTTTAGCGTAAGTAAAAGCATCAACCAAAACTTGTTCTCTGGCTAATGTTTGATGCGCTACAGCAAGGTTAATTTTTGCTAAATCCTGATACACAATTCTTCCGGCACCAAGATTCATATGTCCCACTTCGCTGTTTCCCATCTGTCCCTCAGGTAAACCTACGTTTAATCCATCGGTCCGAAGTTGAGCGCTTGGGTAATTTTTGTAAAGACTGTTTATAAAAGGAACATTTGCATTGTCTATTGCGGATACTTTAGGGTCAGGAGATTTTCCCCAACCATCTAAAATCATAAGGATAACTTTTTTGTTCATTACTTTTTGTTTTGTACAAAGATAAGCCATTTCTAAAATGTGCAAAGAAAGCAATGTTACATTTATGTTTAATAAAATGAAGTAT
>Ga0247813_10000616_pt1 | contig 31521 bp, 30 predicted proteins | sample UWRJL169409C1_FD_180719 | JGI IMG/M metagenome (GOLD analysis project Ga0247813, IMG submission 180719) | Plant litter microbial communities from Arlington Agricultural Research Station in Wisconsin, United States - UWRJ-L169-409C-1 | ecosystem: Environmental > Terrestrial > Plant litter >... | reverse complement strand
CGCCGCACGATAGCCTCGGATGCGGCGGCGGCGGCGGCGGCGGCGGAGTGGCTGGCGCCGATCGGAGCGGGCGTCTCACCACAACCGTCATATACACGTCTGTTCGGACGCGGCAGCGCTCAGTTTCTATTGCTGAATTTGCATCCCCTGATTCGATAAACACGAATTCGGACGATCTGAAAAACCACGGGCTATGATTGTTTAATTTTGTTTAGAGCTAAAAATGCCAAATTCGACAGAGCAGGGATCCACTTCTGGCGAACTTCCGGGTGAGGGCACTGCCTTACCGCCGCTTCCTGAGGTTGCCACGCCCGCTGTAGTGCCTGCACCGCCATCCGCGAAGGTGGTAGCTAAGCGGTTGCTGAAGTGGGCTCACGCAAACTCCTTGCTGCTGCCGGAATCGTTCGCTCCACTCGAAGATTTGCCTGTCCCAAATTTTCAACCCCCCATGTCTATCACCTCACTTGGCCTGCTCCGTTCGAAGCAGATTAGTTTCGTGGGCGCCGATGATTCTTCAGGGGAAGTCGTGGTTTTTCTCCATCGTGCCGCACCAGGGGAGCGGGCCCTGAAGGTGATGCCGCGCACTGTAGATGGAGTACGGCTCCGGATTCGCCAAGGCAACCCTGAAACAATCGATCCTGGGCACGTGTCGGAAGCTACGACAACATGCGCGCTCCACATTTCCGGCGGTCAAACACGCTATACCTGTGGAAGCTCAGTCTCAGTCGGTAATTCCCGCGGTGCGGGTACGCTCGGGTGTCTGCTGATCCGCAACGGCGTACTCATGGGGCTGTCGAACAATCACGTAACGGGAAGCTGCAGCTTCGCACCTATCGGGATGCCAATACTTGCTCCAGGAGTGAATGATGTGGCTCCTGCGAATCCCGCACCCTTCACGATCGGCTTCCACGCTTTGCACTTGGCCATGGTTCCGGGCGACCCATCGACGATCCAAGCAGTTGACAATTTGGATGCAGCAATTTTTAGGATCGCTGACGATTCGAAGGTGTCGTCGATGCAGCAATCCTTCTATGACACGCCCACATCCGTCATGGACCTCAAGGCGGGCATGACTGTAGAAAAGGTTGGACGGACGACGAGGCACACATCTGGAAAAGTCATCGCCGAAATCATAGGACCTAGCGGAGTGACGTACTCAGCGCCCGCCTACGGATTCGCGGGCAAGGTCCACTTCGACCCACTTTTTGTAGTGCACGGACTCTCTGACCGATTTTCTGATGCCGGCGATTCTGGCTCGCTCGTTGTGCACAAGGATGCCAGTGGTGTTCGCCACGCGGTGGGTATCGTCGTCGGTGGTGGCGTTGATACCAAAGCGCCAGGGCAGAAGAGCACCCTGATTCTCCCCCTGCAGCCTATACTTCAAAAACTCGGCGCTGTTCTCGTCAGCGCTCATCACATTTAGCATGAATGTTCAGGACGTCGCCCGTTCGCTGATTCGCCATCTCGGTGCCCCCGCCGGCGCCGTGACGGTTTCGATCGAGCCTACGGCGTCCGACGCTTGGCTGCTGAAGGTCTGGCTCCGCGACGACGTTTCGAATTGGTCAGTTCCTTCGACCTTCGACGGGTTTCCCATCAAAGTCGAATCCATGCCGGCCTTCGATGCAGAGCGATGGCACTGACACTCGACCAAGTTAGATCCGGCGGGCGTCCAACGACACAGTCGTAGGTTTTCGCGTCGGCAACCTCCGCGAACCACTTCGGGTTGGGTTGGCGCAACGCGGAACCGGAGGGATTCGAACCCTCCGGCATCCAATCCGCCCGGGGCCGGCATGTTGGGTCCCATAATTCAAGCCGGACATACAGGACCCTCCCAATGCCACGCCTCTCGCGCCCGGTCGACCTCAGCAGCGAAGTCATCAGGCGGCTCGAGCACGAACTCTACCGAGCGCGAACCACGGTGCTCGACCTGTTGCCGAAGCACGCCCGCGCGACCATTCACTACCACTCGTGCGTCACGATCGAAGACACTCAGCACTGGGTACCGGACCTGGCGGCCGATCTCATCGACATCGCGGAGCCGTTGCCGAGCCATCCAGCGTTTCCCACGCTTCGCGCAGTCTGTCCTCTCTGTGGCAGTGGATCAAGCTCCGTGGGGGCCGAGGGCTTTGCGTTGCCGGAGGGGCTTCGAATGCATCTTGAGGGAACCGGCCGGGCTTCTTGGTGCGATGTCGTGCAGGTTGCCTTTGGTCTGGCCCAAGATGAATGGGCAACACAGTTCCATGCGCCGGGGTCGGCGGCCCGCGCCGACTTCGAGAGAAAGCTGCAGGAGCGCCGTCGTAAGGAGATCCAGTACCAACTTCATCCTTTCCACGCTCCGCGGCTGATCGATGAAGGGATGCTGTTTCGCTCAGTCCGCGATGCGGCGGGGCTGGCCTGGGTCGCCGATCGCTTGCGCGAGCTCGGTTTCAAGACCGTCGGGACCGCGAAGGCGAGGGCGTTTGTCCGCGAGACCAACGAAGCCGTGGTCTATGCAGATCCCCGAGAGCAGGGTGCCATCGGCTTCAACGTCTTTCGAAAACCAATTCGCGAGGGCTTGAGTCGCTTCCAGCAGCGCCATGTGCCGATCGCCACGTTCAGAATGCCGGACACCAGGAAGAATGACCTGGACGGTACGTGGAGCCGCGCGGCGGCGGAAGCGGTACGCTCCATCACACCGACACTTCGCTTGGTCGAGTAGGGGCTGCCACAGCGCTTGACCAACGCCCAGTAGCAATGCCTTTGACTGGCTTGGCGACGGGGGCATATATCCTAGAAAACGTCCTGACAAACCATCAAGCCTCAGAGGTGCGCTTCTGCATGAAATGCGCATTTGAGTAGGTTGTGTTTGTCAGAGGGGTCGACGATTTTTCAAGCTGCCACAACAACTTAGGCCAGAATCATCCCGTTCATGGGGTGCAAGGGGTCGAAGGTTCGAATCCTTTCACACCGACCAAAATTGCTAGATAGATCAACGGGTTACGCTCACAAGGCGTGACCCGTTTTTCTTTGGGCGACCCTTCCAGGCACCGATTCTGGCACCACCTGTGCGCCAGCTTTCTCACGGGCCTTTTCCGCATCAGGCTTCTACGCACAATTGATCGCCTCGATTGACGCTGCGAGTTGCTTCCACACTTTGCACCGCCACTTGCCGATGCTGCGCCATTGTCTCGACAGATCAGGGCCGTGCATCAGGATCGTCAGATCGACAACGAGCCGATTTCACCAACTGGCGCTGAGGACGCGCCGCAATGTGAGTGGCGTCCGACAGCGGCATGGAGCGTCTTCTCGCAATGGGACGATGGGCGCGCGCGAAGCTTGAGGTCCACGTCGCCGAAGTCGCGACTTCCTTCTTGATCTTTCCAAACCTTGGAGAAGCCTCATGCGCAAGAACCCACCTGCCAATGCTGCCAGCACCAGCCCTTCTGTCGCCGACAACGGCGCGGACGATGCAGGTGGACTCGAGCAACAAACTGCAGAGATTTCGTCATCGGACCAAGCTTCTCCAGCTTTGCGGTCGCAGTACTCTCGCGAAGAGGCGATACGCCAGGCAGCCTATGCCGCGTATGAGCGCCGGGGCAGCACGGGCGGCAACGAAGTACAGGACTGGCTGGACGCTGAAGCAGAGGTCGACGCACAGGGCGGCGACAACGCAAGCTGAAGAAGCCTTCGGCATGTCTTAAGACACAGTCAGACATTCTGAGCAGAGAAGCGGCGTACGTCCTACAAGCGCCGGCTTCGCTCTCCCGATAGTGACATCGGTGGGGTCGTCCGACCTTCATGAAGTTCACAGAGAGCACCCAGGATGACTGCACCCCATCGTCACGCCCCACGAGGAGCTGCGCCTTGATCGGCATCGTCGTCCCCGCCCACAACGAAGAAGGCACTATCGCGTCATGCGTTGCGTCAGCCGTATTGGCCGGCACGCACGCAGCATTGGAGGGCGAAGCCGTCGTGGTCCTCGTGGTGCTCGATCGCTGCCAAGATGGAACCGGCCCCATTGCCAGATCCATGGGAGCGCGTACGCTTTCGGTCGATTTCGCAAACGTCGGTGCCGCCCGCGCCGCCGGCGCCGAATTGCTGCTGGCGGAAGGCGCACGCTGGCTCGGTTTCACGGATGCGGACACGCTGGTTTCGTCAAGTTGGCTGGTCGACCAACTGGCACTCAACGCCGATGCTGTGTGCGGATCGATCGGCGTGGAGGACTGGACGCCGCACGGCGAGCACGCGCTGTCGCTGGAGGCCCACTTCCGCAATACGTACAGCGACTGTGAAGGTCACAGTCACATCCACGGTGCCAACCTGGGTGTTTCGGCAGACGCCTACGTTCGGGCAGGCGGCTTTGCGTCGTTGACTTGCAGCGAAGACGTGGCTTTGGTCGAAGCCCTGCAGCGCACGGGCGCGCGCATCGCCTGGAGTGCATTGCCGCGTGTCGTGACCAGCGCACGGGCCGACGCACGTGCGCGGGGTGGATTTGGCGATACCTTGCTTGCAGTTACGGCGGCGAGCCTTGCGGCGCTGGTCATCGCGCAGGGAGCAGAGAGACAAAAGGCCTTTTGATTGCGGCATTGGGTTGACGGCGACGTCGCAAAGTAGGGGCTCCACCATCCCTGCGAGGTCCCATCATGTTTGCAGACAGCGAAATCATCAACCCGGTCCTGGCGCTTCTCACCCGATCACTGCTTGGGGAAGCACCCAAGCCTTTGCAGCTTCCGTCCAGGAACGTGTCGCGCCACTTCCTGTTCGAAGGCCCGAGCGTCGACAAGAAGAATCAAGTTCTGTCGTGACGCCCTGGAGCTTCAGACCCGCCCGCTTGCCCAGCTATTGGGTCGGCGTGCCCAATGTGCCTGGCGGCGTGGCGCGATTGATGATCACGGACGACTTTGGGCGTGCGGTCGACATTCCCGCTCTTCAGTGGTCGATCAGCGTTGCCAACGCCGAACACTGACGTACGAGAATTCAGCGGATCAGCGAATGGCGAATTCGACCGGCGGAGCGGACGAATCGGCTTCGGCTTCGGCTTTTTCGTCGCCGCGCTCGCTCTCGTCGCTTCTCGCAGCCGCCATCAGGCACATGAGGCAAACGCCTGCAACGCTTCCAACCAACACACCAGCCAGGAACAAGAACATCGTGGACTTTCTGAGTTGCAGCAAGTCTACGTTTGCATACTAATGTTTCTAAGGCTTGCAAATTGAGAGTTTGCGAACTTTGTCACGGAAGCCCCTGATGATCCGATGGCATCGCCGCTTCTCCGGCCGATGAAGGCTCAAGCGCGCAGGTTCAGCGGTACATCATGTCCCGACGCGACACAGGCGCAGCGTCGTTGCCCCAGGCGCCGCGAACGTAGCTGAGCACGTCGGCAATCTGTTCGTCGTCGAGCACGTGTCCGAACGGCGGCATGCCGTAAGGGCGCGGATTGCCCACGGTGGCTGGCAGAAAACCGCCATGTCGCACGATCTGCATGAGGTTGACTGCGCTGTCCATCGTGACTGCCCGGTTGCCGGCAAGCGGTGGATAGGCACCTTCGGCACCCTGGCCGTTGTCGCCATGGCAGTAGGCGCAACGCTGCGCGTAGATGCCTGCGCCGCGAACCATCGTCCCTTCATCGCGACGCAGGGGTGCCGTCCGCGCTGCAGGCGTCTTGCCATTCGAGGGTTCTTCAGGAAGCTTTTGCAGGTAACTCGCCATTGCGCCCAGATCGGAATCGGTGAGGTACTGCGTGCTGCGGAACACGACCGCTGCCATCGGTCCGATGACCGAGGCCTGCGCCGTGCTGCCGGTCTTGAGCAACTGCACCACCTGCTGCCGGTCCCAGTGCGCCACCCCGGCTTCGCGTGGTGAACTCAACGAGGGCGCGTACCAGTTTTCGACCGGGATCAGCCCGCCCGACAGGCCGCGCCGGTCTTCGGTGGCGCCGAGCGCATTGCGGCTGCCGTGGCAGGCGATGCAATGGCCCAGCCCGCCGACCAGGTAGGCGCCGCGGTTCCACTCCGCGCTTTGCGCTGCGTCGGCAACGAAGGGCGCGGGCTTGAACGACAGCGCACGCCAGACGGCCAACGCGGCCTGCGTGTCGTACGGAAAGCGCAGCTTGTTGGCCATGTTCGGCGTGGCATCGGCTGGCACGGTACGCAGGTAGGCGTAGATCGCGTCGGAGTCGGCACGCGTCACGGCCGTGAAGCTGGTGTACGGGAAGGCCGGGTAGAGCAGGCGTCCGTCCTTCGAGCGGCCGTTGTGCATGGCGCGCCAGAAATGCGCGGCGCTCCAGTTGCCGATGCCGTGCTGCGGGTCGGGCGTGAGGTTGCTGGTGTAGATGGTGCCGAAGGGCGTGGCGATGCCCAGGCCGCCTGCATAGGCCGCGCTGCCGCGGATGCTGTGGCAGCCCGCGCAGTTGCCCGCCAGGGCCAGGTAACGACCGCGTTCGACTTGCGCTGGTGAACTGTCGAAGGCGACGGAACCTTCGGGCAGCGGGTCTTCCCCGCGCAGGTTCAGCCAGATCACGGTGGCGGCTGCCAGCGCGAGCAGCAGCGCGCCTCCCATCAGCAAGAAGAGCGCGATGCGCTTCATGGCGTGCCTTGCTGCGTTGCGGGCAAGGCGCTGCACGGCATGGGCAGCGGATTCGGCAAGGCCGCCACGGCCTTGGCCTGAGCGGGCACGGGCTGCAGCGCCAGCCAGCTCGCGACCGCGTTGATGTCGGTGCCGGTGAGCTTGCGACCGACCGTGGCCATGCAATCCGGCGCGAGCGCGTGACGCTCGTCGCTGACCCATGCGCCCAGTTGCGAGGACAGGTAGAGCCGCGGCAGGCCCACCAGTCCGGGAATGCCCGGCTGCACGCCCGTGAGCGCCGCGCCGTGGCACTGCACGCAGGCCGGAATGCCGCGCACCGGGTCACCCGCGAGCACCAGTGCCTTGCCGCGCGCGAGAGCCTCGGGCGAAGCGTCGGTGCGGCCGCTCGGTGGCGGATACGGCAGGTCGAGCGTCGCAAAGTACGCGGCAATCTCGCGCAGATAGTCGTCCGACAGGTACTGCACCATGTGGTTCATGTCCGCATGGAAGCGGCGCCCGTCACGAAAGCTCACCAGCTGGTTGAAAAGGTAGCCCGCAGGCTTGCCGGCCAGGCGCGGGAAGTAGTCGGCATTGAGGGCCGCGCTTTCGCGCCCGTGGCAGGCGATGCAGGCGGCCGCGCGCTGGGCGATCGTGTCGGGCACCCGCGTCTGCGCCAAGGCAGGGCCGCCGGACGCGGCAGCGGCCAGCCACAGGTACACGACGATGCAACCCCGCAGATTCATCCCGCCATTGTCGCCCGCTGCCGCTACATTCCCCGCATGCGAAAACACATCTCGGAAGCGGCAGGCCTTCGACGGCTGGGCTACGGCGCCTTGGCCGGACTGGCGGCCGGCGTCGTGCCTTTGCCGCTCGACGGCATCACTCGCGGGCTGATCGGCTGGTGCGTGGGCATCGGTGTGTATCTGGCGCTCGCCTGGTGGCTGGCCGAGACCTTCGATGCTGCGCACACGCGTGCACGTTCCCAGGCGCTGGACCCGCCCAATGTCCTCATCCTGGTCATCCTGCTCACCGCCGTGGGTGTGAGCGTGGCCGTGATCGCGATGCTGCTGCGCCAGGTCAAGCAGATGGACGGCGTGGAGCGTGCGGCCCACATCGCGCTGGGCATGGTGGCGCTGGCGGCGTCGTGGCTGGTCATCCACACCAACTATGCCTTTCACTACGCGCACCGCTACTACCAGGAGGAACGCGACAACCAGGTGGCCGGTGCCGGCCTGGACTTTCCCGGCAAGCTCGACCCCGACTACTTCGACTTTCTCTACTTTTCCTTCGTGGTCGGCATGACCTCGCAGGTGTCGGACGTGCAGGTCACTTCGCGCGAGATGCGCCGCATCACGCTCGTGCACAGCGTGCTGGCCTTCGCCTTCAACATGCTGGTACTCGCGCTGTCGATCAACGTGGTCGCGGGCGCACTGTAGCCGTGCGAGTGCCGGGCTTGACCAGCCCGGTGGACAGCGCCACGCCGCACACGATGACGCCGGCGCAGCCCACCATCCAGGGCGTGATCTGCTCGCCCAGCAGTACCACGCCATAGAACACGGCGAAGACGGGCACCAGGAAGGTCACGGTCAACGCCCGGGCCGGGCCGGCCGACGCGATCAGCCTGAAGAACAGGATGTAGGCCAGGCCGGTGCAGGCGGTGCCAAGGACGATGAGCGCCAGCCAGGCGCGAAGGCTCGGCATGTGCGCCGGCCACAGCCAGATGGCGGGCAGCGCCAGGAAGAGCGTGGCCCCGATCTGGCTGCCGGTGGCGGTGGCCAATGGTGCAATGCCGCCCAGGTAACGGCGCGTGGCGCTGGCGGCGATGCCATAGCACAGGCACGCACCCAGGCATGCCAGGAGCGCCCACAGCGCGGCATGCGAGCCGTCGACCGTGGTTGCATGAAAGCCTGCATTGCGGCTTGCCAGCAGTCCGACACCGGCAAAGCCGATGCCCAAACCGACCAGTCGCCAGCCGCCCGGCCGTTCGCCGAACCAGGCCCAGGCGACCAGTGCGCCGAACATGGGCGCCGTGGCGTTCAGCACGGCGGCAAGGCTGCTGTTGAGGCTCAGCAACGCAAAACAGAACAGCGCGAAAGGCACACCTGAATTGAACACGCCGATGGCCAGGGTCGCCTTCCAGTGTTGGCGCAGCGCGGCGCCATGGCCTTTCCACAGAAGCAGCGGCACGAGGAAAGCGGTGGCAATGGCCACGCGCACTGCGGCGGTTGGCAGGGCGCCGAACTCGGCTGCGCCGACGCGCATGAAGAGGAACGAGGCGCCCCAGAGCGCACCGAGCAAGACCAGGTCGATCCACCAGCGGTTGGCCGGCGCTGCCGGCGACGTGGCGCTCATCGCGCACCTTCCAGCGTCAGCAGCGCGGTCTTGCGGTCGAGGCCACCGGCATAGCCTGTGAGCGAGCCGTCGGCGCCTACCACGCGGTGACAGGGCACGATCAGGCTGACCGGGTTGCGCCCGACCGCAGCGCCGACCGCGCGCACGGCGGCAGGTTTGCCAATGCCCGCGCTCAGCGCGCCGTAGCTGGTCGTGGCGCCGCATGGAATGGCGCACAGCGCCTGCCATACCGCCTGCTGGAACACCGTGCCATGCGACAGGTCGAGCGGCAGGTCGAACACGCGACGCGTGCCGGCGAAATAGGCCTTGAGCTGGGCGGTGGCGCGCGTGAGCAGTTCGTCGGTGTCGTCGGTCTGCCATGGCGTCATGTCGGGCGCGTGGCGTTGCTGGTCGAACCAAAGGCCGGCCAAACCGAGGTCCGACGCGGCCAGCGTGATGCCGCCGAGGGGGCTCTGGATGTGCCGCATGCGAATGCGGTCGTGCTTGAATTTCATGGCAGGTCGGGCGCAGGGGCCCGCTGTGGAGTTGTCTCGGATGCTTCGTCTTGGGCAGGCACCGTTGCCGGCGCCGGCGCGTGCCAGGCGCGCAGCACGGCGTAGCCGCGCCACGGTCGCCAGGCCAGCGAGGCCTCGGCGGCGGCGCGCGCGGTGCGCACGCCCAGGGCTTTCTGGAGGGCGATGTCGCCCGCTGGAAAAGCGTCGGGCCAGCGCAGCGCGCGCATCGCAATGTACTGCGCCGTCCAGTCGCCGATGCCGGGCAGGGCCTGCAGCGCGGCCAGCGTCGTGGGCACGTCGGCACCGGCATGCAGGGCGAGTCGGCCTTCGGCGACCTCGCGCGCCAGGGCCTGGAGCGCGGCTTGCCGCTGGCGCACGATGCCCAGTTGTCCCAGCGCTTCGCCGCTGGCCGCAGCCACGGCGGCCGGCGTCGGAAAGAGACGATCGAGGCCGGCCACCGGCGTTTCCAGCACGTCGCCAAAGGCCGCCACGAGTCGCGAGCCGTACGTGCGCGCGGCTGCGACGGTGACCTGCTGGCCGAGCACGGCCCGCACCGCGAGCTCGAAGCCGTCGACCGTGCCTGGCACGCGCATGCCGTCGCCCTGCGGAAAGGCCGCATGCAGCACGGCGTTGATCGCCATCGGTTCGGCGTCGAGGTCGAGCAGCGCGCGGGCGCGGCTGATCACGGTCGGCAGCACGCCAGCGAGTGAATCGCTCACCGACAGCCGCAGTTGCTCATGGGAAGGGTCGAACTGCACGCGCAACCAGCCCGCGTGGCTGCGCCCGCCTTGCAGCACGCGCAGCGTGCGCGCAAAGGCAGGGGCACCGCCTCGGTCGTCGATCGTTGCAACTTCGACGCCCTTCAGCGCGCGGCGTGCCAGGAAGGCATGCATGGCACCGATGTCGTACGGGGGGCGGTAACCCAGCCGCACTTCCACCGGTCGACCTTCGCGCGGATCGCCGGTCTTGCCGGCGCGGCGCAGTGCGCTCGGGTTCAGGCCGTAGTGCGCGGCAAATGCCGCGTTGAAGCGGCGCACGCTGGCAAAGCCGCTGGCCAGTGCAACCTGGGCCATTGGCAGTTGCGTGTCGGCGATGAGCTGCTTGGCGGCCAGCAGCCGGCGCGTCTGCAGGTATTGCAGCGGCGACACGCCGAACTGCGCCTCGAAGATGCGCCGCAGGTGCCGGTCACTCACCCCGAGGCGTTCGGCCACCCGGGCGGCGCCCGGGCCATCGTCGCCCCAGGCGTCGGGTTCGTCGATCAGCCGGGCGGCCTGCAACGCAAGGATGCGCGAGGCGTCCTCGGTCGACCAGCTGGCCGCGCGCGGTGCGAGTTCGGGCCGGCACCGAAGGCAGGGGCGAAAGCCTTCGGCCTCGGCCTGTGCGGCATGCCGGAAGAACACGCAGTTCTCGCGTCGTGGCAACCGCACGCGGCAGACCGGGCGGCAGTAGATGCCGGTGGAGGTCACCGCGGTGAAGAAGGAGCCGTCGAAACGCGCGTCGTGCGCCTTCATCGCCAGATAGCAGGCATCGCTCTCGGGTCCGGCAATGGGGTCGATCACGGTAGGCATGGGGGGATGATACGAACCGGGACGCTTGCAACCGGCCGTTTCCGGACATCTGGCTGACAGGGCGGGTTGCCTACAATGGTCCACAATTTTTTGTACTCCCTCCCAAGGTAAGCAACCATGCAGCTCAGCGCTTCGATCTTCAAGGCCTACGATATTCGCGGTGTGGTCCCGACCACACTGGACGTGGAAGTCGCCGAGGGGCTCGGCCGGGCCTTCGGCAGTGCCGCGCTCGCCCTGGGCGAGAAGACCGTGGCCGTGGGGCGCGATGGCCGCCTGTCGGGCCCCGCGCTGGTGGAAGCGCTGATCAGCGGCCTGGTGGCCACGGGCATCGAGGTGATCGACGTGGGCGCGGTCACCACGCCCATGCTGTACTTCGCGGCGCACACGCTGTCCACGAGCGGCATCCAGGTCACGGGCAGCCACAACCCCAAGGACTACAACGGCTTCAAGATGATCATGGCCGGCCGTGCGATCTATGGCGACGAGATCCAGAACCTGCGCCGTGTAATGGAAGCCGAGAGCGCCACGCTCGCTCCCGGCGGCAGCGTGCGCAAGGTGGACGTGACCGAGGCGTACACGCAGCGCATCGTGGGCGACATCAAGCTCGCGCGACCGCTGAAGATCGTCGTCGACTCGGGCAACGGCATTGCCGGCGCGTCGGCGCCGGCCATCCTGCGCGCCATCGGCTGCGAGGTGACCGAACTGTTCAGCGAGGTCGACGGTGAATTCCCCAACCACCATCCCGACCCGAGCAAGCCCGAAAACCTGAAGGACCTGATCGCCGCGCTCAAGGACGGCGACGCCGAACTGGGCCTGGCGTTCGACGGCGACGGCGACCGCCTGGGCATCGTGACCAAGGACGGCCAGAACATCTACCCGGACCGCCAGATGATGCTGTTCTCGCAGGACGTGCTGTCGCGCGTGCCTGGCGGCACCATCGTGTTCGACGTCAAATGTTCGCAGCGCCTGGCGCCCGCCATCGAGGCGGCGGGCGGCGTGCCGATGATCTTCAAGACCGGCCATTCGCTCATCAAGGCGAAGATGAAGGAAATCGATTCGCCGCTGGGTGGCGAAATGAGCGGTCACATCTTCTTCAAGGAGCGCTGGTTCGGCTTCGACGATGGCACCTACGCGGGCTGCCGCCTGCTCGAGATCCTGAGCAAGAGCCCCGATGCCGGCGCCGTGCTCAACGCGCTGCCCACCAGCTTCTCCACGCCAGAACTCAACGTGCTCTGCGAAGAGGGCGAACCCCACCGCCTGGTCGACGAGCTCATGAAATCGGTCGACTTCCCGGCGCCCGCCAAGCTGTCGACCATCGATGGCGTGCGCGTCGACTGGCCGGACGGCTTCGGCCTGATTCGCGCCTCCAACACCACGCCGGTGCTGGTCATGCGCTTCGAAGGCCAGACCGACGAGGCGCTCGCGCGCATCCAGGCCGACATGATGGCGCTGCTTCGCACCGTCAAGCCCGGCGCGCAGGTGGCCGAAGCCGCCCATTGAACTGACGAAAAAAAGACGAGACCCTCCACACGTGCGTTCCCTGTCGCTGCGCCTCTACGGCGTCCTCACCTCCCTCGCCCAGCCGCTCGTGCGGCGCAAGCTGCGCAAGCGCGCCGTCGCCGAGCCCGGCTATGCCGTGGCGGTCGAAGAGCGTTTCGGCCAGTACGACGCGGCGGCCGTCGGCACCGGCTGGTGCTGGGTGCATGCGGTGTCGCTTGGCGAGACGCGTGCGGCCGGCATCCTGATCACCGAACTCCGGCGCCAGCACCCGGGCATCCCCATCCTGCTGACCCATGGCACCGCCACGGGCCGGGAAGAGGGCGCCAAGCTGCTGGAGCCGGGCGACCTGCAGGTGTGGCAGCCCTGGGACACGCCCAAGGCCGTGTCCTGCTTCCTCGAGCGTTTCTCGCCGCGCATCGGCGTGTTGATGGAAACCGAGGTCTGGCCCGAAATGGTGGCCGCCTGCGCCGAGCGCCGCATTCCGCTGGTGCTGGCGAACGCGCGCCTGAACGAACGTTCGCTGGCGTCGGCAGAGCGCCTGGGCTGGCTGGCGCGCCCTGCGTACTCTTCGCTGGCCGCCGCGTGGGCGCAGACCGAAGCCGATTCGCACCGACTGGTGTCGCTGGGTGCCAAGGTCGAAGGCGTCTACGGCAACCTCAAGTTCGATGCGGCGCCCGATCAGCGTCAGCTGGCGGCTGCCAGCCAGTTCCGCGCGCACCTGCCACGGCCGCTGGTGGTGTTGGCGAGTTCACGCGACGGCGAAGAGCAGCTTTTTCTGGACGCGCTGAAGCATTTCGGCGCGGGCGCGCCATTGCCGGCCGAGCAACCGGGCGTCAATTCGATTGCGCGCCAGGTCGCGGGCGTGCAGTGGATGATCGTGCCGCGGCATCCACAGCGCTTCGACGAAGTGGCGGCACTGATCGAAGCCAACGGCTTTCCTGTCGCACGGCGCAGCACCGCCGGCGCGCCCACGCAGGAAGAAATCTGGCTGGGCGATTCGATCGGCGAAATGGCGCTTTACTACGGCCTGGCCGACGTGGCGTTGCTGGGCGGGAGCTTCGAGGCCTTCGGCGGCCAGAACCTGATCGAGGGCGCTGCCTGTGGCTGCCCGATGGTCTTCGGCCCGTCGACCTTCAACTTCGCTGAAGCGGCCGAACTGTCGCTGGCCGCGGGCGCCGCGGTGCGCGTGGAGACCATGACGCAGGCGATCACCGCCGCGCTGGCGCTGGTGGCCGATGTCGCCCGCCGCGGCGCGATGGTCGAAGCAGCCAGGGAGTTCGCCTCGGCCAATCGCGGCGCTGCGCAGCGCACGGCTGCCGCGGTGTTGGCGTTGGCCGAATCGGCGGTGACTGTGGCAGCCGCTGCGGAACCCGATGTGACGCAAGAGCGGGCTGAACCCAGCCTTGACTGATCGGCGCTGCGCTGGGCATGACGTTCGGGATGCACGTCGTGGTGAGTCGATGCAGCAAAGCGGTTTGCGAGGCCGCAGCTACGCCCTGAAGCGAAGAGCGACACGATCCTGTAGTCTGTGTCAAAGCGCTGCGCGTGCGGCAGCAAACGCTGCATTTGGAATGCAGTAGCGTTTTCTCATGTCGATGATTCGCATCAGCGCCGGATGATGCGCGCTGCGAAACTCACTGGTATCTGCGCGGACGCACTCGGTAGTGGGCTGCTAATCCTGTATCTTTGGGTGTGCCAGCAACGGCCTGCACGTGATACGAAGGTTTCGATCCCAGGACGCTTTGAAAGCCCTGTGGTGACGGTTTATCTCCAAGGTCCGTACCGCGCATTTTTCTTCGTGCTGGCTCCCTGTCGGCCGAAGCATGACGGCGAAAAGAAGGGCTTGGTCTTCTATGTGAAAAGAAAACCAGCTTTCACACAAGACGCCCTCTTGTTCGATGGAGTCGATCGCTTGTGTGTAGAGACTGGACATCGAGGAGCGCCATGTCGATACGGCAGATTCACTGCCTGGCAGCAGCTGAATTGCGGCCATCGATGCATCGAGCTCCGACAGTTTCCGAATCGTCGTCCGCGGGCCGATGATGTCTGCCAGCAATTCCGTCGCAACCACGCGACTCGATGTTCGTGTGCAAGCATCTATGGGAGCTCGTGAATAGATCGCAAGGAACGACGATTCGCCCAGTTCAAAAACCGCTCGTACAGAGGCGTCGTCACAGGGCTCAGGGTCCACGCCTGCAGCGATGCGCAGGATTTGAAGATTGACGCCCGTTGTGTGCATGGCATGGAATGGAATGAAAGAAACCTGTTTTACTTTGGCTTCCGGGGCTTCGTACTGCCAACAGGGAGCGACACGTGTGGCGCCGCTCTCGGGTGTTTAGGGTGTCGCAGATGATGCAGTGCTGGTGCGTGCCAGCGTCGCGTTGATCGGCAACAGGTCGCTCTGGGTCAACGTCCCGTTGGCCTGACGCAGCTTCAGGTTGCCGAGCAGCACGTTGTAGCGGGCCAGCGCGAGGTCGCGCTTGGTCTGGAACAGCTGGCTTTGTGCATTCAGCACGTCGATGTTGATGCGCACGCCCACCTGATAGCCCAGTTTGTTCGCATCGAGTGCGCTTTGGCTCGATGCTTCGGCGGCTTCCAGCGCCTTCACCTGGCCCGCGCCTGAAACCAGGCCGAGAAAGGCGGTGCGCGTGGCCTGCGTCACGTTGCGGCGCGTGGCCTCGAGCGTGGCGCGCGCCTGGTCTTCGAGGGCCAGCGTTTCGCGCACGCGATTCTCGGTCGCGTAGCCGGCAAACAGCGGCAGGTTGAAGTTCACGCCGATGCTGGCCGCCTTGACCCGTGTGCCGACGGCCGTCGTGCTCGTGCCATTGGGGTTGTGCGCGAAGTTGTAGCCCAGCGTGGCGTCCAGGGTGGGCTTGTGGCCGGCTTCGGCCTTCCTGATTTCCAGGATGGCCACGTCGACGGCAATGAGGGCCTGGCGGATGGCCGGATGCACCGCCTCCGCCTGCGAGACCCAGCGGTTGCTGTCGGCCGGGTCGGGCTGTGGCAGCACCACCGGCGCGGCGAGCGGCACCGGCGCGCTGCCAGGCCGGCCGACCAACTGGTCGAGCGCGATGCGGCGCACCTGCAGGTCGTTTTCCGCGGCGATTTCCTGGGCGATGACCAGGTCGTAGCGGGCCTGCGCCTCGCGCGAATCGGTGATGGTGGAGGTGCCGACCTCGAAGTTGCGCTTGGCAAAGGCCAGCTGCTCGGCCACCGCAGTCTTCTGCGCACGCACGAGGGCCAGCGAGTCCTGGCTCGCCAGCACGTCGAAGTACGCCTGGCCTACGCGAACGATCAGGTCCTGGTCGGCACTGATCAGCGCCGCTTCGGCGATCTCGGCCTGGCGCTTGCCTTGCTCGTAGGTGGCCCAGGCGGCCGGCCGGTACAGCGGCTGCGAAGCGTTGATGCCCGCGGTCTGCATACTGTAGTCGCGCGTTTCCGATGCGCGCGGCGCATTGGCGATCACGTCGACGTCCTGGCTGGTGCGCGACGCACCTGCCGAAGCTGCCACGTACGGCAGGATGCCCGCCTTGGCCTGCGCTGCGCGTGCCAGGTTGGCCTCGAATTGCGCGCGTGCGCCCTGGTAGGTGGCGTCGTAGACCCGAGCCGATTCGTAGAGGTCGACCAGGCTTTGACCATGGGCCGGCAGGGCCAGCACGGCGGCCAGTGCTGCGGAAAGAGGAAGTAACCGGCGCACGGGCATCGAAGGGTCCTGGAAAAAAATCAGTAACGCGGGACGGTCGTGTCGTGCGTGGCCGACCAGGCGTCGATGCCGCCTGCAACGTTGGCCACCTGGTCAAAACCGTTCTGCGCCAGAAAGGCGGCCACGCGCTGGCTGCGCGCGCCGTGATGGCACAGGCACGCGATGCGCTGGCCAGGATCGAGCTCGGCCAGGCGGCCGGGGATCTCGTTCATCGGGATCGCCACGAGCGCGAAGCCTTGCGGCACCACGCTGGCGGTCTGCAGTTCCCACGGCTCGCGCACGTCGAGCAGCACCGGTTGCGCCTGCTCTTCGTGTGCAAACCAGGCGGCGACGTCGGCCGGGCGGACTTGGTCGATCATGGGCGTGGCCGCTTCAGAAGTTGAAGCGCGACGGCTCGGGGAAGCTCAGCAGGCGCGGCGCGACCGTGTCCCAGGGCTGGAGGGTGTCCCACTTGCCTTCGCTCACGCGGGTCACGAAGGTTGCGCGCATCATCGGCTCATCGCCGACGATCGCTGCCAGCCGGCCACCCACCTTCAGCGAGCCCAGCAGGTTCTGCGGGACGCGCGCGACCGAGCCGCTCAGCACGATCACGTCGAAGCTCGGGCCGCTGGGCAGGGGCGTGGCGCCGTCGGCATTGCGCACCTCGACGTTGGTCACGCCGTTGCGTGCAAGTGTCTGCGCGGCGCGGGCGGCCAGCGCAGGATCGATTTCCAGCGACAGGACGCTGGCGGCGCGGTAGGCGAGCAGGGCGGCCATGAAACCGGAACCGGTGCCGATCTCGAGCACGGACTCGTGCTTTTGCACGTGCAGGTCTTGCAGCGTGCGGGCTTCCACGCGCGGCGACAGCATGGTCTGGCCGGGCAGCGAGCCGACACCACTGCCGTCCAGCGGGATTTCCATGTCGAAGAAGGCCAGCGCGCGGTGCGCTTCGGGCACGTATTCTTCACGGCGCATCACAGCGAGTTGATCGAGGATCTCGAGGTCGAGCACGTCCCAGGGACGGATCTGTTGCTCGATCATGTTGAAGCGCAGGCGTTCGAGGGGTGCGGGGGCAAGGGTGGTCATGGGGCTTTTTTCCGTTGGGGGCGCAGGACAAACCTTCAATTTTAGGCGCTTGGCCGGGCCAGCAGGCCCTGCAGCACGATCTCGGTCTGCACCGCAATGAACGTTTCCGGGTCCAGCTCGGACTTGCCGTCGATGCACATGGGCGTCGAATGCTTCCAGAGCATGAGGAACATCATCGGCGCGATGACGGCATAGATCGCGTGATCGAGGTCGACGGGTGCGAACTCGCCGCTGTCGATGCCGCGTTGCAGGATTCGGCGTACCAGCGCATGGCCTGGATGCACGACCTCCTGGCGATAGAACTCCGCGAGCTCCGGAAAATTGCCGCCTTCGCTCATGAGCAGCTTGGTCAGGCCCGATGCCTTGGTGGAGCCCACCCGTTCCCACCACACCCGCAGGCAGTACCGCAGCATGTCGCTGGCGCTGCCTTCGAACACTTCGAATTCCGCGTTCCACTCGACGAAGCGCCCCGACAGGTTTTCGACAACGACCGCCTTGAAGAGCTCTTCCTTGCTCTGAAAGTACAGGAACAGCGTGCCCTTGGAAACGCCCGCACGTGCTGCCACTTCGTCCACGCGCGTGGCGGCAAAGCCTTTTTCCACGAAGAGGTCGAGTGCGGCGGCGATCAGTTCTCCCGGGCGCGCTTCCTTGCGCCGTTCGCGCTTGGCGCGCACGGGACAGAGCTTGTCGCTGAAGAAACGGCGGGAGGAGGCCACGAAGCAATAATTAATGACTGACGGGTTAGTAATGTAGTCAGCTGCACTTGGCCCGTCAAGCCGCGACAATAGGGGATCGGTCCCTTTGCTGCCATCTGCCGGAGTTCCTCCATGTCCACATCTTCTTCGCCATCGTCGACCGAAACCATCGTTCTGGGTGGCGGTTGCTTCTGGTGCACCGAAGCCGTGTTCGACCGCGTGCAGGGCGTGGTCGACGTGGAGTCGGGCTACAGCAACGGGCAAGTCAAGAACCCGACCTATGAGCAGGTCTGTACGGGTCGTACGGGCGTGGTCGAAGTGGTCAAGCTGCAGTTCGATCCGGGCGTGATCTCTCTGCGCGAGGTGCTGGAGATCTTCTTCGTGATCCACGACCCCACCACGCTGAACCGCCAGGGCAACGACGTGGGCACCCAGTACCGCAGCGGCATCTACTACGTCGACGAAGCGCAGCGCGAGGTGGCCGACGCCGTCATCCGCGAGATCGGCGAGAGCCGCACGTACAGTGCGCCCATCGTGACCGAGGTGGTGCCGCTGGCCGACTACTCGACGGCCGAGGACTACCACCAGGACTATTTCGTCAACCATCCGAACCAGGGCTACTGCGCCTTCGTGGTCGGGCCGAAGGTCGAGAAGTTCCAGAAGACTTTCGCCGCACGCGTGAAGTCCTGAACGACCGCCGTTTGCTGCCTCTCGTTCTTTTCTTGCGTCGCTGACCCTGTGCATTCGCCCCGCCTGATCGCCAGACGTCGCTCGCCCGTGCTGTTCATGGTGCTGGCGCTCGCGGTCTGGCTGGCTGCAACGCTCGGGTTGATGCACGAGACGATGCACGTCCCGGGCCTGAAGGCCATCGGCGCAGCGGCGACCCAGGCAGATCGCGGCGACCGCGGCGATCATGCCCATCAGGTCGACCGCGCTGACCGAGCCGACCCGACCGACCATGGCGCGCACGGGCTGCACGCCCTGTTCGCCGGCCACCACAGCGACGCCGACTGCCGTCTTTACGACCAGTTGGCGCACGGCAGTGCCATGCCGTCCGTGCCTTTCGTTGCACTGCCGATTTTCCTGCCCACCGCCACCTTCGCCTGGTTCGAAGGCGAAGTGCTGGCCCGCTGGGTCACGCTGTTCGACGCGCGCGGCCCGCCTCTTTCTCGCTGATCCCCCCCCCCGAGTTCGGTTCACCGCACCCGCTTGATGGGTGGCGGTGGGCTGCCTATCGATTCAACGAGTGCTCTTCATGTCTTCCATTTTTCGTCGCAACGCGCTGGCGGTTGCCGCCCTGTCTTTCCTTTCCCTGGCTGCGCATGCGCAAGCCGACAACAACACGCCAAGCCCGACCCTCAAGGAGGTGACCGTCACGGGCAATCCCCTTGGCGCCACCGACGTCATCGCACCGGTCGATACGTTGCAGGGCGACGCGCTGCTGCTGCGTGGTACGTCCACGCTCGGCGAGACGCTCAACAGGCTGCCGGGCGTCAGCAGCAGCTATTTCGGCCCCAACGCCAGCCGCCCGAGCATCCGCGGGCAGGACGGCGACCGCATCCGCATCCTGCAGAACGGCGGTTCCGCCCCCGACGCATCGGCGCTGAGCTATGACCATGCGGTCCCGGTCGATGCGCTGGTCACCGAGCGCGTCGAAGTGCTGCGCGGCCCGTCGGCGCTGCAGTACGGCGGCAGTGCCGTGGGGGGCGTGGTCAACGTGATCGACAACCGCATTCCGACCGAACCGATCAACGGTTTCGGCGGACGTGCCGACCTGGGCTACGCCACGGGCAACAAGGAAAAATCGGGTGGCGTCGTGCTCGAGGGCGGCAATGACCGCTTCGCGCTGCACGTCGATGCCTTCGATCGCAAGTCCGACGACGTGTCGGTGCCGATCGACCTGGACTGCGCCAAGCCAGGTTCGCCCGGCATCGCGCGCAAGATCTGCAATTCCGCCAACAGCGCGCATGGCGGGGCCATCGGCGGCACGCTGTTTCTCGACCAGGGCTGGATCGGCGCGTCGGCCAGCAGCTACCGCAGCACCTACGGCACGGTGGCCGAGGACGACGTGACCATCGGCATGAAGTCCGATCGCTATGCGCTCGAAGGCGAGTGGCGTCCAGGCGGCTTCTTCACCAGCGTGCACGCCAAGCTCAACCGCACCGACTACCAGCACACCGAATACGAAGGCAGCGAGACCGGCACCGTGTTCACCAACAAGAGCGACGACCTGCGCATCGAGGCACGGCATCGCAAGATCGGCAATGTCGAAGGTCTCGTCGGCTTCACCAGCGAGCGCAGCGACTTCTCGGCCGACGGCGCGGAGGCCTTTGCGCCGCACAGCCGCACCGTGTCGAACGCGTTGTTCCTGCATGAGGAGCTTGCCACTTCATGGGGGCGCCTGAGCTTCGGCGCGCGCACCGAGCAGACCAAGGTCAGCTCTTTCGGCTATCCGGACGACCTGTCGATCACGCGCTTCTCGACGGGTGGGCGTAGCTTCAACCCGCACAGCGCTGCGCTCGGCGCGCTGGTGAATCTGGGGCCGCAGTGGCAGTTGACGTCCAACATCGCCTATACCGAGCGCGCACCCAAGGACTACGAGCTCTTCGCCAACGGGCCGCACCTGGCCACGGCCGCATGGGAACTGGGCGATACGCAGCTGAAGAAGGAGAAGTCGCTGGGCCTGGACATCGGCGCCGAGTGGAAGTCGGGTCCCAACAACGCTCGGGTGAACGCGTACGTGACGCGCTTCGACAACTACATCGGCCTGACCGCCACCGGTCGCACGCTCGACGAAGAAGGTGCGCCCGTCGCGGCCGGCACCGAAGACGGCATCGCCGAGTACGCGTACGACGGCGTGCGTGCGCGCTTCGCCGGCATCGAAGCCAGCGGCAGGCAGCGCCTGATGGGCGGCAACGGCTTCACGCACTCGACCGACGGCAGCACGCTCGACCTCGAATGGCGCGGTGACCTCGTGCGAGCGACCAACACCGACACCGGCGAGCCGCTGCCGCGCATCTCACCGCTGCGCGTGGGCGCCACGCTGGCTTACGGCAACGGCCCGTGGACGGGCCGCTTCGGCTTCGACAGCTATGCCGCGCAAGACCGCGTGCCGTCGATCGGCGACCGCGAGACTGCGGGCTATACGCTGTGGAACGCCGCGTTGACCTACCGGATGAAGGTCGAGCGCGCCACGCTGACCTGGTACGCGCGCCTGGACAACCTCACGAACAAGCTGGCCTACAGTGCGACCTCGATCCTGACGACGACGGTCTACCCGGCCGCGCCGCAGCCGGGCCGCTCGCTGAAGGTGGGCCTGCGCGCGACCTTCTGACGGGTGTCGATCCCAGCGGATGGCCGCAGCGCGCAGTTATGCTCGCCGCAGTGAATGCTTCAGTCCTTTCTTCCCTCCTGCCCGTCGTGCTGCTCATCGCGGCGGGCTATTTCGCCGGACGGCGCGGCTGGGTGACGGCGGGGGCGATCAAGGACCTGTCGAACCTGATCTTCCTGCTGCTCGCGCCGGCCTTGCTCTTTCGCGCGATGAGCGCGGTGCGTGTGCAGGATCTCAGCCTGCGCCCGGTCGCGGCCTACTTCATCGGCGCCGGACTGATCTTTGCCGCGACCCTCGTCTGGCGCGGCTTCAATCGCACGGCGGCCGTGCTGGCGCTGGCCAACACCTTCAGCAACACCGTGATGATCGGCATCGCGCTGGTCGCGCTCGCCTTCGGGCCCGAGGGCATGGTGGTGCTGCTCACGCTCATCTCGCTGCATTCGCTGGTGCTGTTGACCAGTGCGACCCTGGTGCTGGAGCTGGCCGTGGCCAGGGAGCAGGCCGCGCACCAGGCGGCCGAGCGCGGCGCCATGGTGCGCACCGTAGGCCGGGCGTTGCGCAATGCCGTCCTGCACCCGGTGCCACTGCCCATCCTCGCCGGGCTGATGTTTGCGCAGACAGGCTGGGTCATGCCCGAATTCGTCGACAAGCCGATCCAGCTGCTGGGCCAGGCTTTCAGTCCTGTCGCCCTGGTCATGGTGGGCATCACGCTCGCGTTGACACGGGTCGGCGCGCACTGGCGCAGTGCGCTCACGCAGGCGGTGATCAAGAACGTGGTGCATCCCCTCCTGGTGTTCTGCATCGGCTGGCTGCTCGGTGTGCGAGGTCTGCCGTTGAGCGTGATGGTGGTGGCGGCTGCGCTGCCGATCGGCGCGAACGTGTTCCTGTTTTCGCAGCGCTACAAGACCGCCGAGGACGTGGTCACCGCCAGCGTGGTGGTGTCGACCGGGTTGGCGCTGGTGACGTTGTCCGTCGTCATGGCGCTTGTGCAGTTCATCTGACGACCCGCTCGCGAAGCCGGGCCGTAGGAGAAATCCGACATACGCATGCGTTGCTGACCTGAGGTGGTGCGCACCAAATATGTGAAATATTTCCGCCACTAAAAGATGGAGACATCACATGACACGCGAAGCGATCTTCTGTTTCGACACGGCGACCGTGCGGTTCGCCATTTACCCTGATGGTCACGACGGCACCCGCGTGATCGCGCAGATTGGCGAAGACCCCTTGAGAGACCTGTTCGGCGCCTCGGGCGACGGCGAGACCTTGCTTGCGGCGTACGACCGCCACGCCGATCGCATCGATGCAATGGCCACTGCGCGCTACCGCGCCAATCCACAGCAACAGATATTGCTTCAGACGACGGATTTCGATGCCGTTGGTGTCCAGGGCGTTCTCATGGGTGTGGTGATTCCGCAGGCGACCGCCGCGACGCCCCGCGCACGACGTTCCATGAACATCGGCTGGTATCAGGAACTTGCTGCGTCGTGATCGACGCGCGGAAAAGCGTCTGGCCTGAAGTCAGGGCCTTGCTGCCCATGCCGGCGCGTGTTTGGCAAGCTGCCGGACGTCCCTGTGCGTCGGCCCGAAAGAACCGAACAGAACCGGTAGCCCCGACACCGATTCGGCCCGGCCTACCCAGTGCGCGGGCGATGCAATTCGGCTGTGTTCGTAGCGTGGAGTGATGTTTTGGAGCAGCGCAGTCAGCGCCTGTTGATGCGTCAGGTCTGACTCATGCTTCCACGGTAGATCGGTGACGATGCCTTCTGTAGTGGCCATTTCGTAAGCTCTGCACCAGTGCAGACCCGGTGCTGCGTCCACCGCATCCAGGTGACTGACCAGCAAGCCGTCGAGTGGCCCGACCGACTTCAACGCGTAGCGCAGCAGGACTTCGTCGGGATGGCCCCGGCGAAAGCGCCCCTGCCAGCCAGCATCGGCATTGTGCGGCTCTGCCAGTGCGTCCAGTGCGACGTCCACGGTCGGAAGCGGCCCGGCTCCATGGCGTGTCAAGTAAGCGCGGAGTACGCCGAGATGCCGGATCCGGGCGTCGATCCCCAGGTCCGACAGCACGGCATCGACGGCCTGCGTCGATATGGAACTCCACGTGGTGTGCGGATGAAAGCCGCGCCACTCGTCGAGCAGCACGCCCTGCGCGCCTTCGAAAACGACACCGCCGGGCCGGGCCAGGCGCTGCGCAATGGTGGCCCTGTCCACTGGAGGGGCCTGCGCAATGCAAGGCTGCAGCGCGTTCAGCCAGCGCAACGCCACATCGTCGTCCTCGAGAAGCGCGCGCTCGGCCAACGCCGCGTCGTGCCATGGCATTGCATCCTTGAACTCCAGACGAAGCGCTGCGCGAATGGCTTCGAGCTTATCGAGCGTTCTCGCACGATGGGGCAAGTCGCCGTAGTGAAGCGCCGTGTCGGGATGCGCGAGCGCTTGTCGCACGGTTTCGCCGACGCCCACGCCACAGCTCCCATGGGCCTGCGGGCCGCGCGCCCATTCGCGCAGGCGGCCTGCAGCTTGATGAAAGGGCGTGGTGACCCTGCAGCGTGCATCGATCCGCACGCGCGACAGGGCATCCACGATCCCGGCGCGGCGAAGGTATTCGTTCTCCGCCAGGAGGCCGGTCGGATGCACGACCACCGGGCTCGCAAGCACCGTGGCCACGCCCTGGTTGAAGCTGCCGGCGCCGAACTGCGAGAAGGTGTGATGCCGGCCGTCCGGGCGCACCACGTTGTGCCCGGCCTGCGCGCCACCGTTGAAGCGCACCACCGTGTGGACCTCGTCGACATGGCAGAAGTAGTCGGTGAACAGGCCCTTGCCGCAATCGCCGAAGCCCAGTCCCAACAGTGACGTGTAGCGGGTCAGGCCGCGAGCCACGTTGTCTTCAACCGAACAGCTTCTTCCACCAGCTGCCAGGGCGAGCCGAGCCGCTGGTGCTGTGGTGGACACGCTGGGGTGCGTTCGGGTCGAGCAGTTCGGCGTAGGCTTCCAGTGCATGGGCCACGGTCGCAATGCGTTCACGCGGCGTGCCGTTCGCTGCCAGCACCTTCGTGAGCGCCTCCAGGCTCGGCGTTGCATGTTCGGTCAACGCCACGATGCCTGCCGCCACGGCACAGGCATCGTCGGGCGAGTCGAGGCAGATCACATGGTCGCCCAGCAGCTCGCGCCAGCGCGGCTCACAGCGGCGCCGGCGCTGAGCGTCGGGGATGAGGAAAAACAGGTGATAGCTCTCGGCGGCCGCCGCGATGACTTCCTCGATCGGGATGTCCTCGTCGAGCTTCTCGCCGATGAGCGCCTCGATCTGGTGGCGCGAGACGGCTGGATAGGGCAACTCGTCACCGGTCATGAACAGGTAGCCCCGCTTCTTGCGCTTGGCCCAGCAGTCGGTGTCGGTGTGTTGGGCCAGCACGTAGAAGGCGAGCTCGTAGCTCTCTTCGCCGCTGCCGCCGCCGCCGCCCTCCAGGTAGCTCCAGGTCAGCCACTGGTCCATCAGTTCGGCGGTCGACTCGAACTGGCCGACCTGCAGCGCTGCGCGGTCCGACGTGGCGTCGCCGATCGCCATGAACAGCAGTTGCGGGTCGGCGACGCCGCAGTCGGTGAGCAGCTTCATGAACGTCGGCAGTTCGCGCGTGGCGAGGAGTCGCGGTATGTCGCCCATCGAGCCTGTGACGTCCAGCGCAAACACAACGGCCAGCGAGTTCGGATGGTCGGCGTTATCGCGCGACTCGCGCACCTTGAGGCCGTGCGGGTTCATCAGCGGGTGGGTGCCGCGCTGCGTGAAGACTTCGTTGCCCGACTGCGTCGCGCGATCGGCGACCAGTGCGGCATGTGCAGCATGCGAGTAATTTCCGTAGCCCATTGACGTGTTCCTCTGAGGTTCAGGCGCCGTGCGGCGCGGGATCGAAACGAACGAATTGCGGTGTACCGAAAGCGGCGCGGGCGGCGTTGGAGAGTTCCGCCTCGATGCCCGTGGCACCCAGCCGCATGCAGGCCTGTACATCGTCGCTGCAGGCATGCAGCAACTCGGCGAGTGGCGCGGGTGCACGGGCGTCCTGCAGCAGCAGCCGCACGGTCCAGGCGCTCTGGCGCAGGTCGCGGGCAGCCGCTTCGGCATGCGCGCTGGCACTGCCCTGACACGCCCGGCGCCAGCCGACCAGAAGAATGCCGTGGTCGCGCGGGTGCACCAGCGCATGTTCCGGCGCGATGTTGCCGTGCGACCAGCCATTGGCGTGCAGGAAACCGAGGACTTCGAGCATGCGGCGCCAGATCCAGACGACGTGGCGCGGGTCGATGCCGTGGGGTTGTGTCTGCAGCACGTCGGCCAGACTTCCCCAATAGCCTGCGGGGTTGCGCAGCACCAGCGCATCGCGCAGGTCGCCCGAGCCCCTGTCGGCACGGCCGGCCCCGACCGCCTGCGGCAACCGGCGCGTGTAATACGCGGCACCCGGCGCCTGAATCGCCTGCAGCGCCAGCAGTATCTGCAACTCGTGGGCGAGTGCGTCGCGGTGCGCAGGCTCACGGGCTATCTTCATCGTCACGCGTTCGTGCAGGGCACCCAGCCGCTCTGCCAACAGCACGTCGCAATGCGCGCCTTTGCCCACCTGTGCCTTCAGCAGGTAACTGGCTTGCCGCCAGCGATAGACCTGGCCCGAGGCCGTCTCGGCTTCGGCGCGCAACCAGGCGGCCCTGAAGTCGCTTCGCTCGACGATCTCGTCGCCACGCATGATGGTGGCGCCGCAGTAGGCGCACTGCACCGTGCGCCAACGCGCTGCGCGCGGCAGCGGTGCTGCGCATTGCGGGCAGAGGAGGGCGGTCAGCGAGAGCATCGAGTCAGCGGGAAGTGCGTCGGGTGGTTGGACGCACAAGGATACTTCGTGGATGCTTGGTCCTGTTGACTTGCCTTTTCTGCAGAGAAAAAGGTACCCGCCCGGATCGGCACGATCACGGAAATGAAAAAAGCCTCCACAAGGGAGGCTTTTCTACTGTTTGGTGCCGGAGAGATGAATCGAACACCCGACCTTCTCATTACGAATGAGCTGCTCTACCGACTGAGCTACACCGGCTAAGCCTCTGATTATAGCGGATTATGGTAGCTGGTTACGCGATCGACTTCATTTTTTGAACCGAGGATCACGCTCACGCGTTCGTGCAGCTTGCCCGGCTGCAGGTCGAGGATGCGATCGCGCCCGTTGGTCGCTGCGCCACCGGCCTGTTCGACCAGCCAGCTCATCGGGTTGGCTTCGTACATCAGCCGCAGCTTGCCCGGCTTGCCTGGCTCGCGCTTGTCCCAGGGGTACATGAAGATGCCGCCGCGCATCAGGATGCGATGCACGTCGGTCACCATGCTGGCGATCCAGCGCATGTTGAAGTCCTTGCCGCGCGTGCCTTCGGTGCCTGCCAGGCATTCGTCGATGTACCGCTTCACCGGCTCGTCCCAGTGCCGCATGTTGCTCATGTTGATCGAGAACTCCTTGGTGTCGGCCGGGATCTGGATGTTCTCCTTGGTCAGCACGAAGCTGCCCTGTTCGCGGTCGAGTGTGAACATCGCCACGCCGTGGCCGACGGTCAGCACCAGCGTGGTCTGCGGTCCGTAGATGCAGTAGCCGGCCGCCACCTGCTTGGCGCCTGCCTGAAGGAAGTCGGCCTCCTGCACGCCAGGGTGCTCATCGGGCTTCTTCAGCACGCTGAAGATGGTGCCGATGCTCACGTTCACGTCGATGTTGCTCGAGCCGTCGAGCGGGTCGAACAGCAGGAGGTATTCGCCTTGCGGGTAGCGGTTGGGCACCACGTAGATGCTGTCCATTTCCTCGCTGGCCATGGCCGCCAGGTGGCCGCCCCATTCGTTGGCTTCGATCAGCACCTCGTTGGCGATGATGTCCAGCTTCTTCTGGACTTCGCCTTGCACGTTTTCGCTGTCGGCCGAGCCGAGCACGCCGCCCAGGTCGCCCTTGTTGACGGCCATGCTGATGCTTTTGCAGGCGCGTGCGACCACCTCGAGCAACAGGCGCAGTTGGCCGGGGATCAGCCCGTCGGCGCGCTGTTGCTCGACGAGGTAGCGGGTGAGTGAAATCTTCTGTTGAGCCATGGGTTCCTTTCTGAAAACAGGTCAGCCGGCCAGCGCGCGGGTCACGACTTCGCGCGTGTCCTTGCTCAGGTCGGGTTTGGCGGCGATGCGCATGATCGCTTCGCGTGCGGCACTGCGGTACGGTTCGGCCAGCTTGTTCCAGCGGTCCAGGCCGCGTGCCAGGCGGGCGGCCACCTGCGGGTTGAGCGCGTCGAGCTCGATCACGCGGTCGCTCCAGAACACATAGCCCGCGGCGTCGGTGCGGTGGAAGGCGCCCGGGTTGCCGGTGCAATAGCTGAAGATCACGCTGCGTGCGCGGTTCGGGTTCTTCAGCGAGAAGTCCGGGTGCTTCATGAGCTGCTTGACCAGCGGCAGCACGTTGCCGCCGCGGTCGGGCGAGCCGGCCTGCAGCGAGAACCACTTGTCGATGACCAGCGCTTCGTCCTTGAAGATCGCGTGGAAGCGCGCCAGGGCCTGGGCGGCAAGCGCATGGCCCGACGACACCAGCGCGTTGAGCGCGTTGAAGCGGTCAGTCATGTTGCCGGCGTCCTTGAAGCGCTGCAGCGTGCGACCCGGCCACACCGTGTCGCCCGACGTGCCTGCGGCCAGGCACAGGTGCACCAGCGCCATGCCGGCGAGCGCGCGCCGACCTGCGGACAGCGGATCGGGCGTGTACGCACCGGTGTCCTGGTTGGCTTCGAAAGCCTGCTCCCATTCACCCAGGAGCGCGGTGGCCAGCTGCAGCCGCATGGCTTCTCGTACGGCATGCACGCGCTGCGGATCGACCACGTCGAGTTGCTCGGCGATGTAGGTTTCCGAAGGCAGCGTGAGCACCAACTCCTTGAACGCGGCGTCGAGCTTGGTGTCACCGAGCACGCTGCGCATGGCGTCGATGTAGGCGTCGTCGAGCACGGCGGTTCCCACAGGTGCGGCGCCGGTGATTGCCTGGACCGCGCTGCGCAGCGCCAGGCGCTGGCCCGCTTCCCAGCGGTTGAACGGATCGATGTCGTTGGCCAGCAGCGTGAGCAGCTGCGCATCGGTGTAGCCGAAGTCGAGCACCACCGGCGCGCTGAAGCCGCGCAGGATCGACGGCACCGGCGCCGCGTCGAGGCCGGTGAAGACGAAGCGCTGGCTGGCCTCGGTCAGCACCAGCGTGCGGGTGCCTGCGGTGGCTTCGCTCTCGCCTTCGAGTTGCAGCGCGAGTTCGCGTCCGTCCTCGGCGAGCAGGCCCAGGTTGACCGGGATCACGAAGGCTTCCTTGTGCGGCTGGCCGGGCGTGGGCGGGCAGCTCTGCTCGAACGCCAGCGTGTAGCTGCGCGCCTGGGCGTCATAGCTGCCGCTGGCCACCAGGCGCGGCGTGCCCGACTGCGCATACCAGCGCTTGAATTGCGGCAACAGGCGCGCGAGTTCGGACTCGGGATTGGCGTCGGCGATGGCTTGCGCAAAGTCGTCGCAGGTCACGGCCTGGCCGTCGTGGCGTTCGAAGTACAGCGTGATGCCGCGCTCGAAGCCTTTGCGGCCGACGAGCGTCTGCATCATGCGCACGACCTCCGCACCCTTCTCGTAGATGGTGACGGTGTAGAAGTTGCTGATCTCGAAGTAGCTGTCGGGGCGCACCGGATGCGCCATCGGGCCTGCATCTTCGGGGAACTGGGCGGTGCGCAGCACGCGCACGTCCTCGATGCGCTTGACCGCGCGCGCCGACGCGTCGGCGCACAGGTCCATGCTGAACTCCTGGTCGCGAAAGACCGTGAGGCCTTCCTTGAGTGACAGCTGGAACCAGTCACGGCAGGTCACGCGGTCGCCCGACCAGTTGTGGAAGTACTCGTGGCCGACCACGCTTTCGATGTTGCTGTAGTCGGCATCGGTGGCGGTGGCCTGGTTGGCCAGAACGTACTTCGTGTTGAAGATGTTCAGCCCCTTGTTCTCCATCGCGCCCATGTTGAAGTCGCTGGTCGCGACGATCATGAAGCGGTCCAGGTCCAGTGGCAGGCCGAAGCGTGCTTCGTCCCACAGCACCGAGTGGATCAGCGACGTCATCGCATGCTCGGTCTTGTCGAGGTCGCCGGCGCGAACGAACACCTGCAGGAGATGCTCCTTGCCATTGCGCGCGCGAATGCGCTGCTCGCGGGCCACCAGCTTGCCCGCCACCAGTGCGAACAGATAGCTGGGCTTGCGGAACGGGTCGACCCATTGCGCGAAGTGGCGCCCGTCGGGCAGGTCGCCGCTGTCGACCAGGTTGCCGTTGGACAGCAGCACCGGGTAGGCGGCCTTGTCGGCACGCAGCGTGACGGTGTAGTTGGCCATCACGTCCGGACGGTCCAGGAAGTAGGTGATGCGGCGGAAACCCTCGGCCTCGCACTGCGTGAAAAAGGTGTTCTCGCTCACGAAAAGGCCCATGAGCTTGGTGTTCTTCACCGGGCAGCAGGTGGTGAAGATCTCCAGCTCGAACGCGTCGGGCAGGTTGTCGATGACCAGCTGGCCGGCTTCCATGCGGAACGACGCACCCTGGCCGTCGACCAGCACGCGTGCCAGGTTGAGTTCGTCGCCGTCCAGGCGCAGCGCGCCCGTCGGCATGTCGGGGTTGCGACGCAGGCGCATGCGGTTGAGCACGCGCGTCTTGCTGGGGTCCAGGTCGAAGGTGAGTTCGACGGTGTCGATCCACCAGGCCGGTGCGGTGTAGTCCTCACGGCGAACCGCGATCGGCTGGCCTTGTCCATCACGCTGTTGCAACATCGAGAGTCTCCAGAAAGTTCGAAAGGGCCAGTTCTTCGTAGTCGCGAACGGCCGCCAAAACGTGCGGCCCCGCGAGCTCGGCCGGTGTGTGGGTGGTGCAGACGGCCACGGCACGCATGCCGCCGCGCCGTGCTGCCTCGATGCCGAAGGGTGCGTCTTCGAACACGATGCAATTTTCGGGCTCGACGCCGATGCGCCGGGCCGCTTCGAGAAAGATCGCGGGTTCAGGCTTGCCGGGCAAACCTTCGTCGCCGCCCACGATGGCCAGCGGCAGCGGGTTCATCGCCAGACGGGACATCACGAAGGCGATGTTGTGGCGGTCGCCCGCCGTGCCCACCGCGATCTTCAGGCCGCGCGCCGCGGCCTGCGCCGCGAATGCGCCGAAGCCCGCCACCTCGGCAAAGGCCGCGCCGAACAGTTCGCGGTAGATCGATTCCTTCTCGTCGGTGATCTGCGCGCTTTCTTCCAGGCTGACCTCGCGACCCATGAGTACGCACGCGCACTCGAACGCGTTGCGCCCGGTCGTGCGGCGCATGAGGTCGGGCACGTCCAGTGTCATCGCGCGGCGGCGCGCGAACTCGGTCCATGCCTTGGCGTGCCAGGGCATGGAGTCGATCATGGTGCCGTCCATGTCGAAGATGAGCGCTTCCACGCGGGCGGCGCGCTGGCTCATACGCCCTGCTTGAGCGAGGCTTCGATGAACACGTCGAGGTCGCCGTCGAGCACCTTCTGCGTGGCCGAGACCTCGACGTTGGTGCGCAGGTCCTTGATGCGGCTGTTGTCCAGCACGTAGCTGCGGATCTGGTGGCCCCAGCCCACGTCGGTCTTGGTGTCTTCCAGCTTCTGCTGCGCTTCCTGCTGCTTGCGCAGCTCGAAGTCGTAGAGCCGCGAGCGCAGGCGCTTCCACGCCACGTCGCGGTTGCTGTGCTGGCTGCGGCCGTCCTGGCACTGCACCACGATGCCGGTCGGGATGTGCGTGAGCCGCACCGCCGAGTCGGTCTTGTTGATGTGCTGGCCGCCGGCGCCCGATGCGCGGAAGGTGTCGGTGCGCACGTCGGAGGGGTTGATCTCGATCTCGATCGAGTCGTCGACCTCGGGGTACACGAAGATCGAGGCGAAGCTGGTATGACGCCCGCCCGACGAGTCGAAGGGCGACTTGCGCACCAGGCGGTGCACGCCGGTCTCGGTGCGCAGCAGGCCGAAGGCGTAGTCGCCCTCGACCTTGATGGTCGCGCCCTTGATGCCGGCGGTGTCGCCCGGCGTCTCGTCCTCGATCTGCGTCTTGAAGCCCTTGCGCTCGGCGTACTTCAGGTATTGGCGCAGCAGCATGCTGGCCCAGTCGCAGGCCTCGGTGCCGCCGGCGCCGGCCTGGATGTCGACGAAGGCGTTGAGCGGGTCGGCCGGGTTGTTGAACATCCGGCGGAACTCGAGCTGCTTGATGTCGGCCTCGAGGAGGGCGGCGTCATCGGC
>Ga0247813_10000614_pt1 | contig 31597 bp, 34 predicted proteins | sample UWRJL169409C1_FD_180719 | JGI IMG/M metagenome (GOLD analysis project Ga0247813, IMG submission 180719) | Plant litter microbial communities from Arlington Agricultural Research Station in Wisconsin, United States - UWRJ-L169-409C-1 | ecosystem: Environmental > Terrestrial > Plant litter >... | reverse complement strand
CTATTTTCACCGGCACCCGGAAAACCTGCTGGCACTTGATAGCCACGGTACGCCCGCCCGGCAGAACGTTTTGGCGCTGGTGCGTGGCAAGGGCCGGCGTTGCATGGTTCTGGCGGGGCATTTCGATACCGTCTCGATCGCCAATTACAGTTCGCTGGTGTCGCTTGCCTGCGAGCCGGAGGCCTTGACCCAGGCACTGATCGAGGAACTCACGGCCAAAACCCGCAATCCTGCCGAAGACAAGGCGCTTGCAGACTTGATGACCGGCAATTTTCTCGCTGGCCGCGGGCTGCTCGACATGAAGAGCGGCCTTGCCGCCGGCATCGCCGCACTGGAGCATTTTGCCGAACTCGACGAGCCGCCCGGCAACCTTTTGTTCGTCGCGACGCCGGATGAAGAAAACCGCTCGCGCGGCATGCGCGCCTTGCGCGACGCCCTGCCCGGCATCGCCAAGACATTCGACCTCGACATTATCGGCGGCATCAATCTCGATGCCAGCGGCGATGATGGCGATGGCGAGGAAGGCCGCGCCGTCTATCTCGGCTCCGTCGGCAAATTCTCGCCATTCGCCTTCGTTGCCGGCCGCCCCACCCATGCCGGTTATGCCTTCGACGGCGTCAGTGCCCATTTGATCGGTGCCGAGATCATGCGCGCCATGGAGATGAACAGCACTCTCTGTGACGAGGCGCATGGCGAGGTTTCGCCGGCACCGGTCTGCCTCGAAGCCAAGGATGTGCGTCACGGCTACGAGGTGACGACGCCGGCCCATGTCTGGCTGTCGTTCAACTGGCTGACACACAGACGCACACCGGAAGATGTTCTGACCGAATTTCGCGCGCTTGCCGCGGCGGCCATGCGAACGGCGCTGGATGCCCAGACAAAGAATGCAAAAGCCTTCTTTGAACGTCAGGGTTCAGGCCGCGCAGAAACCCATGAGGGACAGGTTCTCACCTACGCCGAACTGCACGCGCTTGCTGTCTCGCATGGCGGGCAGGCGGCGGCCGGCAGGCTGAAAACGCTCGATCAATCCCTGTCCGGCGGCGAAGACCCGCTATCGATCACCCGCCAGATCGTTGCGGCGACGCTTGCCGAGGCTGGTCTCGAAGGTCCGCTTGTCATCGTCGGCTTCTCGACACTGCACTATCCGCGCGTGCATCTGGACAGCGCCGGAGATAGGGGAAAAACCTTCGAACGCAACATGATGGCCGCCGCCGAAATATGTGCGAAACGGCATGGGACAAACATCAAGGCAAAGCAGTTCTTCGCCGGCATTTCGGATATGAGCTTTTTCGGACATCGCCCGGCGGCAGGACAGACGCAGCTTCTGTCCCAAAACACCCCCTGCTCGGCTTTCGTCGATCAAGCACCGGACGGACTGCTGTCCTATCCGGTGGTCAATATCGGCCCCTGGGGGCGCGACTACCATCAGAAATGGGAACGCGTCCACATGCCCTATACGTTCGAGGTGTTGCCCGACGTGATCTACGAGGCGACTCTCGCCTGCCTCAAAGAGGAAGATTAAGCCCGAGCGGATTAGCAATGACAAAACTGTCGCGCCGATGGCCTTCTCATCAAGCATGAGATCATCAGCGCGCAGAGAAACTTGATAAACTGAAATCGGGCATCACAGGCCGCGCAAAACGACCTACAAGTACCTGCCCCATGAAAATCGGGATGTGCAAAACACCTCTTTTTTAACTAATTCCCTGACGAACAGTATTTCCGGTTGTAATTTCAACCCATTCTTAGGAATCGCCTCATACATCTCTCAGCAACCTAGATATTACGCCAGATTGCAGAGAGTTTCAGTATGCTCAAACTGTGGGGATCAGATCGATCCGAGCCAACACGTCCCTATTGGATGATCTGGGCTGCAATTTTTACAGTGACAGTCCTGAACATCGCCTTGAAGATCGTCGACCAAGACCCGAATCTGATCCTTTACGGGTTCCCGCCCCTATTTCTGATCCTGCTGGCGCTGGGCTTTGGCCGCCGATTGGCAAATGGACAGCCAACCATTGGGTGGTGGCTTCCGATGATCCCACTATCACTGCTGATGATCTGGTGCGTTTTCACCCAGGTTTTCGGCCATTTCTCCCTCGCGCCCATTCTGTTTCATTTTCAGTATGAAATGGAATCAAACGGCGCGATGAGGTCAGTTGCTGCTGAGATGGCGTTGGAGGTGCTTCCGTTCTTTTTGGTTTTTATATGCTGGCGGCAGGCCGCGCGTGGTCATCGGCAGATGCAGACGCTTGGCAAATTCCTGACTATTCCGTTTCTCGTGCTCAATCCATTCACCTTCGGCATTGGCAATCACGTGATGCGCGCCTACGCCTCCGATCAATTGGACCTCACCCGTCATTTCAGCGATCCATCGTTGGCGATAAAGCCGCAAGACCGGCAACCGAATTTCATCCATATATATCTGGAAAGCACCGAGCGAACCCTTTGGGACGAATGTCTTTTTGGGAAGACGGCTGCGCCTTTGAAGCGTCTGGAATCCCGCGGGTTCTCAGCGACCGGCATCGCTGAATCAGAAAAAACAAACTGGACACTCGCAGGCCATATCGCCAGCAATTGCGGCACGCCTCTGCTCGGCTTGGGCGCAAGCGGCCGCTATGACTTCGCTCACGTCAATGCCCTGCTGCCAAAAGCGGTGTGCCTCAGCGATATTCTCGCGCGCGACGGCTACGCGCTGACATTCATGAAGGGCGCAATGCTGGAGTTTGCGGGAACCGATGGCTTCGTAGCTGCCCACAATTACCACAAAGGTATTGGATACAAAGACATCGGCGCAAATTATCCAACGCCGGTCAACGCATTCGGAATGCGGGTCAATCCATGGGGAATCGACGACGAGGATGTGTTCGACGCCGCATTCAAGGAAATCATCAGTCTTTCCAGCGGCAAAAAACCCTTTGGTTTGACGATGACGACAATTGGCGGGCATAGCCCCCACGGCTACATCTCGCGCAGTTGCCTCGCCGATGCCGACGTCATGTCGCTTCCAAATCACACGCTGCAAGCGTTCTACTGCACAAACAAGCTCACGGAAGCTTTCATCAGCAAGGTTGCCAAGGCTGGCCTGCTTGAGAACACCGTTGTCGTTGTGCAGAGCGACCACCTTGCCCTGCGCAACGAGATTTTCCGTCAACTGAAGAGCAAGGAGCGTAGAAATTCGTTCATTATCCTGAAAGACGGTTTGTCGCCCAGCTTCAGTACGACGACAGCGACAATGGTCGATACGTACCCGACGCTTCTGGAGGCTCTCGGCTACACGCTTCCCGATAGAAAGGCAGGGCTGGGTGTGTCGCTTCTATCTGGACATACGACGCTTGCCGGTCAAGTGGGACTCGACCGGCTGAACGACGCAATTCTGTCCGATTATGCCTTGCGCGATAAACTGTGGGGTATCGAACCCGGTACATAGGAGGGCCGCGCGCCGTAAACCGGTCGCCCGACGACTTTTTGGTGTTTATCCGATACCCATTCCCGTCTCAAACAGGCAACAGCGCCCAGGATGAGACTAAGCAGCAATCGCTGCCGCCTCCTGACCGATCAGGTGACCGAGGCGGGAGATACCCTCCTTGATCATCGCCTCGTCGGCGCAGGAGAAGCTGACGCGCAGCGTATTGGCGCCGGAACCGTCGGCGAAGAACGCCTTGCCCGGCACGAACGCGACCTTTGCCGTCACCAGCGACTTGGCGAGCAGATCGGCTCCGTCCATGCCGGCAGGTAGGGTCAGCCAGACGAACATGCCGCCTTCCGGAACGGTCCAGCTGACGCCCTTCGGCATATATTTCCCGAGCGCTGCCAGCATGGCATCGCGCCGCTTGCTGTAGACGGCGCGGATCTTGTTGACCTGCGCATCGAAACCGCGCTCGGCGACATGGCAGATGGCCATCTGGTTGATGGTCGACGAATGCAGGTCGGCCGCCTGCTTCATCAATACCAGCTTGCGGATGATCGGCATGGCCGCAACCACGAAACCAACGCGAAGGCCGGGCGCCAAAGTCTTGGAGAAGCTGCCGCAATAGATCGTCCGCGCCTCGTTGATCGAACCCTTACGGGCGATTTCCAGCGCCAGCATCGGCGGAACGGCCTCGCCATCGTAACGCAGCGACTGATAGGCGGCGTCCTCGATCACGGCGATATCGAGTTCGTCGGCCAGATCGAGAACCTTTTCGCGTGCGGCGAGATCGAGCGTTTCGCCGGTCGGATTGGCGAATTCAGCCGACATATAGGCGAACTTCACCCGGCCGCCCGCTTCCGCCGCGACATCGCGATAGGTCTGCGGCGTGCGGTTGCCGGCAGGCGACAACTGATCATAGGAGGGCTCATAGGCATTGAAGGCCTGCAGTGCGCCAAGATAGGTCGGCCAGGTCACCAGAGCCGTATCGTTGGGCGACAGGAACAGTTTTCCGAGATAATCGAGCGCCTGCTGCGAGCCCGACGTGATCAGGATGTTTTCCGGTTCGCACGGGATGCCGATGGCGGCCATACGGCCGGCAAGCCATTGGCGCAACGGCAGATAACCTTCGCTGACCGAATATTGCAGCGCGGCACTCACCGTCGGGCCGCCGAAGATGTCGGCATAGGCCGCCTTGAATTCCTCATCCGGAAACAGCGCCGGATCCGGAATGCCACCGGCAAACGAGATGATGTCTGGGCGATCCAAAAGTTTCAGCAGTTCGCGGATTTCCGAGGCGCGCATCCGTGAAGACCGCGTCGCGAAGATATTTTCCCAATCGAGCATGGACGTTTCCTCAGATTATGCTTTTTCTGGAGCACATCACGCCGCGCTTATTAAGTCAATAATACTGACCTATACTTTGGTGCGAAGATGCATTTTCCGCCATCATCCGGCCACCGGCATCGACTTCAGGCGGTCGACGATGGCTGTCCCCAGACTATTCTCCGTATAACGCGTAAGCAACTGCTTGCCCTGCGACAGGCTGATATCCGCATCAGAATGCCCGCGCCGCAGCCAGATTCCGTCGAGCATAGCGGCAAAACCGAGCACGAACGAATCGATTGCGGCCCTTTCAACAGCTGGCAAAAGCGCCGACGCAAGGTTGGAGTGAAGGCGCCGGTAGAACAGCCGCTGCAGCCGGGCATAGCGCTCGTTATGCGCTGCCTCGGCATAAAAAGAGATCCAGGCATTGGCCGTGTTGCGCTCGAAGCGGCTCTCGGGGAAATTGCCGTCGATCACCGCAATGATCCTGTCCCAGCGGCTAGCGGCGCCGCGTAGCCGCACGACCACATCGTCCATCAGGATACGGTTCGCATGGCGGACCATTTCGAACAGGACTTCGTCCTTGTCCTTGAAATAATAGGTGAGAATCCCCTGCGACATGCCGGCCTCCTGGCATATGCGCGTGGTCGTCAGCCCCTTCAGCCCATCCTTGATGAAAATCCGGTAGGCCGCCTCGATTAGCTCGATCCGGCGGATTTCCTCGATGCGTTTCTTCTGCTTTTTCGGTTGTACGGTCATGCATTTTCAATACCTGAAAGATTTTTTGTACGCTCTAACAAATTTTTATTTTGACAAAAAATATTGTTGACCTATCGTTTCCATCAACAGCTAAAAAAGGGGAATGGATATGAACGCATGCAAGCTTGCTCTCGCCGCGCTCGGCGCAACCCTGTTGCCGCTGACGGCCAATGCCACGGATGCGGAATCCTGTCGCACTGTTCGCATGTCGGATCTTGGCTGGACGGATATCTCGCTCACCAACACCACGGCGGCGGTGATCCTGACGGCGCTCGGCTACCAGCCGACACAGACGCTGCTTGGCCTCAACGTCACTTATGAAATGCTCAAGGGCAAGCAGCTGGATATCTTCCTTGGCAACTGGCGGCCGGTTCAGGACGAACAGTTCAAGGCCTATTTCGACGATAAATCAGTCGAGCCGCTGGCCACCAACCTCGAGGGCGCCAAATTCACCCTTGCGGTACCGGCTTATGTGGCAGAGGCCGGCGTGAAATCCTATGACGATCTCGCCGCCCATGCCGACAAGTTCGACCGGAAGATCTACGGTATCGAGCCGGGATCGAACCAGCCCCTCCTCGACATGATTACCGCCGGCAACCACCAGCTTGCCGGCTGGGAAGTGGTCGAATCCAGCGAAGCGGCAATGCTGATGCAGATTGCGAAAACAACGAAGACCAAGGACTGGGTGGTGTTCCTCGGTTGGGAGCCGCACCCGATGAACCTGATGTATGATCTCACCTATCTGTCCGGCGGCGACAAGGAATATGGCCCGAATTTCGGCGGTGCGACGGTGCGCACCATCGCTCGCGGCGGTTATGCGGCGGAATGCCCGAATGCTGCCAGGCTGTTTGCCAATCTGGTGTTCGATCTGAACTACGAGAATATCGGCATGGACATGATTTCCAATAGGGGATTGTCTGCCGAAGACGCCGCCAAGCAGATGATGAAGGATCACCCGGAAAAGCTCGACAGCTGGCTTGCCGGCGTCACAACGGTCGACGGCGCGCCCGCCCTTCCCGCAGTTCAGGCCGCTCTCGGGCTTCAGCCGTGAGCATCATTCAGGATTTCATGAACGCGGCGGTGCTTGAAACCTACGACGCACCGCTGCTACAGCGCACAGTCCCAGTCCCAAAACCCGGCCCCGGCCAGATCCTCGTCAAGCTGAAGGCTTGCGGGGTCTGCCACTCGGATGTGCATATCTGGAAGGGGCATGTGCGCCCGCCATCCGATCCCGTGCCCTTCATCCTTGGCCATGAGGGTGTCGGCACGGTCGTTGCCATCGGGCCGGATGTGACAAGCTGGGAAATCGGTGCAAGTGCCGGTGTCCCCTGGCTGCACGATACCTGCTACCACTGCGACGAATGCGCAGATGGCATGGAATCCTTCTGCCAGAACCAGCGGGCGCATGGCCTGAATGTGCCCGGCGCCTTTGCCGAATATGTGGTGGCTGATGCCGCCTACGCGGTCCCTTTGCCGGATGGTCTCGATCCGGTTGGGCTGGCACCGATCATGTGCGCCGGTGTGACCGCCTATGGCGCCGTCAAACGCTCAGGCTTGCGTTCGGGCGAAACCTGCGCCATTTTCGGCTGTGGAGGACTTGGCCTTTACGCGGTCCAGATTGCCGCCCGGCTCGGCGCACGCGTGGTTGCCGTTGACCGCGATCCAGCCAAGCTCAAACTTGCCCGCCGCTACGGCGCTGCACTGACCGTGCTCGCCGACGGCGCGCTGACGGAAACGCTGGGCACCGCCCCCTACAAAAGCCATGCCTGCATCAACTTTGCCCCCACTGCCGCGACATGGGCGCCGATGATCGCCGCCATCCGGCCAAGGGGCCGTATCGTCGCGGCTGCGCTGGTTCCGGACCCTGTTCCGGTCAGCCAGGAATGGCTGACGGCAACCGGCGTTATCATCACAGGAACAAGCGTGGGAACACGCGCAGAAATGCGCGAAGTCGTGGAGGTACATGCGGCAAAACCGCTGGAGAATGACATCGTGCCGATCACGCTTGACGGCGTTTCGCACGCACTGAGCGAACTTGACCAGGGCAAGGCTGCCGGCCGCTTCGTCATTGCCTTTTAGGACCGCCTTCCGAAAGGCCATCCAATCCGCAAGCCACCTGTCAGGCTTCGTGATGTCCGAACATGCTCAAACCAACGAGGAGCACGATGGCACCGACGATGAAAGCATCGAAAATGGCGAAATGATAGAAGAACGTTGTCATTGCAGTATCCTCCTGACGAATAGAATACTCCAAAACCGGTAATTCTCCAAATATTACGCGTAAAAACGAAAGAGGCCGGGAGATATCTCCCGGCCTCTTCAGTATTACGCAAGTGCAATACGCTAATTTTGCTATGCAGCAATATTAGTTCTTAGCCTTGTCGACCAGCTGGTTCTTGGCGATCCAAGGCATCATGCCGCGCAGCTTGGCGCCGACTTCTTCGATCTGGTGGTTGTCGTTCATGCGGCGGATACCCTTGAAGCGGGCAGCGCCCGAACGGTATTCCTGCATCCAGTCGGAGGTAAACTTGCCGGTCTGGATGTCCGTCAGAACGCGCTTCATTTCAGCCTTCGTTTCAGCCGTGATGATGCGCGGACCCGAGACGTATTCGCCCCACTCGGCCGTGTTGGAGATCGAGTAGTTCATGTTGGCGATGCCGCCTTCATAGATCAGGTCGACGATCAGCTTCACTTCGTGCAGGCACTCGAAATAAGCCATTTCCGGCGCATAACCGCCTTCGACCAGCGTTTCGAAACCGGCGCGGATCAGCTCGACGAGACCGCCGCACAGAACGACCTGTTCGCCGAAGAGGTCGGTTTCGCACTCTTCCTTGAAGTTGGTTTCGATGATGCCCGAACGGCCGCCGCCGACGCCGCAGGCGTAGGAAAGCGCGAGATCAAGCGCGTTGCCGGACGCATTCTTGTCAACGGCAACGAGGCAGGGAACGCCGCCGCCCTTCTGGTATTCGCCGCGAACCGTATGGCCAGGTCCCTTCGGTGCGATCATGACGACGTCGAGTGTCGACTTCGGCTCGATCAGGCCGAAATGCACGTTGAGGCCGTGTGCGAAAGCGATTGCAGCACCGTCGCGGATGTTGCCGGCGATTTCATCGCGATAGATGTCGGCCTGGAGTTCGTCCGGCGTCGCCATCATCAACAGGTCGCCCCACTTGGCAGCTTCTGCAACGGTCATGACCTTGAAGCCATCGGCTTCGGCCTTCTTGATGGTTGCGGAACCGGCCTTGAGCGCGATAACGACGTTGGTCGCGCCACTGTCCTTCAGGTTCAGCGCATGGGCGCGGCCTTGGCTACCGTAACCGACGATAACGACGTTCTTGGACTTGATGAGGTTGAGATCAGCATCACGATCGTAATAGACGCGCATTGTAATTTCCTTCCCTTTGCTTGTCTCTGTAAACTCTTCCGGCCGTCCTCAGGACTGTACCGAACTCTTTTCACTGCCGTAGAGACGGAGGAAAGCAGACACCGCCTTCTCTCCCCTACGGCCGAAATCCTTGACCAAACGGCCACTATCCTCGCCGAGCAGCATGCGCAGATGCAGGTCGGATACGATCAGGCCGTACAGCGTATCATAGGCGTCGTCACGGTCGCCGAACACCAGAAGCCCGGCATCGCGTCCCGCCTCCAGCAATGCGCCTGCGCGTTTGCCGATCTGCCGCCGGCCCCGTTCCTGCAGCATCGAGCCGAGCTTGGAGCCGTCGCGGCTCGCCTGCCCGATCGCCAAACGGTTCAGCGCCAGCGAAACGTCGCCAGCCAGAACCTCCAGCAGGTCGCGGGCAAACAGCACCAGGTGCTCCTGCAGCGTCACTGCTGTCAGCGTTTCGGCGGTATCGTCGAAGGTTCGCACCTTGCTGGCCTGGAAGCCGATCATCGCCGACAAGAGACCGTCGCGATCGCCGAACCATTTGTACAGGCTTTCCTTCGAGCAATTGGCTGCCCGCGCCACACCCGCCGTCGTCAAAGCCTTCTCGCCGCCATCGACCAGCAGCCGCAACGCGCTGTCCAGAACATCGTTCTGGCGCGGCGAATAGTCCGGCTGGTGCGGGTAGGCGGCAAGCTGCAACACATCATCTCCATCAACAGTACCGTACGGTACGGTTCGCCGCTTATGCCGTAAAGCTGGGAAGCGGTCAAGCCTGTTGGTGAAGGATTTTGAGACACCACATCGAACGCAAACAAACCTTCGTCATCGCGAATAAAAACAGACCGCCAAACGTAGAGAGGATAATGGCCACCAGCACCAAAAATGGACACGTCCACGCAATCCGATCCCGTTCCGTTTCGGGATGGGGTCGGCTAGTGTGGGCTTCAGACACCCCTAGCCCGGAGTTTTCATGCCCCGCCTGCGTACCCTTGTCCTGCTCCTGTCCGCCACGCTTGCTTTTTTCCCCATGGCTGCTGCCGCTCAATCCGATGAGGACGTCTACAACCGGATCGAATCCCTGCATGGCAACGCCGGGGACCTCAGCGAGCCACTGCTTAGCCTGGTGGAAGCGATGGGTAACAGCGACGCGGCGACGATCGCCGGACTTGCCGAATATCCCCTGCGGGTCGCGGCCAATGGCGAAAGTTACGAGATACAAAGTGCCGACGATTTCATCGAGAATTTCGACACCCTGGTGACGCAGGACACACGGGATGCCGTTGCCGGCCAAACCTTCAGCCAGCTGTTCGTCAACAGCGACGGCGTGATGCTGGCGAACGGTGCGGTCTGGATGAGCAATGTCTGCGACAATGGCGATTGCAGCTCCTCCCACTGGGCCGTGATCAGCATCAACAATTAATCGGCAGGGGAGAAAGCCATGCGTCTTGATGTCATTGCGTCGATAGCCATCATTGCTCTTGCCACGGCAACACCAGGCCTTGCCGCCGGCGACACGCCCTACACTGGCAGCTGGGATTGTGGCGTCGCCACCTTCAGCTTCACCAAGGACACCTATGATGCCGGCGAAGGGCCGATGCCGATCCGCAAGGTCGAAAAGGAGGATGGCAACTACATCCTCTCATTCGACGACAACTACCAGATCGGCCTGTCGAGCGTCACGAAAACGTCGATGCAATGGTTGTCGATGGCAAGCGGCGACACGTTTGATTGCAAGCGCCTGAAACCTTGAACTTCTGCTGCTGCAAGGCAAAGGACTTACCCGTGAAGCTCGCCATCGCAACACTCCTCAGACTGTGTCAAAACCCCTGGCGTGAGAGTTCTGAGGAGACGCGACGTTCGTAAGTTAGATAGGTGTAAGGAATTAGCCCGTCGATCTCTTCTGAGCAAGACAACGTGAATTCGTTTTCAACGATCGGCGGAAAGTGGCGATCACCGCCAAAATCGGCCTGTATCCGAGTGAGATGAATGCGGTCGGCCAGTGGTAGAAACAGTTCGTAGACTTGTTGGCCTCCCCCAATGGCAATTTCTAATCCCGGCAAATCCTCAGCAACGCGAAGAGCGTCGCTCATCGTCGAAACAGGATGTATTCCTGGCGGGTATCTCCTGATTGAGCGCGAAAGGATAATACAATGTCGGCCCGGTAGAGGACGGCCAATCGACTCATACGTCATGCGACCCATGATGAGTGCATTTCCCATCGTGAGATCTTTGAACCGTTTCTGCTCGCCAGCGATACGCCATGGAATATCGTTGCCACTTCCGATAGCACGACTTGCGTCCATTGCGGCCACAAGCACTATAGGCTTCATCGCAAAATCCTTTTGAACTTTTCCGACACGCAGACCGCGATAACTATAATGGCCTTTCCGACCACTTTAAAACCACGATAGCTTTCTGCCATGGTATATTTATCAGGAACAGACCGCTCGCAAATGTTGCTTCTACCCGAAGCGGTGGACAATTACGTGGGGTCGGACAATCCGGTTCGGTCCGTCGAGGCTTTCATCGATGGGCTGGATTTGTAAGCGGCTGGATTTACACGCGCAGAGCCCAGGGGAGCGGGGCGTCCCGCTCATGATCCGACCGATCTTCTGAAGCTTTATCTGTACGGATATTTGAAAATGCAAAAACGACGGCAACCTGTCGGCACCGCAATAGGGTTCAGCTGACACGGCAACGCTCGGCGAGGAAATCGAGAAACACCCGTACCCGCGCCGGCATATGACCGCCCTGACCGAGAAAGATCGCGTGGACCTCCTCACCGTCTGATGCAGTGAATGTTTCCAGCACCGGCACCAGCGCGCCACGCGCAAAATCGCCGCGTACCTGAAAATCGGCAAGCCGCGCCAGCCCCGCGCCTGCGAGCGCCAGTTGCCGCAATGCTTCCCCGTCGCTCGCCTGGACGCTGCCGACCGGCTTGATCGTCACATCCACGCCATCAACGGAAAACGGCCAGCCGCCGCTGGCGCGGACATAGTTGGCTCCGAGCAAATTGTGCCCGGCCAGATCATCCGGATGTTTTGGCACACCCTTGCGCTTGAGATAGTCCGGTGCAGCGGCGATATGCAGTTTCACGGCGCCAAGCTTGCGCGCCATCAGCGCCGAACTCTTGAGCGGCCCAGCCCTTACGGCGACATCGGTGCGATCGTCGAGGAGATCGACGACATGGTCGGTGAGCGACAGGTCGAGCGAGACATCGGGAAACCGCGCCATGAAATCCGGCAGCACCGGCAGAAGCAGGTGGCGGGCGAACGGCACGTTGGTGCTGACGCGAATGCGCCCGCTCGGGCTGTCCGCAGCCGCGGCCGCCCGTTCCGCTTCGTCGAGATTGGCGAGAACCTGCACGCCATGTTCGTAATAGCGGCAACCTTCCGGCGTCAGCTGCAGCTTGCGCGTCGAGCGGTTGACGAGCCGCGCATTCAGACGGCTTTCCAGCCGGGTCACCAGCTTGCTGACCGCCGAGGGCGTCATAGCGAAATCACGGGCAGCGGCCGAGAAGCCGCCGAGATCGACCACCCGCACGAACACTTCCATCTCGCCGGAGCGATTGATATCCAGCCGCGCCATTGTGCCCTCGCCTCACAAATCCTATGCCTTATCGTTGTCTAGTTCTCAAATCGGCGCGCGTCCATATCTGATGCATCGACACATCAGGAGACCATCATGGACAACCGGCACAAAACCGCCCTCATCGTCGGCGCCCAGGGCGTCATCGGCGGCAATCTCGCCCGCCATCTCGAAACATTGGAGGATTGGTCGGTCATCGGCCTTTCCCGGCGCGGCGGCACCTCGACGGACAAGATCCGGCACATATCCGTCGATCTGCTCGACCCGGCAGATAGCATGAACAAACTCGCCGATCTCACGGAAGTGACTCACATTTTCTACGCTGCGTATCAGGACCGCCCGACCTGGGCCGAGCTGGTCGAGCCCAATCTGGCCATGCTGGTCAATGTCGTCACCGCCGTCGAGCGGGTGGCGCCGAAACTTGCCCATGTCAGCCTGATGCAAGGCTACAAGGTCTATGGCGCCCATCTCGGCCCCTTCAAGACGCCGGCGCGCGAAGACGAAGACAATCACATGCCGCCGGAATTCAACATGGACCAGCAGGCTTTTCTGCGAAGTCAGCAGCAGGGCGAATCCTGGACCTGGTCGGCGCTACGCCCCTCCGTCGTCATCGGCGTTGCCACCGGCAATCCGATGAACCTTGCCATGGTCATCGGTCTCTATGCCTCTATGTCGAAGGAACTCGGGCTACCGTTGCGCTTTCCCGGCAAACCCGGCGCCTACGACACGCTGCTCGAAATGACCGATGCCGGCCTTCTGGCAAGGGCAACCGTCTGGGCGGCCACCAATCCGCAATGTGCCAACCAGGCCTTCAACATCACCAATGGCGACCTGTTCCGCTGGAACGAGATGTGGCCGAAGATCGCCCACTTCTTCGAAATGGAAATGGCAGCACCATTGCCGATGTCGCTCAACGTGGTGATGGCCGACAAGGCCGCGCTCTGGTCGAAGATGAAGGAGAAATACGGGCTCGCCGACCATCCGTATGAATCCGTCTCCTCCTGGGGTTTCGGCGATGCGGTTTTCAGCTGGAATTATGATTTCTTCGCCGATGGCACCAAGGCACGGCGGCTTGGGTTCCGCGACTATGTGCAGACCGACGAGATGTTCCTGTCGGTGTTTCGCGAGATGCGCGCCCAGCGGATCATTCCGTAATCGAACGGCTGGCTTCGACTCAGCAGTGCCGGATGGCTGCTGACAAACCCCGAATACCATTGTCTGAAGAGAATCGCACCCCACTCTCCGTCTTCCTCGCCCTTGTGGCGGGGATCCAGTGACCCGACGTCCGTCGGGTCAAAGACTCTTTCAGCCCAAAGACTTGGGCTGGCTGGATTCCTGTGACAGGCACAGGAATGATGGAGAGTTCGGCAATCTCACAGTTTCTGAAATACTGCAAAATGGTGAGAAATTGACTGTGTCAGCAAGCTGAACCATCTGGTACCGGATGGCTGAAAATGCTGCAGCCCATCAGTGATGCGGTTACGCGGCCTTATCGCCATCCGACGGAGCGACCTGCAGCGTTTCCTTCTGGGTAATCAGCCGGGCGGTGTGCTGGCCGCTGAGATAGATCCACAGCCAGCTCCAGGCGACGACGAAACGGCTGCGCGTGCCGATCAGGAAGTAGATATGGGCAATGCCCCAGATCCACCAGGCCAAAGCGCCTTTCAGCTTGAACCGGTCGAAATCGATGATCGCCGACCGCCGGCCGATCGTCGCTAGGCTGCCCTGATGACGATAATGGAAGGGCGGCAGTACCGGTTTCTGCGCCAGCCGTCCCTTGATGACCTTTGCCACATAAGCGCCCTGTTGCTTGGCAGCAGGCGCGATGCCCGGCACCGGCTTGCCGTCGTCTTGAATGACAGACGCGGTATCGCCGACAACAAAGACATCTGGCAGGCCCGGCGCGCTCAGGTCCTTTTCAACGACGACGCGACCTGCCCTGTCAGCCGGAACGCCAAGCCAGGCTGCAGCGGGAGAGGCCTGAACACCGGCCGCCCAGACGATCGTCCGGCTGCCGATGAAACGCTCGCCGATCATCACGCCTTGCGCCGTGCATTCCGTCACCCGCTCGCCGGTATGCACCTCGACACCGAGCTTTTCGAGCGCGCTCTGCGCGTAGACCGACAGTTCCTCGGCAAAGCTCGCCAGCACCCGCGGGCCCGCCTCGACCAAGATCACCCGGGTCTTGCGCGTATTGATATTGCGGAATTCCTGCGGCAGGGTGACATGCGCCAGTTCGGCGATGATCCCGGCCAGCTCGACGCCGGTCGGCCCCGCGCCGACGATGGTGAACGTCAAGAGTGCCGCCCGCGCGTCAGGATCGGCCTCCATCTCGGCCTGCTCGAAGGCAAGCAACAGACGCCGGCGGATCGTGGTGGCATCCTCCAGCGTCTTCAGTCCGGGCGCTACAGGCTCCCATTCGTCATGGCCGAAATAGGCATGCGTCGCGCCCGTCGCCAGCACCAGCGTATCGTAGCCGATGGCCTCACCGCCATCCAGCGCCAGGGTCTTGGCCACCGGATCGACGCTATCGACTTCCGCCAGGAGCGTGGTGACCTCCGGCCGGTCGCGAAACAACCGCCGGATCGGCCAAGCGATCTCGGATGTTGCCAAAAGCGTCGTGGCGACCTGATAGAGCAACGGCTGGAAGAGATGATGATTGCGCCGGTCGATCAGGGTAATCTTGACGGGGGCGCCCTTGAGATCCTTGACCAGCTGCAGGCCGCCGAATCCGCCGCCGACGACAACGACATGGTGAGGGTTATCCTGTGGCATGATCGTTTCTCCTGTTTTGAGTACAACTTCTACGCATCGGCACAGATAGACAATTGCGCTTTCGGCATGGCACCCGTGCATTGTCTGGCCGGGCAATCGTATCTGCGTTTACCGGGCATACTCCACCGGCACCGACATGCCGCTCTTGAGGATTTCCATCGAGATCGAGGCCGAGACATCGAACAGTTCGACCTTGCGGACGATCTGCTTGTAGATGACATCGTAATGCTCGACGCGCGGCAGCACGACCTTGAGAATATAGTCGTAATTGCCGGTCAGCCGGTGCGCTTCGACGATCTCGGGAATATCGGCGATCACCTTGCGAAAGATGTCGATCCAGTCGTCGGAATGGTGTGCCGTCTTGATCAGCGCAAAGACCGTGGTTGGCACCCCCATCCTGTCGCGGTCGAGAACCGCGATCCTTCGGGCGACATAGCCGGTCTCCTCCAGCCGCAGGATGCGGCGCGAACAGGCGGAAATCGACAGGCTGACCTTTTCGGCGAGATCGCCAACCGACAGGCTGGCATCCTCCTGCAACAACGACAGAATCTTCCGGTCTCGTTCATCCAGCACGCCCTGCTCTCCCCACTTCGTTGAAGTACTCAAGAAATATTTGCGTCAAAAATTAAATTCATGCAAAAAATACGCGCAAACAATCATTATGTCACCCAACAAAGCGAACTCTTTCCGCCATACATCGGTGACAATTACAGCATCAAAAAACACAGCGGAACAGGAACAGCATCATGCGCAAGATCGGCCTCATCGGTGGAATGAGCTTTGAAAGCTCGGCAGTCTATTATCGGATGATCAACGAGGCCGTGCGCGAACGCCTCGGGGCCTTGCATTCCGCCGAAGTCATGCTGCATTCCGTCGACTTCCAGACCATTGTCGACATGCAGAAGGCCGGCCGCTGGGACGATGCCGCCAAGCGCCTGTCCGAGGTCGCTCAGGGGCTGGAAGCTTCCGGCGCTTCCTGCGTGCTGATCTGCACCAACACGATGCACCTGATCGCCGATGAAGTTCAGGCATCGATTGCCGTACCGCTGATCAACATCATCGACGAAACGGCTGCCTCGATGAAGGCCGCTGGCATCAAGCGTCCGCTGCTGCTGGCCACGCGCTACACGATGGAGCACGGCTTCTATACCAACCGCATGGCTGCCGATGGCGTCGATGTCATGGTACCGAATGCCGAGGATCGAACCCTCGTGCACGACATCATCTTCAACGAACTCTGCGCCGGCGCCATCCTTGACAGCTCGCGGCAGGCACTGATGGCCGTCATCGAGCGGGCAAAGAACCAGGGCGCCGACGCCATCATCCTCGGCTGCACCGAAATCTGCCTGATCCTGGACCCGAAAAACCTGCCTCTGCCCGGCTTCGATTCCACAGCCATCCACGCAGACGCAGCGGTTGAATTTGCGCTTGAAGGCGTGTCGCAGTGCGGCAAGCAGGCCGCCTGAAGGCAGCTCAATAATACTTGACTCAGTCAAATAAATTGCGATCATGGCATTCATAGGAGAATGCCATGTCACACCAAACACTGCCACATCCGGCCTTTGCCGAAATCGGCGACGACGAGATCGAGCAGATCCGCGCCTTCAACCGGTTCTACACCAACCGGATCGGCGTCCTCGACCGCGCCTTCATGGACACGCCCTATACGCTGACCGAAGCGCGCGTCATCTATGAACTGGCGGCGCACGGCACGACGTCGGCATCCCGTCTGACGGAAGAGCTTTCGCTCGATCCGGCCTATCTCAGCCGCCTGCTCAAATCCTTCACTGATACCGGCCTGCTCGAAACCACGAGGGATCCGGCCGATGGCCGTGGCCGCCTGCTGCAACTGACGCTACGCGGCCGGGGCGTTGCCACTGACCTCGCGCAACGGTCGCGCCAGCGTATCGCCGCTCTCTTGGAGCCAATGTCCGAAGACGGCCGCCGCGATCTCGGCGCCGCCATGGCTTCAGTGCAGACGCTGCTCTCCGGCGGCAAGAGCACAGCCCCCATCACCATCCGGCCGCACCGGATCGGCGACATGGGCTTGGTGATCTCCAGCCAGGCAAAGGCCTATACCGAAACCTACGGCTGGAACGGTGAATACGAAGCACTGGTCGCGGAAATCTGCGCCGCTTTCATCCGCAATTTCGACCCCGCCCGCGAACATTGCTGGATCGCCGAACGCGACGGAACATTCCTCGGCAGCATTTTTCTCGTCAAGGGCAGCACCGAAGGGACGGCAAAACTGCGCCTTCTTCACGTCGACAGCGCCGCGCGTGGAGAAGGCCTCGGTTCAAAGCTTGTCAATGAATGTATTACCTTTGCCAAAAGCGCCGATTACCGGCGGCTCGAACTGTGGACCAACGATATCCTCGTCTCGGCACGCCGCATCTACGTCGCCGCCGGGTTCACGCTGGAGAATGAGGAGGCGCACCACTCCTTCGGCATGGATTTGATGGGTCAGATCTGGGCGCTGGATCTGGCGGCATTAACCTCCGGCAATGCCGTGTCGGCCTGAGATCGCTGTGAAAGCCAGTCATGCTCCGTCAAACCGGCGGATTTGAAGGGATCGATCACCGTGCCTGCGACAATCGCAGCCAAAAAACCAGGCATTGACGGCACTTTGGCAATGGTGGACACCAGCCGGTCACGAACCCAGGCGATCGCGGTCGAATCCGACTGGTAGAACGGCGTGAAGGCGAGCGACAGCATCTGGAACAGCCGCACATGATTGCGCCGGGCACGGGCATAGGCCTTCAGCGCCGAGGGGATATCTCCGGACGTACTCAGCGCATGGCTGAGCGCCGCCGCATCGAGCAGGGCCATGTTGGCGCCCTGCCCCAGTTGCGGACTGGTCGAACGGGCGCTGTCGCCAATGAAGACCAGGTTGCCGCTAAAGGGTGGTAGCGCGGTGCGATGGGCATAGCGGGCGAGCGTCAGCTGGTCCCAATCGCCGATCTGGTCGAGAAACGGCTGGCAGTCCGGCCAGTAATCCCGGATGACCGACTTCCACCGCGAAAGACCGGCCGCCTTGACCGCCTCGACATCGGCGATCTTCAGGCTCCAGAAGAACGCCACCTTGTCCGGATCGCCGGCGGCAGCGCGACCCGCCGGCAACAACCCGATCATCACCTTGGCCTTGTCATAGCGCTGCGTCAGCGCGGTTGGGTCATAGTCTGCGCCCGCGCCACCCAATGTCGCCCAGAACGCGCCATAGGTCAGATCACGTATGGTTGGCGCCGAGGTGGATCCCGCCGCCAGCAGCGAGCGCGCGCCGCTCGCATCGATGACCAGATCGTAATCGCCGACCACCCTTGACGCCTGATCCCTCAACATGACGCGCTCTCCATGCTGCACAGTCGAGGCAAGGTTGATCCCGGTGCGGATCGGAATGCCATCCGCAACTACCGCATCGTGCAGGGTATTGAAAAGAGCCGCCCGCTGCACCGCCAGCCCATAGCGCCCGCCCGGTGCCGCGTCGTAGCGCACGTCGAGAACCGTTCGGCCGCTGACCGCATCGGCGCCGTGCAGCCGGTCGATGCGGTTTCCGCGTGCTTGAATGGTATCGAACAGGCCGAGAGCGGCCAGAACAGTGAGCCCGGTCGGCTGCATCAACAGGCCCGAGCCAACGGGCGCCGGCGTATCGAAACGTTCGAGGATTTCGACGCGATGACCGGCGCGCGATAGGAAAAGGGCAACCGCCAGTCCTGCAGGCCCCGCTCCAACCACGCCAATATCGAGCTGTTTCATCAATGCCTATCCGGATATCGTCCCGGCTGCATCTCTACCAGCGGGCGCAACGAACCGTCCAGCCGATAAAGGCCGTCACGGCGTCACGCGGCTGCGTCATACTCGACACGGGCGGAGCGGATCGCCTGATGATGCTCGACCGACCAATCAACCAACCCCTTGACCAAAACGAGAAAGGACTGGCCGAGCGGCGTCAGACTGTATTCGACGCTGGGCGGCTGGGTCGGAAACACTTGCCGGCCGATATAACCGTCGCGCTGCAGGTCGCGCAGTGTCTGGGTCAGCATGCGCTGGGAAATGTCCGGGATCAGCCGCCGCAACGCGGAAAACCGCATCGGGCCATCGGCCAAGGCCAGGATCATCAGCGTATTCCACTTGCCACCGATATTATCGACGACGTCTCGGACCGGGCAATCCTGCCCCGTGAACGTCATGCCCGCGAAGACAGTCACCTGCTCGCCCTCGGTCTTGCCTGCCATTTTGTTCATAGGCCGGTTCCCTTCACGTAACCACCGCAGAAATTACTGCCTCCTTTACATCCATTTCCAGATAACGAAATAAGAGAAGGTCTCATTTAGGAACCATATCTCAAACGAGATGCTTCGGCAACAAGCCGGCATCGCTTGACAAACAAAGGAACCACCATGTCCGAAACCCTCCTTGTCACCGGTGCCACCGGCAAGCTCGGCCGCCTCGTCCTCGACGAACTGCTGGCCGCAGGCAAGGTCGCGCCGTCCGATATCATCGCCACCAGCCGCGATACGGAAAAACTCGCAGACTACGCCGCCAAGGGCGTGCAGACCCGCGCTGCCGATTTCGACGATTCCGCGTCGCTGGATGCCGCCTTCAAGGGCGCAGACCGTATCCTGATCATCTCAACCGATGCTCTCGACGAACCGGGCAAGCGCCTGCGCCAGCATCTTTCAGCCGTCACAGCCGCCAAGAAGGCTGGTGCCAAGCACATCGTCTACACCTCGATGCCGAACCCGGAAACCTCGGTCATTCCCTTCGCGCCGGACCATCTCGGCACCGAAAATGCGATCAAGGCAACCGGCATCGCCTACACCATCCTGCGCAACGGCTGGTACATGGAAAACCTGTTCATGGCCCTGCCGCACGCGCTGTCCGAAGGCAAATGGTACAGCGCATCCGGCAAAGGAAAGCTGGCCCATATCGCCCGCGCCGACATCGCCAAGGCGACCGCAAGCGCGCTTGCGTCGGGCTCGACAGAAAGCAAGACCTACACGTTGACCGGTGAAACGAAACATACGGTAGACGAAGTCGCCGCCCTTGTCGCAAAAATCACCGGCAAGCCGCTTGAGGTCATCCATGTCACCGATGAGCAACTGGCAGGCGGCCTGAAAGGCGCGGGCCTTCCCGACTTCATCATCCCCGTCGTCGTCTCGTTCGACACCAACACCCGCGAAGGCCATATCGATCTGGTGACGGCCGATGCGGGCAAGCTTTCGGGTCAGACACTGACCACGCTCGAAGATTTTTTAGCTGCCAGCAAAGCGGTATTGCTCGGGTAAACGGTAAAGGGCTCCGCGTTGGCGGAGCCCTTCTGCCTTCTATTCAGGGGATATCAAACGTCCTGCCCGCAGGCGCGGCAGAAGCGGCGGACGGTTTCCGCCATGCCGAACTCCAGTGCATCCGCAGTCAGACCGTGGCCGATCGAGACTTCGGCGAGATTGGAAAGCCGCGCCGCAAGCGCCGGCAGGTTGGCAACCGTCAGGTCATGACCGGCATTGACACCAAGCCCCAGGGTTGCGGCGAGATCGGCGGTCTGGCCGAGTTCCTCAAGCAAAACTGTACCGCGCTCGGGATCGTCGTAGCAGCCGCCATAGGGGCCAGTGTAAAGCTCGATCCGGTCAGCGCCGGTTTCCTTGGCAATCGTCAGTGCCTCAAGGTTCGGATCGCCGTCGGCAAACAGCGACACGCGAAAGCCGCCCTTCTTCAATCGTCCGACGACATTGCCGAGCAGATTGTGGTTCTTGCGAAAATCCCATCCATGGTCAGATGTCGCCTGGGCCGGATCGTCGGGCACCAGCGTGACCTGCTCCGGCTGATGACGCTCGACAAGCTGCAGGAACTCCTCGTTCGGAAATCCCTCCATGTTGAATTCGGTCTCTGGATAGAGATCGTCGATCAGCGCGCGGATCGGCGCCAGATCGGAAAAACGGATATGGCGCTGGTCGGGACGTGGATGCACGGTGAGGCCGCTCGCACCTGCCTCTAGCGCAATCTGCCCAAGTCCGGTAACGGATGGCCAGGGGAGATCGCGGCGGTTCCGCAGCATCGCGATCGCATTCAGGTTCACGGAGAGTTTCGCAGCCATTTCAGCACCTTCCAAGGATACCGCCGTCGTTACGGCGCCCTTTCTAGCGACAACTCCGCCAGCCCGCAACAAACCTGCGCAAGCGAAAGTGTCTCCGTGACAATAAACCATAAGATCATGCCACCCGGCTTTATTTCAGACAAATCTCACGTTTCATGCTACCAAGACCTGACAAATCAAAAAAACTTCGATTTAATAGAGACTCAAGTACAATGATGCGCTCCCAAACAGTGAGCGGCTGTGCTGGAACCTCACGAAACGACCGAACCGGAACCAATGAACCCTCGTTTTTGCCTCGACTTCATCGAATCGCCCCTTGCTCGCGCCGCCGCGATGCAGGCTTCGAGAGATTTTTCGGGTAAGGCACATTGATGCAAAACTGCGACAGACCTGACGACCACGCAATCAGTCAGTCCCTCAACAGCATTTTGTCGAGCGCTCTTTTCTCGCGCTCCGAAAGGTTGCGTGCTTTTCTGAAATATGTCGTCGACAAGGAAATCGAAGGCACTGGTCACCAGTTGAAGGGCTATACGATCGGCATTGATGTGTTCGACCGGCCACAGGCATTCAATGCCGACAGCGATCCATTGGTCCGCGTCCATGCCGGCAAGCTGAGAAAGCTGCTGGCAACGTACTACGCGACCGAAGGCGCCCTGGACGAGTGGCGCATCGATATACCGAAGGGCACTTATGTGCCGGAATACCGGCGCCAGCGCGTCTCTCCCGACACAGCAACGTCGGCCCGGCCACCAGTGCAGCCGCGCCGCGCCGGAAACAGGCGCTTCTCCTGGTTGCCGGCGCCCCTCTCCTCGCCGCTGGCTGTGCTCTCTGTCCTGCCGCTGCTGATCTTCGTGCCCCTGACATCGACTGCGATGAGCGTCAACATCCCGGCGCAAACGCGCCTGCATGGCGCCGTTCTGGAGCGCCGGTTCGCCGACGACCTGCCGAAGATAACGGTGCGCGCGCAATGGCCACGCACCGGCAAGGCAGCACAATTTGCCGATGCGCTGCGCACAGCCTCCTCGCACTACCCGACCGTTGCGGCAATGCCGGGCAAGGTAAGCAGGTTACAGGCGTCGCCAACGACAACGTATCCGCTGGCTTTCACCATTTCCGTGGTGGAACAGGAATCACCCGCCGGCCTGCGGGTACTGATCTCCAACGATGTGTCTTCGGACACGCTCTACGATCGCTTCATCGACGGATCGAAATTGGCAAGCGAAGCCGATGTCCTCTATGAAAGCCTGTCCTTCGCCACAAAGATCCTATCGACGGACGGCGATATCTTTCGTTATGCGAGCGAAGCCGACATCGATAGCCCGCTGATGAAATGCATGACGATGACGGATGCCTACCGGTACCAGCAGACCCGCGAGACGTTTCAGAAGGCCAAGGCGTGCCAGGAGAAGCTGTCGGTCGAGCATAGGCAGAAGTTGAAATTCGTTATCAGCGCCGGGGCGTTACCGCTGACACTTATCCGGTAACCTGTTTTCGCCTTTTTGGCCTCAATGGCCGGAACGGCAAGAAATCGCTGCTAAGAACACTATATTTCGGCCAGAAACCTGTGATTTAGCAGAGATTTCCCAAGTTTTATCCCTAATGTTACTAGCTATTCAGCATGAAGCGCGGCGTGTATTCTCAGTTTGCAAGTGGAAAAGGCTTGGTCGCTCATCAAGCAGGCACAATAGTCTTGAGTATCCGTCCCTCTTGGATGGCGTGCATGGCATTGAAGAGCAGCCCTAGGGAGACGAGCGCCGCGTTTTAGAGCGTCAGCAGCGGATGCCGTCTCCAGGTCTTCTTAGCGACGGCCAAACAGCGGGGGGCTATTTCGCAAAATGCCAGAACAGGGACAGACACATCCTTCTCAACCGGGTCACCGGCAATCGTCCGGCTTTATTCCCCACCTACCCTTGCCGGGAACCATAGCCAACAACCATGTCGGCATCGCGGACATGGCGGATGCTTTCGGCGTCACCCACCGGACCCTGCACTTCTACGAGGAAAAGGGCCTGCTTTCGGCGGATCGAATGGGGCCGATGCGGGTCTACGGACTGGAAGACATCCGGCGCATGACCGTCATCAATGCCTGCCGCGAGATCGACATGCCGATCGCCGCCATCCAGGATCTGATGGCGGCCCTCAGCGCGGCTGTCAGCCAGCAGGATGCAGCGCGAATTTTCGAAGATGCCCTGCATGCGCGAAAACGGGAACTCGCGGCCCAGCAATCCATCCTGCGGCGCCAGATGCAGCGGATCAGCGAACTCTTGGAATCAGCGGCCGAAGGCGACAACCCGGAGCGCATCGCTCTGCCGCCCATCCATCTTTCACCGATCGAGACGAAGTGCCTCGTCTTCATGGCTGAAGGCTACCCGGCGAACCGGATCGCCACGATGATGGATATGGATCTCACCGCCGTCCTGACGCTTGAATCCGACATCATCCGCAAATTCAACGGCCACAACCGCTTCCAGGCGGTCGCCAAGGCCGTGCTCCTGGGATTTGTATCTGCGGAATAGGCGTCAGCGCACGATCGTCAGCGTCTCGGCCGCGCGGGTGATCGCGGTATAGAGCCAGCGCTCGCGGGTATCGCGAAAAGCCCAGCTCTCGTCGAACAGAACGACATTGTTCCACTGAGAACCCTGCGCCTTGTGCACCGTCAGCGCGTAGCCATAATCGAACTCGTCGTAACGTTTGCGGGTCGACCAGGGAATTTCGCCTTCGACATCCTCGAACGCGGTTTTCAGCAGCTTGATCTTGGCTGCACCCCGATCCATGTCGTCATCTTCCGGACGGATCATCAGGTTGATGCCGGGCTTCACCGTTTCCTTCGACGAGGTCATCACCTGCCAGAGCGAGCCGTTGAGCAGCCCCTTGGCCGGGTCGTTGCGCAGGCAGACGAGCTTGTCGCCCGATTGCGGATATTCGGTGGTAAAGCCCTTCAGTTCACGCAGGCGCGTATTGTAGCGGCGGCGGGTCTTGTTGGTGCCGACCAGCACCTGATCGGCGTCCAGAACCAGGCTCTGCGTCACCTCGTTCTTGGAGATGATCCTGGCCGTCGAGCCATAATCGCCGTGCATGATCTCCTTGCCCTCGCGCACATGCATGGCAAGCTGGATGATCGGATTGTCGCGCGCCTGACGGTGGATGTCGGTCAGCAGATAATCCGGCTCCTCATTGGTGAAATAACCCCCACCCGAGACCGGTGGAAGCTGGCCCGGATCGCCAAGCACCAGGATCGGCGTGCCAAAGCTCATCAGGTCCCGGCCGAGCGCTTCGTCCACCATCGAGCACTCGTCGATGATGATCAGCGCCGCCTTGGCGACGGGTGACTGCCGGTTGATCGAAAACATCGGGGCGATCGAGGTCTTGCCGGTCTCTTCGTCCGACACCTCTTCCTCGCCGCGCGGCCGGTAGATCAGCGAATGGATGGTCCGGGCGTTCTTTGCGCCCTTGGAGCGCAGGACCTGTGCGGCCTTGCCGGTGAAGGCGGCAAACAGCACGTCGCCCTCGACATGCTCGGCGAAATGCCGGGCAAGCGTCGTTTTTCCGGTCCCTGCATAGCCAAACAGCCGGAATAGCGGCGAACGCCCTTCCTTCAACCAGCGCGAAACGGCCTTGAGGGCCTCATCCTGTTGCGGTGCGAATTCCATGTTTGTTCTATTGCCCGATTCGGGGCAGCCTGTCGCGTCTTGCAGCGCTGATCGACGGTTCGCGGTCGCGCCGTCCGCATCACGTTTTTGCATGCAAGTGCTGGATACCGCAAGAAACTGCCACACCTATCGCATATCGCGGGGCCACAACCCGTGATAATAGTTTCTCCGCCCGCCTCCCAAGCGCTGCCTCTTCTGCAATTCGAAAGTGCCCAACGTGACGCCTGAACCTTCCGAAGACCCGTCCGCTCCCGTGGCCTCGGGTATCGGCCGCTGGTCTTCCCCGATGCAATGGGGTTTTCTGCTCCTCATCTCCGCAATCCTTGCCGGCGGGCTCGAACTCACCGGCATTCCGGCAGCCCTTTTGATGGGACCGATGGTGGCCGGCGCCATCGTCGGCATGAACGGCGGCACGATCCGGCTACCGCGCCCGGCCTTTCTTTGTGCGCAGGCGCTGATCGGCACGATGATCGCCGAAACCATCCGCCCGGGCATTCTGACGACCTTCTTTTCCAACTGGCCGCTGTTCCTCGCCGTCGTCCTGTCGGTCATTGCCATGAGCACACTCAGCGGCTTCGTCATCAGCAAGCTCAACATCCTGCCCGGCACGACGGCGATCTGGGGCTCCTCCGCAGGGGCTGCCACCTCGATGCTGGTCATGGCCGATGCCTATGGCGCCGATGTCCGGCTGGTTGCCTTCATGCAATATCTGCGTGTCGTGTTCGTCGCCGCCGCAGCCTCGCTCGTGGCGCGCTACTGGGCCGGGATCGATGGCCCCGGACCCGAAATCGTCTGGTTCGGGCCGATCCACCTTGTTCCATTCCTCGAGACCCTTGCGCTTGCCCTTGCCGGTGGCTGTCTCGGCAAATGGCTGCGCATCCCGGCCGGCGTGTTTCTGGTGCCGTTCCTGCTGGGCTCGGCACTCAGTGTCAGCGGTCTGCTGGTCATCGAGATCCCCGAATGGCTGCTGGCGCTAAGCTATGCCATGCTCGGCTGGAACATCGGGCTCGGCTTCACCCGTCCGATCCTTGCCCATGCCCGCCGTGCCCTGATCCCGACGATCATTTCCATTCTCGTGCTGATCGGCTTTTCGGGATTGCTTGCCTATATCCTCGTGCACGCCGCCGGCATCGATCCGCTGACGGCCTATCTTGCCACCAGCCCTGGCGGCATGGATTCAATCGCCATCATCGCCGCATCCAGCAATGTCGACGTGCCCTTCGTGATGGCGCTGCAGACGGCCCGATTGCTGATGATCATGGCGATCGGTCCCTCGCTTGCCCGCTTCGTCGCGTCAAAAGCGATATTGCCGCGATAAGTTTTTGCGCAGATTGGGAATAAGAAGCGCTCCTCATGTGTCTTATGTTTGAACCGGCTGAAACGGCGGTTCGTTCAGACAATTCCAGAGAGGACACATCCCATGAGATTTCTTCCGCTCGTTACCGCATTCTCCCTGATATCCGCCGCCTCCGCCTTCGCCGCCCCGGCAGTTCAGACCGTCGAGACCGACAAAGGCAAGGTCGTCGCCGCCGAAAACGGCATGACGCTCTACACCTACAAGAAGGATGAAAAGGGCGAATCCTACTGCTATGATAAATGCGCCACCAACTGGCCGCCTTATCTCGGCGATGCATCCGCCAAGGCCGAAGGCGACTACACGCTTGTCGATCGCAAGGATGGCAAGAAACAATGGGCTCTCAAGGGCATGCCGCTCTACTTCTGGGTCAAGGACGCGAAAAAGGGCGACGCTACCGGCGACGGTGTTGGAAAGGTCTGGGATGCCGCACGCCCCTGATCAAGACGCCCGCGTGAAGGGGGTAAATCCCCCTTCCGCGGATACGTTCGAAAACCAGATCCTGTCGCTGGTGCCGTCGCTGCGGCGCTACTCGCGCAGCCTGGCCAAATCCGACAGCGACGGCGAAGACCTCCTGCAGGACTGTGTTGAAAAGGTGCTTGTGCGCCGCGGCCAATGGCGCGGCGTAAACCTGCGTGCCTGGGCGTTCACCATCATGACCAATCTCTACCGCGACCGGCATCGCCGCTTTACCCAGCATCCATCCGTCGAGTTCAATGATACGCTCGGCTTGATGGCCGAAGACGTTTCGGGCGACCCATTGCAAAAAACCCGGCTCCAAAATGCGCTGAACGCGCTGAGCCCAGACCATCGTTCAGTGCTGATGCTCGTCGTCATCGAGGGCTACGGCTATCAGGATGTCGCCGACATGCTGGCGATCCCGATCGGCACCGTCATGTCCCGCCTGTCGCGCGCGCGCCGTCAAATGGCAGCGCATCTTGCCGAGAACAACATCGTGACACTGCGGAGACCGAAATGACAGACGACCACAAACCGGTCACCGAAGCTGATCTGCACGCCTATGTCGATGGCTTTCTCGACGAGGAACGCCGGCGCGACGTCGAACTCTGGCTAAGCGGCCACCCGGAGCAAGAAGCCGAAGTCCGCCAATGGCAGGCACAGGCAGCCGAGCTGCAGACCTCGTTCGCAGGCTATGCGCAGGCGAGCGAAGGCGACCGTACACTTTTGAACGCTCGGACCGCCACCACATCATCACCCTCGTGGTGGCGAAGGGCAGCCCTCATCGCCGCCTCATTGACGCTCTTCGTTTCGGGCGCAGCGGCCGGCGTCTATGGCGATCGCCTGCTCAACCCGTCCAACCCTATCGAAACAGCCGCGGCGATCGACAGCCTGCCTGGTCAATCGAAGACGGCATTCCTCGTTTATGCCAGTGAAAAGCGCCACCCGGTCGAGGTCGGTGCCGATCAGGAGGACCATCTGGTCGCCTGGCTCGGCAAGCGCCTCGACTACAAGCTGGTTGCACCGGACCTTAAAAGCCTCGGATTCTCCCTCGTCGGCGGCAGGCTCCTGCCCGTCAACGGCAAGGCGGGGGCGATGCTGATGTATCAGGATACGGCCGGCCAGCGGCTAACGGTTCTTCTCGGAAAAAACCCTGAAAACGCCGAAACCAGCTTCCGCTTCGAATCCGCGGGCTCGCTTGAAACCTTCTACTGGATCGACGGCAGCATCGGATACGCCGTCACTGGTGAAGTCAGCCGCGCCAAGCTGCAGCAAATCGCCGAGGAATGTTACCGGCAGTTCGAAACCTGACACGAGGCCGTTATCGGCAGATGTTCAGCGCTGCGGGTCGTTTTCCAAGAGGATGGGCTTGCCGTGAGGCGTCGCTTCCGCGGCCCTTTGCCAGCTTTGCGTCAGGTGATCAAGATGGTCCCATGAGGTGATCGACAGTTCGGTGACGAGGCGAGAGAGGGCTGCAACCCAGCAATCGAAATAGTCGCTCGCATCCGCCTTACGGCCTGGCTTGTAGAGTTCATGCGACAGAGCCTCGGCCCATTCGCTCCACGAAAACACGCCTTTTTCATGCAGGCGGACTGTCATGGCAAAGGCCTCCGCCTGCCAGGGCTCGGCAAAAACCGGGTCACCCTCGTTCGACTTCGGCAACCCGGGCGATCCTGCCAGCAAAGGTTCAAACGCGTTCAAGATAGCTCTCCCAGGCGTCGATCGAGACGGTCAGCGTTGGATCGGCGCCCTCGCCCCAAATTTCTTCCCCGTCGAAAACCACGGTGTAGACCCATTGCGGATTTTCACCCTTGCCATGGGCATTGTCGTCGGGAAACACGAACGAGCCCTGCACCGCCTCGATAAAACCTTTCTTTGCGCGCGCGTAACGCGGCAGCCGCGTGTGCGTCTCGGGATTAAAGTTTTTCGTGCGCACCGGGTCTCCGGCGGCAAAGAGCGGCTGGTCTGGTGCAGGCCGGTCGCATGGCCCACCCTTGGCCAGCACGCCGGGCACCATATCTGCCGTCAGAATGCGCTTCGGCTCCCTGCCATTGTCCAGCATCTGGCCTGCCGCCAGTTCAGCGGCCGAAACGAAGCCATGCCGCTTCAAAAGGGTTTCCAGGCCGCGGATCCAGATCTCATAATAGCTGGCCGACAGATAGGTGGCGGGGGGCAAGCTTTCGCGGGCATGCCGGCTTTCATCGATCGTCCAGGCGCCGAAGGCACCACAGGAGAGCGTGAGGCCGAGCGCCCGCTTCTCCCATTCGGCATGGAAATACGGCTCGTCCTTCTCCGGCGCCACCGGCCCCATGCCATGCTGCCCGCCAAGATCCTGCGCGCCGTTCATCGCGCTTCTCCGACCGATTTTGCCAGTCCCGTGCCGATCATCGAATCGCGCGTGACGAGATCGGCGAGCGCCTGCTGATCGAGGCTTTCGGTGCCAAAGGGGCGTTCAGGAATGACGATATAGCGAAGCTCCGCCGTCGAATCCCAAACGCGGATTTTCTTGGTGTCGGGCAGCGTCACGCCGAATTCGTCCAGCACGCCACGCGGATCGATGACCGCACGCGACCGATAGGGCGGCGCCTTGTACCAGACGGGCGGCAGACCGAGCACGGACCACGGATAGCAGGAGCAGAGCGTGCAGACGACGAGATTGTGGGTCTCCGGCGTATTGAACACCGCGCGCATATGCTCGCCCTGCCGCCCGGTATAGCCAAGGCTGGCGATCGCCGCCGTCGCATCGCTGCGCAGCCAGTCGGCAAAGTCCGGTTCGCTCCAAGCCTTGGCGACGACGCGGGCGCCATTGCGCGGGCCGATCTTCGTCTCATAGGTATCGACGATCACATCAATCGCCGCCGGATCGATCAGCCCCTTCTGCGTCAGCACGGTTTCGAGCGCCTTCACCCGGGCCTGCACGGCGGAAAAATGATTGTCGTGGTGGTCGTGATCGTGATGATCGCCGTCGTCGGAGTGGGAAGTCATGTTGCTGATCCCTTTTTCCTGATCATTTCAGCATCGGCCAAAGACTGAGAACGAGCAAGACCGCCATTGTGATATTGAACCATTTGAGCCGCACCGGCTCAGATAGCCATTGCCGGAGCGCCGAACCGAAACCCGCCCAGGTCGAGACGCTGGGAACGTTGACGATGGCAAAGCTGGCGCCAACGATGAACACGCTCGTGAGATAGCTCTGCTCGGTCGTATAGGTCGCCATCGCCGTCACGGCCATCACCCAGGCCTTCGGATTGATCCACTGAAACGCCGCCGCCTGCAGGAAAGTCATCGGCACCGCCCCCGCCTTGCCCTCCGACAACGTCCGCGACGTTCCGATCTTCCAGGCGATCCAGACGAGATAGGCACCGCCTGCGAATTTGAGCCCCGTATAAAGCATCGGCACGGAATGCAGCAGCGCGCCGAGCCCAAGGCCGACGGCAATCAGCAGAAACAGAAATCCTGCACCGATACCGAACATATGCGGAATGGTGCGGGCGAAGCCGAAATTCACGCCCGAGGCGAACAGCATCATGTTGTTCGGGCCCGGCGTGATGGATGTCGTGAAAGCAAAAAGAAACAGCGCCAAAAGCGTGTCAGCCTGCATGGAGTCCTCCCGATATTTAGGTCAGGTTAATTGACCTATTGTCAAAGACCACCTGAAACTTGTCATGGTGACAAGAAGCACTCAGCGTGCATACGGAGGAACTTCGAGTTCGAGCAAGCGGCCGACATAGCTGCGAACGATTGTGACGAAATCCGCCGGAACGGTTTCGACATGCCGAAGAAGTCTTTCGCTTTTGTCCACTGCCCGGATCTGATCGGCCAGAACCATGCCCACCGTCTTCAAGCCATCCGGCAACGCCACCTTCGTTGCCCAGACCTGCATATTGCTTGTGATCGGGCAGACGATCACCCGCCGTGATTTCTCATGCATGAGATTGCACGAGATGATCAGGATCGGCCGAATGCCGGACTGCTCGCTCCCTCTGATCGGGTCGAGATCGGCAAGATAGATGTCTCCGGCGGCAGGAATCCTGTCAGTCATGATCGGAAATGCGCTCGGACCCGACATCAGGTCCCCAATCGACAGACTTAGGCTCGTTTTCCCACCCGATGCGGTCCATTTCGGCCACCATTTCCGCCAGCGGCGGAGCCAGTTTAAGCCGTTTCTTTTCAAGGATGGCCTGACCATTGCGAACGGTGAGATCGACGGTATCGCCATCCACCAGGCCAAGTTCATCCATCGCCGCCTTCGGCAACCGGATAGCGGAACTGTTACCCCATTTCGAGATTGTGACCTTGGTCATGCCCGCGCCTCAATGATATACTGTGTATATCACGACGCAGGCATATGAACAATATAACGGTCATTGGCAAGTGAGAGGTCCGGCATGCAACTCCCCATTCCCAACACATCCTTTCCCTCCGGCAAGACCGTCCCCGTGATCGGCCAGGGAACCTGGCACATGGGCGAACGCAAGGCGAGCGCCACCGAGGAAGTAAAATGCCTGCGCCATGGGCTCGATCTCGGCATGACGCTGATCGACACGGCCGAAATGTATGCCGATGGTGGCGCCGAACGGATCGTTGGCGAAGCCATCAAGGGCCGCAGGAATGATGCCTTCGTCGTCAGCAAGGTACTCCCCACCAATGCCAGTCTGAACGGCACGATCAAGGCCTGCGAAGCCAGCCTGAAACGGCTGGGCACCGATCATATCGACCTCTATCTCCTGCATTGGCGCGGCCGCTACCGCCTGGCGGAAACGGTCGAAGCCTTCGAGGGGTTGCGCCAATCCGGCAAAAT